>Ga0310911_10000593_pt1 | contig 13737 bp, 12 predicted proteins | sample GREbulkMGHF170_FD_203532 | JGI IMG/M metagenome (GOLD analysis project Ga0310911, IMG submission 203532) | Lab enrichment of tropical soil microbial communities from Luquillo Experimental Forest, Puerto Rico - GRE.bulkMG.HF170 | ecosystem: Environmental > Terrestrial > Soil > Tropical forest >... | reverse complement strand
TTTTTTGCGCATCTTGCGACAAACATTTCTCGGCACCATTTCGCAGACGGAGAGTAAATCCGCAAGACTCTCGCACACACAATTGGGGCGCCAGCTTCTGGACGGTGGGGCGTCCCTGCTTGCCAGCGATACGCTCCAGCAAGAGTTGGGCGCTCTTGGCACCAAGTTCGTATTTGGGTAGTTCAATTGTCGTGAGGCGAGGACGAAAACACCGGAGCCATGGATAGTCATCGAAACTCACTAGTCCGAAATCGTCCGGACAAGTCATCCCCATTTCGTCAGCCGCCTGCATGAAACCAACCGTCATCAAGTAATTTGCGACGAAAACCGCGTCTGGACGGCGAGGGAGCAGTGAGAGTCCAGCGCGATAACCCGACTCGGTTCGATAGTCTCCTTCGGCGATCAAGTCCGAATGGTAGGAGAGTCCGTGCGCTTCCAGTGCCTTGTGATAACCCCTCAACCGCGCAGTTCCGTTACTCACTTCCAAAGGGCCGCTAACCAGAGCGATTCGACGATGACCGACGCGCGCCAGATGTGCCACGGCTTCGAATGCCCCTTTGTGATCATCAGTTAAGACCACATCACCGCTCAAATCTTTGGATGTGCGCATGACAAGCACAATGGGTACTTTCACTTCGGCAATCATTCGCCGAAGCCACGGGGTCAATCGTCCCGGGGCCATCGTGAGCAGGATGCCGTCGACGCGCTTGGCGAGCAGCAACTCGAGGTAACGCTCCTCTTTCTCCCGCCGATTGTCGCTGTTGCATAAGAGAGCGCTGTAGCCCGCCTCCTGAGCGATATCCTCTACTCCACGCACCACTAACGGGAAGAACGGATTCGCAATGTCGGGAACAACAATGCCGATTGTGTGCGTGCGCTGCTTTGCCAAACTCCGCGCCAAAAGGTTGGGGCGGTAATTAAGCCGCCGGATGGCCGCCTCGACGCGCCGTTGGAGGACCGAGCTGACTTGGTCGCTTTTGTTGATAACGGCCGAAACCGTGAACACAGAGACACGCGCTTTCTTGGCGACGTCGTAAATGTTTGCGGCTTTTACCGCTCTGCGTCTCTGGACCCTTTGCGGGGTCATGCACCCTCCTTGAGTCGTGGAGCGTCGACCGGGACTCCCTTTATTGCGAGAAATTCGTTCAGTTCTTTCAGGTATGGCATTGCATCCGAGCAACTAATTCGGCTGACGACGATCGCTGCTACAGCGTTGCCGTAGCGTAAGCACTCGTCCAGGCTAAAACCGCGAACCAGTCCGTACAGCAGTCCGGCAGCAAAACCATCCCCAGCACCGATCGTGCTGACCACTCTTACGGTACATTTGGGGGCGAACACGTATCTGTCATGAGAGTATGCTTCAACTCCATCAGCGCCTCGCTTGCGAATCACCAGGCTTACACCGGCATCCAATCCGATTTGCACTTGGGCTCGGGCTTCGCTCTTGCCGCTCAAAAGTGACAGTTCATCTTCATTGCCAAGCAAGACGTCCACCCAAGGCAATGCCTTGCGGGCTTCTGCTCCCGCTTCCGCAGGCGACTGCCAAGAACTTACCCGGTAGTCCATATCAAACGCCGTCCGCAGGCCGGCTGTGCGCGCAGCCTTCAGTGCGCTAATGGTCGCTTCTCGCGCCGGTGAAGCAGATAGGCTCGTGCCATTCGTGACAAAAAGCGAGGCCTCTTGAAGATAAGCTAGCTCCGTTCCCCCAAGTTGAAGTTGTACATCGGCTGGGTCACGGCGATAGAAAACCTGCGGGAAATGGTCGGGTGGCGAAACCTCCGTGAGGCAGAGCGAAGTGTTGTACCCTTCCACCAACCGGACAAAGCGTGTGTCGATTCCTTCGCTCCTCAAGAATCCAAGAAGAAAGTCGGCGAGCGCATCTTTGCCGACACTGCTGATGATCCCAACACCGAGACCCAGGCGGGCTAATCCTACCGCAATGTTGGCACTCGACCCGCCGAGATGCCTCGAGAAGTGCTTGACCTCGGCAAGCGGCTGATTCTGCTCGACGGCGTGCAAGTCGTAACCAATTCGACCTAAGACGCAGACGTCCATGACATTGCCCGTTCGATTCAATTCCTAATGTCGTGATCCCTTTTGCCTCGCACGATCTCTGGTCGGGTCTGCCCCTTCCAAGACGCGAAACGCTTGGTTCAAATCAGCTTCTCGATGCACAAGAGCCGTCAGCGCGCGGCACATCGGCAGGGGATCGGCTTCAGGTGGAAACAGAAGATTCCGGCCGATAATGGCGCCACGGACTCGAGAACTGGAGGCCAGCCCGTCGGCATAATCCCTCAGAGTGTCCGCCACCGTCTCGCGTGCCGGCCCCCCGAGCAAAAGAATGGGCAGCGTTGTGGCTCGGCCCACTTGGGCAAAGCCTTCGCAATAGGGCAACTTCAGCCACAGGTTTAACGAAGACTCCCCTAAAGCCGAGGCGATTCCGCACTGCCGAACCATCGTCGCGATATCGTTCTGTACTTCATAACCGTCAACCTTCCGCAAAACACCCTGTGGCTCAAGAAAGGTGGCCAGTTTACGGCGTCGGAGCGCGTTGATGGCTTCCGAGCACGCAAGCATTGTCCGGGCAGAAGCATGATCCTGCGGATCCATCCGGTACATCATCTTGCCCCCGTCGCAGCGCAACTCTGCCAGGCGCTCCGCAGTAAGTGCAGTGAAGGTGTCATCCATTTCGAAGACCGTGCCGGCAATTCCTCCCCGATTCATGCTGCCGACGAGCAGCCGGCCGTCGAGAAAGCTTCGGCCTGACTGTTTCCGTTCCAAATAGTTGAGGAAAAACAAATCTTCCAGTACATCGCTGGAGGCAACAACCCCATCCAACTCCGGGTCTGCCAGGATTCGCCGCGCGCGAGCCAGCAGTTCGTAACGATCACCCATTGCCAATCTGTCTTGTCGAATTTGTGTCACACCGCGCGCGGCATGATCCAGTGCCAGAAGCACCAGCTTTCCGTCCCGTGTCAATGCCGTGCGTTTCTTTCTTCTCTGGGCCTCTTCCTTGATCATGCTCGGCCGATGAATACGAAGTTCGGTAATTTGCTCGAACACCGCGGCCGGCAAGACAGCTTCGTAATCGAACCGCACCGTTGCTACACTGAGTGCCATCAAAGCTTCTCCCGATCGAGTCGCCTGCTTAGTAGCCAAGTGTCTTCAGAAATTTGCGGCCGGCGACCGCATTCTCCAACGGATTCGACGCTCTAGCTCCTCCTGCCAATACATCTTGCTCAACAACGATCCAACCACTAAAGCTGCAACCCCTCAACAGGGCAAGTATCTTTGCGAAATCAACCACGCCCTGCCCGAGGGGCGCAAAAACTCCCTGGCGCACGGCCTCGTAGAAATCTAGCCGTTGCCGACGTGCACCTTCCAAATCCGCTCCATCAATATCTTTGAAATGGACGCAGCGAATTCTGTCGGCATAGCTCTCGAGCAGCCGCGCCGGCGCCCCGCCCCCGTAGACGCAGTGGCCTGTGTCAAGACACAACCCTAAGTCCTTCGGCGAAAAGGATGCCAGTAGCCTGTCCACTTCTTCTGGTGTTTCGACATGCGTACCTACATGATGGTGAAATGCTAGCTGCACGCCAAACTCTCGACAACGATACACGACTTCGCTGACCGCAGAGAAGACGTCCTTCCATTCCGCCTCTGTCCAGGAAAGGCGATTGGCCTCATCACGGCGCCCCGCCACGGCGCACCGCTCGGCACTAATTGCGTCCGACAGTATCAGCAGGCGGCAACCCACCGCGCTGACTAGGCGTGCGGTCGTCAATACCTGGGCCAGCCCTTCACTGCGTGCGGCCTTGTTGCCCAACAGAATGGCTACGAAGGCTGAGCAAAGAGTCAGGCTGCGCTTGTCAAGCTCCTCCCGCAACTTGGCCGCGTCAGAGGGAAGAAAACCATAAGGCCCCAGTTCGGTTCCTGCATATCCGGCCTTGGCCATCTCATCCAAGACTCTAGAGTAAGGATACTCCGAAGGTGGTTCGACGGATTCCATGATGCCCCAGCTTACTGGAGCGCTGGCGATGGATATGGTTGCCGCACGTGCGTCTTGGAGAAGTGTGGTCAATCTATTGGTTTGGCAATGCCTGGTTTTGGCAATGCCGCTCATACGAGTTCTGGGCCGGCGGCATTTTCGATTTCGCTTTAGTTACCTGGCCATCTCCATCCCGGCTGCATTCTTTGCGTTTCCTTCAAATCTTGCACTCGATTCCAAGGCCACTGGCCGAGATTCGCGGTGAGAACGTTCAGCTGCGAGACAGACTGCAAGCGCACGAAGGCCCTCTTGTCCATCGACTTGCGTCGGCTTTTCCTTCAGGACCGCGTCCACAAAGTCTCGCAGTTCGTTCAGATAAGCATCGGCAAACCGAACAAGCCAGTGGTCAACCGTGTCGTACGAAGCACCCGCGCCGGTCAGAACGAGTTGCGCAGTTTGTCGAAGATATCCTATTTCAAAAGCCCCTTTCGAACCGACAACTTCAGTTCGAATGTCGTAACCGTAGTTTGACTTCCGAAGACATTCGACGTTTCCGATTCCGCCGCGCCCAAAGCGCATGTTAACAACCGTGGAATCGACATCACCGAACTCAGCTAACTCGGGGCATCCGCGCACACCACCAAACGAATGAACTTCGGCCACTTCATCATTCATCAGCCATCTCGCCAGATCAAATTCGTGAATCGCGGCGTCCAAAAACAATGTCCCGTTAATGCCTCCTTGGAAAAAGCTCCGGGGCGGCGGCTGGCGGTCGCGTCCAATGGACTTAAACATAATGGGTTCGCCAATTTCACCAGCTTCGATCGATTTCTTGGCTCTTGCGTAGGGCGGGTCATACCGACGCATGAAACCAACCTGGAATTGGACGCCTGCTTTAGCAATTGCCTTCATGGCGCTTTCCGCTTCTTCCATTAATAGGGCGGGAGGTTTCTCGCAGAAAACATGCTTGCCAGCAACAGCTGCTAACTTTGTGACTGATGCGTGAAATCGCGAAGGTGTGGCTACTACAACTGCTTGAATGTCCTTTCGCTTCAGCAGGTCCTCCACGTCGACGAAATGATGTTGTACCTCCAGTTCACTCGCCACCTGTTTGGCGCGCGCAACATCAGCGTCTGCTACGGCGATGAGTTGAGCTGCTGGAATTGCTCGACGCAGGTTTTCAGCGTGACGCCTTCCGAGCGTACCCACTCCGATTACCCCAATTCCCAGTTTGCTCATGGCCCCGCACCTTCGAGTTTGTTTTACCCTAAGCGCTTAGGACGCTGACACTGCAGGCTATACTTGTCAAGGGATTTCTTGACAGGAGCAGATAAAGCGTAGTATGAGGCAATCTCAATTAGTGGGCTCGCCACGTCCAAAGAATGGAAGGTTCTAGCAGAGAGACTCTAATGCCAAATCGCAGCGAAAAGGAACAATCCCAGAACTGGTGGTCTCCCATCCTGAAGGACATCCACTTTTGGGTGCCTCTGATCGTACTTTTGGCCGGCCTCATTGTCCTGCGATGGATCCGGTAAAAGCGAGGCGCACAAACAAATGAGCTCTGAAGTCACCTTGCCAGCATCAGAATTGTCCTCGCCTGAAAAGTCTCTCGCTAAATCATCTGGCAAGAACTTTGGGGCGACGATGCGGCCAAGCTCCATGTCCTCGGCCTTATACACCACACCCATCCCGCCACCTTCGAGCTTGATGCAGTAATGCGAGATGGTCTGACCGATCAAGCCTCCTGAGTTGGTCGTGAAGCTTGCCCTTGCGCGGAAGGGTTTCAAGGTAGGAGACATAAACGGCATTGTTGATTTGCGAATCCCCATCGCGGAATGATAAAGCGCTACACGCATCTTCGTCCCAAGTTCATGCAGAATGAGCTTGATGGTGCTCGTGGCAAGAAACAAGCTGAAGAACACAACCTTACGTGCAACATTCACGGAGCGAGTATATCAGCGCGGGCGCCTACGAATCTTCGTATATTGTTATTGTCTAAGACTTTGGTCCCCTAGCCCGATGTCAACGATCGGAAAGTGCCCGGTAAACGACATAACCGCCGAAGTGGATTTTGGCGCAAGGCACTTTACCGGTTTCCCGGCGCACTGGCCCAAATGTTTGTCGTCACCCGTCTGCTAGGAACGCGTTCACGTGAGAAGTGGTGTCTAATCACTAGGGGGAATCGTGACTAGACCAAGACTTCGATGGTGGTTCTTAATTGTGGCCTTCGTTGTCGTCGCTGTTGTTAGCGTTTGGAGACGCGTGGATGGTCGCAAGGCTATTACCGACCCAAGAGCCGTGGCAGTAGCCGAAGATGATCTTTACGAAACCGTTGTGCGGCACCTCTACATTCCAAGTAAGAAAAGCGCCTCCGCACCCGATGTGGCAGCAACTCAATTAGTTTCCCACGACGTCAGCAGTCGCCCACGACCTTCCGGATGTAGTTCCTAAGATCTTTGTCGGGCTCGCGATGTGACTGTTCCTGAAGAGCGCTTTTTGCACTTAAGGAGTTCATCAGACTTAGGACGTACACAGCGTATCGCCGCTCGCGCAAGGTGCCTTGATCGAAGACACGTGCAACTGCCGGTACGGCTGGGTCCCCGATTTCAGCTAAAGCCTTACCTGCCGGGTTGTTCTCGAGTCTTATAAAGCCACCGGTCGTGATTTCACCAATGTTGTCGATTGTGAGCCACTTTGTCAGGGCGGGAGCCGCTTCCGAAATCTTGAGCTCCCCCGCTAAGCGTACCAATTCGATCCACGGTCCAGGGTGATCCTTTTCGGCGGGTCCCTTCGCAATCATTGGCGGTAGGTGGCGGGCGATGTATTCCCTGACTTTGGAGTCAGACCTCCCGCGCTTCAGCAACTCTTCGGTTGCCTCATGTATGTCCGTTGACGATTGCAATCGTTGAAAGACGGTTGCGACCGGCTCTTCTGCCTGCTGGGATACGGCCGTCGGAACGTAGTTCGCCATTACTGCAATCATAACTAAATGCTCTGCGACTCCCATATGCTCCTCGGTCAAACGCAACAACTGTGGGGACTTTTGTGGGGACATCTCATACATCTAGTCCAATCTGGTACGTCTTAAATCAACTTGCCACGACAGCTGAACTGATTGAACCTGAGACGATTGCAGGGTTCGCCTTCTTGCGTTCAATAAGTTTGAGTTTGCGCATACCTGTCTTGACCATTGATGATGAATGCATTCGGGAGACCGACCCCCGTCAGTCCCGATTAACGAGATTACCGCCGAAGTTGGAAGCGGTGGGGGCACTGGTGTGCCCTTCGCATGCGCAGCGAATACCTTTTGCACGCTCAGTCCTGCTCACGGCCTTGTAGGAATTGGGGAACCAGATTAAGTGAAGAACGACTGAAAATTTTGGCTTGACTATTGCGCACAACTAGAAATTTTAAACCGCGAACGGTCCACCCTATGCGGTGTCTACCGGGCGCCACGAGGCAGGTCCACCACCGACCAAGGCTCCATAACCTTTCTCGCCGCCGCACATCTAAGCCTGCAAAACCACATTTGATACACACCCCAAGGAGCGGTTGGGCCTGGTGCCTGGGCGCTTCCTTCCTTTTTGTGCGCGCGACCTCCAGTACCCAATACATATCCCGGCGCGTCACGAGGCTCGAAGCCAGGGGCAATAATTGTTTGACACGAAGCTATAAACTGGGGCTCGATTCGACCCCGGGCGGGGGAATTCCGCCACGGTTGCAACTTGCCGGTTCAGCGTCTCGTATATTGGAGTTCATTGGTGAGGAGAGACAAAAGAGAAAGAGAAAAAATCGACGCAGTTGTCTTGCATAGGGAGCGTCGTCCCTTGCATCACGTATTCGGAAGCTGTTTTTCTTCGGAGCGAGTTTCGGTCTGACCGAAAAAAGGCGCCGAAGGAAGGAACTGGCCACTCTAGGCCCTCAAACGGCGCGAGATACACGTTGGAGGGCGTCAGAGCATCTGTGGGAGCGGTTGCGTACGAAAGGTTATGGGTGACCGGTGGTGATGAGCTTCAGGATGAGATTCGAGAAGCCCTGGACAAAGGGCTGGCCACCGGTAAGGAGGTTGGCGCGAGTCTGGAAGTCAGATTGAACATCGGGAACGACGCCGATGTTTTCGATGAAGGGGGCGGTGGGAAAGCCCGGAGATGAGACGTCGTGATTGCGGACGCCGAGCGAGAGAGTGACGCGGGACAATCCCTCGGAGTACGGAGTGGCACTGAATTCCACCACGTTGCCGCCTCCTCCGTCGGTGCGGACGCCGTAGACCGTAACGCGGTTGGCGTCCTGGAGAGTGGCGCCGAAGAACTCGGCAGCCGAGATCGAGAAGTTCGTGGTGAGGACAACGATGGGCTTGGTGTAAGCGAGATTGTTCCCGTGCGCGTCGGTTGCGGGTGGATAGAGCGCGCCGCCGGTCAGGAAGCAAGCCGCCGGAGAAAGTGCATTGATGGGGGGAGTGTTGCCGCGCTCTTGGCCGAGGGCCTGGAGGATTTGCTCAAGATCACTCGTCAGGGTGGTGATGGTGTCCTGACCAGCGCCAATCAGCTCGGCCTCAAAGAGACCAATTTCATAGCTGATGACCCAACCCTCCGTGGCTCGGACCTTGAGCCGTATCGGCTGGAACCCGGTGGTAACGAGATATTGGATCAGAAGGTTCATGTAGCAACCGTCGCCGCCCCCGTTGCCCATAACGTCCACGACGAGGCCGCCAGTGTTTTGCTGGAAGAACGTGATCTCGCCTTGAAACTGCTGGACGGCTTGGCCTTCGTTGAACGGTGCAAAGCTCGGGATCCGGATGAAGCCGATGGTCTGGTTGCCGACGGGGAAAGTCCCGCTGAGGAATTCGTCGGTGGGGTTAGCTCCAAGGCGAAGTTGGAACCCAGGTGGCGGATTGAAGAGAGGCACCGGCGAGTCAAAGGGGAAGAGCCCGCCGGCGGGGACGTGGTTCGGATACTTGGCGCCGAACTGCCGAAGCCGGCGACTTGCAGGAACAGACGAAGCCGCCGATGCGGCAGCGTGAGCGAAGTGAGCCAAGCCAGAGGTGGGCGAGACGTGCCAAGGATTGGTCGCGAGCCTGGCGCGCAGCTTCATGGATTGAAACGGCGAGGTGCCGGGTTTCGAAGGGCCAGAAAACATAGAATGGTTTTTTGGATTGGGGACGGGTCCTTCCTGAAAGAGAGGAATAAAGATGGTCTGCCACGGAATGGAGAAGGGGGCGGTATTCCCCGTGGTCTGGTTGCGGATCACGACAGTTGCGGAGTCGCCGGGCTGGATTCTGCTGGCGAGGGGGTAAATGGCCTGGAAGCGATCAAGAATCGTTGCTACAGCAATGCGATCACGGCTGAAAGCATTGCCGCTGGCATTGACGGAGTAAGGCTGGAGGATCTTGACCCACGTGCCGACGCTGACACCGTCCAGGGAAACGAGCTCGTCACCAACGGCGAAAGTGAATACCTTGGGGTCGAGCACAGTGGTGTCAACGAAATCGATTAGGACCTTGCCGTCGTAAATGTCAGCGGTCAGGGGAAGAAAGGCCTCATATTCGGACGGAAGAATAAATTCGTCGTGAGAATCGTGGAGGCTGGCGACGTAGCGAATGCAAACATCGTGCCATGTAGGGTCGACTCCGACGCGGAGTCGCCTTGTGCGCATCGGACTTCCGATCGCCCCGAACTCTGTCGAGCGAGAATAATAGCTGCATACCGTCTGGTCTCGACCAACAAGGCCCGGTATTCGCCAGAGTTTTGTAAAACAACACTAACGTCCCATCCGTACCATTCTGTACCTAGATTTTCCAAGACCTTGTGAAAAAACTCCCATCTCTTTGGCGATCCTTGTAAATTCATCCTTAGGCTCTCCTCGCTTGAGAGTGAGTTTGAAACTGGGTAAGGCTCGGGGGTTTGGCGGAAGACAAGTCTCTTATTTGGAATCTGAGCCGGAGAGCATCCCATTTGCTGTAAACTGGCGTCGATCTCCAAGCTGGAATCACAAACCCAAAATGCCTCGCCGTTTCATCACAGCACTTCTCTTTGTTGCACAGTCTCTTTTCTATCCGCACCCTTCTCCCGCGCAATCCTCCATGCTTTCTTCATCCTGTCCTTGCGCCCTTCAAGGTTCCGTCGTGGATGCCGTGTCCGGCCAGCCTGTTCCGCATGCCCTCGTTAAGTTGTCTAGCGCCTCCCCTCGTGCCGCGCTCACCGACTCCGAAGGCAAGTTTCAATTTGAAGGTCTTCCGGCTGGCCGCGTCACTCTCGCAGCAGAAAAGCCCGGCTTCCTCGGTGAGGAAGGCTTGTGCTTCGTACCCTGTGGCATTTCGTTCCAACTTGGACCCGACACCCCGCCCGCCACTCTTAAGCTCATTCCCGAAGGCGTCATTTCCGGTCAAGTCTCCGATGAAAATGGCGAGCCTCTGGAAGGTTTCAAAGTCAGCGTGTATTTTCGCGTTCCTCGGGACAAGCGCCTCTTCGAGGATCAGGATCGACGCCACTCTGTCGTCACGGACGACGAAGGCAAATTTCGCATCGCGAGATTGCACCCCGGTTCTTACTTCTTGCATGTTTCCAGCACGGAAGGGCCGGTCCTGAATTCCTTCCGCAAGTCCGCTGCTCCGATGGGGTATTCGCCAGTCTTCTATCCTGGTGTGAACCCCATGTCCTCGGCGGTTCCACTCAAGCTCCTCCCAGGACAGGTTGCGCAGGCGAACTTCTCCCTAAAGCTCGAAGCTTTCGTTCAACTTTCTGGCACTGTATCTGGTGTTAGCCCCCAGGAGCAAGTTTCCATGAGCTTGCTGGATTCCGCGATTACGTCGCAAAGCTCAGAAATCCCTTTAGACGCCGCCACTGGCACGTTTCACACCAAATGGATTCCCCCTGGCGCCTACATCGTGGTCGCCCGATCCGAAGTGCCGCGCCTTTCGATCGCAACCGCGCACGTCAATGCCACTTCGAGCCATTCCGGTCTGCGCCTGGTCCTTCAGCCTACTGTCGAAGTTCCTGTCGTGATACACGGCCTTCCCGACGCCGATTCCGATAAACTTCAGTCACTGCTGCCGGCTCTCGAGCTCGCTCACATCCCCGATGACAATGGCAGCGTAAGTCTCCACAGTCTTCATTCGCCAGTAAACCCTGAGACCACGCGCTCGTCGGCTGACAAGAACATGTTTTTTACAGGCGTTTTGCCGGGGCATTACGAACTCGATGTCGAGTCTCCGCACGGCTCCTCCTTTTACATCGAATCCGCGTCATGGGGCTCTACCGACCTTCTCCGCTCCGGTTTTGTACTCGCTTCTTCCGGCGATATTCCTCCCATTGAAATTGTCCTTCACAACGATGGCGCCACCCTTGACGGAGTGGTCTCCTCCCGCGATTTCCTCTCTACTGTCGAGGTTGTTCTTCTCAACGAGAATCGTAAGCGGCCGCAGTCGATGTCCGTCCGCGACGGCGGAAAGTTTGAGTTCTCCGGTCTCGCCCCAGGCGTTTACCGCGTTTTCGCCGTGGATCGGTCCGCTGCTCTTGAATACACGGACGCTACCTTCCTCGCCAAAATCTCTTCGAAGACTCGGGAAATCACTCTCTCCCCCAAACAATCTGCTTCCATCAACCTCGAACTCGCCACGGTGGAGGAGTAGCGTCATGTGGAGGAACCTCAGGTTTCGCGGCCTCGCTCTTCTTGGCTTCCTTCTCGCTACGGGTTCTTTCAACCTGATTGCCATACCTACCTCTACCTATCGGATCGCGGGAATCGTCGTGGACTCCGTCACCGGACAGCCGCTCGATCGGGCCGAGGTTTCTATTGCTCCCGCTGAGAACCTCGACGAAGAGCAGAAGTTCCTGACGTCCGGTGACGGCCGCTTCCTCTTCGCAAATCTGCCCCACGGCAAGTATCGTCTGATGGCCGGCCGTCGCGGCTACGCAAACCAGGGCCTCCACCAGCACGAGGGCTATATGACCGCCATCGTCGTCGGCCCCGGCCTCGACTCAGAGCACATCCGCTTTCCGCTCGCTCCCAGCTCCGTCATCACCGGCACCGTCGCCGACGAGTGGGGCGATCCCGTGCGCGATGCCAGAGTCCTGCTCTTTCAGCAAAGCATGTTCGATGGTTCGCGGACCCTCCGCAACACCAGCCAAACCACCACTGACGACCAGGGCCGCTATCGCTTCGCTCATCTCCTGTCCGGTACTTATGCGGTTGCCGTCTACACTCGCCCTTGGTATACGCAAGCTCAGGGGCAGTATGAGGTTTTCACAAGTGAGCACCCGGAAACTTCCGCAGTCGTCGTGGACGGTGGCTCACGGCCTTCCTCTGGCACCCAGAACCCGCTCTTCGACGTCGTCTACCCCGTCACGTTTTTCCCCGGCGCCACGACTCTTGCCGAGTCGGGCCGTCTGGCTCTCGCTCCCGGCGCCACGGAGATCGCTGATTTCCAGCTTCGGCCCGTGCCCTCGCTTCATATCCGCGTGCACGTGCCTGTCGGCCCCCCCACTACGGTTAGAGTCGCTGTGGAGGAAGTCGACTCCGAAGGGAATGCCCAGGAAACCAGCAACAACACGAGCGAGGTGGAACCTTCCGCAGACGTCGCCCTCTCCCTCAAAATCGGCGAGGGCTATACCGATCAACTCGATCCTGTTCGCAACCAAATCGCCCCAGGCATATTCGAACTTTCCGGAATCGCTCCGGGTGAAGTCAGCTTGGTAGGGGGCTCGATCTCAGGCTCGATCTTCGGTCCCCAGGGTGTGAGCTATGTTTCTCGATCAAAGACCTTGAACGCCTCTGATACGGAGGTCGACTTCAGCTCCCATGGCGATCCCGCCAATGTCTCGGGCATCGTTCTGTCGAGTCAGTTCCACCCGGCTCTGACCAACGCGGAACAATCCGCAGGAGACCTGTCTTCCACGGGTCGAGCCGCCCTTATTCAAGCACTTCGAGCAGAGCAAGAAGCTCGCTTGAATGCGATTCTGAGCTTTCGCTCCCTCAAGACCGGCGAATCCTACAACGCGACCGTCTCCTCTGAGGGAAAATTCTCCTTCGCGAATGCACCTCTGCCAGCGGGCTCGTACGAAGTGGAGTTCCCGGCGCAAAGTGGTCTTCGCGTCGCTTCCGTGCAAGCCACCGGCGCCACCGTCTCGGGCCGCACCCTCGAAATTTCCTCGGGCCAGCAAGTGAACATCGTCGTCCACGCCGCGGAAGCCAAGTGCTCTCTTTCCGGCTTCGCTTTGAAGAACGCAAAACCCGTACCCGGCGCCATGGTTCTTCTTGTGCCCCAGGATCCCGGACATGACATGTCTCTTTTCGACCGCGACCAGAGCGATTCCGATGGTTCTTTCACCATGAGCGCGCTTTTCCCCGGACGCTACACCCTCCTGGCCATCGAAAACGGCTGGGACCTCGAGTGGGCCGACGCCGCCGTCTTGTTTCGTTATCTCCCCTCCGGCCAGCCCGTCGAGCTCCAGCCCGGCGCCTCCCTCACCCTCAACGCCAAAGTCCAGTAAGCCTTGGAACACTCCTTTGCCCAGCGTATGCTTCTTCTCGTGCGATACGACAGCCACCCAGTGCTGCTGGTTGGGCCTTTCCCATTTTCAATTTTCGACTTTCCATTTTCCAGGGAACTGAGAACTGACGACTGACGACTGACCACCAAGTATGGCCAACTCACCTTTAACCTCCAGCTGACCAGTACGGTGCTCACCGTCAGCGAGCTGACGGCTCCTCGCGAGTTCGTCCGATGAGCGTCGAGGATTACGCGAGGGGAG
>Ga0310911_10000589_pt1 | contig 13790 bp, 15 predicted proteins | sample GREbulkMGHF170_FD_203532 | JGI IMG/M metagenome (GOLD analysis project Ga0310911, IMG submission 203532) | Lab enrichment of tropical soil microbial communities from Luquillo Experimental Forest, Puerto Rico - GRE.bulkMG.HF170 | ecosystem: Environmental > Terrestrial > Soil > Tropical forest >... | reverse complement strand
GCGCGGACAAGGTCGGCCGTCTGCACCTCGCCGAAGCCCTCTCCTATCGCGCGCTCGCCGAAGATGTCCGCCACGCGGCCTAAAACCGCGATCCCGCACCAGGCCCCGCGTATCCGAAGCGCGCTAACCGCAACGTCGCAAAAGCGGGCGAGCTTCGGTTTGGGGAAAATGAACCGTTAACCCTTCATCAACCCTGTTCTCATCGCGTCCCGTGGCGTCACTCCGCTTCAAGCACTTTGCAAGATAGCCGACGCATCGTCGGCGAAAGCTGCGACAGGGACGACGACAAGCCATTAAGGGGCGGCGATGGGATGGTTCTTCCGGTTCAAACTGCAAATCCGCCGCTTCTCCCGACGCCATCCCTGGCTGATTGCCTCGATCCGTTCCTTCATGATCTTCTCGGCAGCCTTTGGCGGCGCCTATGGTTTTATCGCGGGCAGCCGGGCCGAGAGGTCCGGCTATGACGCGCATGCCTTCGCGATCGGAGCGAGTTTCCTGTTCGCGATCGCCTGTGTTGCGCTCGCGACCCTGAGCATCCGGCTGCGCTTCCTGCACCGCAAGCTGCGCAAGATTGCGCTCCACAATGAAGCGCTCATCGACCGCAACTGGGAGCTGCAGGAAGCCGAAGGACGGGCGCGCAGCCTGTTCGAATCGCAAAGCGACCTGATCGTGATTCGGAGCGCGGACAGCGTGATCACCTTCGCCAACGACGCCTATTGCCAGATGGCCGGAGAGCCGCGTGAAGCCCTGATCGGCAGCCGACACACATTTGGGGTGATCGAGCAGGGCGACGGCGCGCTGGAGCAGAGCGGCACGCGGGTCCACGACCAGAAGATCGACAGCCCGTTGGGACCGCGCTGGATCGCCTGGCGCGAAGGTCTGGTTCGCTCGGACGCCGGTCAGCCGGCGGAGCTGCAAAGCGTCGGGCGCGACGTGACCGATCGCACCGAGACCGAGCGCGCGCTGGCCGAAGCGCGCGACCATGCGGATGCGGCCAACCGCGCCAAGTCACGCTTCCTTGCCATGGCGAGCCACGAGATCCGCACGCCTCTGAACGGCATCGTCGGCATGAGCGGGCTCCTGCTCGATACGTCGCTGACGCCCGAACAGACAACCTATGTCAGGGCGATCAAGAGCTCTGGAGACGCGCTGTCGTCGCTGATCGAGGAGCTTCTGGATTATTCCAAGATCGAAGCCGGCAAGATCGACCTCGAACAGCGGCCGTTCGCGCTGGTCTCGTTGATCGAGGACATCACCGAATTGCTGGCGCCGCGCGCAGAGGCCAAGAAGCTGGAGATCGCGGCCTATGTCGACGAACGCCTGCCGCACAAGGTGATTGGCGACGCGGCACGGCTGCGCCAGGTGCTGCTCAATCTCGCCGGCAACGCCATCAAGTTCACACAAAGCGGCGGCGTGGCGCTGATCGTCGAACCCGGCATCTGGCCCAGCGAGATCAGCTTTCTCGTGCGCGACACCGGCATCGGCATTGCACCGGAAGCGCGTGAACGGATCTTCCGCGAGTTCGAACAGGCGGACGAGCGCATCGCCCGGAATTATGGCGGCACGGGTCTGGGCCTGAGCATCTCGGACCGCATCGTCAAACGGATGGGCGGCCGCATCACGCTGGAAAGCCACCCCGGCGCCGGCTCGACCTTCGAAGTGGCGATTCCCCTGCCCGCTTCCGACTGCGATGAGCCGAGTACGTTCGCCGCGCCCGATTTGACCGCCCGGTCCGTCATGCTGGTCGCTCCGCAGAATATCGAGACGTCGCTGATCGCCCGCCGCCTGCAGCGCTGGGGCGCCCAGACCTGCCAGATCTCGGATATAACCGTCGCACAAGCGCTGCTGCCGGAACGTTCCTGGCATGCCGTGCTGATCGATCGCGCGCTCGGCGCCGACGCGGTCGAAGCACTCGCCGACGCCGCGCGCGTCCACGCAATGCAGCGGATCGTGATGTTCACGCCTGCCACGAGACAGGAGCCGACATCCTCCTCCGCCCTCACCGGCTATCTGGTGAAGCCGCTGCGCGCCATCTCGCTTGCGGCGCGGCTTTCGGTGGCGCCCGAGGCGGCCGCACCCAATCTTGCAAGCGACGCTGCGGCCGACACGGAGAACCAGAACGAGAAGCCGACGCGCGGCCTTGCCGTTCTGGTCGCCGAAGACAACGAGATCAATGCCTTGCTGATCCGCTCATTGTTGAACCGGCTCGGACATCAGGCCGTGATCGCGACCAACGGCGAGGCGGCGCTGGAATCCTGGCTTGCCGCCAGATCCGCAGGCGCCCCTTACGACCTCGTCCTCATGGACATCCAGATGCCTGAGCTCGACGGCATCGAGACGGCCAAGCGCATCCGTGCCAGCGAAGGCAGCGAGCCGGGCCCGCGCACGCCGATCCTTGCGCTGACTGCGAATACGCTGATCGAGGATCGCTATGCCTGTTTCGAAGCCGGCATGGACGGGTTTTTGATCAAGCCGCTCGATCGCGACAAGCTCGCCGAAGCGCTGGCGGGCCTTGCCGGCACGCGGCACATGGCAGCGTAGCTTCAGCGCACTTCAGAGCCGCCGCAGCGCCACGGTTTGCACCACGTGATCGGCGCCCTTCTTCAGGATCAACGTCGCACGCGGGCGCGTCGGCAGAATGTTGTCCTCGAGATTGGCTAGGTTGGTACGTTCCCAGATCGCGATCGCGGTTGCGGTGGCTTCGTCGTCGGACAGCAGCGCATAGCGATGGAAATAGGATCGCGGATCGGCGAACGCCGTGTCGCGCAAGGCGAGAAAGCGCCTGACATACCACTCACGCAGCACCGGCTCGTCGGCGTCGATATAAACGGAGAAATCGAAAAAGTCGGACACGTAAGGCACCGCCTTGCCGTCGCGCGGCAGACGGCCGGTCTGCAGGACATTGACGCCTTCCACAATGAGGATGTCGGGCTGATCGATCTCGACCCACTGGTTCGGCACGATGTCGTAGGTCAAGTGCGAATAAACGGGCGCGCGCACCGGATGCCGTCCCGCCTTGATGTCGCTCAGGAACGCCAGCAGCGTCGGCAAATCGTAGCTCTCCGGAAAGCCTTTTTTCTGCATCAGGCCTTGCCGTTCCAGCGCCGCATTGGGAAGCAGGAAGCCATCCGTCGTGATCAGGTCGACCTTCGGCCGCGGCGACCAGCGTGCCAACAGCGCCTGCAGCACGCGCGCCGTGGTGGATTTGCCGACGGCGACCGAACCGGCGACACCAACGATGTAAGGCATCTTGCGGTCGCGGATGCCGAGGAATTGGCGCTGGGCGTAATACAGCCGCTGGGTGGCGTCGATATAGATCGAGAGCAGCCGCGACAGCGGCAGGTAGATGTCCTCGACCTCCTGCAGGTCGAGGCGATCATGCATCGATTTCAAACGGGAGAACTCGCCCGGCTCCAGGGTCATGGGCGTGTCGTCGCGCAAGCGCGCCCACTGTTCGCGAGAGAAGATGCGGTAAGGATTATATTGCTGGTCTGTTGCGCGGATATCCATCAGGCCGCCTCTGGCTATGTCTGCTTGCGCGACGTCTTCTCTTCGAGTCCGGACATCGAAGTTCGTTGCGCCAAGGCGGCTTCAACTTCTTCGAAACTGACGCCTCGCGCCTTCAGGAGCACCAGGAGGTGATAGAGAAGGTCGCCGCTTTCGGCGATCAGATGATTGCGGTCGTTCTCGACCGCGGCGATCACCGTTTCCACCGCCTCCTCGCCCAGCTTCTTGGCGCAATGCTCGGCGCCCTTGTCCAGCAGCTTTCTCGTGTAAGACGCCTCGCCCCCAGATGCCGCGCGGGCATCGATGATGGCAGCCAGGTCGTGGACGGTAAAACGCGACATCAACAAAACTCGGCACACATGTCCGCAGAAAATGCGGGCGCTTCAGCCGCTCATGTAGCACTTTTATGACGAGGAGTCGTCAGGGATCGAGCCGCATCGGCAACCCGGCGCGCACCATGTGGTCCTTCGCTTCGCGAATGGTAAATTCGCCAAAGTGAAAGATCGAGGCCGCCAGGACCGCGGTCGCGTGGCCCTCGCGGATCCCGTCCACCAGGTGATCGAGGTTGCCGACGCCGCCCGAGGCGATCACCGGCACCGGGATGCTGTCGGCAATCGCCCGGGTCAGCGGGATGTCAAAACCCTGTCTCGTGCCGTCCCGATCCATCGAGGTCAGCAGAATTTCCCCCGCCCCCAACGACACCACCTCCTGGGCGTATTCGAGGGCGTCTATCCCGGTGGCATTACGTCCACCATGGGTGAAAATCTCCCAGCGATCCGAGCCGGCGCTCCGTTTCACGCGCTTGGCATCGATCGCCACCACAATGCACTGCTCGCCGAATTTCTCCGCAGCTTCCTTGACGAACTCACGCCTCGCGACCGCGGCCGAGTTGATCGACACCTTGTCGGCGCCAGAGCGCAACAACGTGTTGATGTCGTCGATGGTTCGTACGCCGCCGCCAACGGTGAGCGGCATGAAGCAGGCTTCGGCCGTGCGCCGGACCACGTCCAGCATGATGCCGCGGTTTTCATGGGTTGCCGTGATGTCGAGGAAACAGAGTTCGTCGGCGCCGGCTGCGTCATAGGCAATCGCCGCTTCCACGGGATCGCCGGCATCGCGCAAATCGACGAAATTGACGCCCTTCACCACGCGGCCGTCCTTGACGTCCAGACAGGGAATGACGCGCACCTTGAACATCTGAAATCTCCTAGGCGGCGGCGCGCGCGTTTTTGATGAGCTCGAGCGCTGCCGATGCATCGAGCCGCCCGTCATAGAGCGCGCGGCCGGCGATGGCGCCCGCGAGCTTCCTGGCGCGCGGCATCAGCATGGCTTTGATGTCGTCGATCGAGGCAAGGCCGCCCGAGGCGACCACGGGAATGGTGATGCGATCGGCAAGCGCGATCGTCGCGTCAAGATTGAGGCCCTTCAGAAGGCCATCGCGGGCGATGTCGGTGAAGATGATCGCGGCCACACCGGCGTCCTCGAATCGCTCGGCAATCTCGAGCGCGGTGACCTCCGAGGTTTCGGCCCAGCCTTCGACCGCGACCTTGCCGTCGCGGGCGTCGAGCCCAACCGCGACGCAGCCCGGAAATCGCCTTGCGGCCGTCTTGACGAGCTCGGGGTCCCGCACCGCGGCCGTGCCGATAATGACCCGCGCCACGCCCTTGGAGAGCCAACCCTCCACGGTCTTCATATCGCGGATGCCGCCACCGAGCTGAACCGGCAGGGTGACGGTCTTGAGCATCGCCTCGACCGCATGCGCGTTCATCGGTTTCCCTGCAAACGCGCCGTCGAGATCGACCACGTGCAAATATTCGAACCCTGCGGCAGCAAACGTTTTGGCCTGCGCGGCGGGATCGAGGTTGAACACGGTCGCACGCGTCATGTCGCCCTGCTCGAGCCGCACGCATTGGCCGTTCTTCAGGTCGATGGCGGGAAACAGGATCACGGCTTCCACTTCAAAAAGTTCGAGATCAGGGCCAGCCCAAACCGTTGGCTCTTCTCGGGGTGGAATTGCGTGCCGACCGCGGTGTCCCTGGCGACAATCGCGGTTACCGCTCCGCCATAGTCCGCGCGGGCCAGCACGTCTCCCTCGTTCACAGCATTGAGGTGATAGGAGTGCACGAAATAGGCATGGCGGCCCTTCGGCCCCAAATCCAGGCGCTCCAGCACCGGGTGCTCGCGCAGCAGGTCCAGCGTATTCCAGCCCATATGCGGGATTTTCAGGCTTTCCTCACGCGGCGAAATCTTTTCGACGTCGCCCTCGATCCAGTTCAGGCCATCGGTCGTGACATGCTCCTTGCCACGCGTCGCCATGAGCTGCATCCCGACGCAGATCCCGAAGAACGGCCGGGCCTTCTTGCGCACCGCTTCCGTCAGCGCTTCGACCATGCCGTCGAGCGCATCCAACCCTTTTCGGCAGTCGGCGAATGCGCCCACACCAGGCAGCACGATGCGATCGGCGCGATAGACCGCTTCGGGGTCACGCGTGACCATGATTCTCTGCGGATCCTCCGCGCTGCGGCTGGCGCGTTCGAAGGCCTTGGCCGCCGAGTGCAGGTTACCCGAGCCATAGTCGATGATGGCGACGCTCATCGCGGGGGAGCTCCCGGCTCTGGAAACAATCCGATGATGCCGCCCTGCGGGAGCGGCGGCGGCTTCGAGAAGGGCTGACCGGGGACATTGCGCGTCGGGGGCGGCCCACCGCGATCGACCGTCAAGGGATCATAGCTCACGCCGCCTTGCCCCTTGGTCCAGCGATCGAAAAAGCGCCGCTCGGCAGCTTCCTCCTCGTCGGCAACGACCGTATCGAGCTGACGCCATTTGCCCCGGGAGAGCGTCCAGCGCTGCAGGCTCGCGGCCTCGAAGCCCAACAAAAGCGCGACGAGAACCTCAGCCGACCAGATCGCAAGGCGGCCGGCGCCAAGCTTTGCAAGTCCGATATCGAGTGCGACGGTCACGATAACCCAGCCGATCGCCGCCAGCCAAAGCCGGTTCCAGATCAGCCAGAGCGGACCGAAAATCATCGCCCAGACATGGAATCCGTCCCGCACGAAGACGAACTTGTCGGCCGCGCTGGGATCGGCGGCATAGGCCGAGGGAGCGTGAACTGTGTAAACCGGCATCGCGAGTGCCTCGAGCTTCGTTTTCACAACCGGCGGTGTGCCGGGGCTGAGCCATCAGCCGCCAAGCGAGCCCTTGGTCGACGGCACTTCGCCGCCAGCACGCGGATCGATCGCAACCGCCGCCCGCAAGGCCCGCGCCAGACCCTTGAAACAGGATTCGGCGATATGGTGGCTGTTCTCGCCATATAGGGTTTCAACGTGCAAAGTCACGCCGGCGTTCATCGCAAAGGCGTTGAACCATTCGCGTACCAGTTCGGTATCGAATTGCCCGACCTTGTCGCGCGGAAATTCGACCTTGAACACCAGGACCGGGCGCCCGGAAATGTCGATCACGACGCGCGACAGCGTTTCGTCCATCGGCATGTGGACGGACGCATAGCGCGTGATGCCGGCCATGTTGCCGAGCGCCTGCTTCATTGCCTGTCCAAGCGCGATCCCCACGTCTTCGGTCGTATGGTGATGGTCGATGTGAAGATCGCCCACCGCCTTCACCGTGATGTCGATACGGGAATGGCGGGCGAGCAAATCGAGCATATGGTCGAAGAAGCCGATGCCGGTCGCGACGTCAGACACGCCCGAGCCGTCGAGGTTCACTGCGACCTCGATATCGGTCTCCTTGGTCTTGCGCTTGATGCTGGCCGTGCGCATGGAAGATTCCCGTGCCGAAAACGCGGCCCTTTTAACAGGCCGGTGCCCCCTTCGCTACTGCGGCATGGCCCGATCAGGGACGAACTTCCGCCTATGGTGAGCGGATTGCCGCAATTGTAACTATGCGCCCAAAGCCCTAAATCTGGCCCGAAGCGAGGGTCTTTCATGCAAGCTTTCCCGAATGAGCCGCCGGTCTGGCACGGCACCACCATTTTGACCGTCCGCAAAGGCGGCAAGGTCGTCGTCGGTGGCGACGGCCAGGTCTCGATCGGCCAAACCGTCATCAAAGCCAACGCCAAAAAGGTCCGGAAGCTCGGCAAGGGCGACGTGATCGGCGGCTTCGCCGGCGCGACCGCGGACGCGTTTACCTTGTTCGAGCGACTGGAAAGCAAGCTCGAGCAATATCCGGGACAATTGACCCGTGCCGCCGTCGAACTCGCCAAGGACTGGCGCACCGACCGCTACTTGCGGCGGCTGGAGGCCATGATGATCGTTGCCGACAAGGACGTGTCGCTGGTCTTGACCGGTACCGGCGACGTTCTGGAGCCGGAGGCCGGCGTAATGGCGATCGGATCGGGCGGCAACTATGCGCTGGCGGCCGCGCGCGCAATGATCGATTCGGACAAGGATGCCGAGGCCATCGTGCGCCGCGCGCTCGATATTGCCGCCGACATCTGCGTTTTCACCAACCGCAACATCACCATCGAGACGCTGCAGAGTGGCTGATGGCGCCGGCTATTCGTTCCGCCCGATGTCGAGCGCCGACCTTCCCATGATCCGGCGCTGGCTAGAAACGCCTGAGGTCGAGCGCTGGTGGGGAACGCCGGACGAACAGTACGGGCTCGTGAGCGGCGACCTCGACCATCCCGATATGGATCAATTCATTGTCTCCTTCGGCGGTCGTACCTTCGGCTATATCCAGGCTTACGCGCTTTCGACATGGAACCAGGGGTTCGGCACGCATCCCGCAAACACGCGGGGCATCGATCAGTTCATCGGCGAGCCGGACATGATCGGGCGCGGTCACGGGTCGAGCTTCATCCGCGCATTCGTCGACGGATTGTTGCGAAGGGGAGTCCCGCGCGTCGTGACCGATCCCGACCCGATCAATGCCCGCGCGGTGCGCGCTTATGAGAAGGCGGGCTTTCAGCGAGAGCGGATTGTCGATACGCCCGACGGGCGGGCGTTGCTGATGGTCCGCAATCCGTGACATCCTTATCCCCAGGCCACAAACCGGTTTCGCCCTGGCAATGGGCCGCACTTGCCGTCGGCTTGCTCGCGCTGCAGGCGGCGGTCCTTTTCGCGATGGGTCGCCTGCCGATCTGCGCTTGCGGCTATGTCAAACTGTGGCACGGGGTCGCGCGGAGTTCGGAGAACTCGCAACATCTCACCGACTGGTATACGTTCTCGCACCTGATCCACGGTTTCCTGTTCTATGCTGCGACCTGGGTCTTGCTGCCACGCCTGTCCTGGCAGGCTCGCCTGATTGTCGCGATGCTCGTCGAGGGCGGCTGGGAGCTCGTTGAAAACTCCAACTTCGTCATCGAGCGCTACCGCGCTGCGACCGTCTCGCTGGATTATTTCGGCGACAGCATCGTCAATTCGATTTCCGACACGCTCGCCATGGTGACGGGCTTTCTGCTTGCCAGAACGCTTCCTGTCGCCATGACCGTGGCCTTGGCGCTGGCTTTCGAGATTTTCGTGGGGCTTCACATTCGCGACAATCTGACGCTCAATATCATCATGCTGCTTTACCCTTTCGAGGCGATCCGGCAATGGCAGGCGGGGCCGCCCATTATCTGAACTTTCGAAAATGCCTTGTCGGCGCGACATTCCAGTCCTAGCTAAAGCCCATGACAGACTTCTCCCCCCGTGAAATCGTCTCCGAACTCGATCGTTTCATCGTCGGCCAGGCCGACGCCAAGCGCGCGGTCTCGATCGCGCTGCGCAATCGCTGGCGCCGGCTGCAGCTCGATGGCGGCCTGCGCGAGGAGGTGCTGCCGAAGAACATCCTGATGATCGGGCCGACCGGCGTTGGCAAGACCGAGATCGCGCGGCGGCTCGCAAGGCTTGCTGGCGCGCCGTTCATCAAGGTCGAGGCGACGAAATTCACCGAGGTCGGGTATGTCGGCCGCGACGTCGAACAGATCGTTCGTGATCTGGTCGAGGTCGCGATCGCGCAGGTGCGCGAGCGCAAGCGCAAGGACGTGCAGGCGCGTGCGCAACTGGCTGCCGAGGAGCGCGTGCTCGACGCGCTGGTCGGACCCAATTCCAGCGCCGCGACGCGCGACTCCTTCCGCCGCAAGCTGCGTGCCGGCGAGCTCAACGACAAGGAGATCGAGATCGAGACGCAATCGTCCGGCGGTTTCCCGATGTTCGAAATTCCGGGCATGCCGGGCGCGCAGATGGGCGCGATTTCGATCGGCGACATTTTCGGCAAGCTCGGCGGGCGCACCAAGACCCGCCGTCTCACCGTCGAAGGCTCGCACGAGATTCTGGTCAACGAGGAATCCGACAAGCTGCTCGACAACGAACAACTCGTGCAGGAAGCGATCGGCGCCGTCGAGAACAACGGCATCGTATTCCTCGACGAGATCGACAAGATCTGCGTGCGCGACAACCGTATCGGCGGCGACGTCTCGCGCGAAGGCGTGCAGCGCGATCTTCTGCCGTTGATCGAGGGCACCACGGTCTCCACCAAGCACGGTGCGGTCAAGACCGACCATATCCTGTTCATTGCCTCCGGCGCCTTCCACATCGCAAAGCCTTCCGACCTGTTGCCGGAATTGCAAGGGCGACTGCCGATCCGGGTCGAGTTGCAGGCGCTGACCCGCGACGACATGCGCCGCATCCTGACCGAGCCCGAGGCATCGCTGATCAAGCAATATGTGGCGCTGATGAAGACCGAGGGCGTGACGCTTGATATCACCGACGGCGCCATCGACGCGCTCGCCGACATTGCGGTCGCCGTCAATTCCTCGGTCGAAAACATCGGCGCGCGGCGCCTACAAACCGTGATGGAGCGCGTGCTCGACGAAATCTCCTTCACCGCGCCCGACCGCAACGGCGAGACGGTCCAGGTCGACGCAGATTATGTGCAGAAGCATGTCGGCGATCTCGCCAGGAACGCGGATCTCAGCCGCTTCATCCTGTAACGGATTCCGCAGACAAGACGCGCGCTAAAATCTCGCGCGCCGGACCCGCACGTAAAGCGCGCCCTCGCCGCCATGGCCGATATGGGCTTCCTCGAAGCCGACGACCAGCGAACGGAACTCCGGCAGGCTCAGCCATTGCGGCACCTGGCGGCGCAGCACGCCGCGTTCGTCTTCCGAGCCGCCCACTTTGCCCTTGCCGGTGATGACCAGCACGAAGGTCAGGCCGTCGCGATGCGCACGCTGCAGGAAGCCGAACAACGCCCGATGGGCGCGCGTCTGTGTCATGCCGTGCAGATCGATCCTCGCATCGATCGCGTCCCGGTCGCGAGATAACCGCGAACGCTCGCGGCGTCCGAGCGGCGCCAATGGCGGCGCGGCGGGCTTGCTCGGCTTTGGCGCATGCACCTGTGCGATCGGCCGCGGCGTGGCGGCCGCCTTCTCGCTCGACGGTTCCAGCGCCGGCACGGCCGTTTGCCTCGCTGCACGCGTCTTCTTGCGGAGCGGCTTGATCTGCTTGGCAACGCTTTCCCAGAGCGCGCGCTCCTCCTCGGTCAGGCCGCGCCGGCCCCGAGACGAAGCGGAGTCGGGAATCGGAAGGGAAGGCGGACGTTTCATTGCGTGCTGCGCTGGCGCAGACGACCGCGACGCAGCGGCTCGCGACTCGGCGCAGTGGCGGGGCGCGCCTCCGGCAACGGAACGGGCGCGACGACGGGCGTGCCGGTCTGGGCTTGCGCCACGGCCGAAGTCTGTGCAGGCGAGGTGTCCTTCTTGTCCTTTGCAAGCTGGTTCTGCGGTAACAGCTTTGCGATCTTCTCCGACGGCCGCGGATCCGGCAACGGCATCTTTCGGGCTCGCTCTTCCGGATCGAGGCTTTTGGGCACCAGCATCACAAAGCGCACATTTTGCTTGAGTCGGCCGGCGACTTTGCCCGCATCCGCTCCGCTGCCGAAATAAAGGTCGGCGCGCGCCGGCCCCGTGATCGCCGAGCCGGTATCCTGCGCGATCATCAGCCGGCGGAATGGCGTCTTCGCCTTCTCCGATTCGATCGGCAACTCGCCTTCGATGAAGAACGGCGTGCCGTAAACGTGCAGCGACTTGTCGACGGCGATCGAGCGCCCCGGCGTCAGCGGAATGCCCTGTGCGCCGACGGCTTCGTCTTTATCGGAGAGCGGAACCTCGCGGAAGAAAATATAGGAGCGGTTTTGGCGCCGGACGTCGTTGGCGGCATCGGGATTGGCGTCCATCCAGTCCCTGATCTTCTGCATCGACATCTGCTCCCTCGGGATGATGCCGCGATCGATCAAGACACGGCCGACCGCCGTATAGGGATAGCCATTATACGAATCGTAGTTGATCCGCAGTGTCGAGCCGTCATCGAGCTCGACCCGCGCCGAGCCCTGAATTTGCGCAAACAACAGATCGGTCTGGCTCCTGAGAAAGCAGATTTCGAGGCCGCGGCCTTCGATCGCCCCATCCTCGATCTCGGCGCGATCGTAATAGGGCACAAGCTTGCGGCGGCCGATCTTGCGGTACACCGGACCCCTGTTCGGCAGGTCGGGCGAAGCCTGGTTGTAGCCACGAACGAACAGGTTCGAGGGGCGCCGATAGACCGGCACGGTGTAGACCTCGTTCTGCGTCCGCGATCCCTCGATCACCGGTTCATAGTAGCCGGTGACAAAGCCCTCATCCTCGCCAAGCCGCGAAATCTTGAGTGGCGTGAAATTCTCTTCGAAAAAGCCCCGCGCCCTGGCTCCGTCGGAGATGTCGAGCGCCCGCGCGGCCCGGCATGGATCCCGCAGCGACATGCCCAGGGCTTTGGGATCCGGCCGCGGCGCGTTCTGCGCAGCGATCGGCCGGCAGCTCGCACGGAACGCCTGGAACGCCGCGAGGTGATCGTCCTCTTTCCAGCCGGGGATGTCGGCCCAGGCAAGTGGAACGTACTGGCTGCCGGCAATCTCGAGCGGGAGTTCGAGGTGCGGATAGGGAATGGCCCGTGGATGGATGGGCGGCGCAGCGGCTTGATGGGAGCGCAGGCTGCGTGCCGCCAAGTCTGCAAGCGGCACCGCCGACAGCACGATTACCGCGGCACAAAACGCCGCGACGTACCGCCTGCGAACATTGACATCAGTGGGCGCTACCCGTGCCAACCAGCTTCCAGTTCGGATCGCGTGAGGTGGTGTCGCGGGCAAACGTCCAGAGATCGGTGATATCGGCGACCTTGTCCGGATTGCCATCGACAATCGTCCCGGCCTTGTCGCGAGTGACCGAAATCATCTGCGACACGAATCTTACGGTGAGCTGCGCCATGCGATCGCGCAACTCCGCGTTCACGAGCTCGGCCTTGTCGATCGAAACGAAACGCGTTTCGGTCTTCTGCTCGTGCCTCTCGCGATCCTTGATCACCGCGTCAAAGCTCTCATAAACCTCCGACGACAACAGGTCGCGCAGCGCGCGGCGATCGCCATTGGCGAAAGCCAGCACGATCATCTCGTAGGCCGAGCGCGCGCCCGACAGGAAATGTCGGGGATCGAAGGATGAATCGCGCGCGGCGATCGCATCAAGCCCCTGCGCCAGCGTGGTACCTGGCTCGGCCAGGCCTTTCCAGCGATCGCTCGGCGGGGTGACCTCGGCGGTCGGCGCCAACGGCGCCTGATCGATTACCTTGCCCGGGATCGGAACGACGTTGTTGTCGGGCGCACCCTGTATCGTGTTGCGCGCGGCGCGATCGAACGGCGGCCGCTCGCTGCCTGTTCGCTGTCCCAGCACGTTGCGCAGGCGCAGGAAAATGAACACCGCCAACGCCAGGAAGATGATGGTATAGATATCCACGTCGTTTCTGCTTTCTGGTCTCGGCCCGCAACGGGGTCCGGCGGTAGGGCGTCCCCCGTCTCTTGAGGAACGGCTAGACACTACATCATCGGTTCAAGTCCGCACGATGTAGGCATAAAATCTTGCCGGGCCAATGGCACGTTTCGGCGCATCTAAGGCGCAGCCAAATTGTAGCGCGTTTTTGCCGCCAAAGGAAACCCGATCCTGCGCCAGAAATAGCGCGTATTCAATCATTTAACCTGCCGTTCGGGCGGCCGGCCGATATCTTTCCCGGCAACTGGTAAAGAAATCGGCCGCGAGCGAAAGGGGATTTGCGCGGTCGTCCTTGTGGAACGAGCCGAGGCTATGTTAGCCACTCCGCCCGTCAACCGCCTTTATCGCGAGGAGAGACTTCATGACTAACGGCAACGGTGCCCCTCCCGAGGCGGCCGCTCCTCCCCAGCTCAACGTGCTGGCGCAATATACCAAGGACCTGTCGTTCGAGAATCCGAACGCCCCCGGGTCACTCTCGCCGCAGCCGCAGCCG
>Ga0310911_10000587_pt1 | contig 13804 bp, 14 predicted proteins | sample GREbulkMGHF170_FD_203532 | JGI IMG/M metagenome (GOLD analysis project Ga0310911, IMG submission 203532) | Lab enrichment of tropical soil microbial communities from Luquillo Experimental Forest, Puerto Rico - GRE.bulkMG.HF170 | ecosystem: Environmental > Terrestrial > Soil > Tropical forest >... | reverse complement strand
TAGGACGTTGTACGTCATCAATGGGCGGCGAATCCCCTTGAGCGCAAACTCACCGACTGGTTCGACCGTTACGGCCTTTTCAACCGCCTGCCGAACGCGCGGGCTGATCAGGATTTGACCGGGCTTGGCTTCATCGCAAAGACGGGATGCAACATTGGATACTGTTCCAATTGCGGCATAGTCGCGCCTCCCTTCAAAACCGATCGTTCCCAGCGTGGCAAAGCCATGTGCGATGCCGATCCCGAAGCCAAGGTCGTGACCAAGGTCGCGCCACTTTTCGATTAGATCGCCGATTGCCGCCCGCATATCGAGCGCCATTAGGACGGCTTGCAGGGCCGGATTCTCGACCGGGACAGGATCATTGAAGATCACCATGACGCCGTCACCAGCGTAGCGTTCGAGCGTACCGCTGTACTTATTGATGATCGTGCCAATGGCCGCGTGGTACTCGGCCAGCAGTGCCATAACATCTTCCGGGTCTGAGCTTTCTGAGAAGCCAGTAAAGCCACGCAGATCGCAGAAAAGCGCTGTAATTTCCCGCCGGTGGCTTTCAAGCTGCTTTTCTGATCCAGATGCGACGATCAGATCGGCGACCTGCGGCGGGAGGAAGCGTCGCAGCCTGCTCATGCGCTCGATCTCGCCAACTTGATCGGAAACCCTCTGTTCGAGTTGCTGGTTCAAATTATTGAGATCATCGAGTAGCCGCGCATTCTCGATGGCGATTACCGCCTGGGCCGCAAAGTTCACCAGCAAGTCGATCTGTTTGTCGGTAAAGGGGCGTACTTCTTGACGGAAAATAGCGATGGCGCCGATCAACACATCGTCCTTCAGCATGGGGACAGCCACGATGGACCTTGCGCCGGCAAGCCTGGTTGGAGGGCTCGGCACATCTTCAGCGGCGTCATCGACAATGTGAATCACTTGTTTCGTGCCGACCATACGTTCCAAACGACTGCCGAGTTCTGGTCGGAATGACCCCCGCAGTCGTTCAAATTCAGCAAGTGCCGGCGGCGTACCGACACCTGCGGCCACTTGAAAGGTATTGCCGTCGTAGAGGAACAGCGTGCCAAACTTTGCCTCACAGATGCGAGTCGCACTCCCCAGCATCTCACCGAATACCGGTTCCAAATTGCCAGGCGAGCCAGCGATGATCTTCAGCACTTCCGAGGTTGCTGTCTGCTGGTCCAGCGATTGATGCAATTCATTGAGCAGCCGCGCGTTCTCGATGGCGATGACGGCTTGAGCGGCGAAGTTCTTCAACAGCTCGATCTGTTTATCAGTAAAGGGATGAACTTCCTGCCGATACACGACGAGCGCGCCGATCAGTTCATTGTCTTTGAGCATAGGAACGGCGACGAAGGTTCGGACGCCGCCTACTTCAACGCCAAGAACGATACTCGGATCGCGCTGGTCGGTGTATCGTTTATCCCGAGCCAAGTCATGAACGTGAAGGACGGTTTTTGCCCGTAGCATGTCAGCGATCGGATGGTTCTGATTCAGGTCCAATGGTGACCGGCTACGAATTTCTACAAAAGCGACCGGGGTGTTGTAAGTGCCGACGAGAAGTAGGTCGTCGCCATCACATTGATAGAAGTTTCCAAAACTTGCGTCACATAACCGAGCGGCACTCTCTAGTATTGCAGAAAATACTGGGTGAAGATCGCCCGGCGACGAACTGATGACTTTCAATACGTCTGAGGTTGCCGTCTGTTGCTCCAAAGACTCGCTGAGATCGGCTGTCCGCTGGCGCAGCTCGTTGAGCAGCCGAGCGTTCTCGATGGCAATGACGGCCTGAGCGGCGAAGTTCTGCACAAGCTCGATCTGCTTATCTGTGAACGGCCGGACCTCCTGGCGGTAAATGCTAATCGTGCCGATCAGCTCATTATGATTGAGCATGGGAACGTTGAGCAGAGTGCGAGCATCGGCAAGAAGCCCCAGGTTCGAGTCCGCCTGGGCATCGACCGTATGAACAGTTTCTTTTGTTTTTAGGACGCGATCCAAGGGGTTGTTCGGAAGTGGAACAAAAACTGGATTTCTCTCAAACTCATCGATCAGCTCCTGGGGCGCGTTACACTGGGCAGCCCGCCGAAATGCACCGTTCTCCCGCAACAATAAGTTGCCGTAAGTAGCCTCGCAGATGCGCGTTGCGTTAGACAAGATGGCTTCAAAGACTGCATTAAGCTCGCCGCGCGCGCTGCTAATGACCTTTAGAACTTCTGAGGTAGCGGTCTGCTGCTCTAACGACACGCTGAGATCAGTTGTTCGTTGGCGCAGCTCGTTAAGCAGCCGCGCGTTTTCGATGGCGATGACTGCTTGGGCGGCAAAATTACTGACTAGCTCTATTTGTTTGTCGGCAAACGGGCGGACTTCCTGCCGATAGATCGAGAGGGTGCCGATTAACACATCATCCTTGAGCATTGGCACGCAAACCAGGGATCGCGCGCCGCCGAGCCTGGCTGACGCGCCGGGAACAAGGTCAGCGCCGTCGAAGTCGGCTGTGTGGCTCACTTCCTTTGTCCTCATGACGCGATCGAGTAGGCTACCCGCTGGAGGTTGATACGGTCCGCGCCCTCTTTGATGTTCGGCAAGTTCCGACGGAATACCGAACTGCGCTGCCAAGTGGAAAAACCTGCCGTCGAAGCGAAACATCGTTCCGAACTTAGCCTCGCACAGGCGCGTTGCGTTCTCCAACATCGCGTGGAATACCGGCTCCAGGTCGCCGGGCGACGAGCTGATGACTTTCAGTACTTCTGATGTTGCGGTTTGCTGCTCAAGTGCTCCGCTCAAATCTGCCGTGCGCTGGCGCAATTCGCTGAGCAGCCGCGCGTTCTCGATGGCGATGACGGCCTGCGCGGCAAAGTTTTCGACCAGAGCGATGTGCTTGTCAGTAAACGGGCGGACTTCCTGCCGGTAGATTGTGATGGCCCCCACCAGCACCCGGTTCTTGAGCATTGGCACGCAGACGAGGGATCGCGCGCCGCCGAGCTTTTGTGCCAACCCAGCCACAGGTTCAGCGGCTGAGTCAGCGCTGTGCGCCAACTGTTTAGTCCGCATGACATGATCAAGTAGGATGCCGGGTGTCGGCTTAAATGGCCCGCGTCGCGTAAACGCTTCGAGCAATGCCGCAGGCGTATTGAATTGTGCCACCGGGTGAAAGTTTTCACCGTCGAAGCGGAATAAGGTTCCGAAGTTGGCATTACAGATGCGAGTGGCGTTCTCCAGGATTGTTTTAAATACTAATTCCAGATCGCCGGGCGACTTCGAAATAAGACTTAATATCTCGGAGTTTGCAGCTTCCCGCAGCAGCGCCTCGTCGCGCTCTTGGGTAAGCCGGGCGACGACCGTTTCGTGACCGGCAATAGAAGCGCCGCGATTGCGTGTCGCATTTGACGCACTGCTGCGCTTTAGCGTTGCCGACTTGCGGCGTCGCGATTTTACGTTTGGACCCCCTGCACCGGAACGGCGTTTCATTGCCTTGCCCGAGACTCAAGATGCCGCATCGTACCGGGTCAAAATAACACTTGGAATGGGGCGACCATGTCTGCTTCGGGTCAAAAGCGGACATTGGATTGACGCCCGTTGATGTCCGCTATTCACCCAAAAGCGGACATTCCTCAGAGCCGTCTCGATGTCCGCTTTGTGCCAATAGTGGACTCGTGCAGCGCAGCAAAAGGGATTGTTATTCGATCACTTCGTCGGCAATAGCCATCACCCCTGGCGGGATGGTGAGGCCGAGAGCCTTTGCGGTTGAGAGGTTGATGACGAGATCAAATTTGTTCGATTGCAGCACTGGTAGCTCGGCGGGCTTGGCGCCCTTGAGGATACGGCCGGTGTAGACGCCGACCTGACGAAACATGTCTGTGAAATCGGGTCCGTAGCTCATCAGCCCGCCGACTTCCACATAATCGCGGATTGGGTAAGTCGCGGGAATCCTGTCGCGCGCCGTTAATGTGGCAAGTTGCACGCGGCGGGAAGTAAGGAACGCGTCGGGAGGAACGAAGAGGGCATCAGGGCGCTCACGCTCAAATGCGGCGAACACCTCGTTGATCTGGCCGACCGTCGTTGCGTTGATTATCTGGGTTTGCAGCCCCATGGTGGGAGCGGCTTTCTGCACCTCCTGAACGGTGGTCTTGGTAACTGAAGCGTTGCCCGGATCGACCAACACGGCAATACGAACCGCTTGGTCACAACCTCAGACGTTTGGATATTGACGCCGGTCAAATTCCCCCCGGGCTTAGCCATGCTGTCGACAAGACCAAGCCCGACCGGGTCTTCGCCGGCAAGGAAGACGATCGGGATCGTCACCGTTGCAGCTTTGGCTGCTTGCGCGGGCGGCGTGCCGAGCGCGGCAATCACAGCGACTTGTCGGCGGACGAGGTCAGCCACCAGTGCCGGCAAGCGATCGTATTTGCCTTCCAGCCAGTTGTACTCGACCGCCACGTTTTGGCCCTCGACATAGCCAGTTTCGCTGAGGCCCTTTTGGAAACCGGCAAGCCAACGTGCGTTGCTTTCGGCCGACCCGTCTCGGATAAACGCGACCACCGGCATCGTTAACTGCTGTGCACGCGCAACGAGCGGCCACGCGGCTGCTCCGCCACCAATAACTTTGATGAAATCACGCCGTCTCATGGCCACCCCGCGGCTTAGGACAGGCTCTGTCCAAACTAGCACATCAAAAGCAGACATTCGGTCCGCCAGTTGCCATGTCCGCTTTGCCATGTCCGCTTTACCCCCGAAAGCGGACATCGACTGAGCTCATTGGGATGTCCGCTAAGTGCCAAAAGCGGACATGTGCAATGCAGCAAATAACCGGCTGTCTAGGACAAATGCTGACGGATTTTTGCCAAGAGTTCGCGCGGGCTAAATGGCTTAGGCACGTAGTCATCACAGCCGGCCGCCCTCGCGGTCTTCTCCTCACCGTCGAGCGCATACGAGGTGACCGCGATGATCCTGATCGATTGCAGCGCTGGATCAGCCTTGATCCGGCGCGTGGCGGTGTAACCGTCCATAATCGGCAATTGGACATCCATTAGGATGAGGTCGGGCCGCTGCTTCGCGATTGCCGCTAGTGCTTCCTCACCGTTCTCGGCTTCGGTGACCTCATAATCGGTGGGGGCCAGCATATCGCGGATAATCCGGCGACTATCCGGTTGGTCCTCGACCACCAGAATGCGCTTGCTCATGTCGGCTCCAGTTGCTGCTCAACGGCGACCGGCAGTGTGAACGTGAACGTCGAGCCTTGGCCGGGCTGCGACTCGAGCCAGATTCTGCCGCCGTGCATCTCAATGATCCGCTTGGAGATGGCCAGTCCCAGGCCGGTGCCGCCCTTCTTGCGGGTGATGGCATTATCGGCCTGCTGAAACTCCTGGAACAGCTTGGCCTGATCGGCGGCGGAAATACCAGGCCCCGTGTCACGCACTGATACATGGAACGAGCCATTGTTAGCTTCGGCCTTAATGGCGACTTCGCCGGCATCAGTGAACTTAATGGCGTTGCCGACGAGATTGATGAGCACTTGCGTTAAGCGGCGGCCATCGCCGTGGCCAGAAGGCAGTTCGGGGGCAAGCTCAAGCTTGAACCCGAGCTTCTTATCGGCTGCCAGCGGTTCAAGGGTGCTGCGGACAGTTTGGGCAATATCCTGGATGCAGTAATCGGAGAGTTCGAGGACCAGTTGGCCGGCCTCGATCTTAGAGAGGTCGAGTACGTCATTGATCAGCCCGAGCAGATGCTTGCCGTTGGCCTCAAGACGCTGGAGGATGCCCACCATCTTTTCAGATGGCTCGCCGTAAGCGCCGTCTGCCATCAATTCGGTATAGCCCAGGATGGCGTTGAGCGGCGTGCGCAGCTCGTGACTCATGTTGGCGAGAAATTGTGATTTGTGCTGGCTCGCTTCTTCGAGCTGTCGGCTCTTGTCCTGGATCTCGTCGAACAACCGCACATTTTCAATGGCAATCGCCGCCTGGTCGGCAAAGGTCGTGGCCAACTCGATCTGCTTGTCGGTGAACGGCCGCACCTCGGAACGGGTCAAGCCAAAAACACCAATCGGCACGCCCTCGCGCAGCATCGGAACACCAAGGGCAGTGCGGAAGTCGCCCAGCCTCTGCGCTTCGGCCCAGGTATACTCCGGATCATTTTTCACATCGGGGATATGAACGACTTTGCCTTCAAGCAAAGCGCGTCCCAGTACCGAACCGCGTTCCGGTTCAAGCGGAGCAGTCCCAACGAAATCCGTGAACTCCTTCGAAAAGCCATAAGACTCAGCCCGATAGAACGCACCTCCTTTCTGCCGCGTAATATTTCCTTTATTCGCATCGCAAAGTTTGGCGGCCGATTCGATAAGCGTTTGCAACACGGTCTGTAGATCGAACGTCGAGCGGCTGATGACCCTAAGCACGTCGGCGGTGGCGGTTTGTTGCTGCAGCGATTGACGCAGCTCATTGAGCAATCGCGTGTTCTCGATGGCAATGACGGCCTGAGCTGCGAAGTTCTGCACCAGCTTGATCTGTTTGTCGCTGAAAGGACGAACCTCCTGGCGATAAATGACGATGACACCAATGAGTTCGTCGTCTTTAAGCATCGGGACATTGAGGAGGGTTCGCGCTCCGGCAAGTTCAACTATCCTAACCGCTCCAGGATTGCGTTCCTTGTAAGCCGCGTCCTTGGTGTAATCGGAGATATGAACCGTCTGTTTCGTCGCTGCCACGCGCGCGAGTCCAGATAGCGCGCCAGGACGGAATATCGGCTCACGCTGCTCCCGTTGCGCGATCGCCTCGGCGTAGGCGCGCGGCGCATTGTGCATCGACTTCATCCGAAATCCACCACTTTCATAAAGTTGAAGAGTGCCAAACTTCGCCTCGCAGATCCGTGTCGCATTGCCCAGAATGGTATCGAAAACCGGCTTTAAATCTCCGGGCGAGGAGCTGATGACGCGCAGCACCTCGGAGGTCGCCGTTTGCTGTTCAAGCGACTCACTCAGGTCGTCGGTACGCTGGCGTAATTCCGTGAGCAGCCGCGCGTTCTCAATGGCGATGACGGCCTGATCGGCGAAGCCCTTCATCAGTTCAAGCTCATACTCCTGAAAAGGTCGAACCTCGCTGCGATTGACGATCATGACGCCGATTGCCTTGCCCTCACGCGCCAGTGGCGTTAATGCCTGTGATCCTATCGGCAGATTGCGTAATGCGCGGGCGATTTCTCCGTGCTCATTGGCGAGTGTAGCGCGGCGGTCCTCAACGGCGATTTGTCTATTGTCGAGAAAAGAGCGCACCGCCGGGTCCGTTGGTTCGAGTGGGTGATCGGGCAGCACCTCTCGAAGCTTAGCCATCGTGGGACCTGCCGAACTGACGATACGAAGAACATCTCCCTCTAAGCGCCGGAAGTTGACGTTGGCGGCATCGAACATCCGCGACGCCGTTTCGGCAATTGTGTCGAGCGCGCGCTTACTGTCTTCGGGTGTACCGGCAATAACACGCAGGATGTCAGCAGTCGCAGTTTGGCGGTCGAGGCTTTCGCGCAGCTCATTGAGCAGCCGCGTGTTCTCGATGGCGATGACGGCCTGCGCGGCAAAGTTCTCGACCAGCGCTACCTGCTTGTCCGTGAAGGGGCGGACCTCCTGGCGGTAGATGCCGATGGCGCCGATCACCTCATTGTCCTTAAGCATCGGGACGGCGAGGTATGTTCTGGCGCCAGCAAGTTTGGCGAGCACAGGGGCAACGTGCTCCTCCGCCAAGAGGTCGGCACTGTGGACGGTTAATTTAGTCTTAACGGCACGGCCAAGGCCGGTCTCGGGCGTGGGAAGGATTAAAGGTTGGCGCTGCCTCTCCTCGGCAAAAGCGGGCGGTGCGTTGAGCGCAACGGCGCGCAATGCGTCTCCTTCACAAAGCCAGAGCGCACCAAACTTGGCCTCGCAGAGCCGCGTTGCGTTTGCCAGCATCGCATCGAAAACTGGCTGCAAATCTCCCGGCGAGCTTGAGATGGTCTTCAGCACCTCCGAAGTCGCCGTCTGCTGCTCCAATGACTCGCTCAGCTCGCGCGTGCGTTTCTGTTCGGCCTCGAACAGTCGCACATTTTCGATAGCAATTACTGCTTGGTCAGCGAAGGTTTCAACTAACTTGATTTGTTTGTCTGTAAACGCTCGTGGCTCCTTGCGTTGTAGGGTGAATACGCCAATGACAGTGCGCTCTCTGATGAGCGGCACACCGAGGCCAGTGCGTATGTTGATGACCCCGCCGTAATCGCGAAGTCTGTTGCGGTGGAGTTGCGGATCAGCCAAAAGATCGGGAATATGAATTGTGCGACGCTCAAGTATTGCACGCCCGAAGACCGAGGCATGATCTGGTTTCGTTGAGTAGCGAACATATCGATCGCGCTGTTCTGAGGTGAGGCCAAAGGTGGCCGCCACCGGATAGGTCTCGCCTTCGCGTCGACGGATAACTCCCGTGTCCGCATCACATAAGCGCGCCGCTGAGGCAACTACCGTCTCAAGGACGGCTTGCAGGTCGAACGTCGATTGGCTGATGACTTTGAGGATTTCGGAGGTGGCTCGTTGCTGCTCCAGCGCCTCATCGCGTTCGCGTTTGAACAGCGCGACCTTTGTTTCCCTGCTGGCAGCCGAGGCATTACGACGCCCAATAGCTTTTCCCGCATTGGCGCGCTTTAGCGCTGCCGTCTTGCGGTGTCGCTTTTTAACTGGTTCGTCGCCTGCTCTGGAGCGCCGCCGTCGCATTGCCTGCCCCAAGGCTCCAGGACTACGCTGCTTTCAAAAGCGATTACAGCAGAGAATTGCGATTGGGGAAATGGTCTTCAATGATCAATTAGCGCTGCAAAAAATCTCGAACGGTCCTGGTCCGTTTTGGGTCTTGGCTATTCTCTCATTCCTGGCGCGCGCTGGCTTTGCCGGCGATGGATTCTGCGGTGCTTGGGACTTCCACTGTTACGATCCGGCGCGCGTGTCAATTCGGTATTTGGTCGGCGTGAAGCGGCGGTTGCGTACCATTTTTGGCAGGAGCGGCCTGGGGAGGTGTGGCGGACGGCACCCCGAGCTTGTTGTGTTTGCCGACGACAGCAAGAACCTCTGTTACAACGCGCGTATGCAGTCGCGGTGATTTATCGATATTGATGTGGTCGATACTCGAATCGGAACTGACATCGACATTGGCGAGCGTGCCGTGGAAACCGGGTCCGCCTCGCATATAGGCATAGTCCCGCTGCGTCAGATTTAGCACGCGCGCGACATTATCGGAGGCCGCGAATGATTTGGTGCCATCAAACGGCACCACCAGCGCCACGGGCACGCCCTTGCGGCCCAGATAAGCCGCCATTTCCATGACGGCGTCAGCGCCGAGCGAGTGACCGATCAGGATGATCGGTGCTTCCTTGCCAGCTTTGTAATCGGCAGCGGCGCGGTCGGCGAGTGTTTGCCAGTCCGCATAGCCGTGGACCGTGGCATCTACACCGCGCCGCTTCAGCTCGTCGGCCAGTGAGTCCATGCCAAGCGAAAAGACGCTGAACAACCCGCGCAGGACATAGACGTGCGCGCGTGCCTGCGGCTGTGCAGTGCCGGGAGTGGCGAGCACGATCCCAGCGAAAAGCGCAAGAACAGCAGTCAATCGCCCCGAATGGCTCATGCCCCCTCACGGCCACCAGCATACACCCGGTGTCGCGGCAGGGGGTAGAGAATCAGCCAATCATTCCGTGCGCACATTTCAGTAGAGCCGCAAAAGCACGGCAGTAGCCGCGCACCTCACATACGCCTTGCGGAGAGGCAGGAAAGAGTTCATCGGAGGAACCCCGGCTCAGCGGAGGATAGACAATGACATGCCCGCGTTTGCTGACTGCGCTGATTTTGGCGACAGTATTTCCGGTCGATGGCGCACTAGCGCAGATGCCGCCGGCGATTGCCGCGCCGGGCGAAGACATCGTCGCGACATTCCATGCCGAGGGTGCGCAGATCTATGAGTGCAAGCCTGGAAACGATGGCAAGCTCGCCTGGGTGGTTCCGCGAGCCGATCGCGACCCTCCTTCTCGATGACAAGACGGTGGGCCGCCATTACGCCGGGCCAACCTGGGAGCATGGGGACGGCAGCGCCGTCACCGGCAAGGCGGTCGGCAACGCGCCCGGCGCGACGGTGAACGACATTCCCTGGCTCAAGCTGGACGTCGTGAACCGTCGGGGGAGCGGGACGCTTGCGGATGTCACCACCGTGCAACGGATCAACAGCCATGGCGGCGCCGCCCAAGGCGCGTGCGATCAGGCCGGCGCCTTTCGCAGCGTCCCCTATTCAGCAGATTACGTTTTCCTCAGCGCGCACAAATAACCCGCCGAGCGGAACCAGCTTCGTTCGTTGACCCGAGAATGTCAGGAGGAATAATTGGCTGCTTTTGCATTTGCGACATTGTTCCTGATGTTGACGGTACCGTCTGCGATTGCCCAAAGTTTCGGGTCAGCAGAAGAAGCAAGAGCGATGCTTGATCGCGCCGTCGCCGCCCTTAAGAGCGACGACGCTAAGGCGCTGCGCGAATTTAACGATGCGGACAACAAAGAATTTCACGATCGCGACCTGTATGTCTCCTGCTTCAATATCGCTGACGGCGTGTTTACAGACGCCCCATCAGCGATGGTGGGAATGGATATCCGCAGCTTTAAGGTCGGCGACGATCCGATAGGCCAAAGAGCCTTCGATACCGTCCAAGACACGCCGGAAGGAAGCATCGTTGCGATGGACTTTAATTTCCCGAAAGCGGGTAAGCCCGCCGTCAAGCAGTCTCTTGAGACTCGCGTCGGTAAGCAGGGCTGCGCCGTCTCTTATTACAAATAATCTGTTTTAGCTTTTCCGAGCGCTTCTGCCGGCTTTAACCAATCTTGGCTGTTCTCTAATTCCGGGCGCGCGCTGGCTTTGCCGGCCGCTTTGCCCCCGAAAGCGGACATCGCTGAGCGCGATCGCCATGTGGACCCCGTTCGCCGTAAGGTGGGGCGCATGCAAGTAGACTCACGCTCGATGCGATCCGAAAGTTTATCTTTTCTTTTGTATTTGGTGCGGCTACAAGGCTCCGCTTTGACCTAAAGGAGAAATAATGGCTAAGCAAAATGGAAAACGGCGCGCGTGGACATCTGAACATGTTCGCACATTGAAGGCGCTCGCCCGAAAAAAGACGCCTGCTGGGAAGATTGCTCGATCGTTAAAGAGGACCGAGGGCGCAACCCGGCAGAAAGCCTTTAGCCTTGGACTTTCTTTGGACTCGCGCATCTGACCCAATTAAGCCCCGCTCAATTGCGGGGCTTTTTATAAGGCCGCTGCGCCGGTGGACACTCCGCCGTTCGCGCGTCACTCGGACGAAACGGCAGTGATTTATTCAATCCGTGTGCGGCGAAAGACTGGCGAATGGCAGACCGAGCTTACAATCAGGTACGGCTATGCGCCGAAACGTGGCACTTTGATCGAGACAACTCTTCACGACGAGGCGGTTAAAGCGCGAGTGACGAACACAAGGAGAAATCCGAGCAGGGAACCTGCCGTAGAGGTTCACGCTGAGGAAATCTGAAGTCAGCCCTGACAGTCGATTGCGAGGGATTGAAGCGCCGTTCGCATTACGAGTTCGCGCTGACGAGTTTGGCTCAAACAGCAAAGCCGTCGCCATGTCACGGAACCGACGGCTTTGATGGCTTTCTAAAAGTCGCGCATGTCGTTGCGTGAGCGTACCCGCCTCGGGCTGGGAATAATCGAGCCGTGTCTGCCGTCACCGGCTAAGGAGCCGCACGAAAGCCAATACTACCTGCTCATGCGCCCGTTCGACCCGCCGTCCGAAAAAAGTCGGGTGCCCTCAGTCATAAACCTCTGGCAGTTGGTCATGAACTGACGAGTATCTTCGGTGCGCGCTTTAATCTCCTCGGTGAGCCACTCTTGGCAGGCCAACAGAGCATCAGAAGGCGAACGAGCGGTACTCAACTTTTGGGACAGTTTGAGGGAAAGTTCGATTTCGGCCGTGGCGCGCGACATGGCCGCTCGATTCATTACATCGAGTGTTTTGGCGAACTCATTCTGGACCTCGCCGATCTTTTCCTCTGTTTCAGCGATTTGCTTCTGAACAGTCTTCGAAACTTTGGTCAGCTCAGCCTGGTAACTCGACATGGTGTGGCTCCCCTGCTGCAAGGAACCCCCACAAATGATCTTACCAAAAAAAACTTCCAGAGTAATGGGGCGTAGACAGGGCGGTCTGACGCAATGCCCACCCGCCGCTTTTCGCCGCCCTAGCACGTGGAGGAGATTCCGCCTGCATCTTCTTGTTGCAGTTACCGGCAATTCAGGTCCAAACTAATGTTATGGAGTATAGGGGTGTTCGCTACGCGATCCGAACAGGGATCAACAAACGCTCATGGCAACTCGCTGTCTATCTTCCAGATAGGGAGTCACCGGCAGAGAGACCAGTTATCGGAAAGCGGCAAGACGCTGAAATTGCAGCTCACGCGATCATTGATGCTTGGCGCAAAAAGCGTTTAAGCGAGCACCTAGCATCGGGGAGATAGTCGCCGGAACCAGAGGCACCGCGCAGGCGCTAAACTCGTCTTGCTTCGTCGTCCGCGACCACAACGGACAGGTGCTCGCCTATGTCTATTTCGAGGATGACCCGGGTCGGAGATCGGCGGCGAAATTGCTCACGCGGGACGAGGCGGCGGCGGATTGCGGCGAATATCGCGAAGCTGCCGGAGCTTTTGCAGTAAGCAACTTTGATATAGGTCAAAGTACGCCAGGCCTTGAGGGCTTTAGCTACGGCTGCAAACATTTAAAATACGTGCTGACCGCCCCTGGAACCCACCGCTGCAATGGCGATTGGCCATATGGCAGGTCCAGTCAGTGTCGGAGGTGAGCCATGAGCACCGAAGACAATATTGCTATTGCTGCAGTGCGCCGCGAGTTCACGGACGCTTTGGCGGAAGTTCTTGCCGAGAATGCTGCTGTCTGTCCCGTGCGCCGTGGTCGGGTGGCGCGAGCACACGCCGCCATCAAAAGGCACCCGGGTTACAACGAACATGAATTTTGTGCGGCGGTGGAGTTTGCTTTCGAGCGGTGGGAAGCTTTACAGAACGCTGGCCCGCTGGTGTCGATTATGGTTGCACGCTCACAAGTTAAACCTTCCGGCGCAGGATTCGTCAGCGAGGGGTAAATAGTTCAAACTTTGTCCCTGACGATGGCATGCGGGCGGTCTCGTCCACTGGCTGTTTCGGTGTGCCACTTACCCTTGTCATCCTCGTACTCTATGGTTTCCGTGTAGCCGGGAATTTCTTGCTCCTGGGCCGCTGCCAGCGCAGCTGCGAGTGCCTCGGCGTGGGTCGGGAACGGCTCCGAAAACACACCGTCGACCTTATAGGCCCAGCCGCCGTCGTGCTCGACGATCTCATAGGTGATATTGGACATGGGATATCCTCAGTTGTAGGTGGCTTTATCCTAATCACCCCATAAATCAGTCGCGATAACAAGGGCAAGTGGCAAAGACCAAGCGGCACAGCAACCGATCAGGTCATGGGATTTTTAGTTTGAAGAATGATCCGGCAGCGGCTCTGACATCCCGAATGCGTCTTCGGCCTCGTGCGTCAGTTCGTCCGCTCGGTCACGGTAACGAGCCGAGAAGTGAAATGGAATGAGGCGGGAAACGCCCGCTCGTTTGGCGATGTCGCCGGCTTGGCGTGCCGTTAAATGCCATCTTCCGGCAGCGATATTGGCATCAACGTCGAGGAACGGTGTCTCGATGAAGAGTTGATCGGCATCCCGCGCGAGCGCGACGACATTTTCGATATTCCGCTCCTCGT
>Ga0310911_10000586_pt1 | contig 13807 bp, 12 predicted proteins | sample GREbulkMGHF170_FD_203532 | JGI IMG/M metagenome (GOLD analysis project Ga0310911, IMG submission 203532) | Lab enrichment of tropical soil microbial communities from Luquillo Experimental Forest, Puerto Rico - GRE.bulkMG.HF170 | ecosystem: Environmental > Terrestrial > Soil > Tropical forest >... | reverse complement strand
CGTGTCGCTGCCGCGCACTATGGGGCATGAGACCGTCGGCGAGGTCGTGGCTTTCGGCCCTGACGTAAAAGAGAGCGACAAGGGCGGCCTCAAAATCGGCGACGTGGCGCTGGCCTATCCGTGGCTCGGTTGCGGCAAATGTCCGACCTGTCTTGCCGGCGACGAAAACATGTGCGCGGTGAAGCCGAATGCCCTCGGTGTATTCTGCGACGGCGGTTATGCCGACCACATGATGATGCCGCATCCCAAATATCTTCTCGACCTCAAAGGGCTCGATCCCGTTACCGCTGCGCCCTACGCCTGCTCCGGCGTCACCACCTATTCGGCGCTGAAGAAGGTCGAGAAGGATTTTGGCACGCCTATCGTGATCTTTGGCGCCGGCGGCCTCGGCCTGATGGCACTGTCGCTTCTGAAGGCGATGGGCGGCAAGGGCGCGATCGTTGTCGACATCGATGCCAGGAAGCGCGAAGCAGCGGAGAAGGCAGGCGCGCTCGCGACCGTCGATGGCAAGGCGGGCGATGCGCTGGAGCAGCTTATGAAAAAGGCAGGCGAGCCGATCCGCGCCGCGATCGATCTTGTCGGCAATGCCCAGACCGCGCAGCTCGGCTTCGACTGCCTGACCAAGGGCGGCAAGCTCGTGATCGTCGGTCTGTTCGGTGGCGGCGCGCCATGGGCGTTGCCGCTGATCCCGATCAAGGCCGTCACCATCCAGGGCAGCTATGTCGGCAATTTGCGGGAGACAAAGGAACTGCTCGACCTCGTTCGCGCCAAGAAGGTTGCGCCGATCCCGGTGACGCCGATGCCGCTTGCCAAAGCCAACGACGCGCTGGTCGACTTGCAGAAAGGAAAGCTGGTCGGCCGCGCGATACTGGTGCCGTAGGCCTTTCCTCCTCATTGCGAAGCAATCCAGCAACGGGCGGTTCTTTCCAGGCTCTGGATTGCTTCGCTCGCAACGACGGTGCAAGACCCCGGAGCAAGAGGAAATTCCATGCCCGCAAACAACGCATTCCACATCGCAGTCCTCCCTGGCGACGGCATCGGCCTGGAGGTGATGGCGCCGGCGCTCGAGGTCCTGCGCAAGATCGAGGCAAAATCGGATCTCGCGTTCCGCTTCACCGAGGCGCCGGCGGGCGCCAACCATTACCGTGAAACCGGCAAGTCGATGCCGGACTCGACCGTCAGGCTGTGTGAAGAGGCGGACGCGATCCTGCTCGGCGCCTGCGGGCTGCCTTCGGTTCGCTACCCCGACAATACCGAGATCATGCCGCAGGTGGAATTGCGCTTTCACTTCGACCTCTACGCAGGGGTGCGTCCGGCGCGTCTCATTCCGGGTGTGCCGAGCCCGATCGTCGGCGCGGATCAACGCGGCATCGACATGGTTGTGATCCGGGAATCTACCGAGGGCCTGTTCGCCTCGATGGGGAAGGGCGTCGTCACCCATGACGATGCGCGCGAGACGCTGGTCATCACGCGCAAGACGTCGGAACGCCTGTTCGAATTCTCGTTCAGGCTCGCTGAGCGCCGCAAAGCGCGCGGCCGGCCGGGCGCCCTGACCTGCGTCGATAAGGCCAATGTGTTCAAGGCCTTCGCGTTCTTTCGCGAGATGTTCGATGAGGCCGCTCGACGTCACCCGGAAGTGAGGGCGGACCGCCTCTATGTCGATGCCTGCTCGGCCTTGCTGGTCAAGCGTCCCTGGGATTTCGACGTCATGGTGATGGAGAACATGTTCGGCGACATTCTCTCCGACCTCACTGCCGGCCTGATCGGCGGCATGGGGATGGCGCCGTCGGCCGATATCGGCGACCGCCATGCGGTGTTCCAGCCCTGCCATGGCACCGCGCCCGACATCATGGGGCAGGGCAAGGCCAACCCGACCGGAATGATCCTCTCGGCTGCGATGATGCTGGACTGGCTCGCCGACAAGCATGGCATCGAAAGTGCGGCCGAAGCCGGCGAGCGGATCGAGCGGGCGGTCGACAGGGCTTACGCCGATGGGATCAGGCCGATAGAGTTTGGCGGCAAGAACGGCACCACCGATATTGCCAAGGCGGTGCTTGCGGCGCTTTGAAGCGCGATAGCTACGTCCGGGCTCCCGGCCCCCGCGGCTACGGGGATCACCAGACTAGCGTCCCTTGAACTTCGGCTTGCGCTTTTCCATGAAGGCTTGCCGGCCTTCGCGGAAGTCTTCGGAATCCATGCAGGCGCTGCCTATTTTCTTGATCGCGTCCATGTCGCGCGCGGCGGGATCCTTCAGCACCTGCGCGATCGTGATCTTGGCGGCTTGAATGGCAAGCGGCGCATTGCCGGAAATGGTGCGCGCGATCTCCAGGGTCGCGTCCCAGAGCTCGCCGTTCGGCATCACGCGATCGACCAGGCCGATCCGCAAAGCTTCGGCGGAATCGATTTTCATGCCTGTGTACATGATGAGCCGTGCCCAGGAGGGACCGACGAGGGACACCAGGTGGCGCAAGCCGTCATAGCCGTAGGCGATGCCGAGCTTGGCCGCGGGAATGCCGAACTGGCTGTCCTGGGAGGCGATGCGGATGTCGGTGAGCATGGCGACCTGCATGCCGCCGCCGAGACAGAAACCCCGGATACAGGAAATCGTCGGCTTCGGATAATCGGCCAGCAATGCCCGCTGCGCGGCGCTGCGCCTGGAATATTCCTCTGAAGCCGCCGCATTGTGGCGGGTCTTTTCGAACTGGCTGATGTCAGCGCCCGAGACGAATGCCTTGTCTCCGGCGCCGACGAGGATCACCACCCGCACGTCCTCATCGTCGCGCAGATCGGTCAGCGCATGTCCGAGACCCTCCCACATGTCGAGCGACATGGCGTTGCGCTTGCCGGGATTGTTGAAGGTGACGACGCCGACGCCGTCGGTGACGTCCTGCAGGATCTTTCCGTCGGCGTAGGATTTTTGCTTGGTCGACTTGTGCTTGTGTTTTGGCGTTTCCAGCATTTGAAAGGCGCTTTTGGTGAGAACGACTGACCTCACTCTAGCCGATGGCAAGGCGCGCGAAAATGCTCCTGCGCGCGTCCAGCTCTGCGCGTCGGGCATCGCAACGCGCGTTCATTGCGCCAGATGCGCAGTCAAAGGGTGATTGGCAGCCTGATTGAGGAAGGCGGCTTCCTCGGCGGTCGCTTCCAGAAGCTGCTCGTCCTGGTCGTAGATGTCGTTGCGGAACTGCACGGTCTGGTCCCTGGTCATCCATGCCGTGAGATAGATCCAGGCGACCGGCACCTTCCTCGGCAGCGGAATTTCCTGATGCACTCCGGTTTCGATTGCGGCATCGATTGCCGCCCGATTCCATTTCGCCACCTCTTCGGAGAGTAACCAGGCGGCGAGGTCGCGGACATTGTCGACGCGCGAGCAGCCGTGAGAATCGAAGCGGTAGTCGTCGTTGAACAGGCTCCGCTGATTGGTGTCGTGCATGTAGACCGAATAGGGATTCGGCATGTCGATTTTGACCGTACCGAGGGCGTTCCAGGCGCCGTTCTGCTGACGCACCGTGAAGTTCGGCGTATGCGCGCCGGACCAGTCCACAGACTGCGGATCGATCGGATTCTCGTGCGCATCAAGAACTTCCATATGCATGCGCGAGAGATAGCTCGGGTCTCTCCGCATATGCGCGGAAATCTCGGATTTCGCGATCGACGACGGCACGGTCCAGGTCGGATTGAGAACGACGCCGGTGATCTCGGCAGTCAGGGTCGGCGCGGGTTTTTCGGTCTTGCCGACGATTACCCGATAGCGCCGGACGACCTTGTCCTCCTCGACGGCCTCCGCAAAGGTTGCGGGAATATTGACGACGACGTAACGCTGACCAAACGTGAAATTCATGCTCTCGAGGCGTTCGAGCGAGGCCTCGAGCTGCTTGATGCGCTTCTGCACGGGCACGTTGAGGGCTGCAAGCGTGCGCGGCGTGACGCTGCCGGTCGGCGCCAATCCGTGTCGGACCTGGAAACGCTTGACCGCCTCGGCGACCGCATCGTCGAACGCGCCCGTCGTCTTGTCGTCGGCGAGGTCGCCGGTCATTATCAGACGCTTGCGCAGGACATCGTCGTTCGCGCCCGCCACGCCGATCGCGAATTTCGCATCGTTGGCGATGGTCGGCCAGCCGCCGCGCACGGCGATATCCGTATAGCTGAGCGCCGCTTCCTTCATTCGCTCCGCGGTGCCTTCGTCATAGGTCGGCTCGTGCGACAGCGCGAGTGCTGCGGCCGAGCGCGATTCCGGGGTGGAGGCGGGCGCGGCCGGCTTGGATGCGGTCGGGCGAGCAGGGCCAGCAGGCACGGTTGCCGGCTTGGCTGGAGCAGGCGAAGTGGGGGAAACGCTCTCGCCGAATGCGGGCGCAGCCACAAGCAGGGTTGCAACGGCAACGATCTTGATTTTTGGCATGGATGATCCCCAGGAGCCGCGCGAAGGGTGAAGAGGCACGGTCTTCTATTCGGAGAGAATTGCGTTCTGATTAAGCTGTTGCAGCGCCTAAATTGCGGATTGGACTTTGGGGGCCTTTGATATGTCGCTTTAGCCGGTAATGTAGCTTGCGAAGAGGCTGGCGAAAAATAACGGTTTCGGGGAGGAGCCATGCTGTTGACGCGCCGGGCGGCAATGCGCGGCCTTGGCCGCGGAGCCGTCACGCTGATTGCGGCGCCGGCCTCGGGCCAGCCGGCCTATCCGAACCGGACCATCAAGATGATCGTGCCCTATCCGCCCGGCGGCACGACGGACCTTCTCGGCCGTCTGGTTGCCGACCAGATCAAATCCGGGCTCAGCGCAACCGTGATCGTCGAGAACAAGCCGGGAGCGGCGACGACGCTGGGCGCCGAACAGGTCGCGCGCTCCGAGCCCGACGGTTACACGCTGTTGATGGCAACCTCGACGACGCTTGCCATCAACAAGACGCTCTACCGCAAGCTCGCCTATGATCCCGCAAAGGACTTTGCGGCGGTGGCCCTGGTTGCGGCCGTGCCGTTCGCGCTGATCATCAACCCGTCGATCCCTGCCAAGACGCTTTCCGAATTCATTGCCTACGCCAAGTCGAACCCAGGCCTGGCCTATGGCTCGGCGGGCAATGGCAGCCCGCAGCATCTCGGCGCCGAGATGCTGAAATCCCTGGCCGGCATCGATATCCGCCACGTCCCCTATCGCGGCAGCGTGCCGGCGATGCTCGACGTGATCGCCGGACACATTCCCTTCATGGTGGTGGACTTGCAGCCGGCGCTGCAGCAGATCCGCGAAGGCAAGGTGCGCGTCCTCGGCGTGACGACCCGCGCGCGCGTTGCCGCTGCGCCCGAAATACCGACGCTCGCGGAAGGCGGTCTCGCCGGCTATGAACTCGTCGCCTGGCAAGGGGTGGTCGCGCCCGCCCGCACGCCGCGGCCGATCGTTGACGCGCTCGCCACAGAGATCGCCAGGCTGCTGGCCGATCCGGCGACCCGCGATCACTTTGCGGCGATGGCGCTGGAGCCGCTCCCGGCATCAACGCCCGACAGCTTTGCCGCATTCATCAAGACCGAGATCGACCGCTGGGCGGTCATTGTCAAAAATTCGGGCGCCGAACTCGAATGAACAACTAGCCCCTACAGGCGGCCGAATGCGGCCACCGGCTACGTCTACTCTCGATCGCCACGGCTGATCGATCGCATCAGAACTGCTGCAACGTAAGTTCGGCTGGTGTGGTGTCCTTTCGAACCTGAAGTTCGCAGCCCCTCGTAAAAATCCTGCGAACTTCGTGTTCGGGACACCAGACCGCGCTGGCCGGTCCGTTCGGCGATCACGCCTCGTTGGCGGCTATCGATTCCATCAAGGATACGAGCTGACGTTGCACCGTCTGATCCTTGATCTTGCTGTAGGCCCGCAACAGCCTCAGGCTGAATGCGCTGTCGAGGAACAGCAGGCTCTCGACTTCGCGCGCCTTGCCGTCGCCGTCGTAGAAGAAGGTGACGGGCACGTCCAGCGCGGTGGCAATCTGCTGCAAGCGCGCAGCGCCGACGCGATTGACGCCCTTCTCGTACTTCTGCACCTGCTGAAAACTCACGCCGAGCTTTTCGCCGAGTTCGGCCTGCGAGATTTTCTGTTCGACGCGTCGCAGTCTGATCCGCTTGCCAAGCTCAATGTCGGACTTGCCGGCACTGCGCTGTTTCATCTTCTTTGCCGCTGATTTGTTCATTTAATAACACCGTCAGTCGAAAATCCCCCGAATAGATGGGTCAGGGGCTCACCCATATACACCGCTTCAAATTCCCGTGGATGGACGAAGTCATCGCTGAACCACGGGTATTTTGCGGGATCGAAGGCTTCTACCAACCAGTCGATCATGTGCCGTATCCTCGGAATACGGCCGCTGCCGGGATGGTAGGACAGCCAGATATCGAGCGACCAGGTGAGGTCGATGTCGAGAGGTACCATCTTCCCGCCCAGTGCGCAGGCATAAGTAGGAAAGAAGCCAATGCCCGCGCCGTTGGCTACCGCCCAGTAATTCGCGCTGGAGACGTTGGTCTTCATCACCAACAGGTCGCGCTGCGCGTAGCCCGGAAACAGACCTTCGAAAACCTCCTTTGCAACGGTATCGTCTGCACACTGCATCACGATGCGATGTTTGACGAGATCGGCTGCGCTTTTCGGCGTGCCATAGGTGTCGAGGTATTTCTGGCCGGCGAACAGGATCAGATGCATGCGACCGAGGCGGACCAGCTTGACGTCGAGTGTCGCCGGCCGCGACAGTTGGATCGCCACGTCGGCTTCATGCCGCAACACGTCGGCGGATCGCATGGAGCAATGCAGGTCGATCAGGATGTTCGGGAACGATTTTTGAAATTCGACCAGCCGCGGTGCGAGCCAGAAGGTGCCGAGGCCCTCGGTGACTGCGACCTTGACCTCGCCGGAGGGCGCATTGGCGGCCGCAATGCCGGCGCGCATCAGATCGAAGGTGGCGGCTTCCATCCGTTCGACGGCCGCGACCATGGAGGCACCTTCTTCCGTCAGACGGGTGCCGTGAACATCGCGCGTGAACAGGGTTGCGCCCGTCTGTCGCTCGAAATCATCGATGCGGCGGCGCACGGCGTTGATCGACAGCGAAAGCCGCTCGGCAGCGGAGCGAAAGCTGCCCCGACGCGCGACTTCCAGAAAAATTCTGGCCGCGTCCCAGTCCGTCAGCCCGCCGGGAGCCGTATTTCCGCGTTCCTCCTGCGGAACGCCCCGTTCTGCCGCCAGATGCATACAAACCCCTTCTGGTTGTTAAACTTGGCAGAATATCGCTCTAACTACAACCACGGCGGGTCCCGCCATGGCGACTATTAACCTTTTGAGCCTAGAGGTCCTGACGGTATTCGGGGATTGGTCGGGGCGGGGTTGAGCGGTCGCCTTCCGAACGAGAGGTGCGGCGTGACGTCAGTCGTTAGCCTTCGTGCTTTCGCCAATTCGGCGAGCGTTCCGCTCGTGGTGTTTCTGGACATGCAGCAGGAATACCTGGCGGCGCCGCGGCTCTTGGCGATCCCGGACATCGACCGCGCGCTCGAGAATTGCCGCAGGGTGCTGGATCACGCGCGCCGGATCGGCCTGCCGGTGGCGTTCGTCCGCATGGTCGGCGAATCGGCTTTTTTCAATCGCGCCACGCCTTTCGTGCGCTGGATCGAGGGGTTTGAGCCCTATCGCAACGAAATGGTTTTCGAGCGGGCAAGTCCCTCCTGCTATTCCTGCGAAAGGTTTGCCGCATTGGTGAACCATAGCGGCGGTGGCATCGTGCTTGCGGGATTTGCGGGTGAAGCCGCCTGCCTGTCGACCTTGATCGACGCGTTCCATCGCAATCACAAAGTGACCTATCTGTACGATGCGTCGGCCAGCCATGCGCTCGACGACATGCCGGCTGCAGAGGTGCATCGCGCAATTTCCACCATATCCGGGATATATGCCGAGGTCTGCGAGGCGGCCGAGTGGATCGCCGCGACCAGGCCGCGTAAGCTGGGCAATGGGAAGAGCGCCGGTGGTTAATTCAGACGAACAACTGCTCGAGGTTCTGGCGACGCTCGAGGAATGCCGGGCCGCTCTTACGGCCGGGGACAACTGCGATACCGCCGAACTCGTATCCGTCGCCATTCTCGACATCAGGATGAAGCTCAATCGCATCAGTGACGCCGAGCTGAAAGCCCTGTGCGACGAGATGTTGTCGGGCGAGGCGTCTTCGGAAGGGGCGCGCGGGATGAAATCGGTGCTGCGCCGGCGGCCGCTGCTCAGACTGGTCAAATAAGCTTCCCGCGGCCCCGCGAATCAAAGCCATCTCACCATCGCGTTAGTTGCGCATTCCCTGATATCCGGTAGGTTCGCGCTGCTTTCCGGCCGAACCGGCTGGTGGGGGATTTGGAGGATGGCGAAGGCTTAGATGATTCAAAACGTTTCGGTCCCGGCGGCGCTGATTGCCGGTCTGGTCAGCTTCCTGTCGCCCTGTGTGCTGCCTCTGGTCCCGCCTTACCTTGTCTATCTCACCGGCGCCACCATCGAGCATCTGGAAAATGAAGAATCGGTCGCAGCATCCAGGCGCGCCGTGATGATCTCGGCTGCGCTGTTCGTGCTGGGCTTTTCAACCGTATTCGTCTTGCTTGGCGCCAGCGCATCCCTGATCGGCGGCCTGATCCGTGCCTGGTCGGCGCAGCTCTCGATCCTCGCCGGCATCGTGATCATCGTGATGGGTCTGCATTTCCTCGGCCTGACGCGGATCTCGCTGTTGATGCGGGAAGGCCGCCTGCCGATCCCGAAACCCGTGGGGCTGTGGGGCGCCTATGTCATGGGGCTCGCCTTTGCGTTCGGCTGGACGCCCTGCATCGGCCCGATCCTGGCCGCCATCCTCTCCATCGCGGCGGCAGAGGCGACGGTCGTGAAGGGGGCCGGCCTGCTTGCCGTCTATTCGGCGGGCCTAGGCATCCCCTTCCTGATCGCGGCCTTCATGGTCGAGCAATTCTCCTCGCTGTTCGCGCGGATGAAAGCGCACCTTTCGACCGTCGAGCGCGCGATGGGCGTGTTGATGATCGTAACCGGTATAGGCTTTCTCACCGGCGCGGTGTCGAGCGTGAGCATCTGGCTGCTCGAGACGTTCCCGTCCCTGCAGAATTTCGGATAGAGCATGATCCGGAAAGCGCGCGACAAGTGGAGTATCGAGTTCGCAACGCGAGCTTCGGAATCGGGACACCGACGCCGCTGTACCCATCACGCCTGGTCCTTGAGCGAGCAGGTCAACGTATAGACGACGCCGCGCGGCAGAAAATCCACCGTCGCCTCGCCGCCAAGTTGATCTCGCGCGCTCCGTTCGATCAGCCGCGATCCGAAGCCGTGCTGCACCGGAGCGGTGACTGGCGGGCCACCGGTTTCGCGCCAGATCAATCGCAGCATCGGGCCCGTGCTCTGGCCCGTGACTTCCCAATCGATCGCCACGGTCCCGTTGTCGTTCGACAGCGCGCCATATTTGGCGGCATTGGTGGCGATCTCGTGCACGATCATCGACAGCACGACGGCGATCCGCGGCGTGAGCGGGACCTTGGGTCCGAACATCTTGACCCGCTCCGGACTATTCAAAACATAGGGCTGCAGCACGCGTACCAGCACGTCCTGCAGGTCGGAACCCTGCCACTTTCTCGTGCTTAGCAGATTGTGCGCTTCGGCGAGCGCACCCAGACGGCCCTCGAATTTTTCGCGCTCTGCCTTGGTCGCATTGCGAAAGGTTTGCACCGCGATCGCCTGCAGGATTGCCAGCGTATTCTTGACGCGATGATTGAGTTCTTCGACCAGGAGATCGTGCAGCGTCTCGCCGCGGGCAATGGTCGTGGCCATTCGCACCGCGAAGGCAAGTCCCACCATCAAGAGCACGGCGCCGATCACGCTCGTGATTGCGAGATACCGCCACAGCGGGGCGGCGAGCGAGCTTTCCGAGATTCCGGCGGCCACGGTCCAGCCGGTCGACGGCGAGCGGGAAAATGCCGTGATCAATGGGGTGCCTTCGAGCGACGTCGCGACCAGCGTCGCCTCGTCTCTTCGCGACGTCTCGGCAAACAGTGAGGCGGGGGCGCGCTTGCCTACGGTATCCTGCGGGTTCGGGATGCGGGCAAACACGGTGCCGGCGCCGTCTATCAGCGTGATCGTCCAGTCGGCGCCGGGGCGTTGCTTCTCGACCATGCTCTGGAACATTTCGAGCGGCGGCGAGAAGGAGATGTCGTAAGCCACCTCCTGACCGCGAAACACCGGCACGTCGACGGTGACGATCGGCTTCTTCTTCACTGCGCCCATGAACAAGTTCGAGTATTGCGGCTGTTTGTTGGAGAAGACCCTCTCGACCAGATCTGCGTTGTTCCGATGGGGCAGCGTCGGCGCCTCCGGCTTGAGCGAGGAAAACAGGATCTGTCCGCTGCGGTCCGAGACCAGGATGACGCCGTCCTTGCCGTACTGGTCGAGGAAGCCTGTAGCCATCCCGTCGAAACTCTCGAAATCGCCACTGCGCAACGCGTTGGTCAGCGCGAGCACCTGCAGGCCTCCGGTCATCCGCCTGATCTCGGCATCGAGGGTGAAACGGATGCTGCGGACATTCTCCAGCACGCGCTGCGTCGCGTCCTTGCGGTCCTGGACATAATCGTGGAAGACGATGCCGCCCGCGAAAGCGATCAACGGCAGCGTCGTTCCCGCAACCAGAAGCGCAAGCCGTACGGGGAGGGAGAGTTTTGCCAACTATTTTGCCAACTCCTGGGCCTTGTTTTGCGAGGTACGGCGCTGGAATTTCCGATCGGTGGCACGCGTTCTGAAAAGCACTCGCCCTGAGGCAACGCCTGAAGTTTCGAGCATAGGAGAAGCCTCCAAATTCCGCCAAGGATTTTGGCGCTGGCGATTCCGTCTCAAGGCGTCGTAAAGATGCAGTGCGAAAATCGAAAACGTTTATTGAAGATTGCTGTCCGTGATTGCGGTGTACACCATGGTGCGCAGTTCGCGCCTGACTGGATAGGCGGTCGACGGCATCACCTGGGTCATGAATATGGCGATCAACTCTTCCGCCGGATCGATCCAGAATGATGTCGTCGCCAAACCGCCCCAATTGTATTCGCCGGCGCTGCCGGGGATCAGCGTCTTGGCTGGATCCAGATTGACGGCAAAGCCAAGACCGAATCCCATGCCATTATAGGTCGCTTCTGAAAACAGCGAGCGTGACAGGGCGGGCAGGTCGACCCCGCCGGGCAGATGGTTCGTTGTCATCAGCTTCAGCGTTTTCGGTCCCAATAGCCTGACGCCGCCAAGTTCGCCGCCGTGGATCAGCGCGCGGCAGAAGGTGAGATAGTCGGCTGCGGTCGAGCACAGCCCGCCGCCGCCCGAGATGAATGACGGCTTTGCAAGAAACGGGCTCTTTGCCGGATCGTCCTGCAGCGTCAGCGTGCTCTTGCGCTCGGTGGCGTGAAGGGTGACGCGGCCCGGCGGGTCGGCCGAGTAGCAGGCGGCGAACCGACTGGCCTTGTCGGCCGGCACGAAGAAGCCGGTGTCGTTCATACCGAGCGGATCCAAAATCCTCTCCTGCAGGAACTGCTCGAAAGGCCGGCCTGAAATCTTGCCGATCAGATAGCCGATCACGTCGGTGGAAACCGAATAGTTCCAGGCTTCTCCGGGCGAAAATTCGAGTGGGATGTTGGCGAGTTCCTCGACCATGCTTTGCAGCGTCCCGCTTTCCGCGATCTTCTTGTCGCGGTAGGCGGCGTCCACGTTGGAGCGCTGCTGGAAGCCGTAGGTCAGGCCCGAGGTGTGGCGCAACAGATCGACGATCAGCATCGGGCGCGACAAAGGCCTGGTGAGAAAGGCTGGCGCAGTGCCGGCGACGAACGCGCCGAGATTCTTCCACTCCGGGATATATTTGTGGACGGGCTCGTCGAGCGCGACGCGGCCTTCCTCGAACAGCATCATGAAGGCTACGCTGGTGATCGGCTTGGTCATCGAATAGATGCGGAAGATCGTGTCGTGCTTGACGGGCGCCTTGCGCTCGAGGTCCGCAAAGCCCTGCACGGAATTGTGGACCACCTTGCCGCGGCGGTAGAGCAGGAGCTGAGTGCCCGGGAAGCGTCCGGCCTCGATGTAACGCTGCTTCAGATGAGCTTCGACCCGCGCAAGGGCGGGAGAGGACATGCCGGCGGATTCGGGTGAGGCTGAGGTCGGAGCTGACATGGGTCGTTCCCGGGTGCGGGGTTCGAGACATCGATAGCGGAAAAGGCGTTTCTGTTCCAATCACATGCGCTTACTCCTTTGCGCGCGCTGGTGTAGGCTCATCGCTCTCGCCGCCTTCTTCCGGGAAACGCAAAAATGCCGCAATTCAGCGAAGCCGACCTGACCCAAGCCGTCGTCAAGAGCTTTGAGAACACACCGGACCCGCGTGCCAAATTCCTGCTGCAGGAGCTGGTGAAGTCGCTGCACGATTATGTGCGCCGCACCGATCTCACCTTCGAGGAATGGGAATATGCGATCGATTTTTTGACCCGCACCGGCCAGAAATGCACCGCAATCCGTCAGGAGTTCATCCTGCTTTCCGACGTCATGGGCGTTTCGATGCTGGTCGATGCGGTCAACCATCGCGAGCGTGACGGCGCGACCGAGACCACGGTGCTCGGACCGTTCTATGTCGGAGAGCACAAGGAGATGCCGCATGGGACCGACATCTCGCCGCAGAACGTGACCGGCGAGAAGATGTTCGTGCAGAGCCGCGTCACCGATCTCAAGGGCAAGCCGTTGGCCGGCGTGCCCGTCGACGTCTGGCACGCCGACGACGACGGCTTCTATGACTCGCAGAAGCCGTCTTACGCCACCGAAGGGCCGTCATCGCGGGCGCGCTTCGTCACCGACAGCGACGGGCGCTTCTTTTTCCGCACCATCCTGCCGTGCAGCTATCCGATCCCGACCGATGGTCCGGTCGGCGAGATGATCGTGCAGACCAAACGCCATCCGATGCGGCCTGCGCATGTGCATTTCCTCGTCGCCGCGAAAGGCTACGAGCCGCTCATCACCCACGTCTTCATAGGCGGCGACAAATACCTCGACTCCGACGTGGTGTTCGGCGTGAAGGATGAACTGGTCGCGAAAATCGAGAAGCGCAGCGATCCGGCCACGCCGGACGGCAAGCCCGTCCCGTCGCCCTGGCATCTGATGACTTACGAATTCCGTCTGAAGCCGGGTGGGGGAGCGGCGCCGAAGCCGATGGCCGCGCGCGCGACCGAGGACGCGTAACGAGGCTGATTTGGACTGCTCGTGTTGCAGCGGGCTTAATTTTTAATCCTTGTGCTCAGTTCTTGTGCGCCGCACAAGAAATAAGCGAATCGCAAATTTTGAATGCGAATCCGCTCTGCTGATGTTTCAGGCAATGTTTTATAACTCGCTGTAATAGCAGAACTTTCTTTGACGTGGCGGCTTGGCACGGAGCTTGAATAGCTCCTGTCGGACGCCACCGACGCCGTCCCCCGACAGCAATCATCCGAATCTCGAGACCGCGGCTGGGGCTTCCCCGGAACGCGGCTGCGTGGCCGCCGACGACCAGCGAAAGGACCTTACGTATGAGCAATCAGAGCCCGGCCTGGATTTCAGACTGGAGACCCGAGGACGAGACGTTTTGGAATTCCAAGGGCAAGTTCATTGCTCGCCGCAATCTGATCTGGTCGATCGTTGCCGAGCACATCGGGTTCTCGGTCTGGCTGATCTGGAGCATCGTCGCGACCAAGCTGCCGCAGGCCGGCTTCCACTATTCCACCGACGAACTGTTTCAACTCGTGGCGCTGCCCGGCCTGATCGGCTCGTTGATGC
>Ga0310911_10000584_pt1 | contig 13809 bp, 9 predicted proteins | sample GREbulkMGHF170_FD_203532 | JGI IMG/M metagenome (GOLD analysis project Ga0310911, IMG submission 203532) | Lab enrichment of tropical soil microbial communities from Luquillo Experimental Forest, Puerto Rico - GRE.bulkMG.HF170 | ecosystem: Environmental > Terrestrial > Soil > Tropical forest >... | reverse complement strand
GGCGGCGAGCCTCGTTTTTAAGCACGATTTGCCGAACCTTACGATGGACGATTGGGAGGTAACCGTCAGTTTCGTGGACTACGCGCCGGGGAGAGTGGGCAAGGCGCATCACCATGCGGGATTCGTGCTGGCCTTTGTGCTGGAAGGAATGATCGTGACCAAGATTTCCGGGCAGGAAGAGAAAACCTATCAGCCGGGAGAGATGTTCTACGAGCCGCCCGGAAGCACACACGAAGTGTCGCGCAACGCGAGCGAAACGCAGCCGGCAAAATTGCTGGCGATGATCTTCGCAAGAAAAGGTGTTCCGTTGACGATGCCGGGACCGGCATAAGGTCTGGCCAACCAAAAAATCGCCGAAAGCTCGAGACAGTGTCAATTCCGCGTGGAAGCAAGCAGGAATCTCCCCGCAGTCTTTGAGAATCTCGAAAGGCAGATCCCTCGCTGCGATCGGGATGAAAACAGAGAGAGTTCCGGGATGACAGGTGAAAGGAATTGATCCGCTCAGCTAATCCTTTGGCGCGACGGAGGCGTAGATTTTCGTTTCCGGATGGAATTCCGACCACGCGAACCAATACTCCGGCTCCAGGATGAGTGATTTGAGCTGTGAACCCCTCAACGGACCGGAAAGGCACTTCCCGTAGGCGTCCCAATGCGAGCTGGTCTCCTGATCCGTGAGTACGGTCGCGTCAGCGTTGGCGGCGCGGAATTGCAGAGTTTTCCCTTCCGCGCGCGCAATGAAGGCGGTGGTGGTGTCGGATGACGGCTGATGGACGATGAGGATTGGCTGGCCGCCGAGATGGTCTTGAAGGACGCGGGCCTCGCGGAGAACAGCTAGCGGAAACGCTTCGCTCGACTCACCCAGGTCGAGGCCGAGAACCATCGTGCGCGGCTTGAGCCGGTCGTCCACGCGGAGCACGCCGGGAGGCGCGGAACCCTCGCCCGAGAGGCCGCGGCGAATCATTTCATTCTTTTCGGGGATGCGGTCGGCATAACCTGGCAAAGGCTTCAGGACCAGCGTATCGGGATGCAGGCGGCGCCATTCCTTCCAATCGGTGAGAAGAAAAGGATACAGCTCAAGGCGCTCGCCCTTGAGAGGCCCGGAAATGGCTTGCAGGCTGGACTGCTGCCAGCGACTTCCAGTCTCGCGGTCCTGGAAGACCTCGTTGCCGCCGATGACGCCGGCATTGTTCATGTACAGGGCGCGCCCCTTGCTCGCGGCCCTGAACACGAGGGCCGTGTTGCAGTAGCTTCACCAGGTGACGGCAATGGGGCCGGAAGGAGATTGATCTTCAACCAGGCCATGCTGCGAGAGAATGGCGGCCGGGTAGGCTTTGGCAACGGTTCCTGCGATGACGCCGATGACGCGGTCCGGGTCGTGCAAAAAGTTGGCGGACGAAGCGGCAATAAATTGCGGATCGTGGACCGCGGTATAGGGTAAGCGTGGTTCTGCTTGCTTCTGAGCAGCGCCGGCTGCGCCAAGGACAACGGCCATCCACACCAAAGCGGGGGTACCGACTCTCTTCATGAGCAAGTCTCGTTCGGCTTGAGACGTCCAACGCGTGCTGGCTCTATTGTGCACAGAAACAAAGCAAAACGCCACTTCACGAAGATTCTGACGCGAAGGAAAGGAATGAAAGTAACAGACGATTTGGCGAGGCAGGAAATCATCGACGAGAGGAAGCTTGTAACCAAAGCGGAGGAGGAGTCGTTTGCCTAGGTTGGAAGGGCAGATTCGAAACCGAAAAGTGGAGAGTCGAAATAGGGAGGGGCCGGAGAGGAAAGGTGGCGTATGAGGAGTACCGGGGTTGGAACAGCGGGACATACGGAGAGCAGCGGGAATGGGATGACGGTGGTGGCGTCGTTGCTGGTGGGCGCGGGATTCTTTGCGTTGTGGTTCTGGTTGTTGCCGGGGTGGCTGGGATTTCATGTGGACACGACCGGCGCGGCTCGCTGGCGGTGGATCGCGGCGGTGCCGTCGGTGCTGGGATTTGCGGTGGCATTACGGTGCGTCTGGGACTTCGGGCGCACGGGACACGGGACGCCGGCGCCGATGGCTCCGCCGAAGCGGCTGGTCGTGGTGGGTTTCTACCGCTACGTGCGAAATCCTATGTACGTAGGATTCCTTGCGGGATGGACCGGGCTGTGGGTGGTGTTCGGGCGGTCCAGCCTGGCAGGGGTCGCCGTGGCATGCCTGGTGGTGCTGGGAGTGCACCTGTTTGTGCTTGGATACGAGGAACCGACGCTGCGCCGGATGTTCGGCGCGGAGTACGAGGAATACTGCCGGAATGTGCCGCGGTGGCTGCCGCGGGTGCAGCCATGGGTGAGGGGGAGAGAAAACCCGTTTGGAATTGGGGCGTGACACGTTGAAAAGAAAGGAGGTTAGGCTAGAGAGACCAGAGAAGACAGGAAAGAATGAGAATGCCAGTCAGGGGAACAGGCAGTTCGTGCGTACCACGCGGATAGTACCGAGGGGCTATTACAGCGGAATATTCCAAAATTCATAATAACTAACCCCCTGGCCTCCTCATGCGAGCGCCAGCGGGAAAATGATGCCTGCACTCGGCACGAGACACATGTCCCCGCGCGCCGAGCGGGCGGGCCCAACAAGCCAAGCAAGAACACCCAGTCTGTTTGGGGTGACCGTCGAACGAACCCGGGAGTTCGCGGAACAAATGAAACTGCGCAGCAAGTTCTTGCTCTCGCTGGTACTGGTGATCGCCACGATGACCGGCGGCACGCTGCTCACGGTGCGCCAATCCATGCAGGCACAGGTGCAGCAGCAGGTCGGAGAAGACGCGCGCAACTCCATCCTAACATTTCAGGTAATGGAGCAGCAGCGTCGGCTGGTCCTGGGCCGCAAGGCGGAGCTGCTGGCCACCCTGGCGTATATGCGGAATGGTGACCCGACGGTGATCCGCGAAGTGAGCCAGAACCCGTGGCAGTCGGAGGAGTGCGACCTGTTCGCGCTGGTGGACAGCAAGGGCAAAATTACCGCGCTGCAGAGCAGGATTTCGGACTTTCCCGCGGACGTCCCGGGCGAAGGCATCAAGGATCTGGTGGGAGGCGCGGGCAGCCGCGAATGGTGGGTGAATGGGAAGCGGGTTTATCAAGTGGTGGTGAAGCGGTTCTTTAAGGACCCGCCGATGAATAGCCTGCTACTGGGCTCGGTAGTTGTAGGCCGGGAAATCGATCCCGCGCGAGCGAAGGATTTGGGGCGGATTCTGGCGAGCGAAGTGGTATTTCAGGCCGGAGAGGACCTAAGGGTGAGTTCGCTCTCGGCGGTGGGGGAACAACAAATCGCGGCTCAGCTGAAGACCAGGGACAAGCCGGGGGAGGCGCGACTCGGACCGAAACACTTCTATACCAGCTCGCTCGAGCTGCTGGCTGGCGCGCATCCGAACCTGAGTCTCATCGTGCTGAAATCGGATGAAGAAGCGCTCGCATCGCTCGGGCGGCTCAATCACCTGCTCGTCGGCCTCGGGCTGATCGTGGTGCTGGCGGGAGTGACGCTGGTCTACGTGATTTCTGACACGTTTACCAAGCCTCTGGGCTCGCTCGTGGAAGGCGTCCGCGCACTCGAAGAAGGAGATTTCAGCTACCCGCTGACGGCAGCGGGCGGAGACGAAGTGGCGCGCGTAACGCGCGCCTTCGAAAGCATGCGTGACACGCTCGAACGGAACCAGGAGCTTCGGCAACAGCTCGAGGAACAGCTTCGGCAAGCGCAGAAGATGGATGCGCTCGGGCGGCTGGCAGGAGGCGTGGCGCACGACTTCAACAACTTGCTGACGGTGATCAAGGGAAACAGCGACCTGGCGCTGGAGCGCCTGAAGCCGACCGATGCGGTGCGTGGAAATTGCGAACAGATTCGGCGTGTGGCGGACCGCGCGGCGCTGTTGACGCGGCAGTTGCTGGCGTTCAGCCGCAGGCAGATGCTGCAGCCGAAGATTTTGGACCTGAACGAATTGATCGTGGAGATGGGTAGGCTGCTACAGCGGCTCTTGCGCGAAGACATCGAGTATAAGGTGCAGCTGGGCGAGCCCCTCGGACGCGTGAAAGCCGATCCGGGACAGCTGGAGCAGGTGCTGTTGAATTTGATCGTGAATGCTTCCGATGCCATGCCGAAGGGCGGAACGCTGACCATTGAGACGGAGAATGTTTGTGTCGATGCACTGTACGCGCAACCGCGTCCGCCGCTGGCGCCGGGGGATTACGTGATGCTGGCGGTGAGCGACACCGGCTTTGGAATGGACGCAAACATCAAGGCGCGGATTTTCGAGCCGTTCTTCACCACCAAGGAACCGGGCAAAGGCACGGGCCTGGGATTGGCTACCGTGTACGGCGTAGTGAAGCAGAGTTCCGGCTATATCTTCGTGGATTCCGCACCGGGGGTTGGAGCGCGCTTTGAGATTTACCTGCCGCAAGTGGCGGACAAGGCGGAGACCGTTCCGGCCGGGGGGCGCGCCACCAAGGTGCGCGGCGGACGAGAGACGGTGCTGTTGGTCGAGGATGAAGCGGATGTGCGAACGCTGACATGCGAATTTCTAACGGCAGCCGGTTACCAGGTGTTGACCGCAGTGGATGGCGAAGACGGCTTCGACATCGGAAATAAATTCGCGGAGGCTATCGATGTCCTGGTTACCGATATAGTGATGCCGCGAATGCGTGGACCGGAATTGGCGAAGCGGCTGAAGCGGCTGCTGCCGGACCTGAAAGTGGTTTACATGTCGGGGTACACGGAAGAATTCGGCGAGGGGCAGAATCTTCTGGAAGGAGCGTCCTTCCTGCAAAAACCGTTCTCGCGCGATGCGTTACTGCAGCAAATCCGCGATACTCTGAAAGGGAAACCTGCCAAGCAAGTCGAGCGCCCCGCATTTTCCCTGCGGATTAACTGAAATTCAGCTCCATAACTCACCCACCGCCCCGCGCTGAGGTCTCTAGCGCATCGCCAGCAGTCTTTTCACTCCGACCAAACGAGCCGTACGCGGAAAGTCGAAACGTCGGCAGTTCATGGACACTGCCCGGGAAAGCAGTTCCCTCGTGGTTCGCAGGAGGTATGCGACGCCGTCCACAAAAGGAGCGGGGGATTCTGACACGAGTGGCGATTCAAATGGTCAAGGGAGAGACGAGACTACCGGTTCGGCAGAAAATCGGTTTTGAGACTGGGAGCAGGAAGGAAGGCGGGGCTCCCGCGAGAGGCGTTTCGAAAGAAGCTCCTTGTAAAGGCGCGGCGTTGGCAGATATTGACAGCAAGAAGAGTGCTGGTCATAGTGCGGGGCTATGTTCCTGGGGCATTTTGCATTGGCCATGTCAGCGAAGAAGATTGCGCCGAAGACGTCGCTCGGCACGCTGGTTTTGTCCGCGCAGTTCGCCGATTGCCTTTGGCCGGTACTGCTTCTCCTGGGCCTCGAGCAAGTGCGGATTGTGCCAGGGATCACGCGAGTCACTCCGCTCGATTTCATCTCCTATCCCATTTCGCATAGCCTGTTGCTGCAGTTGGTGTGGGGCCTTTTGCTCGGCGGAGCATATTTTTTCTGGCGGCGCGACCTTCGCACGGCGCTGGTGATTGGCACGCTGCTCCCGACACATTGGCTGCTGGATTATTTTGCCCATCGCCCGGACCTGCCGCTTTATCCCGGCGGCCCCAAAGTCGGGCTGGGAATGTGGAATTCGCTCGCTTTAACTCTACTGGTTGAATTTGGGCTCTTCCTGGCCGGCTTGCTCATCTATCTGAGCACAACGCGTTCGAAAGGCAGCAGGAGCTACGGTTTCTGGTCCTTTGTCCTGTTTCTGGCCGTGCTCTACGCCGCTTCCCTGCTCGGGCCACCGCCTCCCAACGTTCGCATCGTGGCCCTGAGCGCCATGGTGCTATGGCTGACGGTTCCCTGGACCGCTTGGGCCGACCGGCAGCGCGAAACGAGGCTGGGTTAGTTTCCGACCATGAAAAAAACATTTTGCCCAAAATGGATGTGCGGCCTTTGGGTTTTTTTTCCCACGAAGTTTTGGCGCATTGCCGGTGCTGGTCTTTGTGCCGCCGTGACCTTACCGGCGGGGGCTCTTCTGTCTAGGGGGAGCACCACAACCGACGCGGCGGAGGCCGTTTTTCCTGTCGCCGTGTGGTACGGGGGCGGGAAAGCGCGGGCGCCAATGCAAGAGCGATTGGACGCCACGAGCGCGGAGCGATGGGGCAAGGATCTCGATCAAATCCACGCCGCGGGATTCAACACCATAAAAACATGGGTCGATTGGGCGACGGCCGAGCCGAGAGAGCGAGAGTTTTCTTTTGCGAACCTTGACCTGCTCTTGCGACTCGCCGAGGAGCGCGGCCTGAAGGTCATCATCCAGACTTACCTGGACTCTGCACCCGACTGGGTCGGTGTCAAGTATCCTGACGGGCGATTTGTGGACCGCAGCGGCGCGGTGATTCTCTCGCAATCCGCACCGGGATTCTGCATCGATCACGCGGGCGTGCGGCGGGAAGCAAGCAAGTTCCTCGAGACGCTTTCGCGGGAGGCGAACCTTTCTCGGGCGCTCTACGCATGGGATGTCTGGAGCGAACCGCACGTGATCAACTGGGCCGAGCTCCCTTTTCTGGTAAATCCTGAGTTTTGTTACTGCGACGCGAGTCAGGCGCGATTCCGGGAGTGGCTGAAGGAGAAATACAAAACGCTCGCCGCCCTGAATGCCGCCTGGTACCGGAATTTTGAAAGCTGGGAGCGGGTGACGCCGCCGCGTTTCCCCACCATACTTTCCTACGCCGACTACCTCGACTGGCGATCTTTTATTGATGACAAGCTGGCGGGCGACCTGAAGACAAGGGTGGACGCGATCCGTATAGCGGATTCCGTTCATCCGGTCACCAGCCACGCGGCCGTGCCGGGATTGTTTACGTCGCCTACGGACGGTTACGGCGAGCCGGATGATTGGAAGATGTCAGCAACGGCAGATTTCTTCGGCACTTCGCTTTATCCCAAACACTCGGAATCCGCCCGGCCGTGGTCTTACGAAATGCTTTCGGCCGGGCTTGATTTTACACGCTCGGCGGGAAACAGCTTCGGCAAAGGATTCTGGATCGGGGAGCTGCAAGCGGGTCAGGGCGCCACCGGAATGCGCATCGCGGATCCGGTGACGCCGCGCGAAGAAGAATCGTGGATGTGGCAGGCCGTGGCGCACGGAGCGCGGGAGATCGCGATTTATGCGTGGTATCCCATGAGTTCCGGATTCGAATCGAACGCATACGGGCTGATTCATCTGGATGGCTTGCTGACCGATCGCGCACAGGTAGCAGGGAATGTGGCTCGAATCATCGCGAGACACGGAGCAGAGCTGCTCGGTGCGAAGCCCGCGCCGGCACAGATAGGCATTCTCTATAACCGCCTTTCTTACATGGTGGGCGGCTCCGAGCCATCCCTTGCAAAGCTGGGCAATGCCGAACGAGACTCGCTTATGGGTCTGCACCGCGCTTTTTCGGAACAGCAGATTCCCGTGGACTTCGTCCACCCGGAAGACGTGCTTCCGAACAAGCTCGGGCAGTACAAGATTCTGTTTTTGCCCTTCCCGGTGATGATGTCAAGAGAAGTTGCGGAAGGCGTGAAGCGCTACGTGCAGGGCGGAGGGACAACCGTGGCCGAAGCACGGTTGGCGTGGAATGACGAGCGCGGTTTCGCAAGCGAAGTGATTCCGGGTTTTGGCCTGGCGGAAGTTTTTGGGGCTCGAGAGACGGTCATTCGGCCGGTCGAAAACCCCGCGCTGCGGACGGAGGTTTCTAGTGAGCTGCCCGGGCTGGGCGCTCCGTTGACGGTTGGCGGGGAGGCGTTTGAGGAGGAGCTTGACCCCTTGTCGGGCGGTCATGTCTTGGCGCGGTTCGCGAACGGCGAGGCCGCCGCGGTTGAGAGAACCTACGGCAAAGGCAAAGCCGTTCTGCTGGGATCGTTTCTGGCAATGGCTTATCAGAGACGCCACGAAGAGGCCACCAGGCGGTTTCTGGCGTCGCTGGCGCAAGCGGCAGGCGTAATTTCCGAAGCGGAGGTGTCCGGCAAGGGAACTTCCGAAATCGAGGTGCGCCGGCTGGTGGGCGAGCACCGCCAGATTGTTTTTGTGTTCAACCACGCGAAGGATTCTGCGGATGTGATGATTTCTCTGCGCTTGCCATGGCCATTGCGAACGGCTCGCGAGCTGGTGGACGACCGGGCGGTTGAATTTCAAACCGCGAATGGAAAATCTTTGTTTCATCGGAAGCTGACGGGGGATGGGATTTGGATTTTGCAGCTGGAAGGCCGGTGAAGCTCGTTGCGGTGAAGCGCCTCGTGCCGCACCTACGGTGCTTAGCGCCAATGGGAACGGTTAGCTGGAGCGCTGTCGCAGCTCCGGCTAACCTGTGCCGCGCCCCCGGCGCGACCAAAGGAAATCGCCCCTGCCCTCGAGGGCCCTCGAGAGGCTCGCAGCAGACGAAATGAGGCCGTCCCAGTCGTCTCCTGACGTCCCCGAAAGAAGCGAGGGCCTTTAGTTTTTGGTGGCGGCCTTGCGTTTCTTCAATTCCCTTTCGTGTTCGAGATAAGTTTCGCCGCTGGTAATCCACGCTTGTGCGGGCTCGTCCTTCAAATAGTGGCCAAACCACTGAAATAGGCGCCGCTGGTAATCGATTTGATTGGCTTTTTTGCGCAGGCCGTGGTCCTCACCGGCGTATTCAATCAGGACAACATCTTTTCTGGCGCGGCGAGCGATGTTGTAAAGTTCGACGCCCTGGTGGAAAAACACAGTGCCGTCGCTGTCGCCCACTTCGATGAGCAACGGCGTGGTCATTCCCGCCACACCGAAAACAGCGGAGTTTCGGATGTAGGCCTGGAGATCTTCATAAAGAGGGACTTCCATGCGCTGCTGTCCTGTTTCGATGTGGTCGGTTTCGGCAATGCCGGAGCTCCAATGATGATTGCCGTAATTGCTGACAAGGTCGGTGATGGGCGCGCCGGCAACAGCGGCGGCAAAGAAATTCGCGGTGTGGGTGGCCAGATACGTGGTATCGAAGCCGCCCCAGGAATGGCCCATGATGCCGATGCGCTTCGGGTCAATAACCCCCATCTGGATGACGCGTTTGGCGGCGGCGGTGACACAATCGACGACCGAGACGCCGGGATCGCGGGGTTTGAACACGATGTCCGGCTCGAGAGCGAAATACCCGTGACTGTTCATCGCGCTCACGTTGTAATAGCTGCGCTCGGAGGGCGGGCTGTAGCGGTGGAGATTGTCGGAGAGCTTCTCGTACATATAAACGATCAGGGGATATTTCCTTGCGGGATCGTAACCGGCGGGATAGAAGAGCGCGCCCTGGAGGCGCTCGCCACGGCTGTTCTTGTACTCGATAAGTTCTTCGCGGCCCCAAGCGTAGTTGCTTTGGAAAGGGTTTGTTTTTGTGACCGCCTTGGCCTCCTTGAGATTGGCGTTCGCAATGAAGGCGTTTGGTGATTCCACAAAAGTTTGCTGGACATACTCAAAAACGTCGGCGTCCTTGGCTTTCGCGAGGTGATCGAGGCTTTTGTCGAGCAGAAGGAGGTGCTCCTCGGCGAGACCGCCGGAGCCATTGGGCTGGAGACGCGCAAAACCCGATTTTTTCGACCATATGCCGAACAGGCTGAGGTAGATGGGCTTGCTCGTGTCGATCCATTCCTCTTCCGGATCAAGCCTTTCGTAGCGATGGCGGACTTGATCGGCCGCACCGTCGGTCAGCCGTACGGCGCGCGAGCCGTCGGGAGCAACCTGCCAGAGATCAAACTTGTCGTAAAGAAGGACCGCGGCGTCATCCTTGGTCCAACCAGCAACGCCGAAAGGTGGCTTTTGTCTGATGGTCCAATCGGATTCGCGATTGACGAAAGTGGTTGGAGCATTTTTCGTAACATTGACGACCGCATGCGTGGCGGTGTCGACGGTCCAATAGTGGTCGTCGTGAAAGTAGAGGAGGTAGCGGCCGCCGGGACTTCCTTCGAGGTAGTAGTCATCGTTGAGATGATCCTGAATTTTGGTGCGCGCGCCGGTGGAAATGTCGACGAGAGAAATATCAGCGGCTGGGCGGCCGATGCTGCGGTCCATGGCGTAAGGAAACCAGTCGGCGGAAACAGCGAGAAATTGATGCTTGAGAGGAGTGACGCGCTCGTCCAAATCTCTGCCGAGCGGAATGAGAGAGTTTCCTTCGAGGTGCCAGGCAGCAAGCCTGTTTTTTTGACGGTCGTTTTTCGCGCTGAGCTTTTGTTTGGGCATGACTTCGACGTCGCGCCAGTTCCAGACGGCGACCGACGGCGGCTCGTCCTCGTCTTTGTCTTTGCTTTTGGCAGCCTCCCCGTCTTTTGCAGCGGCATCGGAGGCATTCGAAGCGTCAGTGGACTTTGCGCCTTCGGCAGACGCAGCAGGCTTTGCGGGCTCGCCGATTATGTCTTCCCACTTGGCGAGGCCGAGGAAAACAACCCCACCCTCCGGCGCCCAGTCTGGCTTGTGAAAGGAAACGGTGCGCTGGCCGGCGGGAAATTTTGCATCGGCGCTGGGGTCATAGCGATGAGCGGATTCGGAGGCTTGGCCAAGATTGGTCCAGGCAAGCGCGACCTGAGTAGGGCCGTCGCGATGGTCGTTGGATTTCGACCGAAGAACCGCGAGGTCGGCACTTTTCTTGCGCCAAGAAAGGCCTGAGTACACCGAAGCCGAGGTGTCGAGAACGCGGAGGGAACCGGTGTGCACGTCGAAAATCTCGACGCCGTTGCCGGTTTTGTCTTCCGCGTTGATGGTCATGGCGAGCAGAGTGCCGCTTTTCGGGAGGTCTTGCCAGGCGTATTCGGAAACGTTGCCGAAGGACGTATCGCGTCCGGTGGAAAGCTGGCGCAGAAGCACGGTGGCGCCGGCGGGAGTCTCGTCCGCATCGGAGGCGTCAGCGGAATCTTTTCTATCGGAGTCTTTTTTCTCGGGGGGAGTGCGGCGCATCGCGAGCCACCCGCCCTCAGGACTGAAGGCGAACGATTCGATACCGTCCACGGCGGTTAGCTCGCCCGTGGTGAGATTGAGAAGGCCGATTTTCTTGGGGATGGGCTTTTTGTCTTTTTTCAGCTTTTCTTCCTGCGATTCGGAAATGCCGATCGAATATGCGACCCATCGGGAGTCGGAAGAGAAGTCGGGCTGCAAGCCGAAAGCGATGATTTTGGTGGTGCCGTCGGCGATGCTGGTGACGCGCAGTTCGTTATTGTGATTCGAACGATTAATGCCATACGCGAGCCATTTGCCGTCTGGAGAAAGGCCGCCATATTCGCGGAAGGTGACCAGAGATTCCCACTGGCCATAATCGCCGGGAGGAACGGAAGGTTTCGATTGTGGGCGGGCAGAGACGGCAGTCGAAACAGTCAGTATTGTGACGAGAATGGTGCGTCGCATAGTGGGCCTTTCTTTGGGACGAGCAGCAAAGCTGCGCCCGCGAATCAGATATCTGATGCAAGCAGGCGGATTATGTAGCGACCTGAGCGTTGGTGCAAGCGCGACCGGGTCGTGGCGCACGCAGTGACAGCTTGACGATGACGGAATAAGGCAGAAGCGCGCACAAGAGGGCAGCGGGCTTGACACTGCTGTTGCCGGGTACGGAAATCGAACTAGACGATGCGGCGGGGGAGCTGGGGATTGAGGTGCATGGTGAGGTCGTAGACCGAGGCGCCGCAGGCTTCGGAAACATCTTCGGGACGCGAGCCGGATTGCGCGTCGAAAAGAGTGGCGACGTCGCCGATTCTGACCTTTTCTTCGGCGCCGATCTCGACAATCGAGTGACTCGCGGAAACCGTGGCAATGACGGGATAGAGATCGCCGTTGATGCGAACCTTGGCACCTTTCGCGGCGACGCGAGGCCAGCCATCGGCGTGACCCACGGGAATCGTGGCCACCCAAACATCGTTTTTCGCCAGGTAGGCGCGGTTGTACCCGGCGCTGTCACCGTTGCGCAGTTTTTTCGCGTAAATGACGCGGGCTTTGAGGCTTATGGCGGGACGAAGGTCCATAATGCCCATGTGGCGAAATTCGTTTTCGGAATAGATGCCGTAGATGGCCATGCCCGGCCGAACCATGTCGAAGAAAGCATCGGGATGTTGGAAGAGAGGAAAGCTGGAGGCGGCGTGCTTTTTGCCAAGGGCAATACCTTCCTTTTCAAGAGCCGTGCAAGTTTCGCTGAAGCGACGGAGCTGCTCTTTGTCGAAGTCGGGATCTTCGGTGAAGGTCATCATGGTGCCCTCGATGTGCACGGAATGGCGGCCAGCGAGGTCGCGCACGAGCGGGATGGCTTGGTAGTAAGGCACGCCGACGCGGCCGATGCCGGTGTCCACGCAGACGTGCAGCGAAACGGGCTTTTGTCTCTTGGCGGCGATTCTGTCGAGAGCCGGACCGAGCGTGGTGTAAACCATGGGGAGGATTTCGCGGGCGACGGCGTCCGCGAGATTTTGCTCGTCGAACGGGCCGAGAAGCAGGATGGGCTTGCGAAGGCCGGCGTCGCGAAGGGAGAAAGCTTCGTGAAGTTTGACGACGGCGAAGCCGAAGATTTCGGGCTGCGGTTCAAGAAGTTGCGCGATATTGACAACACCCAGGCCGTAGCCGTTGTTCTTAATGACCGCTAGAATCGGGCGGGCGGAAACGCGGCGGGAGATCTCGGTGACATTGTGGCGCAGATTTTCGGCGTGGATTTCGACCCATGGGTCGAAGGAAGAGTCTTGCGAAGACGCCGGCGCCGCGGACCGCCAACCGGCAAGTTCGGGAGCAGAAGGCAGTACGGCGGGCAGGGCCAGACCGGCTTCGAGAAAGCTGCGGCGAGAGTACTTCATGGCATGACTCCTGACAGCAGGAGGATATCAAATGTGGTCAGTTTGCGGTCGTGCGCTTTCCGAGCAAAGAGAATTCGTAAAGGATTCTGGAGCGCGCAACAATCAGGTTGGCCCGCGCCGTTCTCGAACCGTCGACCGATGGAAGTCTCCTGCCCTGGCAGCACTACTTTTTGAAGAGGTCTTCGAAGGCCTGGCGTGCGTCGCTCGAGCGCGGCGGCGCCGGCGCAGCGGGGCCTGCGGTTTGCGCATAAGAAGTGGGCGCGGTGTCTTTCTCGACGGTCATGCGAAATTCGTAGAACTTGCAGTTGTTGCGCGCGTCCTTGGGAGAGATGCGCTCGCGAATGGGCTGCGTGCACTCGAACTGCGCGCCAGTGTCGAAGAAGCGGCACTGCTTGCAGCAATGCAATTCGAACTGGCACTTGGGACATTTGCCGTTGGGATCGAAACCGGGGGCAAGGACGGCGCCGCAATTCGAACAGCGCGCGCGTGTAACGGTTCCGACCATGCGCGGGGTGCGCGGGCCGAATTGATCGGCGCCGCGCGGGCCGCCAGCCGGCGGCTTCTTTTCGTGAGAGCGCTCGCGCTTTTCACTCTTCTCAGAATCGCGGTAACCGCGATGACTATACTTGCGATCCACAAACGCCTCCGCCCGCCAGCCCTGACGGACTGCAACGGCTACAACTAAACTTCAAGGCAATCCTGTGCCCACTTGGCTTGTATCCATTCGGATTGCTACACTCGGCCGGACCGCGCTATCCCTACATGAATTCGCTTTGCAGAGTGTGACGTACGTCCGAGAGCAGGAGATGGGACCTCTATGTTTGTAGCGCTCTGGGAGTTCGAAGTCAAGCCGCGTTCGAAAAAACGATTCCAGAAAGTCTATGGCCCCGGAGGGGACTGGGCCAAGTTGTTCCGGAGTGATTCGCACTACCAGGAGACTCCATTATTGCACGATCCGGAGCATCCCGCAAGGTTCCAATTT
>Ga0310911_10000577_pt1 | contig 13915 bp, 18 predicted proteins | sample GREbulkMGHF170_FD_203532 | JGI IMG/M metagenome (GOLD analysis project Ga0310911, IMG submission 203532) | Lab enrichment of tropical soil microbial communities from Luquillo Experimental Forest, Puerto Rico - GRE.bulkMG.HF170 | ecosystem: Environmental > Terrestrial > Soil > Tropical forest >... | reverse complement strand
TCTATCCTTCCGACTGGAATACGCGTCGCAGAGCGCGACGTTCCTGAAGGAATGGAACAGTATGCTCGGCCTGTGACGGGGGCCGTTTGTGGGATCGATGGGATCCTGGTTCTCTGCGCAGAAAGTGGCCGGATATGGAGTCGCGGCGATTGCCGCTGTGTTGGTCCTCTATCCGGTTTATTTTCTATTGCAGGCCGCCTTTGATGTCGGTGACCCGCAAATTCGGCCGCCGACCGCCTACGGCCTCGATAATTTTAGCAGCCTGCTGCAATACCCGCAGATCATGCTCAACACGCTCATGGTGTCGCTTGCCGCAACCGTGATGGCCCTGATGTTCGGCTCGTTGATGGCGTGGATCCTCACGCGCACCAACGTGCCCGGGCGGCGCTTATTCGAGCAACTCATGGCCGTGCCGTATTACCTGACGCCGCTCCTGGGCGCACTAGCCTGGAGTCTGCTCGGTCAGCCTGAAAGCGGCTTCATCAACGGAATCTGGCGGGCGTTTGGCGGAGAGGGCCACCTCATTGACATCAATACACCGTACGGCATCGCTTGGGTCATGGCGTTGTTCGAGGGCTCGGTCGCCTTCGTCATGATCGCGGCGCTGATGAAATCGATGGACCCCTCGCTCGAAGAGGCTTCGCAGGTCATCGGAGCGAGCCGAATTCGCACGATCATGCAGATAACCTTGCCGCTGGTGACACCGGGCATTCTCGGCGCCGCCATCTTTGTCTTTGCAGAGATGCTCGGCTCGTTTGCCGTCGCGCTCGTGCTTGGCCTGCCCACACGCTATTACGTCATCACCACAGCAATCTACCAAATGATCCAACAATACCCGCCTAAGATACAAGTCGCGGCGGCCATGGGCGCGTCGCTGTTCGCGGTGATGTGGGCCATGCTCTACGCGTATCGGCGCGTCGTGATATCTGGAAGCTATGTGACGATCACCGGGAAGGCGTTTCGGCCTCGGCTGCTAGACGTCGGGCGACTGCGTTATGTCCTGCTCAGCATTTGCTTACTCTATTTATTTGTTGCCGTGATCCTACCACTGGGCACCCTGTTTTTTGCTTCGCTACAGAAAATCGCAGTGGTTTTTCCCACCGCCGAAAACTTTACCCTCGACAACTTCCGCACGGCCATGGCGATGAATGCCGTACGCTCCGCGCTCAGCAACAGTCTGCTGCTTGCGTTTGGTACCGCCACGATCGGCATCGTCTTGATGGGGCTTTTGGCGTGGCTGATTTACCGCTCACGGCTACCTGGCGGCGGCTTGATTGAATATATCGTCATGTTTCCACAAGCAGTGCCGCGCCTGGTGTTCGCGTTTGGGCTGATGTGGGCTTGGGTGGTTTTCCCCATCCCTATCTATGCCACGCTGTGGTTGTTATTAATCGCCTATCTCACGGTATTCCTGCCGCTCGGTGTGCGCACCATCGCCGGCGTCATACTGCAGATCGACAAAAGCCTAGAGGAATGTGCGCAGATGTGCGGCGCGTCATGGGCGTTCCGCGCGCGTACGGTGACGATCCCGCTGCTTAGGCCCGGTCTGGTCGCCGCCTGGTTGTTGTTGTTCATCGCCAGCGTGCGTGAGCTCGGCGCCTCTATATTGCTGATGGGCCCGCATTCCAAGGTAATTACACCCTCGATCGTCGAATCCTGGTTCGGCACCAGTTCCGAACTGACTGCTGCTTTGGCACTGATCCAGACGCTGGTGGTGGCGCTTGCCATTATCGTCCTTGTTGTTGTCACGCGTCGAGTTGGCGCACTATCCGTCGACTAGCGACTTAGGGACAAGCATGCCAGCATCACCGCAGGGATCGCCCCCATCACTCTCGACACCGCGCCCACATATCGAGGTCGAGGGCCTCGAGCTCTATTACGGTAGCGTGCCGGCGGTGCGCGGGGTGAACTTCAACGTCATGCCGGGTGAACAATTGACGCTGCTCGGACCGTCCGGTTGCGGCAAGACCACGACGCTGCGTGCGGTCGCCGGACTCGAACAGCCGACGGCCGGTGAGATTCGTATCGACGGTCTGCCGGTCTTCTCGTCCGCACGAAAGATTAACGTTCGCGCCGAAAAACGCGGCCTCTCGATGGTGTTCCAGTCCTATGCGATCTGGCCGCACATGACAGTATTCGACAACGTCGCCTACGGGCTACAGGTGCGCAAAGTCGGCGGCCCGGAAATCAAGGACAGAGTAGATCGCGCGCTCGAAATGGTGCAGATGCGGGAATTTGGTGGCCGGCGTGCGTCGCAGCTCTCTGGCGGTCAACAGCAACGCGTGGCGCTGGCGCGTGCTTTCGTGTTCCAGCCGTCGGTGCTGCTGTTCGACGAGCCGTTGTCGAATCTAGATGCCAAGCTGCGCGCCGACATGCGTATTGAGCTTCGCGACCTCCAGCATCGGCTGGGCATCACCTCGCTTTATGTCACCCATGACTTGGAGGAAGCGCTGGCGATGTCGGATCGAATCGTGGTGATGCGCGACGGGCTGGTCGAACAGACTGGCACGCCCGACGAGATTTACAGCTTGCCGCATAGCGAGTTCGTTGCTGACTTCATTGGTTCCGCTAATTTGATCCGTGGGCACCATCGGCCCGATCTAGACTGCGACGGACTCACGGCGCTGGAAACGGCGACCGGACAGCTCATTTACGGTATGGCTTATGGGCGCAAGGCCGGCCCTGAGATGACAGTTTCGGTGCGCACGGTGCATCTGCGGATTTCGCAGGAGCGGCCGGCCGGGGAACGAAACGTTTGGCCGGTGAAGATTGAAAAGACAGTCTTCCAAGGCGACTTCAGTCAGATTCATCTCTATTGGGGTGATCAACGCCTTGTCGCCCGGTGTGCTGCGATGGAGCCGATTGCGGCTGGCCGCGACGTCTACATGGCTGTCGAACCGCGGCGTGTCGTGCTCCTAAGCCCAGGAAACCGTTAGCAATTGAGTGGACTAAACCCGCCGCCATAAACCCTCATTGGGGTGTTGCGTCCCTTCACTGATGGTCGCGGGCAACGAGTGAAACTGTCCGACAACCGCTATTGGTCCTTTGAGCCAAAGCGGACATGCCTTTAAAACCAGCTAGGACCCCGTGCACCCGCACGCCGCGCACGCCGGCTTCAGCAATAGCCTTCTGCACCGTGCCGTTGGACCGAATTCCGCTTTTGGCCTTTAGCGTACATTCCAATTTCCTAGCTGGGCAGCGCTCACCTTCTTATGCGAACCGATTGTATGAATAGCCGACGTGACCGAGAGTGGCACCGCTTGCAACCAGTAGTCCCTTCATCTTCTCAATTGTACTTGCAATCGCGCTGCGCGGCTCGCCCACCTCAATCTGATTTGTTAATTCGACGAGGGTCTGATTGGTCCTGTCAAGACGCCGCGCCAGGATTGCCGCGACATAAAAGAGAGCGGCCGGGTCTTGCAAAGCGGCCGGGTGCGCGACGTGAAACTGTGAGGTTGTCAAGGCACGCACGTCGGCGGTATGCGGGCAGTCTAGCAGCGCGGAGATTTCGCCGAATATAGCGCCAGGGTCCGTTACCCTCGCAACCTCGATGCCTTGCCTGACAACTGCGACACTGCCATTTTTGAGAATTAGCAGCTCGTTCGTTCTCGAGCCGTTGGCAAGTACCGTCTCGCCGGCTTGGTAGGTTTTTAGTGGTAGGGCGGTAAGGCCTTTCTGGAATTGGCCGGCAGAATTGATCCACATAGCGTGTCCCCCTCGGTGCAATAAAATTGCAACGCATAGCTTTGAGATTGGTTCTGTCAGTTTAGCGGCTTCGCCAGGCGATCAAGGCAGGTTACTAGCTCCACCGGAAAAGGCCTTCATGTCAGTTAGTAGGCGACGTAAAGATCATGGATGGTTTTGCGTCCATCTTGGCGGGCGACGTGCTCGGCGATGCCGTCACACCGACGAAGCTGCCGCTCAGGACCAACGCAGCATTTATATTCTTCGCATGTGGGCCTCGCGCGGAAATGCTCTCAATGCGGATAATTGCGTTGTCCGAACAAAACGTTTGTGAGCCCGCTCACACAACTTTTCTATGAAATCTCTTACGAACCCCTAAGGCTGCGGCCGGCAGACCGCGCCGACGAAGTAATTGAGTACACGAAATGTCCCCTATTGGCCCAAAGCGGATATACCGATGGTAGTTCCAATTACCTCTGTGGGCTGTCTTACGTTCCGTCGCGCAACGCGCAAATCTTGATGCCGCCTTTATGGATTACAAGAGCGATTCACATCACTTCTTTATCGTTCGCCTGCTGCTTCATCGGAACAGCCTTCCGGTTGATTGGGTTGATTCAGGTGGAGACATCCATGATTGGCGACTCGACAACTCATGAATGGAATTTGCTCAAAGAGCAGTTCGCAGTGCTCGTGCGTGCCGGAGCTGTGCGCGCTGACGACGCTGAAGTGCTACTTGATGTTGAATTTCAGCGACGCTTAGCAGAAGTAATAGAACAAGTTCTGAAGCGAAGACGCGGATATGTCCGTCGCTTCCGCTGACGCGCAGATCATGTCCGCTTTTGGCGCATAGCAGACATGCCGTGTTGCACTGCATATGTCTGCTTCTGACCCAAAGCGGTGATCTACCTCCGGCGGATACGGGGATTGACGCTAACTTGCCATACCCTTTGGTAGCTTCCGCGTGTCGACAGTCATCGCGTCCCAATGCCAAGCACTATCCGTAAAGACGTCCATCGCCGGCTTGTATAGCGACGGATCGTCGAGGCTGGTGGCTGGCAGTACGAGAAGATCGGGCTTTCGCTCCAACTTGGACATCACCGGGCTTCCACAGACCGCACAAAATCCGCGCTCGACCGCCTGGCCAGCATTACCAACCGTCTTGTAATAGCGCGGTTGGCCCTGGACACGGACCGTCGCTTTCGGAACCACTAGGATAGCGGCATAGCCGCTGCCGCTTGCCCGCTGACAGTCGCGGCAATGACAATTAAACATCGCTACGGGAGTGGCGTCGGTCTCATATCGGATCGCGCCGCAGGCGCAGCCGCCCACAATGGTCTGGCTCATGATTTTACCCCTGCATGCACAGTCTTGTTTGCGGCTCTTGCAAAACGCTACATTAGTTGATTATCGGGCGCTATTTGGCCCCCCAGTTTTGCAGCGCATATGTCTGCTTTTGACCCAAGGCGGACCCCGTCACTCTGGCAATCCCAATTTCACTAAGCTCCGCTTTGATCAATTTACCAATTTGCTCACGCAGTTTCGGGGCTATCTTTATGGCCATGCACGCTACGGCGTGTTGAACAGCGGCATCGATTAGCTCTTTTTGGGCATCAACCGCAATTAATTTCACTCGGGTATTCACGGCAGTCGATGTAAATCCTTGCCATAACACTTGCTCCGATCGAACATCTTAGATGCCCATACTATCAGGTAGCTCATTCGCTTGTAGATACCGCTTGTGGCCCTAGCGGATATGTCAGAAATACTCGCTGAAGTACGCTTTGTTTTGAATATGGGGTGAGGTGTGAAGCCTCCTTCGCTATCGATTCAGTCGGTCGTTCAGTGGCTAGTCCACGGTGCGCGCAACGCGCCGCTGTCGCAAGAGGTACTAACTGAACTCTGCGAGCGGCTGAGCGCAGCCGGATTGCCGCTATGGCGCGTCACTGTGTTCGTGCGCACACTGCATCCCGAGATCGTCGGACGCCGGTTCGTTTGGCATCCGGAGACCGGCACGGTGGTCACCGATGGCAGCTTCGAATTGCTCGAGCGCCGGTCTTTTCTCGACAGTCCGATGGCGCATGTGAGCAATACCGGCGAGGCCTTTCGGCGGCGGCTCGCCGATCCGGACTGCATGATGGACTACCCGGTCCTGCACGATCTGCGCGACGAAGGCGTCACCGATTATGTCGTGGCACCGCTGCATTTTTCCGGCGGCGAGGTGCATTTCTCGTCATGGGCGACACGGCAGCCCCGCGGTTTTACCGATGCCGAGATCGAGGCCATCCAGTCGCTAGTTGCGCCGTTGGCGCGGGTCGCCGAAATCCGCTCCTGGTATCGCGTTGCCGGCAATCTCTTGACCACTTATGTCGGCAAGAATGCCGGCGAGCGAGTGCTCGCGGGACATATTCGCCGCGGCGATACCGAGGCGATCCACGCCGCGATCTGGCTGTCCGACATGCGCGGATTCACCACGTTGGCAGACACGCTGCCGCCGCAGAATCTAGTCGATCTGCTTAATCGCTATTTCGACTGCCAGGTGCCGGCGATAGTCGAGCATGGCGGCGAAGTGCTCAAATATATGGGTGACGGACTGTTGGCAATCTTTCCGATTGGCGCCGAGCGCGATTTCTCGAAAATCTGCTCCGCCGCACTGGAAGCTGGCAAAGAGGCGCGCGGTCAGATTGACGCGCTGGGTGCGAGCGAAGGCGATTGCAGCGGCCTGCGCTTTGGTTTGGCACTACATGTCGGCGACGTGCTGTTCGGCAATATCGGCAGCAGCAACCGGCTGGATTTCACTTGCATCGGTCCGGCGGTAAACTTGGCGGCGCGGCTTGAGAAACTTGCCGGCCGCTTGGGCCGAACCATCCTCGCTTCGGAGGATTTCGTCGATCGCTGCAGCGACGACTACTTGCAACCGATCGGCCGCTTTGCCGTCGCTGGATTTGCCGCCGAGCAAGTGGTGTATGGCCTCGCCGACGAAGGAAAGGACGCCCCATGAACGGAACGAGCGTGGCGGGGATCGCGGCCGGCTTAATCTGATCCCCCTTTCTTCGGGCTCGCATCTCGCCGGCCCGGTCACCCATGAATGGACGATGGAGCATGTCCGTTTCTGGCCTTAGCGGACGTAGCCTTTCTGCGCTGCACATGGATCCTACGCGGACAATAGGACCGGCAACGCTTCCAATCTCGGTGCTTGAGCCTGTAATGTGGCTAGTCGGAAGCGTCGTCTTTCGTAAGAGTTTTCACGAAAGCCATCAGCGGGAGATTAAGGTCTGAGGTTTCGCTACGGCAATTTGGGGGTTGCTTATGCAACGAGAGCAGTATCAGCAGATAGCGATTGGCGCCGGTCTTTTGGCTGTGGTCGCTGCAATTGCCACAGGGCGACTACCCCGTTGGCTTAGAGCCACGCTTGTTGTCGCACTTGCCGCGTTGGCGGGAGGTGCGGGTCTTTTCGCATACCGATACGCCACGGCCCCCACTACGCTCACCGTTGTCGCTGGCTCATTGGATGCCGATATGCCCCGGTTCATGGCGGCTCTTGCGGGCCATATGTCGTCCAAGGATTCCGGCGTTCGTCTTAAGGTCATTGATAAGGGAACGGCATGGGAGGCTGCAAAGGCGTTTTCAGCGGGCGAAGCCGATCTGGCGATCGTCAGAGCCGATGCAAATGATTTGTCGGCAGCGCAGAGCGTCGTTGTTTTCGCGCGCGCCGTCGTGCTGATCGTTGTGCCTCCCGGAGGCGCTATCTCAGGTATGGACGATCTCAAGGGAAAGACGATTGGCGTCGTTGGCGGCCCCGTGAATTATCAGGTCGTCGAAGCCTTGAAACAGGAATACGACCTTGAGCGAGCGAAGGTACAGTTCAAGGACCTCAACCTTAGAGACATCCCGCAGACGCTGAAGTCCAAACAGGTGAATGCCCTGCTTGTCGTCATGCCGATTTCAGAAAAATATCTGACGATGTTGCGAAATCTTTTTCCGCGAAACGGCAAATCAAATCCCACCTTGATAGAAATAGAGTCGGCTGGGGCAATTGCATCTGTCACAAAATACTATGAAAGCTACGATCTACCGAAGGGCACAATACAAGGCTCGCCGGCTATTCCAGACGACGATCTGACCACCCTTAGGGTGCCGTTCTACCTCGTGGCTAAAAAAACACTCTCCGACGACGTCGTCGCTTCGCTGACACAATCAATCATGGAAACGCGACGGGATCTGATTGGAGAATTTCCAGTGCTGAAGCAGATCAGCGCACCGAACACGGATAAGGACGACGATAAGGATACATTTATTCCGATACATCCCGGCGCTGCCGCCTATTTCGATGGCACGCAGAAGTCATTTCTCGATAAATATGGCGACCAGTTTATGTATGGATCGATGGTTCTTGGTTCACTCGCGTCCATTTTTGCGGCGGCATGGAAATTCATGACGAAAAAAGAAGACGGGCCCGAGTCTCTACCACTCATGCGCCTCTATGCGTTCAAGGATCAACTGAGCAAGGCCGGCAGCGAGGCTGAATTAGCTGAAGCCGAGCAGCGCGTAGACGAGATTTTCAAGAGCGAATTAGAGAAGCATGCCAGGGGTGACGCCGAAGCTACCGATACGGGAGCTTTGGGGTTGGCGATGCAGCAACTGACAAACGCAATAGCCCAGCGGCGAGTGGCCCTTGCTAACGGCGATAGGCCTGTTCCTTAAGCGTAAGACTGGCGCTGTATTTTAACCTACGGATGTCCGCTATTGGCGCAAAGCGGACATGGCTTTGTGCACCGCACATGTCCGCTTTCGTGGGTAAAGCGGACATCACTGTCACACTGATCTTATCCGCCCAGGCGATGTGGTATCATTCGAGGTGGGCTCAGACCGGCGGCCGAACCCGCACCATCAATGTCGAGCAGGTAGATGTTTAAACGGGGCAGCCCACGTGGCACGTTGCAGGCCTGGCGCAGGCGACGTAGCGAGTCACGGGCTTTGCGCGGCCAACATAGCACGTTGCAGGCTTGGCGCGGCGGATTGCTTGGCACTTTGGTGCTGTTGCTGCTCGTGGTGGTGGTGGCCTTGCTTTTCCGATGAAACGAATACACAAGGCATTCAGTAACAAAACGAAATTCGTGACAACGTCACACGGACGCAACCTGGGGGTAGGCAGACCGATTTTTAAGAAATCGGGCAGCGAAGGGTTGGAAACATGTGCGTTATCCATCTTTTCCGCCGTAGCCACAGGGGCGTCATCCTCGGGTTGCTCGCTGCAGCACTGGTGAAAGGTTCTGCCGACGCGCAAACCTCCGTCAAATTCACACTTGATTGGAAATTCGAAGGACCGGCCGCACCCTTTCTGGTCGCGGTAGACCGTGGCTATTTCACCGCGGAAAGACTTGACGTGACGATCGAGCCTGGAAACGGTTCGCTTGAACCGATCAATCGCGTCGCCTCTGGCACCTATGACATAGGCTTCGGCGATATCAACACGCTCATCAAATTCCGTGACCGAAATCCAGGTGCCCGACTCAAGGCGGTATTCATGGTCTACAACAAGCCCCCCGGCGCCATCGTCGCGCGCAAGAGCCGTGGCATAACGACGCCGAAAGACCTGGAAGGAAAAAAGCTCGGCGCGCCGGCCAGGGATGCCGCTTTTGCCGTATGGCCCATCTTCGTTCAGACGACCGGCATCGACGCTAGAAAGGTGACGGTCCTCGACGTCGGATTTGCGGCGCGCGAGCCGATCCTTGCCGATGGCCAAGTGGATGCCATCACCGGATTTTCGTTCTCCTCCTACTTTACGCTTAAAGATCGCGGCGTACCGGCGGACGACATCGTTGTCATGTTGATGGGCGATCATGGCCTCAAACTCTACAGCAATGCGATCATCGTGAATGCGAAGTTTGCGGCGGAAAATGCTGAGGCCGTGAGAGGTTTCCTGCGTGCCTTTCTCAAGGGGCTGAAGGACACGGTCGCAAGTCCCTCGCGCGCGATCGAATCGGTTCTCCGACGCAATGAGGAAGCCAAAAAGGATGTGGAGCTCGAACGATTGCGTATGGCCATTAGAGACAACATTCTCACGCCGGAAGTGCGAACGAATGGCTACGGCGGTGTGGATATTCGGCGTTTCGAGCAGGCGATCGACCAAATTGGGCTAGCATACAAATTCAAGGCAAAACCAAGCGTGGCGGATATCTTCGATTCATCGTTTCTTCCTCCTGCTGACAAACGATGGACCGAATAGACGGGCCATTTCCGCTTTTGACCCAAAGCGGACACGCATAACTTCTTTATAAATTTTGAAAATCGTTGGACTTACGTCCAACTCGATTTAGGGAGCAACAATAGGAATGTTTCGTAACGAACGCCGATAAGTCCTTCATGACCATAGGTTGAGCGATCGGTGTCGGATGAGACGGCGTAGGTTCGTCGCATTTCTAGGTGTCTCAGCGGTGGCGTGGCCGTTTGCGGTTCGCGCGCAGCAATCGACAACGCCGGCAACGTCAAAAGAGAAACGTGCCTCAAACAGGAGCACACCAATGCCCGAGAGCGGCCTGGTATCATTTCAAAGCCGGTCTGCCGCGGCCGAGACAATTGACAGACTGCTATCCGCGCTAGCCGAGCGAAAGCTCACCGTTTTTGCTCGCGTCGATCATGCCGCCGGTGCGGCCTCTGTCGGACTACAATTGCGTCCGACCGAACTTGTGATTTTTGGCAATCCGCGGGGCGGCACCGCGTTAATGCAGGACCAACAGTCCGCCGGCATTGATCTGCCCCTCAAAGCGCTGGTCTGGGAGGATTCGGATGGGAAGACATGGCTCAGCTATAACGATCCAAACTGGATCGCGCGGCGCCACTCTCTCGGCACAATCAGCGCGCCAGCGGTAAAAGCGATGGCGGGACTTCTCAGCTCAATTGCGCAGGAGGCGACAAGCGGCTCTTAGATTTAAAGTCGCTGATGCAAGGATGGCGGTCGTCCAATAAGTTCGAGTGAAACAACTCGGACGCTGTCTGCGGTTGATGTTGTCATATTGCGATACTCCTACGCGGAGGCTCCGAATGAAAGGCCGAGAGTACAGTAACTCCTTGCATTTCAACATCGCGAACGGCTTCCGGTCGGAGGTCGGTAGGAGTGTCCGCTATTGGCCCAAAGCGGACATGCGCTAGCGCACCGCAAATGTTCGCTCTTGGGGGTAAACCGGACATGGGCTGGTGCAGTGCAAATGTCTGCTTTTGACCCAAAGCGGACATTGGGCCATCTCTTACCGAACCTCTTTTAAGCCGCTACGATGCCTTGTCCTAAGCCTCGGGGAGGCAATGAGACGGCGCGAGCTCATCACGCTTCTTTGCGGCGCAGCGGTGTGGCCGCTCGCCGCCCGAGCGCAGCAGCCCGAACGTATGCGGCGCATCGGCGTGCTGATGGGCTATGCCGACTCGATTTAGTAAGCCATGGACCAAATATTTTGCCCTGGGTGGCGCCGGTGCATCAGAGATCGGGCCATGCATATGACGGAGGCCTCGACTTCTTTCACTCCGGCCAAATTTGGCATTATTTGCCGCGCAGCCTTGTCATTGCTGTTTTTTCACGGATTAGGTCTCGCCCGCGACCTCGATGGAAAGTATGCAAACTCGCCGCTCAAGCAATGGTTCGACAACCTCGCAAGCCGGAGAGGGCCTTGCTGCTCAGTTGCTGATGGCCAGACCGTCGAGGATGTGGATTGGGATACGAAAGATGGAAAATATCGGGTGCGACTTTACGGCCAATGGATCGAGGTACCGGCCGACGCGCTGGTGACTGGACCAAACAAGTTCGGGCTGGCCGTCGTGTGGCCCTACAAGGACTATGAAGGCCGGACACAGATCAGGTGCTTTATTCCTGGAGCGGGCGGGTAGCAAGTCTCTCCTCGTGGAGCTAACTCGCCGATTGCGTTGTAAAATTCCGCTTTTGACCCAAAGCGGACATCCTTGGGGCCCTCCCCGGTACAGGTCTTCGTCGCTGCTTAGCCGCGCCGACGAAATAATCGAGTAGGCTCCTGGCATGTCCGCTTTCGGCCCAAAGCAGACATGAGTTGCGCACCACACATGTGTGCTTTCACGGACGTGCACTAAGACGAACTCATTTTGGCTGAACGAGGACGTATCCGCGATTTTCGATCTTATCAAACGTGCGCATGCCATTCACGAGCGTTTTGGCCGGCATCCAAACCCAATCTGCATTGGCCGGGTTGACATCCAATACGAGAAACGAGTCAGATTCGGCGTCGTATGCACCAACCGGGGAAATATGCGGGCCGCCCCGTTCGCCTACTGCTTCGCGCAGGAAAGCGACGATTACGTAGTCACCTCGACGTTTGAGGTTTTCAACCAGCTCTGACCGAATGTCCTGCTCGGCCTTGCTGTCGTCAACTATAGTGAGCTTCGTGTCTACCCCATTGGCTCTCAACATTTCATCAAGTTGACGGATCTCATAACCGTAGTCGCTGACCTGTTTTCCATTAATCGTCAAAGGCTCTCCGAGAACCTGCGCCCGCGTCTTTTGTCCCTTCGTTATTACGTTGTCTTGTGTGAAGCGCGGTATGGTTGGATCGTAGTTCTTGGGAACATATCGAAGGTCTTCCTCGCGCAGGCGGCTGCGGTCACGCGGTAAGTCCGCGCTCCGACCGCGTATCGCGTTTAGGACGATTGCCGCTGATGTAGGACCACAGAACGCAGGGTTGGACTGCGCCTCGAACTGATTGGCGAGCGCGGGAAAGTCAACTTTCGCCGTTGCACGCGCCAGACGGATAAGTCCCTCATCTGACGAAAACGGAATAAGCTCCTGAGGCATCTTCGCCGCAGGAGCATCCTCGGCGGAAGTCGCCGAAAATTGCACAGTCGTCAGTAAGAGCGCGAGAGCGAAACGGGTGCCAAATTGCATTGGTGGCTCCGAGTTTCTGCATCATCGAAAGCAATCCTACAGAATTCATGTCATGTCCGCTATTGGCCCTTGGCGGACACCTGCATTTGTCGGCTAATGTCTGCTTTCGGGAGTAAAGCCGACATGTAGCTTGAGATCGGTTTGCGAGGTTCACTGTCCCTACACACGGCTGCGCGAAAAATGTTTGAACTACCTGCCTTACCGTAAAGCTGGCCGTGCGTCTGAACGATTCTTAAAGGATTTGCATTAAAGTGCTTGCCGTGCGTCCGTAAGAGGGTCGAAAAATGGCGGCGGGGGACCAGCACCGAATAAAAGCAGCCGAATTGCATGCTCGGGCGCAGTCCGAGGCGAAGCCTCAGATGCGGGTCCAATATGAGAACTTGGCAAAAGCCCACTTGCGTCTAGCCGCGCAAGCCGATCTGAGTGAGCGCTTTGAGGTAGTTGACGGCTTATGCCGGGAATTGGGGGGCATTGGTGCCAGATCCAAAAGAGTACCCTACGAACCGCCCCGGCCACGCTCAAGATTGGCGATGCAGACCGAACGAAATAGCTCTGGAAAAAGGACTGCCAAGCTGGGAAATGTTCTTTATTGGCTCGGCCGTATTATCGCCGCGCTGATCGTCGGCGTGGCTATCGCACTTTATGTCAACGAGGGCTCCGCGCGGAGCGACGATCTACCCAAGGTGGGTTTTCTTATCTTAATAGCCGCGATTGTTTGGGCGGTCGGCCATGCTTGCCGGTTCGTCCTTGCTAAAACTTAGGTTGCTTTAGTTTCCCCGACCGGCTGATTGGATCACCCGAATAGGATCGATGCAGCCGGCCGGGGGAAGTACGCCCGACGCCCCCTTAAACCGAACAAACTATTAGCGTGAGTGATTGAATAAACCATTTAGCGGATGGGCATTGGTCCCGACCGGCAAAGCGCTTTTGCGACGGAGGGCTTCGCCGGCCGGGTTGGGTTGCGCGTCCGAGGCCAGGACGGGCGCCGCCGTTATGCGGCTGGAGCGGTTAAAAAATCGTCAGTCTGCCGTTATGGTGGCGCAACCCTTTTTGCGTGATTATTCGTGAGTGAGGCCGGAAATCACCCGTTGGCATCCTTGATGATGGAGGGGTGCAGTGGAAATTGTATTTTGGCTGATCGTCGCAATTGTCGTGCTTGCGGTCGCCTGTGCTTTGGGCTTTAGGGAACGCAAAAAGACGCCCAATACAAAAGAGCGCTCGGTCGATTTGCAGGCGCGAAGAAAAACCTATGACGATGTTACCTAAGCGGGTCTTACTCGGCGGGCGCACGAACCCATTGGACTTGGGAAGTCCGGCGTAGATCAGAACCGC
>Ga0310911_10000573_pt1 | contig 13966 bp, 15 predicted proteins | sample GREbulkMGHF170_FD_203532 | JGI IMG/M metagenome (GOLD analysis project Ga0310911, IMG submission 203532) | Lab enrichment of tropical soil microbial communities from Luquillo Experimental Forest, Puerto Rico - GRE.bulkMG.HF170 | ecosystem: Environmental > Terrestrial > Soil > Tropical forest >... | reverse complement strand
GGTACCAGGTCTGGCGGCCGGCGGTAGATTGGGACTTTGAAGACTCCAGTAGGAACCCGGGAGCCGTCGACGATAGGTTCGTAGTAACCGGTCAACAAACCGGCACTATCGCCCAGCTTGGCTATGCGCAGCGGGCGGAAATTGTGTTCGAAAAATATCCGCGCCTGGTCAGCTGTGAGCCGGCCAACGGCAAGCGCTTGACGACATACCTTCGTGAGCGCGAGGTACATCGGGTGCTTATCGCCTTCTCGCACGCTGGCGCGCAGCAGTGGGCGGCAACTCGTCAAGAAGGTAGCTAAGGCTGCTGCGTGATCGTCAGCCTTCCAGCCGTTCAGCGCATTCCACTCAATCGGCTCAATCGCTGTATTGGGGAGCCTTAGCGGTTCCGGCTCCAGCGTCGATATGCCGTTCGCCTCGACCGAGCGAGCTGAAAGCTGAGCTTTCGGGATCGCCTTGACCGAGCGAGCTGCAAGCTGAGCTTTCGGGATCGCCTTGACCGAGCGAGCTGGAGGTTGAGCTTTCGGGATCGCCTTAACCGAGTGAACTGGAAGCTGAGCTTTCGGGATCGCCTTGACCGAGCGAGCTGGAAGCTCAGCTTTCGGCGGTGCTGCGCTTCGAGCAAATTGCAGTGGAAGGAGAAACAGCGGCGTCGCGACCGCTACTGCCACAATTGTATGTCGCCAACGGTGATACATTCGCACGCAACACCCGCCGCGATTGCAATCTAGTCGCGACTGATCTTCAGTTGAGCTCGCGTGACGAGCTGTCGCCACGCTGCACACATTCGTGCGTGAAGCCGACAACCCACCGAGCTAAGCGTGTCATGAGAAATTCGCTCAGCCTTAAAGTACTAATACGATCGATCGGCCCGGGTTCCCCCTGTCAATTGCGGCAAGCGCTGCCGAGCGGCGTCCCGGCTCAATAGACATGTCCGCCACAAACGGTTCATGTCGCATTCATGTCGCTGAGTCCACCGCCCTATACCAACGGAGAATAGGAACAGACCGAGAGTTAATTGAGTTTGTGTCAAAGAGTGGAGTTCATCGGTTAGCGGTCATATGCATCAAAATAAGTCGGTCGTGGCTATTACTTGTAGAGACACCGTCATGACAATTCGACGATTGCTAACGGCGAGCGCAATTATTCTTGCTGCATCTGTGTCGATGAGTTCGCAAGTTTCCGCTGAGCCTCAAGTCCCAGCTCCCGCTCAATTCACGGCTCCGCAGCCTGGCCAAGACAACGTCCCACAAGCGGATGCAAACTGTCCCGGACATCCCGACGCGCTCGGCACCAGCCGCGTCCTTCCACTCGATCCCGCGCAATATCCGCGGGTCGGCCACATGCAATATCCAGACTCGCTGCCGCTTAACGACAAGGAGGTCGTCCTCACCTTCGATGACGGCCCGGTGCCGGCCTATTCCAATGAGATTCTCGACATCCTCGCTTCGCAATGCGTGAAGGCGACGTACTTCATGGTCGGCGAAATGGCTCGCGCCTATCCCGCCGTGGTGCGCCGCGTTTACGAGGAAGGCCACACGATCGGTACCCATAGCGAAGACCATCCGTTGCGCTTCGGCCATTTGCCGGTCAAGAAAATCCGCCATGAAATCGACCGGGGCATCTCCGACGTCGATGCCGCCCTTGGCGGCGCCAGATATCTGGCGCCGTTCTTCCGCATTCCCGGGCTCGCCCGCTCCGACGTTGTCGAAAGCGAGCTCGCCGCGCGCGGACTGATCGTCTTCTCTTCCGACACGGACGCCGACGACTGGCATCGCCACATCAAGCCCGATCAGATCATTGCGCTCGCGATGCGCCGGCTTGAGGCACTCGGCAAAGGCATTTTGCTCCTGCACGATATCCATCCGGCGACGGCGGCGGCGCTGCCCGGGCTTCTCCAGCAACTCAAGGACAACGGTTTCCATATCGTGCAAGTGGTCCCGGCGGCGTCCTATGAAATCGCGATGGCGAAAAAGCCGGAAGCGCCGATGCCGGCCTCAGAACTGCGCGGCGACGAAACGTTTAACGGCATGGATCACAAGATTCTAGCGAGCTGGCCGCAAACATCGGCGAATATCGCCGCGGACGACAGCACGCTGCCGGCTCCCGATCCGTCGGCCTTCGAGCCCGATGCGCTGCCGTCCCAGGATACCGCAGATGTCCGATGGCCGGCTGAACCTGAGCTTAAGGCAGAGCCCGCGAAGCGGCACGCGCGGTCGGAAAAGTCGAGGCCGCACATGGCAACGGCATCAGGACGGGCCGTTGGGGGAACATACCAAAGAAGCATATACATCTACGTGGCGCCGCACCGCAGAAGCTACTCCCACAAAATAACTCACGCCACGAACGGCGACCACTAATACGGTGACAAAAGTTATCAGCGCCACATTTGCTTTAGGCGTGCACCGATAGGAACAGTCTTTAGAGGTGCGACTGCCGGAGAATTGCCGTCGCAGATTGGGACCGGCCACGCACATTGCTCGAAGCGGTCGGTGATCGCATCCCGAATGAACCGCGTGCGTAAGGCGTATATGTGCCAATTACCGTTGCTGCGCTGCTGATGCGCATAGAAACGTTGTGGCACAATTTCCATTCTCATTGCGGGCGGTCTTGGGGATAGAACTATTTGGCGAGGAAGTCCCACCAGTTGCGGCCGTTAACGTGGGCTGACGAGGCTCGAGATATTCCAGAAAGCCGAGCTACGGCTTTTCAGTTCATGGATCTACGTCGTAGCAATCGAAAGAAGATAAATGGCACAACCGACGAGTGCCCCGACGATCGTGCCATTTATGCGGATGTACTGCAGGTCGCTGCCCAGAACCAACTCGAGGCGGTCCGAGACGGTCCGCGCATTCCAGTTTCGAACGACTTCGGCGATTAGCAATCCGATCTCACCGCGCCATTGAAACAATTGTGTTACGAGGCGTTCGATGACGGCCTCGATCCGTGTATGGATGAATGCATCTTCCCGCATCGACCGAGCCAGGGCCAAGACTGCAGAATGGATTGTCGCGCGTGCCTTCGATCGCGGGTCCGACAATTCTTGCGTTAGTCGATCCGAAAGTCTGTCCCATGCGGATGTAATCCACGCCCCTACTTCTGGATCATCTAACAGGGTGTTTTTTAAGCGCTGGATTTTGTCTCGCTGATCGGCTGACCTCATCAAATTGTCGACCAGGCTTGCAACTCCGGTTCGGAACTGCACGCGAACCTCGCTGTTGCGTTGCCGCAAACGGTGCAAAACATCGATCGTGCCATCCATGATGGCGGCCGCGATGCGGCGATCGATGGTTTTAGGAATCCACCAGCGGCTACGCTGTTCCACCATCTCATCGATCTGAGTCCTGTTTGCCTTGATCCAGCTTTCGGCCGTCTCGACGACCTTTTCAAACAAAATGTCGCTCTCTGGGCTGGTTGTAAGAACCTCGATCACGCGGCCCAGCGGTGGCGCTACATCAAGGGTTCGCAACTGTTGGCCAACAGTGTGCTGGATAAATTCGGTAATTTGCGTGTTATGACTAGCGGCGAGCAAGCGTTTCAGTAGCGTAATTATCCAGTCCGAAACCATCGGCGCGGTCTCGGGCAATGCTAACCACCCGGCTATCTTTCCCGTGATATCCGCTTGATGCATTTTCGGAAGAATGACTTCCGGAACGAGAAAATTACGTTCGACAAAGGAACCAAGCGACCGTCCAATTCGATCTTTGTTGTTTGGTAAAATGGCAGTGTGTGGAAGTGGAATCCCAAATGGGTGCCGAAACAGAACGGTGATCGCGAACCAGTCGGCCAGCCCCCCAATAATTCCAGCTTCCGCCCCCGCGCGTACCAGCTGAACCAGCCATCCTGGCGAAGGTACGAAGCGCGTAGCAATCGCGATCACGATCATGAGGGCTAAAAGCCCCGTTGCAAGCAGACGATTGCGGCGCAGCGAACGTCGCACCTGTATCTCATCTGCCGATGATAATTGCGGAACGGGGGGAAATTCCACGTCTATAGAAGTCATAGTATCGCTCGCAAGCTGTAGAATCGCGATGTACGGAGCATCTCCGCGCGAGAACTAGTTGCCGGGACATCAACTAAGTTAGGTTGCGTTAGCAGTGTGCCCATCGCATCGCTTCACCGCGGCGGGTTTGCCGTCGGGCCGGATTTGACGTGCGAGTCTACGGGCAGGCGCGAATGCTCGTCCAAGTCAGTTGCCAAAATGTTTTTTAGATCGGGGGAGCGACGCCAAAGCCGACGCCCGCCTCGGTGACTCCACAGCGTAGAAAAGTGGAATTTCAAGATGGCGCGCAGTGTGAGCGCGCCACCCAGAAATATTTTCGACCGATGATGCTTCGGCGGACCAGCCGAAAAGGTGGTTACGGTTGGGATTGCGGTTGCGAAGCGTCGTCACTGGGGCGATTGCGCCGCTCGGCCATGAACTGGTCGAACTCGGCCCTGTCCTTGGCAAAACGCAGCCGCTGCAGAAACTCCTTAAACTCGCGCTGTTCTTCCTCAAGTCTGCTCAACGTGTCGGCGCGATAGTCGTCGAAAGCGCGATTGCCGCTTGAGGGCGGACGAGTCCCCCACCAGTTCATACCACTGCGCATGCTATCCACCTTGTTCTGCCACCGGCCCATGCCGTTATGGTTCCAGCAACCCATTCGTCCACTCCCTATCATGAAGGCGAGGATGGCTAGGCCCAACGGCCACCACCAGATAAAGCCGAGAATCATCAACGCGATCCAGGCTGGTTTTCCGAACTCATCGATCCTTGCTGCAATAGGCATGGCGGGGGCCTCTCGGATGAATGTAAATAACATTTACATCGCGCCTTCCAACTGTCAAGAGGGGGGGATCAGAGCGGGACGACTGCTTCATCTCCAGATCGTCGTGCCCACAAACGAACGGCTAGATGGCGCCAGCACCTTTGGCTGCCGGTAGTCCAAGGCCGCGCAAGTAGACCAGCACTGCAGCCTCCAGCAGCTCTTCGGGTGACATCGGCAAGGTGCGCCGTGCCGCGTCGCCGCGACCGAACAGCGAAGCAATGCCGTGTGACATCGACCAGATATGCAGCGCGACCATCAGGGCTGGGGGCCGAGACTGCGGCGGCATTTGCGCACACAGCATCTCAGAAGCGCCACGCAGAACGGCAAATGCCCGCTCCCCGGCTTCATGCAATTCGGGGGTAGTCGCAAGCGAAATACCGGCCTCGAACATCGCGGAGTAATAGGCCGGCTCCGCTCGTGCGAATTCAAGATAGGCCTTGCCCAGCCGATCGAGCGCAGCGAATGGCTGCGGGCGGCCATCGTCCCATGCCTTCTCCAGCACAATCGCGAACCGCTCGAAACCGCGCAGCGCGAGGTTAGCGAGAAGTTCATCGCGGTCGCGGAAATGGCGATAGGGCGCGGCCGGACTCACGCCCGCCCACCGCGCGGCCTCGGCAAAGGTGAAGCCCGCCGGTCCTTTCTTTGCGATCAATTCCAAGGCGGCGCGGAGCAGCGCTTCTTTCAGGTTGCCATGGTGATAGCCGCGCGGGCCGCCACTCCTGTCGTCTTTCGACCAGCTCATGTAAATAGCTTTTACATGAGCTGCCACGCTTCGTCGCGCGAATTTTATGCGGGGACTTCATTACCCCGAGCTGGCAAATACTAACTCCGGGCAAAATCTGTGCTGGGCTTCATTGGATCTAGATCCCGACAGCGCTATTGATCAACAGGTACGCTCTTCGACTGAGCAGATGAATAGAACACGTGGTCAAGTCAGGTGAGAAATTCCGCGAAATAGGAGGAGACCGATAGCCTACAAAGCTCGATCAATTTGCCGCCGATTGCCGGGCTGAGGTCGAGCCGAAAATTGGGGTCGAGCGCTGGTGACGCTCGAAGAGCGCGAGGACATAGCGACGCAACTGCCGCCGGACAACCACCTGGCCCTCAGCATCAACGACATGGACCTGAAACACCGATTTCGCGGTATCGAGACCGATTGCCTTAATCGTATGCATGTCCCGGATACGCTTGTAAAAAGGCGCAAAAATTCCCATCATTCTTACAGACGGCCAGGGGTGCCGCGGAGTTCGCGGCTGAGATCAAACCCGTAGAACCTGTCTGGGTCATTCCAGCGAAGGGAGCCGTGTCGTGACGGATCGCTTCCCGTGCATTGGCAAACCAAAAGTCGCCATCATTGGCGCTGGCGTCGTCGGGCTTGGTATTGCTTGGCGGCTGGCGGCACGCGGCGCTTTTGTCGAGGTCTTTGATCGTGGCGCGGCCGGTGCGGGCGCAACTCACGCGGCTGCCGGAATGCTTGCTGCCTGTGCGGAAGCCGAACCGGGGGAGGAGGCTCTTATAGCGCTAGGCCGCGAGAGCCAAGCACGCTGGCCGTCGTTTGCGGCGGAACTCCTCCGGGCGTCCGGCAACGACGTGGAGTTGCGCACCGAGGGCACGCTGGTTGTGGCCCTAACTGCGGATGATCAGGCGCGTCTTCACCACCAACTTGTTTTCCAGCACAAGCTCGGCCTGCCGCTGCAATGGATCACGCCAGCAGAAACGCGACAGCGCGAGCCGCATCTCGCAGGCAAGCTTGCTGGTTCTGTGTGGAGCCCGGAAGACCATCAGGTCGATAACCGCAGGCTTGCTTCAGCGTTGCGCATTGCGGCCGAAGGCAAGGGTGCGATTGTCCGCGAACACATGCCGGTCCAGGAAATCTCGATCACCGGCGGCCGCGCGGACGGAATTATTCTTTCCGATGGAACGAGGGTATCGGCCGACGTGGTAGTGTTGGCGGCCGGCGCTTGGTCCCGTGGCATTGTAGGACTCCCACACGAGCTGCGGCCGCCGGTGCGACCGATCAAGGGGCAGATGCTCGTGTTGCGCATGGATCCCGCTGCGCCGTTACTCAATCACGTTGTCTGGGTGCCGGGCGTCTATTTGGTGCCGCGCCGCGACGGACGTCTCGTTGTCGGCGCTACTGTTGAGGAGAAGGCGTTTGATACCTCGTTGACAGCTGGCGGCCTCTTAACGCTGCTGGAGGCGGCGTGGAGAGCGGTGCCGTCTGTCGAGGAATTGCCAATCGAGGAAATGTGTGTCGGCCACCGCCCTGGCAGTCGCGATGACGCGCCCATTCTCGGCTGCGGACCGGCCGAGGGCGTCATTTATGCGACCGGCCATCATCGCAACGGGATTCTGCTCGCGCCCGTGACCGCTGACACGATTGCGCGCCTGGTGCTCGAAGGTGCTTTGGACTCGGCCATTCGGCCCTTCGGCTTCGAGCGGTTTGCACCCGCACAAGCTGCAGAATAGGTCGAGGAAAGGAATCGATACGCGAATATGGGACAAGCATTGGAGATACGATTGAATGGGCAGGACGTATCCGTAGCTTCAGCGACTATTGCCGAACTCCTCGCAGAGCAAGCTATCAAAATAGGTCAGCGGGGCATTGCAGTCGCGCTCAACGGCTCGGTCGTTCCACGCTCGGCATGGTGTGAGACAGGGCTCAGTCCTGGCGACCGTGTCGAGATTGTGCGCGCGATGCAGGGTGGCTAACCGGAGTGACGCTGATGTCTGATCCCCTTGTGATTGCTGGCCGTGAATTCAAATCACGTCTGTTACTTGGCACCGCCGGTTATCCGAATCGGCGGGTAATGCTCGACGCGCTCGCCGCAAGCGGTACGGAAATGGTAACGGCCTCTATTCGGCGCATCAGCCTCGCGGGCGATGACGAGAGCCTGCTCAATCTCATTCCCAAGCACATCCAGTTCCTGCCCAACACTGCCGGCTGCCAGACAGCGAGGGATGCTGTGCTTACTGCCGAACTCGCTCGCGAGGCCCTCGGCACCAATTGGATTAAGCTCGAAGTCATTGGCGACCGCGAGCTGCTCTATCCGGACACCGAAGAGCTCGTGCGTGCCGCGGAGACGCTCGTATCGAAAGGCTTTGTCGTACTGCCATATTGTACTGAGGACCCTGTGGTCTGTGGCAAGCTCACCGATGCGGGCGCGGTTGCAGTAATGCCGCTTGGTTCCCCCATCGGTTCTGGCCTTGGTATCTGCAATCCCCACCTCATCGAGATCATCTGTGCGCGCTCACCCGTGCCGGTGGTGCTCGACGCCGGCATTGGCACCGCTTCCGATGCCGCGATCGCGATGGAGCTCGGTTGCTCCGCCGTACTGCTTAACACAGCGGTGTCGAAGGCGCGGGACCCGGTCATGATGGCGACGAGCATGCGCGCGGCGGTCGAGGCCGGCCGCTGGTCCCGGCTTGCCGGACGGATCCCAAAGATCGCGCATGCGGAGCCATCCAGCCCACAACTCGGTCTTGTCGGGACGTGAGACTTCCAGAACCGCCGCTTTTGCTTGTCACCGACCGCCGACAGGCACGGTGGCCGTTAGTCGAAATAGCGGCCCGCGCGATCACGGGCGGCTGCCGCTGGGTCAGCGTGCGAGAGAAGGATCTGTCTGAGAGCGATCAGATCGCGCTTGTCCGAACGTTGCTTCCGATTGCCTCGCGCCACGGCGCTCGCGTGTCGTTGCATGGTGAAGCTGCCCTGGCAAACGCGGCGAAGGCTGATGGCGTGCACCTGTCCGCGCTAAGCAATCCGATCGTTGCGCGTGAGTTGTTAGGAGCCGACAAGCTCATCGGCGTGTCGATCCACACCGTCACCGAAGCCGAGGCGATCGATCCCAGCGTTGTTGATTATGCGATTGCGGGACCGGCGTTCGAGACTGCGAGCAAGCCCGGCTATGGTCCCGAGATTGGCCGCAAAGGGCTTGTGGAGATCACTGCTGCGGCGCATGTCCCCATCCTCGCTATTGGCGGCATCAACGTAACGCACGCGGCTGAGGTGCTTGCGCTAGGTCCGGCCGGCATCGCGGTGATGGGCGGCATGATGCGGGCGGCCGATCCGCAGCGGGAGATGAGAGCGCTACTCGCGATGGTCACCGGCGCACGGCGCTAATGGCACGCAGGAATTCGCTCCATGTCCATTTGGGGTCAGAAGCGGACATCGCAACGGTTTAGCTGAATGTCCGCTTTGCCTCCGAAAGCAGACATCGCCGAGCGCCCTCGTCATGTCCGCTTTGTGCTAATTTGAAACTCATGCACTGCAGCACGTCGTTCTCTCGCACTGACATCCTATTGTTTCTGCATTGTACCGGTTGCGGGCCGGCGGCTGCTTAGCAATTCCTGTTGGTCCGGTACTCCCTCGACCACCACCACCACCATCATCACCTTTTTGCATGGTGGTAGGCCCCCGTATGCTCCTCGGTTTAGGTCCGCACATTAGAGTGCATGCTCGAACATCCTTGCCTAACGCCTCACAATCTGCCCAGCACTTCTCTGGGGTCACTGCCCATGCCTCACCGGTAGGTGTGGCTACGGCTAACACGAGCAGGGGGACCGCGCCACCCTACGGCCGAATTCCCGCATGCGCGAATTATGCAATACCCCATCGACGTTGCGGATCTCCAGCACCTCATCGCCGCCGAGCACCTTGGCGTCGTTCCAATGCCTTGCCGTGACACGCATTTTGCCGTCCGTGTCGCGCTCGATGGTCAACACCGTGTCTTCGGTTACAAGATCGGTACGTAGGCGTAACCGCGATTCTGCAGGGCAACCGAATTCACGAAGACGTTGCGCTCGATAGCGGCGCAGTCGAGGATGTTCTCCGGCGCAATTCCACACCGGTCCATAGCTATGCGACAGACTTCAATGCGTCCACCAAGCACGGCAAAACGTTGTAGCAGTTCACGGGCGACAGGATGATTCTGTCCCTCCGACTCCGTAAACTTGGTGCCGGAAAGCGTGCGCGCCGCAAACTGGGTCGCCGGACCGTGAAGCAACAATACGAAGTCGGTAGCGATGTTCTGCTGCTTAAATTGTTCAGCAGCATCGATCACCAGCTCCAGCCGATCGCAGAATCGACGAACATCGCCAGTCGTGAAGTCCCACACCGCTCGTGCGCGCACGAGTTCGCTACAGTCGTTGATCAATTGCAGTCGTCCGCTCTTTGGGTCGCGAGACGCTCCTACTGTTGAAATGCAGTGCGCGGCTGTCCGCGGATTTCGCCGAGCGGGGCACTTACGCCCATTTCTTTCATGGCCTGCTTCAATGGCTCCGGGTTGATCGCATTCTTAGGCATCTCCGGCGACTCAATAACCTTTATCAAATGCAAGAAGCGATAACCGGTTGTCATCAGTCCCATGATGTCGTCGTCGAAGGTCAACTTCGCGACATAGTTGACGGGATCGCCGCCGACCAATGTGGGATTGGCCTCGTATAGGGCCGCCCAAACTGTCTTTTCGTCATAGCCGGTAAGCTCACTGGTGATGATTTTGACTGACTCTCGAGGATTAGTGATAAGCAACTGCAGCGCCTCGATCTCCGCCTTCAGCCAACCCACCGCTGCTTCGGGATGCTCTTGAATAAAATCCTGACGCATGGATGTGAAGTTGGCGTCCGTCTCGTGCCAGGGCGCTCCGGTTGCCACATAGCGAGCGTTGCCCAATTCGACTTGGCGCCGCGCATGCGGCTCCCACATAATCCCCGCGGCAAGTTTGCCGGCCTCGAAATTGGACGCGATAACTTCGATCGGCATGACCAGGATCTCGGATGGTTTGAACACTCCTTTTGCTATGAGCGACTCGGTGGCCCGGTTCGCGCATGTACCCTTATGGTAGGCAAACGGCTTGCCGCTCATCCATTTCATCGCGTCGTCGTAGTCGTTGAACTGCGGAGCGTTCTTTCCCACGAGAAACTTGTTGCAATTCTGCCCATTGCTGTACATCGTCACCGATACCAGCCGCACATCCGCGATCTCCTGCTTGGTAGTGAGCACCAGGGAAGGCATATCACCCATGGTCCCAATTTGCATTTTGTCCGCAAGCATCGCGTTGATCATGGGCGGTCCCGTTAGATGGGGCTCGAATCTCACAGTGCTGTTGGGCGGAAGGTATTTCTTCCACAATTCCTTTTTCTTCAGGATCACGCCATACCATGCTCCTGTCCAATACGGATGGTAGCCGTAAGTGATATGGACCGGTTCCACCGTTAACGCCGGCTGAACGAATCCGATAACAGCGATCAGTGCCCCAAGGAGACTCACAAGCTTCGTCATGTCTGTTCCTCCTGGTGACGCGTCTTCAAATGGAGTGCGTCGTATTCTCGTTTTCTTAACCGAGCACAGTCGCTTCAGGCGTTCCGTGACCATAGAGTGCCCTCATGAGATTCTCCTTAATCGCTAGATACCGCTCACTGATAAGCGCCTGGAACGTCCGCGGATAAGGTAAGTCTACTTCAAAAGCATTCACAATCTTTGCCGGAGTACCGGACAAGACCAGCACCCGGTCGGCGAGAAAGATCGCCTCGTCCAAATCGGAGGTGATGAACAGCGTGGTGAGCCGGGTTTCCTCAAACAGCTTCAAGTAATACTCCTGCATGAGCTCGCGGGTCATGACGTCGAGACCCCTGAACGGCTCGTCCAGGATCATCAGGGCGGGGCTGTTGATAAGAGCCTGCGCAAGCTCAACGCGCCGTTTCATTCCGCCGGAGAGTTGCCCGGGGTACTTATCCTTGAAATCGAGTAGTCCGAACTTGGTCAGCAGAGCAATGGCCTTAGCCTTCGCTTCGGCCTTGGTCATGGATGACAGTGCTAGTGGCCCGAAAAGGACATTGTCGAGCACCGTCATCCAGTGCCACAGAGCCGTTTCTTGGAACACCATAATCCGATCCGGGCTTGCGCCTTCGATCGGCCGCCCATCGATGGTCAGCGTTCCTGCATCGGGCCGCAGATATCCTCCCAATATGCAGGCAAGCGTACTTTTGCCGCATCCAGAAACTCCCACGAGCACCGTGAGCCGTCCAGGCTCGATGTCGAACGAACAGTCTTCCAGAACGTGCACGGACGGTTGCGAGGTCGGGTAGTACCATTTGCACAACCCCGTTGCTTGCACTTTCCCGAACAGTCTCTTATCCAGCGTGATCAGTGAACTCCTGCCTCGGTTATTTTCGCCATGGCATCAATTTTTTCTCTGCATAGGTCACCGCGAGGGTCGACAAATAACCAGCGAGACCGATGCTGATCATTCCAACGATAACTGTGGTAGCCGTATGACTAACATAGCCTTCCCACGTAAGCCGGCCTAGCCCGACGTCGCTCGCGATCATTTCTGCCGCGATCACCACGTTCCAGGTTACCGCAATGCCAAGCGTCATGCCGACTGCAATGGACGGAATCAGCGAGGGCAAGATGATGCGGCGGAAGATGTAGCCGGGTCTCGCGCCGAGGGACCGCGCAAGCCACAGATGCTCCTTTCGGATATTGCGAACACCGTCGTGCACGTTGATGACGATTATGAAGAATGGACCGATAAAGGTAATGAAGATTATCGAAAGCTCAGTGGTCGGCCAGAACAGGATGGAAAGCGGTACCCACGCCAACGGCGGAATAGGCCGCAGGAGCTCGACCACGGGATACACGACCTCGTGAAATATCTTGCGGGTGCCAAGCAGTATTCCCAGCGGGATGCCGAGCAGCTGCGACGCCACGAAACCGTAGCCAACCCGCTCGAAGCTTACAATCCAGGACCGCCAGTACTGCGCGTTCGTCAGATATTTGTCTCCGAAGGCTCGCAGCACTTCAGCAAGCGTCGGTATTCCCTCAAACCTTCCTCCACCGAACCGAACCAAGAGCTCCCATAACAGAACGAATCCGGCCACCGAAGCCGCCCCGCGCCAATTAATGCGCGACACCCAGGTGTGCGAAGCTGACCGCCCGGTCCTTGGGGCGAGCCGGGGCACCGGTTCGGAAGGGTCATTATTTCGTGCACGGTCGATCACGCTTGTTCGCGTTCTCCGCGTTCGAAGGCCTTCCTAGCCTCTACATGGACACTCTCAGCGGCCCGCCTCTTCAACTCAAGGTACTCGTGGGAAAATAGCATCTTCGGAAGGCGAGGCCGCTGCAACGTGACGCCGATGATGTGCTTGATCGTTCCTGGCCGCGTAGTCATGACGATGATGGTATCAGCGAGGTAGATTGCTTCGTCGAGATCATGAGTAGTGAAGACGATAGTCTTGCGGCATATCCGATACATTTCCAGCAAATGTTGGTGCATTGTCGTCTTGGAAACGGTGTCCATGGCCCGGAACGGTTCGTCGAGGAGCAGCACTTTTGGCTCGTTTATGAGCGCTCGCACGACCTCCACTCGGCGCTGCATTCCCGAAGAAAGCTGCGCCGGATAAGACCCAGCGACGGCATCGAGGCCGCCGCACTGACGTAGTAGGTCGATAGCCTTTTTCTTTGCCTGCTTGCGGGTAAGAACCTTCTGTCGCACCGGTCCATAACTCACGTTCTCGAGTACGGTCTTCCATGGAAACAGCGCACCGTTCTGGAACACGACGACTCGGTCGGGACCTGGCTGCGGCGGGAGGTCGGGCGCTGCAATAAGTCGGCCATCCATGTAAATTTCCCCGCTGCTGACTGCGTCGAACCCTGCGATCATGTTGAGCAGCGTGGTTTTACCGCAACCCGAAGGGCCGACGATGGCGACAAACGCCCCGGCCTTAACCTCGATACTGCAACCCTTAAGCGCCTCCACACATGTTCCGTCGGGGTCGTATGTCTTGCCCACGTCGCAAATCGTGAGGCACCCGCCCGCGGATCCTTCCTTCGAAAGAGAAGCGCGAGACGCAAGCTGGGTTGCAGCACTGGCCATCCTCATCCGGCGAATCCCAGGCTTTGCTCCCGCCAGCGCATTAGCCGATTACCGAGCATGCGGATGAGTGCGCTGCTTAGAAAACCGACCATGCCGAGAGTCGCCATGGCGATGACGATGGTCGGAAACTGGACGAGGTTGTAGGATTCCATGATTAGGAACCCGAGCCCGTACTGCGCTGCGATCATTTCGCCCGCCGCCAGAGAGAACCACGCGGCCCCCATGGCAATTTGCAGCCCGGTGAAAATATTGGGCAGTGCGCCGGGGATAATGACGTCAAACAGA
>Ga0310911_10000559_pt1 | contig 14073 bp, 9 predicted proteins | sample GREbulkMGHF170_FD_203532 | JGI IMG/M metagenome (GOLD analysis project Ga0310911, IMG submission 203532) | Lab enrichment of tropical soil microbial communities from Luquillo Experimental Forest, Puerto Rico - GRE.bulkMG.HF170 | ecosystem: Environmental > Terrestrial > Soil > Tropical forest >... | reverse complement strand
GCGGCCAGAGCAGATTGTAGATGAAACGGATCATTCGCGATTTGCGGAAAGAAAGAGAACTTCGGTCGCGCCGTAGGTTTTTTGCCGGTCGATTCGCCAGAGTTTTGTTTTCGGGACTTCTTCCCCCGGGTGTTTTTCCAAGACAAAAACTCCGTCCGCGTCGAGCAAACGCGGTAATGCTTCGTGTGACAACAACTTATCAGTGAACCGCTCGCCGGATTTCATTTTGTCGTAAGGCGGATCCGCGAAGATAATTCGGAATTTGCCACCAATCGCTCCTGCGTTTTTCAAAAAACTGAAAGCGTCCTGCTGGCGAACGCGTCCCAGGAGTTTCGCTTTTGCCAGATTTTTCTCGATCGCAGCACTCGATTGCCGATCGCTCTCGACAAACACCGCGGAATCAGCCCCGCGGCTCAGCGCTTCGATCCCGAGCGCGCCCGTGCCGGCAAAAAGATCGAGCACACGCGCGCCAATCACCATTTCGCCGAGGCTGGAAAAAATCGCTGCTTTCACCCGATCCATGGTTGGCCGAACGCCGCGCCTCGGGGAAGAAAGCCGAACGCCGCCGGCACAACCGGCGATGACTCTCATGGTGAGCTGGCCGGACTCGCCGACGCATTGACGTCAGGAGTCGGCGCCGCCGATTCGCCGACATTTGGTCGCGCTTCCTTCTTCTTCTTCGGCTTATCCCCTTTCCCACTACCCCAAAAACTGTTCACCAAATCCTTTAAATCCCGTCCCACGACTTTTTCGAGCAAGTTCGTTTTCGGCCGCTCGAGCGTTCCGGTCACTTCGAAATCGACTGCGGAATAACCAAGCTCTTCCGTCGGCTGAAAATTTGTCCGAATCGGTTTGAACAACTGCGCCCGAATTTTCTCATTAATGGCAAGCCGCGAATTCAAGTGCAGTTTCCCGCGAAAACTCACCGTACCAGTTGCGGAAAGATGAATATTCTGGGAACGCAAGACCAGTTCATCAATTGTGACCACGCCAGGCGAGAGATGGTATTTCGCCTCGGCCTGATCGAGATGGAGTTGCGTCAGTTCCTCGATTTGAAAGAGCTGCCCGAGCGCAACGAGCAAATTATATTGTCGAAGCTGTCCGTCCCTTAAAAAAACTTCACCGCTGCCGGCCAGCGCTTCTGGGTCGGTCGTCTTTCCTTCGGTTTGCAAACTGCCCTCCAATTTCCCCTGAAGCACGCCGCTCGGCCCACCGGCTTCCGAAATAATCTGGTCGGCCTGGACGCCGCGAAATTTCATTTCAACGCGGAACGGCGACTCGTCCGCTTCCGGTTGCATAGTAAAGCGGCCATTAAGATCACCGCCGCCAACGTGCGCCGAAATCTGCGCCACATCGAGTCCGTTTTCATCGTAGCGAAACGGCGACCTCAACTGCTGCAGGAAAAAACGATCACGCAACGAAACCCTGGCCACGCGAGCGTTGCCATGTAACGCAGCAGCGCTGATGACACTCGCGCGAAAACCAACACCTTCGAAGTTTGCCACCGGTTCGTTTGTCCGGTCGACGAAACGAAAAGAGCCGTCGCTGACACTAACTTTGTGAATCTCGGGTACGAACGCGGCCGGCGCATTTCCCTTGTGACCAACCGAAAGCGGGCGCTGTTTTGGGGGCGCTGCAGTCGCGGCCCCTTCGGCGCGAGTCTGCACACTTTTGAGTTCCGCGGACGACGCGTCTTCAGGCTCCGCCGCAACGATCGGCGCGTTTTGGGCTCGCTCCTGGCGCAAATCTGGCAATCTCCATTTTCCATCAGCGTTCTGCGGCCAAACTACTTTCGGATTGACCAGCGAAAGTTCCCTCACCACGAGTTTTCTCGAAAAAAGCGAGAAGAGGGCAATCCGCAGCCCGAAGTCTTTCGCTTCGAGAAAGTTCACGCTGCTACTCGTAGCTACCTGGGCCATAGTGATGTCGCTGAGTTTCAGTCCGCTCCAGGGCGTGACGCTGATTCGGCCAATTTTCAGCGCAGCGCCAAACCGGTGGCGAAGTTCCTGCTCGATCCTTGCTTGAGTCCCTTGCGATTGGACATACAAATTGAGAGCGATGAAAACGGCCGCGGCCAAGATCGACAATCCACCGAGCAGGATCAGTACGAAGCGTCCAAATTTTTGCACGCGGAGACGTTACGCAAGGCATGTTTGAAGAAAAGATGAAACGGGAACTGGCCCGAGATGAGTAACACCCTCATCATTCTGAACCCGGCGGCGCAGAGCGAGCGGGCGCAGCGAAAACGCGCCCAGGTGAAATCCTTGACCAGAGGTTGCGCCTTTTACTCCACGACTCGCACCGGCGAAGCCGAAGTAATGGCCCGGCGCGGCGTGACGGAAGGTTTTAAAAAGATCGTGGCGGCCGGCGGTGACGGGACCATCAACGAAGTGGTCAACGGTTTGGCCGGGACAGACGCCACGCTTGGTCTTCTGCCAATCGGAACAATGAACGTTTTTGCAAATGAGCTCGGTCTTCCGGTTCATGATCTCGAACTTTGCTGGAACGTCATCCAAAGCGACAGCACCCGAGCTGTCGACTTGCCAAAAGCCAACCAGAAATTTTTTGTGCAACTGGCCGGGGTCGGGCTCGACGCTCAAGTCGTCCAGGAAACGAGCGCGCAATTGAAAAGGAATTTTGGACCGCTCAGTTACTTGATTTCCGCAGCTCAAATCGCGGCGCGTCAGCCGCCACGGTTGTTTATTCAATCCGAAGACACGCTGGTTAAGGAAGGATCGTTCGTTCTTGTGGGCAATGGACGTATGTACGGAGGCCCATTCCCGTTTTTCAAACACGCGGTCATCGATGACGGAAAATTGGATGTGATTGTTTTCAAGAGCCTCGGTTACCTCGAGATTATCAAATATCTCCAAGATGTTGTGTTTAGCTCCGACATTCGTGTTCCCGAGATCGAATATTTCCAGACGCCGAGGCTGCGGGTGGAAAGCGATCAAACAGTTCCAGTCGAGCTCGACGGCGAACTGGTCGGCAATTGCCCGGTCGAATTCAGCCTGCAGGAGCGATCGCTGCGCGTTCTTGCTCCGGCTTAGATCGACAGGTGCGGGTGCGCCGGACGGCGCGGAAAATTGAAATTCCGCTGACAAGAAAATCGCGTTGCGATATTCTTAAATGGTGCGGCTTTCGCGGGGAAAACCATCTTTGTTTGCGCGGCCGTGGCAGGAATGCAGACGTGGCGTGGCGGTGGCGCGATGCTGCCGAACATGAGCGCGGGCTGAATTCAGCGAACAGGAAATCAATCCCCCTGTCGGTAAAAATTTCGCGGAGCCGAATCCAAAGTTTTGACCCGCGCGGAGCGTCGCGTTCCTCTCCAAGGCGACGGAAAAGGTTGCCTGATCACGCAGCGAGCGATTCATTAGAATTTCGCCAAGTTTCGCGGCATCTTTCGCTCCATGGAAGCCGCGGCATGGATCAAGAAGAAATCTGCGGCTTCGCTTTACCCGACGCAGGTTGAGACAACACTGATCCAACTGAATACGGCGTGGCCACGAGACGCGATCGAATTACAGGAAACAATTGAAAATTTTCCGTTGGGCGAAGAAGCGCTGCTTCGCCTTTTCGCTCTTTCAAGCACTTGCGCTGCGCGGATCTTCCGAACACCGTCGGTTGTGCTCTGGCTTTCTGAACCGGAAATTTGCACACGGGGGCGAAGCCGTGCGGAAATGGCGGTAGCCCTTGACCGCCTCGTCGAAGATGATATCGGGGCGGATAACTTTCGCGCGCTGCGCCATTGGAAAAATCGGGAAATGACCCGAATCGCATTGCGCGAGTTGGCGAATTCTGCGGCGCTCGAAGAAACGACTCTCGAATTGTCGCAACTCGCGGAGATCTGCGTGCGGGAGGTTTTTACACATTGGAACTCAAAATTGCGCGAATTGTCGGGCTCGCCCGCGGCCGAATTTGCCGTCCTCGCTCTCGGCAAACTCGGCGGGCGCGAACTGAATCATAGTTCCGACGTTGATCTTATCTTTCTTTACACCGAAGAAGGCGAACTTTCGCCGCGCGTTTCGTATCATCAATGGTTCAATCGGCTCTCTGAAAAAATCCTGGAAACATTTTCCACGCCCGATCCGGAGGGCGCACTTTTTCGAGTCGACCTTCGTCTGCGACCGGAAGGAGGGGCTGGCCCGCTGGCCCGCTCACTCGAGAGTATGGAAAATTATTATGCCGGATTTGGCGAAACCTGGGAGCGGATTGCCTTGATTAAAGCGCGCGGCATCGCCGGCGATCGCGAGCTCGCTTACGAGTTCCTCCGCCAACATCAGCCGTTCATTTATCCACGAAGCCCGACGCCGGATTTGCTCGACGAAATCGCAAAGATCAAAAGAAGGATCGAACGCGACGTGGTCCGAACGGACTCAGTGGAGCGCGACCTCAAGCTCGGCCGGGGTGGAATCCGCGAGGTCGAATTCGTCGTCCAGACGCTGCAGTTCATTTACGGCGGACGAAATGCCTTCCTCCAGAACACCAGCACGCTCGGGGCCCTGCAAGCTCTGGCGCGGCTCGAGCTGATTCCGCGAAACGAGGTTCTCGATCTTGATCGAGGTTATCGATTTCTCCGCCTGGTTGAGCATCGCCTGCAAATCGAAGCAGAACAACAAATCCACATCGTCCCGCGCGACTGCGCAGCGCTCGAGAGACTCGCACGCGGCCTCGGTTTTGAATCGGCCAAGCGTTTCAACGCCGAGTTGAAAGAGCATATGCAAAATGTTCGTTCCATCTTCGATCGGGTCGTTTCGTCCACCCCGACGCAAGCAACGGCGCCGGATTTGAGATTGTTTAAGGACGAAAAATCAGCCGCGCGATTGCTGAGCGATTTGCTACGGCCGACCTCCGCCTCTCATGTTGCGCCGCGAACCAAACAGATTTTCGCAAAATTGCGCCCCGCATTGCTCGAGCAAATTGCGGGAGCCGCGGATCCGGACGCAACGTTGAATCAATTCGTTCGCTTCGTCGAAGCTTACGGACTGCGTGGCCTGCTCTTTGAATTGCTGGCGACAAATCCCACTCTGCTCGAATTACTAACTAAGACCCTGGATCTAAGTCGGTTTGCCGGCGATCTGCTAATTCGACGTCCGCAACTGCTCGAGGAAATTACGCGCGATAAAAGCTTTAACAAGCCTCGCTCGATCCCCGAGCACCTTGCCCGGCTGGAATCTTTCGGCTGCAGCTCGACAAATCTCGATCCCGTTCGCGCCTATCGGCAACGGCAAACGCTCCGCATCATCATGCGCGACGTGCTCGGTGTCGCAGACGCGTCGATCATTTTCGCGGAGTTGTCCGATTTAGCCGAGGCATGTCTCGCTTTTACGAACAAACTGGTGAGCGGCGAAAATCTTACGATTGTCGCGCTCGGTAAATTCGGCGGTCGGGAATTAAGTTACGGCGCGGACCTCGACCTGGTTTTTGTCGGCGAAGACACCCGCGCCGCTCAAAACTTGGTTGCGGCGATGACGCAGCCAAGCGCTGAGGGAACGATCGCTTCACTGGATGCTCGACTTCGGCCAGACGGCGAAAAGGGACCGCTAGTCGCGCCCCTGGCCGCTTATGAATCTTATTATCGCGACCGCGCCCAACTTTGGGAAATTCAGGCGCTAACGCGGGCCCGACCAGTCGGCGGTCCGCTTAAAGATGCCTACGTCGACATTGTGCAAAAGATTTGGCGCCACGTTGGTCAACAGCCGGATCTTTTCGCGAAGATCGATAGCATGCTGGAGAGAATTCAGCGTGACCGCAGCAGCGGTTCCGAATTTCGCGATTTTAAAACCGGGATCGGCGGGATGATCGAAGCTGAATTTCTCGTGCAAGCTTTGCAGATGCGGTCGGGAATTTTGGAACCGAACTGGGAGAAGGCATTGCTCGCTTTGCGGAAAGGTAATGTCATTTCAGACCCGGACCGGAACAAGGCGGCCGCAAGCTATGATTTTCTCCGACGAATTGAAACGGCGTTGCGTCGATTCGAAAACAAGAATACCTCGGCACTGCCGGCGACGTCGGAGGAGCAAGCAAGACTGGGGAGACGGATTGGTTACAAAGAGATCGAGCGTTTTGCGAAGGAATATCACACTGCGCGCGAACTGATTCACGTTCTCTATGAGAGATACATCAAAGCGCGCCTAAATTAGACGCCAGCGAGCAGCTTCGCGAGCTCGTGCAACATCAGGAACGTGCCGAAGAGCCCACCGACGATGGTGAGAATGACCAGCCCGAGTATCACGCTGACAAATATTTTGTCGCTCTTGGTTGAGCGGCTTGGAATGTCGAGATGTTCGCGAAGCAACTCGTAATTCCGAGTATTGGCTGTAAACCAAAAAGCGAAAACTGAGCCGACGACCGGAATTATACCGACGACCTCGTTGATCAAGACATTAAGGGCCATGCGGCCGAGCAGGATTTTTGGAACGCCCCGGCGAATGCCATAAACGATAACTGAAACAGAAACCAAGGCAGCAGCGATATCGCCGAACCCGGGAACAAGATCAACAATCGGATTTAGACCGAGCCGCTTCTTCACCCCCGGGATCCGGATCAATCGATCCATTACCAGCGAGACCAACCGAAAAACCGCTTCTATCGAACTGCGCGGTCGTCGATCTTCAGGCGGGAGAACTTCCCATTCGACTTCGCGCAGCGGCGGCGGTTGCCGACCGCCTTCATGTAGCGAAGCTGTCACTTGCGATCGGCGGCCATAGACGGCCGCCACAGTTTAGCCGGGGATCTCTTTCAGCATCTGCGTGTTGGTCGGGAATTTTTTCACGAACATCAGCAGACGTTGAATCGCTTCTTCCGGTTTGTGGCCAGCCAGACCGCGTCGGATCAAATTAATTTTCTCCAACTCCCACGGTTGAAGGAGCAATTCTTCGCGGCGTGTGCCGGAAAGGAAAATGTCGATCGCCGGATATATGCGCTGATCGCTGATTTTTCGGTCGAGCACCATTTCCATGTTACCAGTGCCTTTGAACTCCTGGAAAATTAGCTCGTCCATGCGGCTTCCGGTTTCGATCAAAGCAGTCGCGACGATTGTCAGCGAGCCGGCTTCTTCGGTGTTGCGCGCGGCCGCGAAAATTTTTCGCGGGATTTCCATCGCGCGAGCATCGATGCCGCCGCTCATCGTCCGACCGCCGCCCGACATCGCATTGTTGAACGCGCGAGCCGTTCGTGTGATCGAATCGAGCAGAATGAAAACGTGCTGGCTCGCTTCGACCAAGCGCTTCGCGCGCTCGATCGCGAGCTGAGCAACGCGCGTGTGACTCTTAATGTCGCTGTCGTTCGAGCTGGCGATGATCTCTGCTTTCGCATGTGATCGCTTGAAGTCGGTCACTTCTTCCGGCCGCTCATCGACCAGCAGGATGATTAGCTTCATCTCCGGATGATTCTTTGTCACTGCGTCGGCAATGTGGTGAAGCAGGGTCGTCTTGCCCGTGCGCGGCGGCGCAACGATCAACCCGCGTTGACCCATGCCCAGCGGCGTCATTAAATCCATAATCCGCGTCGTGTAACGATCAGGAACGGTTTCGAGCTTGATCCGCTTGTTGGGATTGATCGTGGTCAATTCTTCGAACGGACGCAGAGCGTGATACTTGGCCGGATCCGCCCCATTGATCGTGAGCAATTTGATCAACTGCGGACCGCGACTGCCCCGACGCGTTTCGCCATAAATCCACATGCCATCGCGAAGCGCATAACGGCGAACGATTTCAGGTGTGACGAAAATGTCCTGCGGCGTCTGAACGAAATTGCGTTTCGGGTCGCGCAGAAAACCAAAACCTTTGCCGGAGATCTCGATGATGCCTTCACCGAACTCTGGTTCACGCTCAACTTGTTCGCCGGATTCGGGCGCGCCTTCCAATGTCTCGGTCGCGACCGGATCGCCACTGGCACCGCCCGGCGCGTCGTTGCGGGACTCGTTGTAAGGCTCGTTAAAATTGTCGTTGCGGTCGCCGCGGTTGTAATAACGCCGCCGGCCATAACGGCGGCGCCCACGATGACGAGGCTGCTCGGGCGGAGCGGTCGTCGATTCGGTTTCCAGCGGTTCCAGCGGCGGCTGGTTTTCGTTTTCTTCGTTCATAAAAGTACGGTGGCGGATTGCTCGCCGGAGCGAGCGCACTGCCAAGATTCGAGGAAATTGCTTTTTCAGGCTGGCAACTTGGCCAGCATTTCGTCGGGAATATCTAGATTTGAGTGGACGCTCTGCACGTCGTCGTCGTCTTCGAGGGCATCACACAACCGCAGCACCTGCCGGGCCACGTCCTCATTGGCCACCGGGACCGTGCTATCAGGGATGAAGGTAAACTTTTGACCATCAGTCGTAACATTCGCTCTTTTGAGCGCGTCGGCTACGGAGTAGAGCCGATCGTGCGAAGTAGTTATAACATACTGATCTTCCTCGGTTGTCAACTCTTCAGCTCCGGCCTCCAAAACGAGCTCGAGGAGGCGGTCTTCGTCGATCGAACTGCGCGGAACCATGATCTGCCCCTTCTTGTGAAACATGTATGAAACGCTGCCGGCGCTGGCGAGGTTGCCATTATTCTTGGTGAATATGCTCCGCACCTCCGCGGCCGTGCGATTCTTGTTGTCGGTCGCCGCTTCGACAATAATGGCCACTCCGCCTGGACCGTAACCCTCGTAAATAATTTCCTCGAAGTTCGCGGCTTCGACGCCCTCGCCGCTACCGCGCTTGATCGCGCGCTCGATGTTATCGTTCGGCATACTTTGGGCGCGCGCCGCCTGAATTGCGCTGCGCAGGCGCGGGTTCCCGGCAGGATCGCCACCGCCGGTTTTCGCGGCGATGCTGATCTCCTTCGAAAGCTTGCTGAAGATCTGACCGCGTTTCGCGTCGATCGCGCCTTTGAAACGCTTGACCTTCGACCACTTGCTATGTCCCGCCATATCTGGGGATGTTCGATCTTGCCTAAACCAGTAACTCTTAATTCCAAAAGCACGTCGCGAGAACCGCCAACGTGGAGAAGCTACCCAGCCGTATTCAAGCCGCGCCCGAGCGCTTTGTCAATCCAACTAAGCAGCCCGATTGGCTGCCCGCTTCCGAGCGGTGGCGTCGAGAATGTGCTTTCGCAAACGCAACGATTTGGGCGTCGCTTCCACGTACTCGTCGACGTCGATGTACTCCAGAGCGCGTTCTACGCTCATTCGCAACGGCGCTTCCAGCTGAATGCCCTTGCCCTCACCCTGGCTGCGCATGTTGGTCAGGTGCTTAGCCTTACAGGGATTGACCGGCAAATCTTCGGGTCGCGCGTTTTCGCCGACAATCATTCCTTTGTAAATATTTTCCTGCGGTCCGATAAACAACCGTCCGCGCTCTTGAATACTGTTCAGCGCGTAGGCGGTGCTGGTTCCGGATTCCATGGAAACGAGAACCCCGCGCCCGCGATTCGCGATTTCGCCTTTGAATGGCGCGTATTCTCGAAACAGGTGGCTCATGAGACCTTCGCCGCGCGTCAGATTGACTAAGTCAGTCTCAAAACCAATCAACCCGCGCGTCGGAATGATCGCTTCAACTGAAACCCGCGCGCCGTGATGATGCACCGAGACAACTTCGCCTTTGCGATTGGCCAGAGATTGCAAAACGTCTCCCAATCCTTCTTTTGGAAGATCGACATAGAGATTTTCGAGCGGCTCGAGCACATTGCCCAAATCGTCACGATGAAAAATAACTTCCGGGCGCGACACCATCATCTCGTAACCCTCGCGCCGCATTTGCTCGATCAGGATGGCGATTTGCATTTCGCCACGGGCATGGATCTCAAAGGTGCCGGCGGAATCGGTGTCGTTGACCTGCAACGAGATATTCGTGCGCGTTTCGCGCTGGAGCCGGTCCTTTAAATGGCGCGCGGTGACAAATTTTCCTTCGCGACCCGCGAACGGTGAATCGTTCACCAGCATGCGCATCCGAATCGTCGGCGGATCGATATCGACGAACGCAAGCCGCGCGCGTTCTTCCGAATCGGTCAAGGTTTCGCCGATCCGAATTTCTTCGAAACCCGTGAGCCCGATAATGTCCCCGGCTGAAGCTTCTTTGATCTGAACCTGTTCGAGACCGGAATAGGTAAAAATCGCGGTAACGGTGGCGCGTTCCGGCGATCCACCATGATGAAGACAGACAACCGAATCGCCGACACGTACTCGACCGCTTACGATTCTCCCCAGCGCGATGCGGCCGAGATAATCGCTATAGTCGAGATTTGAAACCAGCATCTGAAAGAAAGGCTCATTTGAAATCTGAGGCGGCGGCACCGATTCAACGATTGTCTCAAAAAGGGGTGTCATATCGGTGCTATCGTCAGCTAGATTGCGCTTTGCGAATCCTTCTTTCGCGCTCGCGTAAATGATTGGGAAATCGAGTTGCTCGTTCGTCGCTTTCAATTCGACGAACAAATCGAAGACCAGATCGAGAACCTCATGCGGACGCGCGTGTTCGCGATCGATCTTGTTGATGACAACGATCGCTTTCAGATGATTTTCGAACGCCTTGCGCAAAACGAACCGCGTCTGCGCTTGGGGACCATCGTGCGCGTCGACCACCAGTAGGACGCCGTCCACCATCTTCATGATCCGCTCAACCTCACCGCCGAAATCGGCGTGACCTGGAGTGTCTACGATGTTGATGCGGTAGCCATTCCACCGGAACGCCGCGTTTTTAGCGCGAATCGTGATCCCCTTTTCGCGCTCGAGGTCCATCGAATCCATCACCCGCTCCTCGATTTTCTGATTCGCGCGAAACGTCCCTGATTGCCGCAAAAGCTGATCGACCAGCGTAGTCTTACCGTGATCAACGTGCGCAATAATGGCGATGTTACGGATGTTCTGCATTCTCGAGGTTCTTGTAGGGGCGAGCGCTCCGATTGCCGAGGTTCGGCAGCCGAAGCGCCTACTCCACAATCAAAGAGCGAGGAATATGATCGCGTTGACCCGATGCGTCAAATCGGCTTAGCGAATGCCCGTGTCGATATCCATGTCCATGCGCGCGGTCTGATTTGAGACAATGGTGAAGTGTTGCGGTTTCGCGCGGACATGCCTGGATTCGGGTCCTTGCGTGTTCAGAACATAATCTCCCATTCGGTTCACTGCCACGTGCGTGAATTCCGTTCCGTCCATCCCCGGATGATCATTGGACGCTCGGCGTAGTTTTCGGCGTTGCAGTAGGCGTCTCTATGCTCGGCGAAGTCATGGGCACGATCAGGCGCGGTCGAAACTTTTGTGCTTGCGATTTCAGGGCGTGGCGGTTTTCCACAGAAGCGCTTGGAGACGCTGAAGAAGCAGGCGTCATAATCACCGCAGGAACCTTTTCGCGCGCGTTCAGTTCAGCTTCGTGTTGCGCTAGCTGTTGCTGCTCTTGCGCCTGACGTCCCGGGGTCACGGGCAGCCGCACTCGATCGTCGATTTCAGCATTCTTTTGCTCTTCCGCTTGCTGTCTGTGGCATGAAGCGAAAGCCGCTAGCGCTATAAACATCCATAAGACACACAATTTTTTCACATTTAGATGATTAGATCTTAGATCGATTTTCTGTTGGCCTATTCGAGTCAAATAAAACAACGACCAAATGATCGCAAAGCGCCAGTAATGACTGCCGTCGGAAAAGCTTTCTTCGACGTCGATCATGCTGCCGGAATCGGTTACACCGACGAAGCAAAGCGCGCCCGCGTCTTTTGACGCGGGCGCGAGTGCTAGATGCTTAACCCGTATTACTTGGTTGTAAACGTGACGACATCCGAGCGCGCCTTGTCGCCGTTATGCATGTGCAGCAAGAGCACGCCGAGCGAGCCGTTATTTTGGAAGTTCGTGACATTGAAGTTGACCGGGATCGAGTTGGTCGAGAGGTCGTTGTAGAAGAACGGTTCGGTGAAGGCGCCGCCAGACGGCGTCTTTGTGACGCCAGCTACCGACCCGGAGTTCTCCACTTCGAGGCCGGGCTTTGCCAGGTCGTAGGTAAGAAGGGGCGTCTGATCCACTAAGTTGCCCATGCGGTCGAATGTCGCGACTAGGTAGTTGAACTTGGTCGGACCAGTTCCCGTCCCACCGATGAGGTGGAGGTGGTTAAGCGCCTTCAGCGGAATCACAACGCCGCTATTGTTAAAGGCGTTTGTGTCCGCGACCGACGCATCGAGATTGTCGGTACGAACGCTGGTCAGGAGCGATGCGCCGACCACGTTCATAGCCGCCGTATTGTCGAAGAACACGATCTCTGGAACATAGGTATTGGTACCTCCTGTGGTCGTCAGGAAGATGGCCGAGTCAAAGAAGCCATTCATGTCCGTGTCGAAGAAAATCTCCGTGTCGGAGCCGGCAAAATCCGGTTCGGCCGCGTCGCCGAAGCGGTCGATACCGAAGACCACTCTGGTCAGACGTTTATCCCCGAGATTCGGATAATCGCTCGTGACACCCACATATTTGATCTTGTTGCGATCAGTGGAGTTAAAGGTCTTGGCGACAAATTGCAGCTCGAACGGCTTCACTAGGCTTAGGATATCGAAGCCGTTTCCGAGGCTGAGACCGGTGTTCACCGCTGAACCGGACAGATTGATCGTAAATGATCCAGTATTTGAACCCCCCGCCTTGAAGTTGGTGATCGTTGAATGTATCGCCGAAACCGGTTTCGGCGCAGCATAGAGCGCCACGCGCAGTGTTGGCGACCCATCGGTAGGCGTAAACACAGCATAGCCGGCGGCTTCAGTGAGCCACTGTCGCGAGAGGCCTAATTGAGTAGAAGCCACGCTAGTTTCGCGGGCATGCCTCAGAGCGCTGCCCGTGGCAGTAAACAAGACTGGGATATTCTTGCTATTGCCAGCTTTTACTGTGACCGGACTCCCATTCGGGAATGAGAAGCTTGTGCCGGTAAGAGCTGGATCGTTTTGGATCGTCAAGTTATAAGTGACGTCTGTCGTTCCCCTGTTCTCGAGGGTAATGTACATCGTCGGACTACTCGTACTGTTGACTGGGGTCTCAACCACACCGAACGAGACGCCGTTCAGGCTCGGAACCGCGCCAGAGTTGCCGGGGTTGCCGTTCAATGCAACCACGTTCGCATTGGCGGCATTGGTGAGATCAATACGACCGGCCCCGATTCGGCCCACGCCGTATTGAGTCGTGTGAGTCGTGTCAGTAAAGAGATCGTGCGTCGCGGTATTGCAAGCCAGTGCATTCAACTCCGTCACTGACCAGCTCGGGTGCAGTTGTCTGAGCAACGCCATAAATCCGGCGACGTGCGGCGTGGCCGATGAAGTACCGTTAAAGTTCTCAACGCCACTACCGGTAAACGGCTGCGCAACGCCGACGACTTCGGCCGGCGCCGCAATATCGGGTTTAATCTCGCTGTCAGGAAGCCGTGGGCCACGTGAGCTGTAAGACGGGATAGTATCGCCCGCGGCCAACGCGGGAATATTTTGAGCGCCACTGTCGTTATTAATCGTAACGTTGACCGGATTTGTTGGCAGGCCGGTAACAGAGTCAAACCCTCCGGCCGCCGTGTTGATCGTGTCGCGGTCATTTTTGGAAATCATCACATCGACAATCGCCGGCTGGCCTGCCGTACTCATGACAATCGGAACAGAGCAGTTCGGGTTACAGGTGGCGTTGTCGACAATGACTGCGGTCGCGCCAGCGTTGAAGGCCTTTGTAACCTTATCCGTAAAAGTGGTGACCCCGCGATCGATTAGGCAAATATTGCCGCTGACTTGGGCGGCATTGGTTAGCGGGGCGTTCGCGTTGTTCGGCACCGCGTAAACGACGTTGCCCGTTATACCGCCTGCGGGAATGGGGGCACTTGCAGACCCCTTGATTGAAAAATACTTCGTCCCAACTCCGCCGCCGCCAGTGGTGTTCGATGTGACGTTAGAATCAAAAATGAAGCCGCCTTGATTGTTAAAGGTCGCCGCCACGCCCAGTGTTCCAGTAGCAGCCGCCGGACTGCTGTGAATGTAATAGGAATCGCCCGCGTTGCCGGCCGCGGAACAAACGAGGATGCCGACCGAAGCGGCATTGGTAGCGGCCACATCGTCCGGGTCATCCGCAAAACCTTCGTTTGCACCCAAGGACATGTT
>Ga0310911_10000555_pt1 | contig 14097 bp, 13 predicted proteins | sample GREbulkMGHF170_FD_203532 | JGI IMG/M metagenome (GOLD analysis project Ga0310911, IMG submission 203532) | Lab enrichment of tropical soil microbial communities from Luquillo Experimental Forest, Puerto Rico - GRE.bulkMG.HF170 | ecosystem: Environmental > Terrestrial > Soil > Tropical forest >... | reverse complement strand
GCCATTTGCGGCAGCAACGCAATCGGCCAGGCAGAGCCCATCTTCGATCGCCATGCAGGCGCCTTGCGCCAGCGATTGCAAGGTTGGATGCGCGGCGTCACCGAGCAGAACCACGCGGCCCTCGTGCCAACGCCTTATCGGATCGCGGTCACCCACCGCCTGGCGCCGGCCAAGGTCGAGCATCGCCAACAACGCCTTCATTGCCGGATGTGCGTCGCGGTAGACATCCTCGAGCTCGGCCCGGTAGGCCGCGACATCGCCCCGTTCCGAATGGGCCGACCTGCGGAACACCGCCACGATGTTGAACAACGTGCCGTGACGGAGCGGATAGTGCACGATGTGGAAGCCCGGGCCGGCCCACAACGCGACAATGTCGCGCTGAACCTCTGCCTTGACGTCGCTCATTGGGACGATGGTGCGAAAGGCGATGAATCCGTTGGGCAGCGGGTCGCCGTCGGCGAACAATTGCGCGCGCGTGCGCGACCGGATGCCATCGGCGCCGATCAGCGCCGTGCCTTCGAAGCCGCGGCCGTCTTCGGTCGTCACCGAAACTCGGTCACCGTGATCCGTAAAGCGCGACACCATGGCGTCGGCCTCGAGCGTGACGAGCGGATCGCGCCGGCAAGCGTCGAGCATGACGTTATGCAGATCGACGCGGTGGATGATGATGTAGGGATATTTGAAGCGGGCGCGTAGCGACGGTCCGGTTGGCACCCGCGTGACCTCCTTGCCGTTGAGTGCGTCGATCATCAGCACGGCGGGTGGAGAATCGGCCTTTTCCAGCACGGCATCGCTCACGCCAATGCGATCGAGCGCATGAAAGACATTAGGCCCGAACTGGATGCCATAGCCGATGGCGCCGAAGGCCGGCGCGCCTTCGAGCACGCGTACCGGCTGCCCCTGGCGCGCGAGCGCGAGCGCGGCGGTCAGCCCGCCAAACCCGCCACCGACGATGAGGATCGGGTTCTTCAAGATCAAACCGCCCTGGTGTTTTCCTGTTCTCAGCGGCGTCTGAATGGCTTACTGCACGTCGCGCGGCGACATAGAAGCATCGCATGTCCGTTTCATGCCCGCAAACGAGGCTGGAAGCGTTCGCAAGTCAGAGCTGAACGCCGAAGTCCGTCGGTCACCTTGGATCGTTTCAAAGCTCCACGCCGATCCGGCGATCGAGCGAATAGGGCCCCCCGCCCCGCAGCGCGATGGCGAAGCAGACGAGGCCCCACAGCAGCGTGTATTCGTAACCGCGGTTGAGCCAGGAAAATCCGGCCTTCCAATAGAGGAACGTGATGACGAGCATTTCCACCGCGGCGGCGGCGGCGAAGAAGCGCGTGAACAGGCCGATGATGAGCGCGATGCCGCCGACGAATTCGATGATCAGCGCCGACCAGATCCAGGGCAGCGCTGGATCGAATCCCTGCTCCACGAAAGCGCGGACATAGGCCGACGGCCCTCGCGCGACCTTGCCCCACCCATGCACCAAGAGATTCCAGCCCACCGCGACGCGCACGATTGGCCAGGCGAGCGGGACAGCCATCTCGTAGAACGACTTGAGGCCGGGAAACAGCAGCTTGGGTTCGTGCTTGGTTTCGGAATCGATGCGCGTCACGTGTTCTCCTCCCTTATGGACTTGTTAGCATTGTACGTCTGCCACATGGGCACAGCTTGCTCTGTGCCTTGCGCAGCCCAAAGGACAGTTTTCACGAAAATCGATCTCGTGTCCCGGGCGTAGCGAGAAGCGAAGCGTAACGGTGCGCCGCAGAACCAGGACCGTCGCGGCCCGTGGCGATCCCGGATCAGCGCGCACCGCCATAAGCGCGTTTTACGCGCGTCTTCGACGCGCTATGGCGCTGCAGCGCATCCGGGATACGAACCGCCGTAGTGGCGTGGCGGGAAAGCCACAGGAGGCGGCAATCCGCGCCGAGACGCCCGACAGTTAATTGATCGCGACCGGTTCCGCCCCTAGCGTCGGCCGCGGGGCGACTATTCGTCCGCGCGGGACGGCGCGGGCGATTATGGGGAAGCGCGGCGGAAGCCGCCCGCAGGGGTTGGGGTATGCGTTCATACGGGTGGCGTCCGCAGGCAACCGGCGCCGCGGCACCGCGCGCCGCAGTTCGCGGCAGCGCAATCCGGATCGCGACGACGTCGGCACCGGCGGCGCGCAGCCGCGCGAGGCGCTGCTCGGCAGCGTCTGGCTTGGCGCCCTCGCCATGTCGGCGCCGAGTACCGCGCACGCGAACGATAGCACCTGGGTCGGTCCACTACCAAATCCGCAGGAATGGAACCAACTCACGAATTGGAACCCTGTGGGTGTGCCCAACGGTAACGACAGGGCGATCTTCACGAACAATGGTGCCGCCACGTCGGTCACCATCTCGGGCCCAGGTCCCACGTCGATCGACACCATCCACTTCACCACCCTAACGCCGGCATATTCGTTCACTGTTCAGAACGGCGCCGTCTTCACCATCAACAGCGCCATCACCAACGATTCCTCCTTCGCGCCGGGCTTCACCGTCAACGCGGGCTCGGCCCTGACGGTCGGCAATGGGGCCTTTGTCGAGATCGGGTCGCTCGCCGGCGGCGGCACGGTCACAATCGGGTCCTTCTCCCTCCTAAGCATCGTAGGCAACAGCAGCAGCACGTTCTCTGGCGCGTTCGCGGGGGCGGGCTCGCTCGAGCTCGACGACATGGCTTCGCTGACGCTGACCGGCGCCAGCAACGGCGGCAACATCGGCATCATCGGCCGCGATCTCACGCTCTGCGGCACATGCGCGAGCCCGGCGCTGACGATCAGCGGCGGCTCGCTCACCGTCGGCGGCTCGACGATCGTCGAGGGCGGAACGCTTACCGTCACCAACGGCGGCACGCTCACGACCACCAATTTCGGCGTTGCCGGCAGCGCAGTGATCACCGGAGCGGGCTCGAGCGTGACCGTCACCGGGGAGACGATCATCGGCAATTTCGCCCCGGCGTCCGTCACCATCAGCAACGGCGGCGCGCTCAACAGCCAGGGCAGCGCGGACATCGCCACCTTCCTTCCTTTCCTCGGCACTCCGACCGCGACCGTGACCGGACCCGGCTCGACCTGGAACGTCGGCGGCCCCTTCGGTCTCTTCGTTGGCGACGGCTCGGTGGGGCCGGGCGCGCTCACCATTGCCAACGGCGGCGTGGTCAACTCCACCACGTCCACGATCATCGGCGATGCGTACGACGGCAGCTCGAAGGTGATCGTCACTGGCGCGGGCTCGGTCTTGAATGCGTTCAATTCGCTGGCGATCGGCGGCCCCGGCTGCGGCTGTACCCCCCGGTGGTCGGCACGCTCACCATCGCCGACGGCGGCGTGGTCAACTCCCCCGGCGCGACGTCGATCGGCGCCGGCAGCACGCTCAATCTCGGCGTCGGCGGGCTTGCCGGGGCGATCGTGACGCCGGCGATCGTCAACGACGGCCAGATCGCCGCGAACTTCACCGACACGCTCACGCTCGCCGCCAACATCTCCGGCGCCGGCACGCTGAGCAAGGCCGGGCCGGGCACGCTCATCCTCACCGGCGCCAGCACCTACACCGGCGCGACCACCATCGACGGCGGCACCCTGATCGTGAACGGCTCGATCGCCAATTCGCCGGTCATGGTGAACCCCGGCGCCACGCTCGCGGGCACCGGGACGGTGGGTCCGACCACGATCAACAGCGGCGGCATCTTCGCGCCCGGCAACTCGCCCGGCACCATGACGGTTGCCGGCAATCTCGCGTTCCAGTCGGGCGCGCTCTATGTGGTGCAGATCGATCCCTCGACGGCGTCGCGCGCCAACGTCAGCGGCAGCGCCACGCTCGCCGGCACCGTGCAGGCGGTGTTCGCGCCGGGCATCTACCTGTCACGCAGGTATACGATCCTCTCGGCCGCGGGCGGACGCAGCGGCGCCTTCAACGCCCTCACCACCACCAACCTGCCCGCCGGCTTCTCCGCCTCGCTGAGCTACACCGCAAGCGACGCGACCCTGAACATCATCGCCGCACTCGGCGGGCTGACCATACTCGGCGGGCCGGGGGATCTCGGAGCGGCTGGGCTCAACGGCAACCAGCGCAACGTCGCCAACGCGCTCAACGCGTTCTTCAACAATGGCGGCACGCTGCCGCCCGCGTTCGTGACCATCTTCGGTCTCACCGGCGCCAACCTCGCCAACGCGCTCACGCTGCTCTCGGGCGAGCCTGCGACCGGCGCGCAGCAGGGCGCGTTCCAACTGACCAACCAGTTCCTCGGGATCATGCTCGACCCCTTCGTCGATGGCCGCAACGCGTTCGACGGTGGCAGCGCCATCGGCTTTGCGCCCGAGCGCGAAGAGCTGCCGGAAGACATCGCGCTGGCCTATGCCAAGGTGCTCAAGGCGCCGCCGAAGCCACCCACCTTCGAGCAGCGCTGGAGCGTGTGGGGTGCGGGCTATGGCGCCAGCAACCGCACGTCAGGCGATCTCGCGGTGGTGGGCAGCCACGATCTTGCCGCGCGCACGGCCGGCGGCACCGCCGGGCTCGACTACCATCTCTCGCGCGACAGCGTGATCGGCTACGCGCTCGCGGGCGGCGGCACCAATTGGTCCCTCGCGCAGGGACTCGGCGGCGGCAAGAGCGATGCATTCCAAGCGGGCGTTTACGGTGCAACGCGATGGGGTCCGGCCTATCTCGCCGCGACGCTCGCCTTCACCAACCATTGGATGTCGACCGATCGCTTCGCCTTTGCCGGCGACCATCTCACCGCGAGCTTCAACGCGCAGAGCTACGGTGGCCGCGTGGAAAGCGGCTATCGCTTCGCCACCATCTACGGCGGGCTTACGCCTTACGCGGCGATCCAGGTCCAGAGCTTCCACACGCCTTTTTATAATGAGAGCGACCTCAACGCCGGCGGCTTCGGGCTGGCCTTCAATTCGCGCAACGCGACCGACACGCGGAGTGAATTGGGCGGCCGCTTCGACCGGCTGCTGCTGCTCAATCCCGAGGCCGCGCTCACGCTACGCGCGCGCGTGGCCTGGGCGCATGACTCGATCAGCGATCCGTCCCTCGTCCCGCTATTCCAGGCGCTCCCGGGCGCGAGCTTCGTCGTCAACGGCGCAACGCCAGCGAAGAATTCCGCGCTGACCTCCGCCGGCGCCGAACTTCGCCTCGCCAACGGCGTTGCGCTGCTCGCCAAGTTCGACGGCGAGTTCGCCGCGCACTCCTCGACCTACGCCGGCACCGGCACCGTGCGATATACGTGGTAGGTGAAGACGCGCGTGAACGCGCTTAAGGCGGGGCGAGGGTTTCGCTGCTGCGCCGGATTCCCATATCACACGTTCGAGTTGCACCATTCATTGTAAATAACAGGCCGGAAACAATGGACCGGAGCCGGCGATCGTTTCCCACAGCCGCAGGTTGGTTTCGTGCACGCTCGCGCTGCCGGTTGGCTTGCCAAAATGCCGCCGACGACGCTGGCCCTCATGCTGAGGAGGCGGCGAAGCCGCCGTCTCGAAGCATGAGGGCGCATCCTTCCTCATCCTTCGAGACGCGCGCACGCGCGTTCGAAGTTTGCCGAACGTCTTCGACGCGCGCGCTCCTCAGGATGAGGACGAGCATCGCGTCGTTCACAGCTCACGATGTCAAACAGCCCATCTCGTTCTCGCGGCGCGTTGGCGTCCGAGGTTTGCGACTTTTGCTTCGCTCACCCCGAATGAGGGTGGGCGGAGCGCCGAGAAACGTTCGGGTGCAGCGGCACCCGTCGGGCGTGCACATAACGCGGCACGCCAGGCGCCTAGCGAGGCGCCTTGCGTCCCATGACGCGGGACGCTCGCCTCTCGGCGCTCCACCGTGGCGATTTTGGGCTCCCGGGGCCGCGCTTCTCTCACCGGCATTTGCGCCGGATCGGTTACAGCGAGCTCCTCGCACCCAGGTCGTAGTGCCTGGAGGGCGGGGTCCCGAGCCTCCCGGGACGAGCGGTTACAAGCCGCCGCCGCAGGACGCCACACCTCGCTCCGCATTCAGGTTCGCTCTCGAGAACGCGCCCTCAATGAGTGAGGCTGGGAATGGTTCTAGCATCGCTTCGAATTGTAGTCAAGTAAAAAATGCGTTTTGTAGGCGGAAAAAGTGGACACGAGCCGGGTGAGGGGCAGATGCGAGCAGCAATCGCGGTCGTCATTGCCGGCATAGCGCGTCGGAAGACGCGCGTGAACGCGCTTAGGACCCGGCAATCCATCCTGTTCGCAAAGAAGTTCTTACGAAGAAGATGGACCCGCGGGTCAAGCCCGCGGGTGACGGAGGAGTTGCATGAACACGCGTAAGGCGGGCGAGGGTTCATCGCGCGGGGCGAGGGTTCACGGCGTTGTGCGTGAACGCCTGATGGCCCGCCCGAACGCCGGCTGATATGCTTGTCATCCGACGGCCATTCGATGGGGGACGTGTGCGATGTCCTTGATGTCCCTGCCGCGCCTCGCTTCGATCGCCGCGGCGATCGTCTTGCCCGCGACGCTGCTGCATGCCGCGGTGCCGCCGCCGGCGGAGGCGCCGGAGCGGGCCTCGCTCACCGGCCAGCTCTTGATCGCCGCGCCCACGATGGGCGATCCGCGCTTTCAGCACACCGTGATCCTGATGGTGCGGCACGACCGCAACGGCGCGCTCGGCATCGTCATCAATCGGCCCCTGGGCGACCGGCCCTTGGCGACCATTCTGCAGGCGCTCGGCGAGAAGGACACGGCGGTCGCGGGACAGGTGCGCATCTTCGCCGGCGGCCCGGTTCAGCCCGAGATCGGCTTTGTGGTCCACAGCGCCGAATACCATCGCCCCGACACCATCGACATCGACGGCCGCGTGGCGATGACGTCGAGCCGCGAGATCCTGCGCGACATCGCCAACCATCGCGGCCCGAGCAAGAGCCTGATCGCATTCGGCTACGCCGGCTGGGGGCCGGGCCAGCTCGAGGGCGAGCTCGCCCACGGCTTCTGGTTCACGACGCCGCAAGACGCCAAGCTCATCTTCGACGAGGACCGCGACGAGGTCTGGGACAATGCCATGAAGCGCCGGACGCAGGACCTTTGAGCGCGAGGGACGCCGAAGGTGCCTCCGCAAGCCCTGTTCGGAATAAGCGTCGCGTGGGGCTTCCTCGCGTGGGGGATCGTCGCCGCGCGATACCTCTGGCCATATTTGCGCAGCCAACCCCGCGTCGACGCGCTGCGCCCGCTCCTCATCTTGCACAGCTTCCGCTTTATCGGCTTGGCATTCCTGGTGCCCGGCGTGGTCGCGCTGGAGCTGTCGGCCGCGTTCGCGCGCCCCGCCGCCTATGGTGATCTCGTCGCCGCGGTGCTCGCCCTGCTCGCGTTGGCCGCGTTGCGGAGCAAGTGGGGGATTCCCCTGGTCTGGGTGTTCAACCTGTGGGGCACCGCCGATCTCCTCTACGCTTTCTATCAGGGCAACGCCGTCGGGTTCGCTCCGGGTCAGTTGGGTGCCGCCTACTTCATTCCGACCGTCATCGTACCGCTGCTCCTGATCACGCACGGGCTGGTGTTCCGGCTGCTGCTGCGGGGCGAGGATGTCCGCGCATCCCGATAGGCCTGCGCGCGTCAGCCGAGATCAGCTCAACGCCATCGTGCACCACGCACCGGAGCTGCTTAGAGCATGTTGTTAGTGATCGAAGCATAGTGAGGCCGCGTACTCGGTGCACTCCCCTCCCCCTTGTGGGGAGGGGCTGGGGGTGGGGGTCGCGAGATTGGCGCAGCGCCGTTTGCCATACGCACCACCCCCCTCCCCAACCCTCCCCCACAAGGGGGGAGGGAGCAGACTGAGTTCGCCGCTCGTGCTGATCATTTCACACGAACGCGTTCTAACTGACGTCGCAGCGCATAACTTCGTCCTCACACGGTCGCGGCGAGCACGCGATCGACATCGGCCAAGGCCTTGTCCTTCTCCGCCGTCGAGATCAGCGAGGCCTTGATCCCGTTGCGCACGATCGCCGCGATCTCGTCGCGTGCGAGCCCCAACGCCTGCGCGCTGGCGCGGTAGTTCTCGCTCACATAGCCGCCGAAATAGGCGGGGTCGTCGGAATTGACCGTGACCATCAGGCCCTTGTCCAGCATGCGCCGCAGCGGGTGATGCGCGAGATCGTCGACCACGCGCAGCCGCACGTTGGAGAGCGGGCAGACGGTGAGCGGGACTTGCTCGCGCGCCAGCCGCTCGACCAGGGCCTGATCCTCCATGGCGCGCACGCCGTGATCGATGCGCGCGACGCCGAGCAGATCGAGCGCCTCCCAGACGTAGCTCGGCGGCCCCTCCTCGCCGGCATGGGCGGTGAGAAAAAAGCCCGCGTCGCGGGCGCGCGCGAACACGTGCGTGAACTTGCCCGGCGGGTTTCCCCGCTCGGACGAATCGAGCCCGACGCCGACGATGCGGTCGCGAAACGGCAGCGCCGCGTCGAGGGTGCGCTCGGCGTCGGCTTCATCGAGATGGCGCAGGAAGCACATGATCAGGCTTGCCGCTACGCCGAGCTTGCGCCCGGCATCGGCAATGGCGCGGCTAAGACCTTCGATCACGGTCGCGAACGCGATGCCGCGGGCGGTGTGGCCTTGCGGGTCGAAGAACATTTCGACGTGGCGGACGTTGTCGGCGTGGGCGCGCTCGAGATAGGCGAAGGCAAGGTCGTAGAAATCCTGCTCCGTCATCAACACCGACATGCCGAGGTAGTAGACGTCGAGGAAATCCTGCAGGTTGCGGAACCGATACGCCTGCCGCACCGCGTCGACCGACGCATACGGCAGTGAGATGCCGTTGCGGCGCGCCAACGCAAACATCAGCTCCGGCTCGAGGCTCCCCTCGACGTGAATGTGCAGCTCGCATTTGGGGAGCCGCGCGATCAAGGCGTCGGTGTCGTGCATGTCAAGCAAAGGAGACTATCCGACGCCACTGCGATTCCGACAGCTGGTATCGATCGCCCTCACCCGAATCATCCGATCCGGGGAATACAGCGAATCACCCCCCTCTCCCGCTGGCAATCCCGGACCTCGTACGACTTAGAGCGTGACCCGGTTGCGTGGAACCCGTGCAACATCCGCTCGTCCCCGCGAAAGCGGGGACCCAGATTACGAATCGCGGGCAGGCGGCTCTGGATTCCCGCTTGCGCGGGAATGAGCGGAAGAGGTGCCTCGAGTCAAACGGGATTTGCTCTCTAGTATCCGTTTCCTCCGTAGTTCGGGCCCGCAGGAGACTGATTGTTGTAGAAGTGAACGACGTGGCTGAGGACAAAATCCTCGGCCACCGCAGCGAGATTCCATTCAGCTCAGCGCGCGCAGGTCACGCCGCAAGCGATCGGCGCCGGCACGCGGAACGAGGCGTTCGATCTCGGCATGCGTGCGCCGCCAGACCGGAACCGCGCGCGCGAGCAATGCGCGACCCGCGGGCGTCAGCTTCAGCCTGCGGCTGCGTCGGTCCTTGGCGTCGACCATCACCGTGATCAGGCCGCGCCGCTGCAACGGCTTGAGCGCGGCGGTGAGCGTCGTGCGGTCCATGGCAAGCAGGGATGCGACCGACCCGATGCTGGGCGGCTCGGGCCGGTTGAGCGACATCATCGTCGAGTACTGCCCGCTGGTCAGGTCGAGCGGCCGCAGCGCGTCGTCGAAGCGCCGCGCGAGCGCCCGCGCCGCGCGCTGCAGGTGAAGGCACAGGCACGTGTCCCGAACCAAAAGCGTGGTCGCGAAGGGAATTGCCTTTGACACGCCACAATTATGTTGATATCAACGCATTGTGTCAATCGCATTACCGCCGTGGGCCCAGCGGATCGGATGGAAGCAGAATCGGATGGAAAAAAGGCGGGGAACCGGCTCGGCAGCGTCTCAGTTCTTGGGCAGATACTCCTGACCGCACGGCTAACTCCGTTCATTCCCGCGAAAGCGGGAATCCAGGACCGAAGCTGGGTCCCCGCAACGGGGTCCCCGCGACGCGAGCGTCGCGGGGTGCCCCTCGCGGGGACGAGCGGAAAGAGGGTGTCTTGAGAGCGTAGACGAATACCATCTCGAGCCGAGGTCAAACGAAAGGACGTGAAAGGAGTAGATCATGGAACTCACGGCAAAAAAGATCACGCCCTGCCTGTGGTTCGATACGCAGGCCGAGGAGGCGGCGAAATTTTACGCTTCCGTCTTCAAGAATTCCAAAATCGGAAAGATCAGCCGCTATGGAAAAGAGGGATTCGAGGTTCACGGCAAGCAGGCCGGAACGGTCATGACCGTGGAGTTCGAGATCGAAGGGCAAGAATTCCTGGCGCTGAACGGCGGGCCGCATTTCAAGTTCAACGAGGCGGTGTCGTTCCAGGTGCCCTGTGAAACGCAGGAGGAGATCGACTACTTCTGGAGCACGCTGGCAAAGGACGGTGAAGAGGGCCGCTGCGGCTGGCTCAAGGACAAGTTCGGCCTCTCGTGGCAGGTCTTCCCGAGAGCACTGCCCGAGATGCTGATGGACGGAAATTCCGAAACCGCGCAACGGGTCATGCGCTCGATGCTGCAGATGCGCAAGATCGACATCGGGGCCCTGAAACGGGCGCAAGCGGCCTGAACACAGGCATTGCGCCATCGCAACGACTTCCCTTAACGACTTTTCCCAAGCGACTTGCACAAAGGAGAAAGACCATGCCGACACCGTATCTATTCTTCGACGGCCGCTGCGAGGAGGCGATCGAGTTCTACAAGAAGGCGCTCGGTGCCGAGGTCAAGATGATGATGCGCTATAAGGAAAGCCCGGAGCCGCCGCCGCCCGGCATGGTTCCGCCCGGCAGCGACAACAAGATCATGCATTCATCCCTGCACATCGTCGGCGAGGACGTGATGGCGTCCGACGGCTGCGCCCAGGGCAAGCCGAAGTTCGAGGGCTTCTCACTCTCCATCAATGCCAAGAACGAGGCCGAGGCCGACCGCATGTTCAAGGCGCTCGCCGACCGCGGCGAGGTGCGAATGCCGCTCGGCAAGACGTTCTTCGCCAAGCGCTTCGGCATGGTCGCCGACCGCTTCGGCGTGGGCTGGATGATCATCGTGGAGGCTTGAGCGCCGCTGACGGCGCGCATCCATGGCGTTGCAAAGGGGGGTTCGATGGTCCTGAAGATCCTGATCGCGCTCGCCGCGATCGTCGCGGCGTTCGCCGCGTTCGTCGCGCTGCAGCCCTCCGAATACCGGATCGCGCGGTCGGCAACGATCGCCGCCCCCGCGTCCGCCGTCTTCGCGCAGGTCAACGACTTCCACAAATGGGACGCGTGGTCGCCGTGGGCGAAGCTCGACCCCAACGCGAACACCGCCTTCGAGGGCCCATCGGCCGGAGAAGGCGCGGTCTTCGCCTGGGCCGGCAACAGGGAGATCGGCGAAGGGCGCATGACGCTGACCCAGAGCCGCCCGGCCGAACTCATCAGGATCAAGCTCGATTTCGTACAGCCCATGGCCGGCACCAGCACGGCCGAGTTCACGTTCAAGCCCGAGGGCGATCGCACGGCGGTCACGTGGGCCATGTTCGGCCAGAACAATTTCGTCGCCCGGGCGATCTGCCTGTTCATGAACCAGGACAAGATGCTCGGCGGCTATTTCGAGAAGGGCCTGGAGAACCTGAAGGCCGTGACGGAAGCGGCGGTGCGCGGATAGCTGCGCCAATTTCGGTTCGGCGAAGCGGAACCGTTTGAGGGAACGAGCGCGAGTCCGCTGCCATGGCTCTGAAGCTCTATTTCCATCCGCTTGCGTCCTTCTGCCACAAGGCGCTCATCGCCTTGTACGAGAACCGCATTGCTTTCGAGCGGATTATCGTTGATCTGCGCGACGAGGTTTCGGGCGCGGCCTTCCGCGCGGTCTGGCCCATGGCCAAGATGCCGGTGCTGCGCGACGAGGCCCGCAATCGCACGGTGGCGGAATCGACCATCATCATCGAATTCCTGGATGCGCACTATGGAGGCCCGACGCGCTTTTTGCCCGCGGATGCGGATCGCGCCTGGCAGGCGCGGATGTGGGACCGCTTCTACGACCACTACGTGCAGGAACCCATGCAGAAGATCGTGGGTGACCGGCTGCGTCCCGAGGGCAAGGCCGACGCGTACGGCGTGGACCTTGCAACGGCGCAGCTCCGGCAAGCCTACGGCGTGATGGAACAGGAGATGGACTCGAAAACCTGGGCGATCGGCGAGGACTTCACCTTGGCCGACTGCGCGGCGGCGCCGGCGCTGTTCTACGCGAACACCGTCGTTCCTTTTGCCGAGACGCACAAAAATCTCGCGGCCTATCTCGACCGCCTCATGCTGCGCCCATCCTTTGCGCGGGTGCTCGAGGAAGCGCAGCCGTATTTCAACCTATTCCCGCTGGAGAGAAAGCCGACAATCGCCAGAGTAGGCCGCGTGGCGAGCCGCTGAGGAGGCGGACGCGCAAGCGGCATCGGCCTCGCAGCAGCGGCGCAACGGAGATGAATCTTGATTGAGATGGCGCTCCCCAGGGGAGACGGTGGGGCGTTCAAGAAAGCGCGATAAAACCTGGATAACTTCGCTGCCTGCCGACGCGCTTGATACCACCTGCGTGTCCCACCTGCAATCGATGCTTGAACGAATTTCAGTTAGGCTCGCAGTAGCACAACTCCGAGCGCATGGGCGACAGGACGCACTTTCTCAGAACGTCGTCAGTTGCGTGTGCGTAGTATCTTCTTCTCGACGTGTGCAGCGCCCAACGGTGAAGTCCGTAGGTGTCCAGGTATTCTCCGGCTTCTTGAGTGTGATTGTTGTGCAACAGGTTTGCCGCGACCTTATTGTTGGATGGACCTACTCCACGCAGAACGAATTGGCCTTTCTGAGCAGCCTGTGCGCTGTGAAGAGGAGGGCTGGGATATGTCGTCCTATGCAAGTTACTGTCAGTATCAGGGTATCGACTGCGCGCGACGAGCAAGATTGGCAAGGTCACCAGAGATAGCGACGTACTGGCGATCTTTGGGGTTTCGCTGGCTCCGGCTTGCAGAGCAGGCAGAGGGGACGGGTGATGCCTTGGGCCGCGCGAGCGACGAGGTAGAGGCATCGAGCTTTCATTTTTCCGACTTAGACTTAGAGCGCGAAACAACACACGCCAAGGCCAATGCGGACGCGCAAAGTCTATAGGGGGGCTTTGAGCGCGTCCGGGATGGCTCGCAATCCGCGCCTTATCCTCAGGAATGGTTCGGCCTAAGGCGGCGGCTCAGCCGACGCTGGCAACTTGCTCGCGCGACCAGCAACTGTGGTGCCATTGCAACACTCTCAAGATTTTTAAACAACGCCACATTGCAGGGCGGATTGCTTGGTCGCATGAGCAACGCATTTCAACGAATTGGGGGGGTATCATGACCATCGGGGGAATGACATCGAGTGAACAAGCAGCGGCTATCAATGAAGTCTTTGCCACCAACGACGTCCGCACTCTCGTTGCCAACCATCTCGGCGTCAGCGTCGGTAGTGTGACGGATGAAGCGCACTTCACTAATGATCTGGGCGCCGATTGGCTCGACCGTCTTGAATTAATGATGATGGTCGAAGATCAATTCGCGGGCGTGGAAATCACAGATGCAGATGTCGATCAGATAGAAGTTGTGGGTGATCTAATCCGCCACTTTGAAACCCTGGATAACGAGAGGCGACGACGAGGCGCCGCTCCGGTGATCCGCAAGTTATTCGGGCCGCGTTTAGCTCGCGCAATGAAGCCCGCCAAGCAGCAAGAAGGCTGCGAGCAAGTAGCCCTCTTGTTTTTGAGACTTGGGGGCGACGCGATGCGTAATCTCATTGGTTGGTGCCCTGAAACCCGACAGCCGATTGATCTTCAACTTTACGTTGACGACGCGACCTTGGCCCGCACCTGGTCCAATGCGGTGCGCTTTCAATGTCCGCACTGCGGAGTTAAACATGAGACGAAGGTGGAGCGGCTTGCCTCAAGGCCACTCTCGGTCGAACCTCCTCAAACGAAACATAGGTGCGCGGCCGTGTATGGGGGGCTGTGATGCAATGCTTAGGCTGCGGGGGCTGACAATAAGATGCTTTTGGCGGACACGCTCGATATCCTCAGCTGTGTCGATCGCGGAGAGGTGCGCCATCAACTCACCAGTCGCCGCGAAGCAA
>Ga0310911_10000546_pt1 | contig 14156 bp, 10 predicted proteins | sample GREbulkMGHF170_FD_203532 | JGI IMG/M metagenome (GOLD analysis project Ga0310911, IMG submission 203532) | Lab enrichment of tropical soil microbial communities from Luquillo Experimental Forest, Puerto Rico - GRE.bulkMG.HF170 | ecosystem: Environmental > Terrestrial > Soil > Tropical forest >... | reverse complement strand
GTGGCATGATCCTGGCGAAGCTCGGCGTTGTGCCGCTGCAGATTCCCACGGCCGACATTTATCCATCGCTCGAACGCGGCGCGATCGACGCCGCCGAGTGGATCGGTCCTTACGACGACGAGAAGCTCGGGCTGCACAAGGTCGCCAAGTACTACTACTACCCCGGCTGGTGGGAGGGCAGCGCTCAGGTCACGCTGCTCGTCAATCTCCAGCATTGGGAGGCTTTGCCGGAGTCCTATCGAGCCGCGCTGGAGGCGGCGTGCGCCGAAGCAACCGTCCTGATGATGGCCAAGTACGACACCAGAAACCCCGAGGCGTTGCGCCGGCTCGTCGCGGCAGGCGTCCAGCTGCGGCAATTTCCACGTCCGGTTTTGGACGCATGTTACAAAGCGGCGTTCGAAACCTACGACGAGCTCGCTGGCAGGAGCGCGGATTTCAAGCTGATTTACGAGTCGTGGCAGAAGTTCCTGGCGGACTCCAATCTTTGGTTCCGGGTCGCCGAGAACACGCTCGACAACTATCGCTTCGCCATGTCCGCACAGCCGCGGTAGCGCCACCACAGCGCCCGCGCGACAGACCGTGAGTTGGCGGCGGTCGCGTTTGCACCGAGATCAAGCATGACGCAAGGGATCGGAGCCCGGATCCAGCGCAAGGAGGACGCCCGCCACCTGCACGGCCGCGGCAACTTCGTCTCGGATATGATCCTTCCGGGGCAGAGCGAGGTTGCCTTTCTCCGCAGCCCCATCGCGCATGGCCGCGTCCGGCGCATCGTCAAACCGCCCGGCACCGAAAACCAGATTTTCATCCGCGCGGATCTGGGCGATGTCGCGGCGATGGTCGCACCGACAACCGTGCCGGGCTACAAATTATCCGAGTGGCACCCGTTGGCGTACGAGAAGGTGCGCTTCGTGGGCGAGGCGATCGCAATGTGCGTCGCCCCAACGCGGGCCGAGGCCGAGGATCTTAGCGAACAGATCGAGGTCGAATTCGACGAGCTGCCGGTCCTCGTCGAGGCGCAGGCGGCAGGGATGGAGTCGACTGTCCGCGTCCACGAGCAATGGAACGACAACATCTTTCTCACGCTCAACTACGAGAGCGGTTTCGAGGTGAAGGCCAAAGGCGCAGCGGTCGTGATCCAGCGCGAGATCGCGCTTGCGCGTCAGGCCATGGTGCCGATGGAAGGCAAAGCCGTGCTCGCCCACTGGGACGATCGCAGCGACCAGCTCGTCGTCTATGCCTCGACCCAGGTCCCGCACATTATCCGTGTCGGCTTGGCGCAGTTTCTCGGCATCGACCAGGGGCGCGTGCGAGTGATCTCGCCGGATGTCGGTGGTGGCTTTGGCTACAAATGCATCCTGCAGCCGGAAGAGCTGTGCGTGGCGTGGCTGGCGCTGAAATTCCGACGGCCGTTCCGCTACATCGAGGATCGCCGCGAGCATCTGGTGGTCGGCGCCAACTCACGACAACATCACTACCGGCTGACCGCCCATGCCGACGAACGCGGCAGGTTGTTGGCGCTCGATGCGGACATCACGATCGACGGCGGCGCGTACTCGGCGTGGCCGTTCACCGTGGCGTTGGAACCGGGACAGGCAACCGGCAACCTTCCAGGACCTTACGATTTCCGCGGCTACCGCTGCCGGACCCAGTGCGTGGCGACGAACAAGCCCGGCTTCCTGCCCTATCGCGGCGTCGCCCGGACCGGCGTTTGTTTCGCCATGGAGCTGGTGATCGACGCGATCGCGCGCGCGGTCGGCCGCGAGCCGTGGGAGGTCCGCTACGACAATCTCGTTTCGGCCGCCGACATGCCCTATGACAACGTGGCGCGCAAACATTACGACAGCGGCGACTATCGCAAGGCGCTCATCCTTGCGCGCGAAAAGATCGGCCTCGAAGCGTGGCGCGAGCGGCAGAGTCGCGGAGAGCGCGATGGCCGACTGATCGGGGTCGGGTTTGCCTCGTATTGCGAGCAGACCGCGCACGGCACCAGCGTGTTCTCGGGGTGGGGCTTGCCGATCATTCCCGGCTACGACCAGGCGACGGTGCGAGTGACGCCGGATGGAGGGCTCGAAGTCCGCGCCGGCGTCCACTCCCATGGCCAGGGCATGGAGACGACGCTCGCTCAGATCGCACACGAGGTCATGGGCATCGACATCGCCAACATCCGGGTCGTGCTCGGCGATACCGGCACCACCCCCTACTCCACCGGCACTTATGCCTCGCGCAGCATCGTGATGGCGGGCGGCGCGGTCGCCAATGCGTGCAAGACGCTCATCCCCCGTTTCCTCGCGATCGGTGCGCATCTCATGCAGGCTGCCGTTGTCTCGATGAAATACGAGAACGGGAAAATCGTCGGACCGCAAAAATCGATCTCGCTGCGCGAGGTCGCCGAAGCCTGGTACCTGCGGCCGCAAGAGCTGCCGCCCGACGTCGACCTCGGCGGGCTCGAGGCCACGGTCGGCTTTCGCCCGAAACGCGACACGGGCGCGTTCAGCTATGCCTCACATGCCGCGGTCGTGGCCGTCGATACCAAGGTGGGCGCGGTCGAGATTCTCGACTACGTGATCGTGGAGGATTGCGGCACGCTGGTGAATCCGATGGTGGTCGAAGGCCAAACGCTCGGAGGAGCGGCCCAGGGCATCGGCACCGCGCTCTACGAGGAGAGCCCATTCGATCCGAATGGACAGCCGCTTGCCTCGACCTTCGCCGACTATCTCCTGCCGGGACCTACCGAGATTCCTGCGATCCGCATCCATCATATGGAGACGCCGTCGCCCTACACCGAGTTCGGCATCAAGGGCATGGGAGAAGGCGGTGCGATCGCCCCGCCTGCGGTAATCTTCAACGCGGTCAACGATGCATTGCGGCCGCTGGGCGTGGAACTGACCGAGACGCCGCTCACCCCGCGCCGGTTGCTCGAGGCGATCGACCGCGCCAAGGCGTCGAGCCAGCCGCCGATGGAAAGCGCATGAAGGCCGCGCGCTTCGACTATGTGCGTCCCGGTGACGTCGCGGAGGCATTGGCTGCCCTGGCGAAGGCAGAAGGCGCCAAGATTTTGGCAGGTGGGCAGTCGCTGGGACCGATGTTGAATTTGCGGCTCGCGCGCCCTGCGCTCCTGGTCGACATCTCGCGGCTTAAGGCGCTTCAGCAAATGGAAGATACCGGTCGCACGTGGCACATCGGTGCCGGCGTCACCCACGCTCGTCTGGAGGATGCGCGCGGCCGGCTGTCCGGCAGCGAAATGCTGTGCGAGGTGGCGGCGGCTATCGCCTACCGTTCGGTGCGCAACCGCGGCACCATCGGCGGCAGTCTTGCTCACGCCGACCCGGCGGCGGATTGGCCGCTTGCGCTTGCCGCGCTCGGCGCATCCGTCAATATTCGCGGTCCGACGCCGCGCAGCATTCGGGTCGCGCACTTCATCCAAGGGGCCTTCACGACGACGCTCGCGGCAAACGAGATCATCGAATCGATCGTTATCCCGAAGCTGTCACGCGCTGGACGGTATGGCTTCTACAAATTCTGTCGTAAGACGGGCGAGTTTGCCGAAGCGAGCGCGGCCGCCGTGTTCGATCCGGAATCCGGCGTGGCTAATATCTTTCTCGGTGCGCTGCGCGGAACACCCCAGCCGCTCGCGTCATTGGCGCAGCAGGTGGCGAAACACGGAGGGAGCGCCGCCTCGACCGAATTCATAAACCAGGCGCTCGCGCAATCGGTTGGCGATCTCGATGCGGTCGAGCGCAGCATGGCGGCAGCGGCGGTGACGCGCGCCTTGACGCAGGTGCTCGCGTCGTGACGCCGGTTGCGCTGAGCGTGAACGGGCGGAAGGTCCAGGCGCTGGTCGAGCCGCGCACCCATCTGGCCGATTTCCTGCGCGAGCATTGCCGTCTGACGGGAACTCATCTCGGATGCGAACACGGCGTATGCGGCGCATGCACCGTGTTGATCGACGATAAGCCTGCGCGCTCCTGCATCACCTATGCGGTTCAGTGCGACGGCTTTGCGGTGCAAACGATCGAAGGGTTCGAGGACGATCCGATCATGCAGGAGCTGCGCACGGCATTTTCGCGTGAGCATGGCCTGCAATGCGGCTTCTGTACCTCCGGCATGCTGATCGCGGCGCGCGACATCGTGCAACGGCTCCCGGACGCGGACGCGCACCGGATCCGGGTCGAGCTTTCCGGCAATCTGTGCCGGTGCACGGGATATCTGGGCATCATCAACGCGGTGGAAAGCGTGGTCGCGGCGCGCCGGTCGAAACCCATGGCCGTCACATCCGCGGCGGCTGCGCGGCCAGCTCCTCTTCATGCGTTCGTGCCGACGGGCGAAGTCGCGCCGCCGCCGATGACCGCGCCAGCGCCCGCGGTCGAAGAGATACGCACAGGTTGGACGCGGTTCGAGGAGAGTTTTGTGGTGGCGAGATCGCCGGCGACGGTATGGGCGATGTTCGCGGACATCGCTGCCGTGGCCGCTTGCCTCGACGGGGCTGAGTTGACCGAGCACGACGCGAATACCGCGAAGGGAAAGATGCGGATAAAGCTCGGTCCGATCCAGGCCGGCTTCTCCGGCTCCGCCGTGATCGAACGCGACGATCGGGCGCAGCGCGGTATCATTCGCGGCGCGGGCAGCGACAAGGGTACCGGCTCGCGGACCAAGGGCGAAATCGTCTACCGCCTTACGCCGGAGGCCGACGGGCGGCAGACCCGGGTTTCCGTGACGGTCGAATATAGCCTGCAAGGCCCCCTCGCCCAATTCTCGCGCTCGGGCCTTGTCCTCGCGCTTGGCCGTCGCTTGGTGTCCGATTTTGCCGCCAATCTCAACGCGCAGCTCGCGGGAGCAAAAATACGCGCAACGCCCGGCGTGCCGTTCAATGCCGGGCGGTTCCTCTGGTCGTGGTTCGTTGACCGGCTACGCCGCCTCTTCGGCCGCTAAGAAAGATATGATGGTATACTGATGACTCGCAAAGACCTTGCCGCGGCTGCTCAAGGTTCTGCGCTGAGCTATTGGCCTTGTGAAAAATCAAAGCTATGCTGAACGATCTCGTTTCGGGCCGCAGACGATGGCATGGCAAAGGGCCGCATCCCTCAGTGAAATCGACGTGGACGGCGTGCTGGGCGTGGACGTGAACGGCTCGCCCGTCGCGCTCTACCGGTTATCGAACGAGGTCTTTGCCACCTCCGGAATTTGTACCCATGCGCTGGCGTTGTTGAGCGAGGGTTTCGTCGAGGACGGCAAGATCGAGTGCCCGCTGCATCAGGGTCAATTCGACATTCGCTCGGGCAGGGCGCTGTGTGCGCCGGCGACGGAGGATCTCTGCACCTACGCCGTGAAGCTCGAAGGCGATGACGTCTTCATCGATATGGAGCGGCCGGCCGCCTCGGCGCAGGTCGTGGCGAACGCCGCGCCGGATCGCAAAGCGGGGGGCGGCGTTCGGGCTGCCGAAGAAGACAATAAGGCGAATACTCGCAAGATTGCCGCCATGAACATGGATCCTGAGCTTTCGCTGACGAAACGTTATGTCTGGCCGGCGGAAGGGCTCACGCGCATCCCCGATTGGGTCTACACCGATCAGACGATCTATGAGCGCGAGATCGAGAAGATTTTTCATGGCCGTACCTGGAACTACGTCGCCCTGGAATGCGAAGTGCCCAAGGCCGGCGATTTCATCCGCTCCAATGTCGGTCCAACGCCGGTGGTCGTCGTTCGCGGCGACGATGGCTCCATCAATGTCTTCGAGAACCGCTGTTCACATCGCGCCGCAGAATTCTGTCGCGAGCTCAGCGGCAACGTCAAAGAATTCGTCTGCCCTTACCATCAGTGGACCTACGATCTTCAAGGCAATCTCGCCGGCGTTCCATTCCGACGCGGCGTAAACGGAAAGGGCGGCATGCCCGCCGATTTCGACAGCGCGCAGCATGGATTGCGTCGGCTCAATGTCACGACTCACCGCGGCGTCGTGTTCGCTTCCTATGTCCGGGACATGGAATCGTTACAGGATTACCTCGGGCCGGAGGTGCTCAAGGAGTTCGAGGCGACTTTCGACGGTCGCAAGCCGCGGCTTCTGGGCTACTACCGCCACACGCTGCCCGGCAATTGGAAGCTCTACCACGAGAATCTAAAGGACCCTTATCACGCCACGCTGCTGCACACGTTCCTGGTGACGTTCGGGCTGTTGGTCGCGGGCAACCGATCGCTCATGCTTGCGGACGCGACCGGGCGGCACGGGGTCATGGCGTCGGCCAAGTCGGAACGCAAGAGCATTTCCAGCGATGCCAAGAAGGAGATGCGCGCCTATCGCGACGGCATGACGCTGGCGGAGCCGCGCTTCATGGACTTCATCGAGGAGTTCGACAGTCCCTGGTCGGTGACGATGGCAACCATCTGGCCGAATCTGATCATCCAGCGCGAGATGAATACGCTCGGCGTGCGCCAAATTGTACCGACTGGTCCGCACGAGTTCATTATGAAGTGGACGATGTTCGGCTTCGAGGACGACGACGACGAGATGACCCGCCATCGTCTGCGCCAGGGCAATCTCATGGGCCCGGCGGGCTTCCTCGGCCTGGAGGACAACGAGGCGATCAAGTTTGTGCAAGACGGAATGCAGCATGTTCCGGGCGGCCAGCATCTGGTGAAGCTCGATCCCGCGGTTGCGTCGGGCACTTCCGACAGTTTGATCTCCGAAGCATCGATCCGGGCCATGTATCAGCACTGGCGCGCGGAGATGGGGCTCTAGAATCATGGGTGAACCCGCTCTGACGCGTGATCACCCGCCCGACCCCGGGTCGCTCGATTCGCGCCTGCAAGCTCTGCTGTTGCATCACGAGATCGAATCCTTCAATGCGCGATACGCGCAGGCGCTCGACGAGCAGCGGCTGGCGGATTGGACGGAGATGTTCACCGACGATGCGCTCTACGTTGTCCTGTCGCGCGAAAATTTCGACCGCAGGCTACCGGTCGGCTTGATCTATTGTGAGAACAAGCGAATGATCCACGACCGCGCATTCGCGCTCATGGAAACTTCGATGTTTGCGCCGCGTTATTTGCGGCACATCATCGCAAACCAGGTTGTTGTGAGTGCAGACAGCAACGCAATGGTGAAGGCCCGCGCGAACTATGTCGTGCTTCAGGTACTGTTCGATCGTCCTGATGCGACGCTGCATCAGGTCGGCGTCTACTATGACGTGTTCCGTCGCGTAGGTGGCGAGCTCAAGCTCGCCGAGCGCCGTTGCGTCTACGACAATCTTCTCGTGCCGAATGCCCTGTGCGTTCCGGTCTAGAGTCGGCGGACCGACAGCAGCCTCTCTTACCCCGGCGGCGATCGACCGGCTCGCAGGCCGGCATTCCAGGATCGCCACAAAAACGAAACACCCTAAATGCCCAAGGTCATTCCACCAGCGCGAGCACACGCGCCGGACTGGCGTCTCCACCTTTGATCTTTAGGGGCGCTGCTATCATCACAAACCTGTTTTTCCCAATCTGGGAAAGATTGGTGACGAACTGAATCATGGGAATGCCCTTCTCGAGCAGCGCGAGGTGGTTTGCGACCCACACTTCGCCTGGATCGAGTTTGACCCCCCTCCAGATTGCCTTTTCCGGAAAGACATCCATCGCCACCGCGGACACGTTTTTCTTTACCATCAGCTCACCCACGCCGGGCTCAAGATAGGGCATCTGCTCCCAGAACTCAGGCTTGCCCCACGTCTTCTCCGTCCAACCGGTATTGATGACAGGAATGACATCCGGACCGAAGTCCACCCCAGTATCCAGAATGTCCTTCGCCGACACCGACGAATTCGCGCCCTTGTGGGGCAAGTTAATCAGCACTGCCTCTTTTGCGACTTGTCCCAAGGGAATTTGGTCGACCGGATATCCCTTGTCGATCATGTGCCGCGGCGCATCGATGTGGGTGCCGTTGTGTACGAGGATGGAGACGACTGAAATCATGGATCGGCCGTTGACCACCAAATTGTTGCCGAGCGTCATGCCTTCGGCCCGCAACAACTCCTTTTGAGCCTCGGTGATGGCTGCGATGACGGTCACTCTGGACGGGTTGTCCGCGTAAGACTTGAGCCCGGGGATGCCTGCCATGTTGCTTTCGATTGGCAGGGTCAAATCGACGACGCGAGTGTATTTCAGCTGAACCGGCGTCTGCGCCCACCCGACCGACGCTGCCCCGAGCAGGCTCGACATGAAGGTCAAAAAGACGAACTTCTTCGCTTTCGACATGTTTCGCTCCTTGCTTCAGGTCGCCGCACCCACACAGGATACGACATCCGTCGCAAACGTCATTGCAGTGACGATACAGTTATTGTGTACGGTAGGTATGTTTCGTATACGTGTCAAACTGGCTTCGCGCGCGCTTCATTGCCAGCGAGGTTGCGACGTGGGGCAGCGTTATCGGATCTGTTGGCATCCAGATCGATTGATGTTCAACTCCACGAATAAGGTCGATGTCCAATTCGAATGCCTCGGGACGGAAGGGTGCCAGATTTGTCTCGGCTTCGCACAACCGCTCTCTGATGTCCGCAGATGATCTGTTCCTTTGCACGACCAAAGCTAGCTCCGCTCACCCGTTAAAGCCCTATCGGGAAGAAGCCAATCGCCCGGTCGTCTGGATAGTGGAGACTGAACATGGCCAATAAGGATCTACGCGACTGGATCAGTGGTGTTGAGGCGGCGGGCGAACTAAAACTCATCAAGGGCGCCGAGCCCAAAGAGGAAATCGGCGGCTTCGTTGACATTTATCAAAGGAAAATGGGCAACCCGGCACTCATGTTCGATGAGATACCGGGATTTGCGAAAGGCCGTCGCGTCATCGCCAACATCCTGACCTCGGTGCCGCGCATCAACATCGCCCTAGGATTGCCTCCGCAAGCATCCGAGATGGAGCTTATCCAATGGTGGCGGAACTACATGAAAAATGCTCCGTCCCAGAAACCCAAGCCGGTCAACGGCGGGCCGCTACTCGACAACGTCCGGGAAGGCAAAGACGTCAACATTCAAAGCATTCCCACGCCGGTCTGGCATGAGCGCGACGGCGGCCCGTTCATCGGCACGGCATGCATGGTGGCAATGAAGGACCCGGACTCGGGCTGGATCAATTACGGCTGCTATCGCATTCAGTCGCATGGTCCCGATGTGGCCACTGTCTTCATGTCTCCGGGCAAGCACGGTCTCATTATCATGGGCAAGTATCACGAGCGGAAACGGCCTTGTCCTGTTGCCGTGGTTGTTGGCATGCATCCCGCGATGTTCATGCTGGCCGGATTAGAAATCCCGTACGGCAAGAACGAAATCGAGGCCGCAGGTGGAATCCTCGGCGAGCCCGTCGAAGTTATCAACATGCCGCGGACAGGGCTTCCCGTTCCGGCAAATTCGGAGATCGCTTTTGAAGGCTTCATCCATCCGAACGATAAATTGTCGGAAGGTCCACTCGGCGAGTGGACGGGTTACTACCCTTCCGGCAGTCATCCCGAGCCCGCAATCCGCATCGCCACGATGATGCATCGGAACGATCCAATTCTGATGGGAGCTATTCCGGCGGTGCCTCCAAACGACAACACCTTCTACCTCGGCATTTATCGATGCGGCGCAGTCTGGAATCAGCTTGAAGCCGCAGGCATCCCCGAGGTTAAAGGCGTGTGGGCGCACGAGGCCGGCGGAAGCCGTTTCATGCTGACGGTGTCCATCAAGCAGCTCTACGGCGGACACGCCAAACAGGCTGGCATGGTGGCATCGCATTGCCACGCTGGGGCTTATTGCAATCGCTGGACCATCGTCGTGGACGATGACATCGACCCTGCCAACATAAACGACGTCATTTGGGCCATGTGCACGCGTTGCGATCCACGCGATCAGGTCGACATTATCCATGGCGGCTGGAGCTCAGCGCTCGATCCGATGTGCTACAACGCGGAGAACGACAAGCGCAATTCGCGTGTCGTCATCAACGCGTGCGTGCCATTCAATCGACAAAAGACGTTTCCGGCGATTGCGCGAGCGAGCAAAGAACTGGACTCGCGCATGCGTGCAAAATGGGCAAAGGAGCTTCCGGCCGACTTCTAATCGCCGACCTTGGCCGGCACCGCTGCAGTTGCGGTGACTGGCGCGGAGGACTCACTCACGTTTGGGCCCGGATGGCGTCGCCGAGCTCTCGGCCGGCCGCCACAATGGCTGTCACGATCCCGGCGTATCCGGTGCAGCGGCAAATTTGACCGCTGAGTTGGTCTCTGACTGTCCGCGCATCTGGATTGGCCATCCGCAACAGAATGTCGCGCGCCATCATCAGCATCCCAGGCGTGCAAAATCCGCACTGTAGGGCGTGAGATTGATGGAAATGCCGGCGTAGTACTTCCATTGTGGGATCGTCGTCCAGGCCTTCTAGCGTCTGCACGGAACGACCGTCACACATGATCGCAAGTCGAAGGCAAGATCGGGTGGCTTGTCCATCCACGGCGACCGTACAGGCACCGCACGCTCCGTGTTCACACCCCAGATGGGTTGCCGTCAGGCGACAACGGTCGCGCAGGAAATCTGCAAGGGTTTCCCGCGGCTCCACTTCAGAGGTGACTTTGGCACCATTCAATTCAAGCGTCAGGGACTTCATTTGCCTTGTACCTCCCGCACGGCGCGCAGGACGGTCGAAACATGCAGGCGCTTTAAATAGGCGTCGTCTTGGGGTACGAGCGCGGCCACATCGTCAGCGATTGCACACTGCAAAGCGTCGTCGGATCTATCTCTGGCTTCGATCCGTTCAGCCACCTTCGGAAGCAGGCAGGGGCGCTCTGCAGCAGCCGCGAGCACGACCGAAGCCGGACCACCGCGGCCGTGCGCTACGGCGAATGCAATCGAATCCGCGAACGCGCCGCTTTTTCGCATCACCTTGAAAAAGCCCCAGCGCAGCGCCGCATCGGGACGTGGAATGTCGAAGCCTAGGATGATTTCATCGGAGGTCAGCGACGTCGAATACTGTCCCAGTACGAACTCGCTAATGGACTGTGAGCGGGTGCCTTTCAGCCCCGAGATTCGAACATGGGCCCCGAGCGCCATCAAACAGCCGGGCCAATCCGAGGCGGGATCGGCAAGCGCTACGCTGCCTCCGATCGTTCCGTAATTACGAACCGCGCGGTAAGAAATTTTAGCAGCGACCTTTTGCATCAGCCCACCGAATGCCTCGGGAAGCTTGCCGTCTTCAATCGCAGCATGCGTCGTCAAAGCACCGATTCGAATGGTAGTCGACGTTGCGGTAACCTCTTTGAGCTCTTGCAATCGCCCGATGTCGACCAGAAGGTCGGGCAACGCGACCCGCAAATTGAGCATAGGCACCAACGATTGGCCGCCGGCGATTGCGGCCGTCGCGGCGCCGCCCGAGGCCAACAACGTGCTGGCCTCGGCGACGGTTTTCGGAACTGCGTAGTCGAATATCGCCGCTTTCATGGGTGGGGGTTTTTCGCGCGGCGCGCCCGTTCAATCGCGTCTGAAACACGGCGCGGCGTCAACGGCGTTTCGTTGAAAGTTGCACCGATGTCGCGAAATGCATCTGCGATTGCATTGGCAATGGCCGCTGGTGGAGCGATCGCGCCTCCTTCGCCGAGCCCTTTCACGCCATACTCGGTCGTCAAAGCAGGTGTCACGAGGTGAGCGATGCGCACAGGAGGAATTTCCGGCGCGCACGGCACCATATAGTCCGCGAACGTTGTGGCGAGCGGTTGGCCCTGTTCGTCATAGGGTATCTCTTCATAGAGCGCGGTACCGATCCCCTGCGCGATACCCCCTTGCACTTGGCCGTCTACGATCATCGGATTAATCATCGTGCCGCAGTCTTCAGACACCACATAATCGAGTATTTCGGTCACCCCATTGTCGGGATCCACCGCCACGACGGCCGCGTGGGTGCCGTACGCAAAAACACCGCCGGAATCAGCCGGCTCGTAGGTAGCGGTCGTTTCCAGCAGCGGATCCATACCCGACGGCAGATGATCCGGCCGGGCGTTCGCCGCGAAGGCGATCTCCGCAATGCTGATGTTGGCCGACGGGCCGTGGACCATTCCGCCCTCGATGCGGGTGTCCGCGACTCTGGCCTGCAACAGATGTGCCCCAATGCGCCGTATCTTTTCAGCGAGCGCGCGCGAGGCTTTACCCACGGCGCCTCCAGCGAACACGATCGATCGGGACGCGAACGTGCCGAAACCATATGGCCCAACCGCAGTATCGCCGTAACGGACAGAAATCCGTGCGGGGTCGATCCCCAACTCGTGCGCGGCGATCTGCGCCAGCGATGTCTCATGTCCTTGGCCATGGTTCTGCACGCCCACGTAGATCAGAACAGCCCCGTCCGGCAGCATGCGGACATTTGCCGACTCGTAACCCGGGATTACGCGAAACTTGCGTTTGACGAATTCCACAGTGCCGTGACCGCTCTGCTCGGTGTAAAAGGCAAATCCCACGCCAATCCTGCGTCCGTCGGGCTCGCCCGCCGTCTGTCGCTTGCGGATGGCGGGCAGATCAATTTTGTCGCGCGCGATATCGAGCGCGGCAACATAGTCTCCGGTGTCGAGCTTGAGACCGGCCGCGGTCTTGTAAGGAAGTTCACCGGCGGTGACGATGTTCTGTCTTCGCAGATCGAATGGCTCACGCCGCAGTTCGCGCGCGACCTCGTCGACCAGGCGTTCGATCGCAAAAGTTGCTCCCGGCCGGGCCACCCCACGATAAGGACCCATCGGAGCCTTGTTCGTGGCAACGGTGTGGGCGTCGAGCTTCAAATGGCGGATGCGATAAGGCCCCGTCAAATTGCGCGACGCCATGCTCGCTTCTTGAAAAGCGCCCGTCGGCCACAACGCGTAAGCACCAGCATCGATGTAGATGTCCCCCTCGATGCCGAGAAGTGTGCCGTCCCGATCCGCCGAAATGGTCAAATCGTAGGTGTGGTCTCGGGCGTGGATTGACGCGAGCAGATGTTCTCGTCGATCCTCGATCCATCGCACCGGATGCTTGACCCTCAATGCGATCGCAGCGACGGCAACGTCCTCGGGCATAATGCGGTTCTTGCCGCCGAAGCCGCCGCCGACATCAGGCGCGATGACGCGAACCTTGTGTTCGGGTAGGCCAAGCATCCGGGAAAGCGCCAGCCGCTTGACCTGGCCGCCCTGTGTCGAAAGGTAGACGACCAATTCATCAAGCCGATAGTCCCAGTAAGCGAGAACGCCCCGTCCTTCGAGTGAAACGGTCGCCTGTCGATTTAGCCTCAGACGGCGCGTCAAGCGGATCGGCGCCGAGGTTAGAGATTCCGGGTTTCCCTCGACCACCCGAGTGCTGAGGTAGGCATTGCTGGGCCATTCATCGAAAACCCGTGGGCTATCAGGGCGCATCGCGGCAACGACGTCCACGACAGCGGGCAATTCCGCCAATTCAACGTGCACCCGGTCGGCCAGATCCTCGGCCTGAGCTCGCGTCGGCATCATGCAGGCCGCGATGGTCTGTCCCACGTACCGAACCCGGCGATCCGCCAATGGGGGATACGGACTATGGCGATGCGCGGCGAGCTCCGGCCCTGCCTCCAGAATGTTGATCGGGCCGATGTCCGCGAGTGTGAAAACCCGCCCTGCTGCTTCCGGGGGCTTGGTCACGTGGCGCACGTTGGCGTGCGCCCTCTGGCTGCGTACGAACGCGATCTCCTGCGTGCCAGGCATGTTGATGTCAGCGATGAACACGCCGTGCCCGTGGAGGTGCCTTGCATCCTCCTTGCGCAGTAAACTGGCGCCTATCCAGCTTGCAGTTCGCTCGCGGTCGGTCATCTTGCCAGGCTACGTATACTTTCGAGCGTTATTGTATGCGAGAGCGCCGCTGTCAACGGATTCGTCAACGGCGCCCCCAGCTGCTCCGGCCTAGCGCGTAATTTCCTATCCGGCTTTCTGACGCCGCCGCGGTGGTCTTTTGGAGGAGGCAGATTCCCCGTTTCGCGAGAAGTGCTCGATGACTTGCAGGCCGGTACCGATCACATGGTCACGCATGACGTCGTAGGCCCGCTCTGCGTCAGAGCTGATAATGGTTCGTACGATTTCGTCATGCTCATGAAAGGAATACTCCGTTCGGCCCGGAACAAACTGAAGCGCTCGAAAAGGTGCGAGCCTTTGCCGGAAACTACGAGTCACCGAAGC
>Ga0310911_10000536_pt1 | contig 14253 bp, 18 predicted proteins | sample GREbulkMGHF170_FD_203532 | JGI IMG/M metagenome (GOLD analysis project Ga0310911, IMG submission 203532) | Lab enrichment of tropical soil microbial communities from Luquillo Experimental Forest, Puerto Rico - GRE.bulkMG.HF170 | ecosystem: Environmental > Terrestrial > Soil > Tropical forest >... | reverse complement strand
GCCAGAGGTCTCCCCATGGAGCGGTATGCCTTTCCCGAGATCGGCGTGCCAACCTATAGCCCGATTGCTCCTCCAATCGATCGATGCATGGTCTATTCGATTGTGCGGACCGAGAGCGCCTTTGACCATCGCGACACTTCCCCGGCTGATGCGGTGGGGCTGATGCAAGTCACACCGGAAGCCGGTCGCGACACCGCCCAACGGTTCGGCGTTGCTTACGACTGGAAGCGTCTCGTATCCGATCCGGTCTACAACACGCAAATGGGCGCCGCCGAAATCAGCGCTCTATTTAAGGAATACAACGGCTCCTACATCATGACGTTCGCCGGCTACAATGCCGGCCGTGGCCGCGTTCAGCAATGGGTGACCAAGCACGGCGATCCGCGCAATCCCAAGATCGATGCGGTCGATTGGGTCGAGCGCATATCATTGGCTGAGACGCGCAATTACGTTCAGCGTGTTATGGAAAACCTCCAAGTATATGCGGCACGCTTGGGCGCCAGCGTCACAACCGTCGAACCGAACCTGCACCGCGTGACGGCCATCGAGACACGCGCCACGCCGACGTTTGTGGATGCCGTTCCCAAATAAATGTTTCGCTCCGCAGGTTGCAAGATGATGACGAATAGACGCTGCTCGCTGCTGACAGGAAGTGTTGCACTGACATTGTTCATGATCGCCCTGCCAGGAATCGCGTGTGCATTCGATCCCTACGGCACCTGGATGCGCCCATCTACCGGTACGCAGGTGAGCTTCTACGATTGTGGCGGCAAGCTTTGTGCGAAAATTGTCGCGGTTAAAGATGAGCGCCGGAAGAGCAAAATCGGTACGGTGATCATCCCTGGAGCCACCAAGTCCGCGGACAATCAATGGAAAGGCGATCTGTTGAACGCGGATGATGGCAAAATCTATACGGGGGTTGTCACCATGCAGGGACCTAACGCTTTAAATCTAAAAGGCTGCGTCGCGTTCATTTGCCAGGGAGAGACCTGGACGAAGATTAAATGATACAAGGATCTCGGGGCCGAACATTATCCAAGCGGCCTATCGGTATGTGGGTTCGTTGGCGGGTTCGAGCTTTTTCTCCAAACACTTGAAGCACATGTTTCACCCGAAGCATATTGCAGCCGTCTTAATCGCTATGTGCCTCGCCAGTACCGGGGACGCCGCGTCGCGGCTCGAATCGCCTGGCGCCGCTGAGAAGGTGGCGATCCAGCCGCGCGGACGCGTCTATCTATTCCGTGGCTTCATCGGCCTGATTACTGATCGGGGCATGGATAAACTGACGGAGCGCATCAACCGCACCGGCGTGACCGCAAACGTCAACTCCTACCTAATGTGGCGCGGGCTCGCCGATCAAGCGATCAGCGATTACCGCCGCGACCCTGAACCGATTACCATTATCGGCCACTCCCTGGGCGGCGATGCGGCCGTTAAATTTGCCGAACGTCTGGACGCCGTTGATGTCCCAGTGAGCCTACTGATCACCTACGATCCCACGCGCTTTGCCCACAATGTGCCACCCAATGTCGAGCGGTATATCAACCTTTATCAATCCTCTAACATTCTTGGCGGCGGCGGCGACGTTGTGCAGGGCCGTGGCTTCCATGGCCACTACGCTAGCTTCGATCTCAAAGACCGCCCCGGAATGTTTCACATCAATATGGAAAAGTTTGGAGATATCCACGACCAATTAATTAGCAAGATTGCTGCGCTCGCAGTGACACCAGCGAGTGCCGGAGGTGAAGCCATACCGCTGCGCATTGACGTTCCGCCCACTGCTTCGATCGAACTATGGGATAGCGGCTTGCCGGTATCGGCTCAGGCCGGCGATACGCTACCAACTCTTGCGGCGACGTATAATGTGCCGCTCTGGGCGCTAACACAGGTCAACAACTTGTCGGAGGCCGCAACGCTGACCAAAGGCGCGCAGATCATTGTCCCGCGCTATCTTGTCCCGATTGCTGCGCCGAGCGCGGTCTCATCGCACGGCACGTCGAACAGACGCTGATCTGCGGCGCATGATGCCGCCTCGAGCTTGATTGAAGGTTGGCTTATTGACCGTGGTTCGCCAATACCTGCTGGCAGGCATGGCTAATCTTGGGCCGATTCGCCTGTAGACAGCCCAGAATCCCCAACACGTCATTAGGATTGATCTGCAGCTGGGTTTGGCAAAACCTGCTCACGTCGGGATGGCAGGCGGCACGCTCTTGATCATTACCTTGCCCCATCAGCGAAGCGACGGGCGGCGGCTGCGGAGGCAATTGCTGCGCGTCCGCAGCTCCTAGTGCCAGCGCGAACATCATCGACAGGACAGATATCCGGATCATCATCCCCCCTCCGCGCTTCGGCCCGTCGAATCTCGCCAATTAATCTCACAATTCTTTGCTGCTGCCGAGAGTCGGGAGGCGCGCCAGCACTCGCACAAGTGACTTTCGGCTAGAGCGTGACAAATTTGCCAGTACGAGCCGGAAAGGGCGACTCGTAAATCCGGACACGGCTGAGCGTGCTTTGTTCACACAGAAACAGTTGTAGATGAGTCGGCGCCGCGAGTGGTAGAAGTTTTGACGTCATTCGGGGTACGGTTGTACAATCCTGATCGGCAAAATGGGGCGCTGGGGGGCTCTTGATTATTGTCGTTGGATTAGCGTTTGAGGCTCGCATCGCTGCGGGCCCGGGGATTCGCGTCGTTTGCGGTGGCGATGGCCGTCATTTGTCGGCCGCGCTTGCAGCGGCGATCGCAGAAGCCCGCACGCTGTTTGGGAATTGCCCTGGGATTATTAGCTTTGGCGTGGCCGGCGGTCTTGCGCCGCAACTACGGCCCGGAACCTGTGTTATCGGTTCTGCGATCCTCTCAGGATCGAATCGGATGCCGACGAATCACATATGGTCTCGGCAATTACTGCAGACGTTCCCGGACGCAGTGTCCGGCGTGCTGCTGGGTGTATCGGCTCCTATTTGTGATCCGCGCGACAAGCGCGCGCTTCACGTGAGTAGTGGCGCAATTGCCGTCGATATGGAATCTCATGTCGTCGCCGCGGTGGGCGCCGCGCACGGGTTACCGGTAGCTGCAATGCGCGTTGTCACCGATCCAGCCGAGCGCACGCTGCCCGCGTCCGCGGTCGCTGCGATGCGCCCGAACGGAACCACCAACATTGGGGCCATGATCAAAGCGGTGTTGATGAGACCGCGTGAAATACCGGCGCTTTTTCAAACGGCACTCGACGCACTTGCAGCCCGGGCAACGCTGGTGCGGGGACGACGCTTGCTCGGTCCTGCTCTCTTGCTCGTCAATTCCCTTCAAAGCGAGCCAGTAACAGCAACGAACCCTACCTGGGACCTGCAATACAAACAGCAACCATGGAAGGTGCCTAACGGCGCGAAGGTGTTGCGCCCCCAATACACACGTTGAAATTAATGGCTCGCCAGAATCGCTGCCGTTGAAACGGCGGATTGTATGAAGACTATGGGCTTAAGGGGCGAAATGGTTCCATCAGAGGTAAAACCGATGAAGGACTCGGGGGGCTGCACCCGGTCGCGCCGGTTTTCGTATCTGGCTCGGCGTTGTCATCGACCGCGTTCCCCGGTGCTGTCGCTGTTGCTGCTTGGACTATCGATTGGCATCAGCAACGCGCAGACAACAAGCATTTCGCAGCCTCGTGAGCACGTTTATCTGCTTCGCGGTTTCGCGAACGTGTTCTCGTTGGGCATGGAGCAACTCGGCGTGCCAGTCAAATTGGCCATAGGGCTAGATCCAACGTCCCGCATGACCACGACAGGCCACGTCGACCGTTATATCAATTATTACATTGCCAACGGATTCGGCGATCCAGTCGACAGGGGCCAAGGATTCAGTGGCGCGCTGCAAAATGTCGATCTCGAGCACATGGCTGGTGTCGGGCATTTCAATATCGATAAAAACAATGTGCTGCAGGGCATGGTGATTAGAGACATCCTCACTGCAGTATCCGCTAGTCCTCTGCGCGCTCCTGTTACGTGTGACCCATATAGCGGCAAAAGCTGCGGCTCTCCCAAACACGGTGCAGTCACTGAAGGCACGATTGGGTCCGCGGGCCGATAGCTGCCGCTGCAACAAAGCGTCGGTAGGTCAGTTAAGAATCAACGGTGCGGTAGAAACGGAACCAGCATCGGGACGCGCCGGCGGTAAGACTCGTAGGCGTCTGGACCGAGCTCAGCCAACAGAAACCGCTCCTCGGCGCGCGCTTTCACCCACAGGCCAAGGACAATGAGCAGGGCGCCCAAGAGCGCCACCAGTGTTGCCTCGATGGCTGCGGTTGCCAGCAGCGCAATGATGAGACCCGTGTAAATAGGATGGCGCACGAAGGCATAAGGGCCGGTGTCAACTAGCCGATGTTCTTCCTTGCGCGTGATCGCGCTGGACCAAAGGCGGCCAAGTTGCATTCGCGCCCACCAGGTTAGCGCGAGACCTAGCAGCATGACGCCGACGAGTGCTGAGGCGCCGTGATCGCCAATTTGCCAGGTCGGCTTCTCGCCCAATACCTGCGCTGTCCAGGGCGCAATGAGGATAGCCCCGGCAAAAATGGCGATACGGTAGATCCACGTTTCACGTGTTGCGGCGCGTTTTTCCGTGCGGCCCGACCACAATGACGCCGCCACCCAACTGACGACCCATCCGATCCAGATGACTTGGAAGGATTCGCTTGGCTGAACGATCACGACCCTGACGCTTTACTCTAGAAGCCGGGCATCATCTTCCACGGACCAACTCTCATCAAGCAAGCCGCTGTAAGCCCGTACGTCCATTATGTCCGCGGTGGTCGATTCTTGCGGCTTGTTGAGAATAGATTGTATCGCTTCCTCTAAAGCCCCTCCAATCGGACGCGGCGCATAGCCGAGTTCTCGGCGCGCTTTTTCGATCGACAAGGCTTGAGACCGCAACCCGATGCGCACGCCCTCAATCGTAGCGGCCGGCGGCGTATGGGTCACATGATCGGCGATAAATTCCAGCACTGCGGCGGTCGTTTGCGCCATTACAGCAGGAATTGGAATGCGCAGCGCGCTGCGGCCGCTGAGCACGCTGACGATAGCGAGGAGTTTTTTCAGTGAGATGTTTTCGCCACCGAGAATGTAGCGTTGCCCGGTTTGCCCGCGCTCCATGGCAAGGAGCAAACCCATTGCGACGTCGCGGACGTCGACAAGGTTCATGATGAAATCCAGGTAGATCTGAACACGTCGGTTTAGAAAATATTGCAACATCAAGGTCGGAGGCGTGAGATTCCCGTTGGGTGGTCCGATCGGCATCGTCGGATTAGCAATGACCACCGGGAAGCCCGATGCCGCAGCCTGCAAAGCCTGCTGTTCGCCCAGCATTTTCGAGCGCGTGTAAGCCCCAGGCATTTGGTCCAGCATGACGGAGACGTCTTCAGCGAGGGTAGATGCCGTACACGAGGGCTGGAAAAGAATGGATTCTGTTGAACAGTGCAGGAAACGGGAAACGCCCCGCTTACGCGCGGCGGCGATTGTGATTGCAGTGCCTTGAGCGTTATTAAGGTGGAAATCATTCTTGTGGCGGGCCCACATGCCTGGCAGGCCGGCGAGGTGATAAACCTCTTCGACATCATCAAGTGTCGCTTCCAGCAATTTTGAATCGAGTATTGAGCCTCGGACATACTGCACCGCCGTTGCGGAACATCGCGGAGGACGAAGGTCAAGAATGCGCACGCGACGACCATGCGCGAGAAGGGTCGTCACCAGATGTTGCCCAATAAAGCCGCTTCCACCTGTAACGAGTGCTTGCCGCATGGATCTGCCCAAATCGCCGAATCGAGCCCGTTAGCGATGGTCGGTGAATTTAGGCAAACCGGATTACAGGCGTTGCGGGCCAATATATGGCGTCCCGCGCTCGCAAGCGCGCCGAAGGCCCAAAAAGCCAGACGGACCAGGGAATGGCCGGCCCCCTCCCGGCTTTTGCTTAGCCTTTCGTAACGACCGGCGGCGGGGGCGGAGCTTTGCCCTTGCCGTACGGTGCTCCGTAGGTTTGTGCAGAGGCCGCGACGCTAAAGAGAGTAAGCGCCGCCGCCGTCAGTAGAGCGAGTGCTTTCATAGAAGTCGTCCCTTTGACATGACGAACTAAAGCTACTGACGGGTATCCCCCCTGCACTAGTGCCGGAAAGACACACCCCTCAATTTGATTGTGCCGCAGGCCCGCGGCCAACGCCCCTCGACGAGAATAGCGAGGCTGAAATTGTAAACGTCGCCAAAATCTTACCTGCGCCAATGCCCTGGCTCGAAGCGATAGCTGTAGATATGCGGCATAGTCAGAAATTTAGAAATTTGCCGGATATTTGCCACCGGCAAGAGACACCTTCCAAGCGCCGAATTCGAGCAAACCGAATCAAGTGGCCAAGGCAGTCTGAGTTCGGGTATTTCGTAAGTCGGTGACGGCAACTTGGGGGTACTTGGGGGGACGTTATGCGGCAGAAGCTGATCGGTAGGTCTTCAGCCCGGCTGCTTATTCCGTTGTCAATGATCGCCCTGGCGGGGCTTGGCCTCTCGGTGGCTGGCGCTCAGACGAGCTCACACACGCAGATTGTACAGCCGGCGAATGCCACGAGCGGATCTGGAGAATATTACGTCGAGTTCCGCTCTCGCCAGTCATGGGACTACGGCCACACCTTTGTGGTGTTCGGCCGTGTCGGCGAGACACCCCGCAAGAGCAACGTTGCCGGGCTTTCGCCAAAGGGCGACGACCCAAAGATGTGGGTCATGGGGCACTATGTCCCGGTCCCCTCGGATACTGGCTGGACCGACGGCGACCTTGAAGACAGGTACATCACGTCGCGCTATCGCGTACTGATGAATAAGGCCCAGTACGATAGAGTCGTTGCCTATATTCGTCAGCTGCAGGCCACACATACGACCTGGAGCGTGGAACTATACAATTGCAACGCCTTCGTCGCTGACATCGCAAGATTCATGGGTCTTAAGGCGCCGTCCTCAAGCTGGATTTATCCGAAAGTCTTCGTGAGCAATATGCGCAAGATCAATACCGGGCATCCGGAAGCCGCCAACGAACTCGTCAGCGAGAACGTAAAGGAAATGAACAATCCGACCCGGGACGGCCGCGCCATGATCAACGCCGGCTTGATTCATCCGGGCAGCCCGCCAGCCGGATCGGCGTCGCCCCCACACGTCACCATCGGCGCCGTTCGCGTCTCGAACCGACCGGCGAGTTCGGAAGGCCGTTTACCCGGGGAATGAGCGAGCGGTCTGTTTGATCTCCGATTTTGGCACTTAGTGGACATCGTGCGGCAACCAGTCATCGCGGAAGTGATTTAACTGCGCTCCTTTCGCTCCTCGACGTGCCGACCTTGACACTCTGATCCGCGCCGGCGTCGCCGGCGCACGCCGGGCTGTATAGTGCCTTGAAAAAAGCCATTTCCGCCCACTGAAATCCCTTCAGGGGAACGCCCATCCCCGGGTAGTCTGAATGGGAGGGAGACGCCGCCAGGGACGGGGTGCGCGATGGTATGGGGGAGAGCCCGCCGAGGGCTTCGTTGCTGTTTGCTTGCTCTCGCCCCCATTGCGGTGGCTCTTGCAAGCGCCAGTGATTTGGTTCACGCCGAAAAATATTCGCCGCCAACCGCATCGATCGTTGTTGACGGCAACAGTGGCGCTGTGCTGCAGGCCTCGAATCCGGATGCGTTACGCCATCCGGCCTCGCTGACCAAGATCATGACGCTCTACCTGCTGTTTGAGCGTCTCGAAGCCGGCAAGTTCAAGCTCGACAGCATGCTGACGGTGTCCGAGCACGCTTCCGAACAGGCTCCGACCAAGCTCGGACTCAAGCCCGGACAGACCATCGCGGTCGAAGATGCGATCAAGGCCATTGTCACGAAATCCGCGAATGACGCTGCCGTGGCCGTTGCCGAGAATCTCGGCGGCGACGAGGGCCGTTTCGCTAAGCTGATGACGCAAAAAGCGCGTGACCTTGGCATGACACGCACGACTTACACCAACGCTTCGGGCCTGCCGGATGACGATCAGATCACAACCGCTCGAGACCAAGCGCTGTTGGGGCGTCTCATCCAGAAACGATTCCCGCGCTACTACAAATATTTCTCGACCGAATCCTTCGTCTACCACGGCGAAACGATGCGCAATCACAATCAGCTACTCGGTTCGATCGAGGGTGTCGACGGCATTAAGACCGGATTTACCCGCGCCTCAGGCTTCAATCTGGTGACCTCGGTGCATCGCGACGGGCGCTACATCGTTGCCGTCGTGATGGGCGGCCCCTCGTCGCTCGAACGCGACGCTCATATGCGCGAACTGATCGGCGCTCAGATCAAGGGAATCGCGCTCAAACGCGCGGCGCCGGTTATTGCAAAGAGCAATCAGCCGAACGAGACCAAGCCAGCGTTAGCCTACATGCCCGTGGCGTCGCAGGGAAACCCACTCGATCCCATCCAGCCGCTATCGTCCAGTATCTTCCAGACGACGCAGGTGCAGTCGGCGTCGCTCGCACCGACACCGCAACCGCAACCAAGTGCTCAGGTGGCGGCGCGTTGGCTCCCACCAGCGCCACCTGACGATGCGACGATGACAGCGCCCACGTCCACGGTGATCGAGAAGAACCCATTGTCGCATGGCGATCCCACCGTCCCGAACCAGCCGCTGTCTGTGAAGACCGCTACCTTCCAGCGGGTCCAGTCGACATCGCTCGCACCGATGCCGGCACTAGTCCCTGTCGCCGCTAATGCCCCGCAACCGAGTGCGCAAGTGGCGGCTCGTTGGCTACCACCACCGGCGCCTGCCGATGCGCCGATGTCCGCGCCCGCGACCACGGTGATGGAGAGCACTTTGCCATTGTCGCGCGGTGGTGATTCCACCATCTCGAATCAGCCGCGAATGGTGAAGACCGTTACCGTCCACACGGGACCGGTGCAGCCGGCATCGGTCGCGCCGACGCCAGTACTGGTTCCTGACGCCGCTGCTGCCGCGCGGCCCAGTACTCAGGTGGTCGCTCGTTGGTTACCGTCAGTGCCACCGACCGATTCCTCGCGCACAGTTGTCGCGTCCTCTGAGCCGACGCCGATTGTCCAGAGCCCGGAGCAAGCCGCGCCGGCTTTCTCTGAGCCAGCCAAACTTGAACCAAAGAAGATTGAAGCAGCTAAATTAGCAGGGGCGAGGGTTGAACTGACCAAGGTGGAACCTGTAAGTGCCCCGGTAAAGGCCCATATCGCGGCTTCCGCGCCGTACGCACATGATGGATGGGTTATCCAAATCGGCGCCTTCGACCACGAGGACGAAGCGAAGCAGCATCTGAGCATGGCGCAACTCAAGATGCGCAAGGAGCTTGCGACGGCCCACCTGCTCACCGAACGTGTTCAAAAGGGTGACACAGTCCTCTATCGTGCCCGCTTCACCGGGTTCGACAAAGAAACCGCTGATGCCGTCTGCCAGCAGCTTAGGCGAAGCGACATGGATTGCATTGCGCTAAAGAACTAAATCGTCTCGATGGTGTCTTACGATCGTAAAACTCGATTGCGGAACCGCGTCCGGCTAACTTCGCCACTAAAAAGAACGTGGCGATGTGTCTACTGCACCGGATGCACCGGGAGGCAGAGTCCATTGCAAGACTTGCTCAGTAACCCTGAACTCTGTCAGTCCCAACTTCGCCGCTTGCACTAGGTCCAGCAGTCCGTCGATTGTCGATTGGGTTCTGCTACTCCCGACAAAGTGATCGAGTGGTCAAATTCGCTGCACTGCATATGTCCGCTTTTGGCATGGCTTCATTGATAGTAAGCTCTAGATTGGGGCGCGGACCGGCGCGGCACCGGAGCACTTGGAGCCGACGGTGTAAAAAACCCGCCAGTATAGTAACCGCGACCGCCCCAACCTGCCCACGTGTTGTCCGGCATTGCCAAGAGCTGGCGACGCATCGGGCTATCATCGCCGCTTCCCGCCGCCGTGGTCTGTCGAGCCGCGCCCTTGTCTTGCGGCGTGACGTAAATCGCCGATGTAGCTGGCGGCGGCAGTGCACATCATCAAAGAAACCAGAGGTCGCCCCAGTCAGTACACAATATCGGGCCTCTGCTTGGTTGGGGACTAATGTGACCAAGGGGGCGGGGGCGCAGTTGAAATGGGTCTAAAGCAGCACGAAGCAGCGATGCCGAGGTTACTACTTCTAACTGGCATTGTTTTGCTAATCGCAGATTACTCCTTCGCTCAAGACTCCCCAGACCCAACCCCAATGCAATGCCAGTTAATAAGATTGGCGGTAGCTCAATATGGATTCGCCGCCGCCAGGCGGCACGCCCTAGAGACCTACGGTCCAGAGGCTGTAAAGACTGGCGACAGATGTTTCACGAACGTGGGGCTGAGGCTGCGGGCTCACACGAAGAGACACCGCGAATAGCGGTGAGCATCGCCAAGCTTCCGGAGCTTCTGCGCCAAACATAACCGTTTCTGATGTCCGCTTTTGGGGGTAAAGCGGACATCGCATTTCCTGGATCGAATGTCCGCTTCTGACCCAAAGCGGACATGAGCTGCCCCTCGCGACGTCCCGTGGAAAAGCCCATGAGGCGGCGCTCGGCCTGGTCCTCCGGATCGTAGGTCGTCATCACAGCACCATAGTTGGAGTCCACGCGCGCTCAGCTACGAGAGCGCAGGCCCTCCCGGTGGTGCGGCAGATGAAAGCTGGAGCGACGTTGATAAGCAGTGGCTAGTGTCAATCGGTCCAATACAGTCCAGCATCGCAATTCTACCAAAAAACGCTGTGGACGTCGTGGAAAAGTGCAAAGAATTTTTCGTGGGGGCAGGCTTAGGAATCTATCCTGGGCCCGATCGTTGGATCGGCGAAGATGCAGATACGCAGTTTAGCTAAGTTCACATGTAGATGCTGTGCCGTCAGCGTCGAGGCTGGGGCTGGGCGTTGTCATCAGTGTGGAGTAGCGCATCCAACCTCAGCACTCAGAGCAGTCGCCTTCAGCCCAACGGCGATTTCGTTGTACCTCGCCGCGGCACTGGGCCTCATCACATTGTGTTTTTTGTAATGGCCCCCGAAGGGCGATTTAGGAAACCGCCGCTTCCCGCCGCCCGTGTTGATAACTTTTCGCGCGGCCACGCCCTCGACACACTGTCGGCACCAAATCCAGTGCGGTGTGGGGGACCGTCACATGAAAACGGCCGCGCAGCACCGGATCTTCGGTGCCGGCAAAGTAGCAACTAACGAGAGAACATACCCGTATCTCATTGAGATCCCGGTCGCGGCTGCCGGATTGGATATTGCGCTGAACCGCCAGATTGTAGAGTTCCACAAATCGCGACGCATTCAACCGCGACATGGACGTACAATTTTGAAGGACGGCGAAACCTATTATCGCTGGTGCTTTCCCGACTCGACTACGGCTCGCGCCTTCGTCGAACAGTTTGGCGGAACGTTCAACAAACTTGCTCACGCGCAATGAGGCGCGGCGGATCGTGGCTAATATCGCCAGCTGCCGCAGTTGGCGCGGGAGACTTAATGGGAGCTTTGTCCATATGACGACCGAAAAGAGCAATGAAGTCGTTGAAGTAAACGCGCGACCGACAGATACGGATGTCGACGTCGCAGAAACTGGAACGCGAGCGGATTTGGTATGGGATGATGAAGTGCCCGGCCTCTGCGTGCGCGTCTACGGAAACGGCGCGAAATCATTCATTTTCATCTATCGCCGTAACGATCGCCAGCGGTTCGTCAGAATCGGGATGACTCCGACGTGGTCGCTTGAGGGAGCCCGCAGGTGGGCGAAGGAGCTGCGCTCAGCGGTCGATCGGGGTGGCGACCCAGAGAGCTATAATGGCGAACGCCAAAAGATTAAGCCCGTGGAAAGCTTCATTCGATTCATCGCCGAGCACCTACAGCAGCTGCCAGTAAGGCGAGGGTCCAGGGACCAGACTGCTGACGCGCGATGAGGCGCGGCGAGTTCAATCTCTGATGGAATACCGCGGGATACGATACACAATCCGCGCAGGAATTGAGCGTGGCCACTGGTTCGTGGTCATTCATCCTCAGGGAGTGGAGGTTGGAGGAAACAAAGTTGTTCACGGAACGCGGGAGAGCGCAGAACTGTTTGCACGACGCCTGATAAAGAGGTGGCTATCACGGCAAGGTAAATTAGACAGAAGAAGTAATGAGCCCGGAAGATTCGAATGAAGAGCGAGTTGGCTCGTCAGGATTCCCGCCGTTACAGCGTCTGGACTTCCGCGTCCTTGTCATTCCCATTGTTGTATATCAGCTGAAGTATTAGTGCGCGCTGGCGCAGCGGATCAGGACGAATATCGCCAAGCTGCCGGAGCCATTTGGCGCCTATGATGCGTCCGCTGCCTCACGCGATAAGTAAACCGTGTCCTCAAATTGATATCCGCAAGCCTCGCATGACCATACGTTGCGAACACAATGATCCGACAGATGCTCTGACCATTCCGGCGCGATGATATCGCCACGGCACTGCGCACACTGATTAACTGATCCTCTATTCACTGGACGCCTTCCTCCACTTCGAACTCTTTTTGGTTGTCCGGCTGGTATCGATCGATACCACTCAAAAATCCGTTAAGAAACGGTCCTCTCCATTTCCGAAAAATTTTCGGATTTGGGCCCCGCAATGCTTATGACGTCGGTCATTGTGCCCGGCCGATTCGCCGCGCACTCTGTTCATTGAACACGGGACCCGAAGGGCCAAGGACAATGACCACGCTCAGGATCGTTGTGTTGGGTTTCGTGCTGGCGGCTATGGCGATCACGCTCAAGATCAGGCTCGACACGCCACAGGGGCCGCAGCCCCTGGCTCGGGCGATTGTAACCACGCACCTGCACAAGCTCCGGGAAGAGATGGCGCTGCCCTAACCGCGGCCACAATCGGCATTACTCAGTACCCGTCCCACGAGCCCCAAACCCGATCTCGGTACCGCCTCACCTGAAACGCATGCACTAAGCACGATGAAATGAAAAACCCCCGGCAAAAATTACCGGGGGTTTTTGGGCTGCAAAATTTAGCGGGGGAGCGTTTTGGACGGCTCGCATTGGTAGTAAGGCCGTGCGCTGTAGTGTGGCAAACCTGACCAGCCACACCGGCACTGCTTGAAGCCACGCGGTGGCTTATCCTCAATCCATGCACGAAAGCCGTAAGGGCCGGGGCGCATATCGACGCTGTGGCCCACGATGTTATGGCACAGCACGCCGCGTTCGATCGTGAGCGGGATTTCCGATAGGTAACGCATCCTCATTTCCCCGACTGATCCACCGTAGCCGACGCCGCCAACCTTGACCGGCGCAACGTGCTTCCATTGCTCAGCGAGATGCTCGGCCCATTCCTGGGTTCATAATCACGATATTCGAAACAGACCCCGCGAAGCGACGGTATTAGAATATTAGCAACGGGTCCCGGAAAGCATGCTTTCCAGAAAACCATGTCAGCAAAGAGGACCCAGTAGGGGCACTTTAAAATTTACACATCAATTTGCGCGGGGATACGCCGACGGGTCTTGAGGTCTTTATTATCCGACGTGATCGCTGGGCGCGACGTGTTAGAGTATTGTCCTTCGGGGTTGGGCGACACTCATGAAGCGACGGCAGTTCATTACGTGTTTCGGCGCGACGGTCGCCGCCAATACACTGACGTGCTTGCTTGCTGCGCGGGCGCAACAGCCGGCGATGCCGTCGGGCGCGCTCCCAAGCTCCGCGAAGCCTGACAACCCGGCGAACGGACTCGATCCACTTCTGCAGCAGGCGCAGACTCTCGGAGCTCCGATGGCCGCCGTTGCGCGGGCCATCACGATCTCGCATCAGCAAACTTTTGCCAAGAAGGACGCGCTTGCCGTGTTCGATATCTCACAGCCCTCGGCTGATAAAAGATTCTATCTTTTGGATTTCACATCGGGCGAGGCGACCGCACATTATGCGGCGCATGGAAGATCCAATGGACCCAATGCGAAAGCCGTCAAATTCAAAGGCTTCCAAAGAGATTTAGATATGACGCCGTTAGGTCCGCTCAAGACAGCGCATTCCGAAGTCATGGGCCATTACAAGACCATCGTCGACCGGTACGACGGTACGGTTTATCGAAACATGATCGTTGCCGTGCTCCAGGGCGTTACCTCCTACAACAGTTACATTAATCACACGCCGCCGTTTAAATGGATCCTGCATCCAAACTGGTACACCACCACCGCTTACCGCGCGAAAAATAACGGCATGCTGGGCCTGAGCAACGGTTGCATCACCGT
>Ga0310911_10000519_pt1 | contig 14414 bp, 10 predicted proteins | sample GREbulkMGHF170_FD_203532 | JGI IMG/M metagenome (GOLD analysis project Ga0310911, IMG submission 203532) | Lab enrichment of tropical soil microbial communities from Luquillo Experimental Forest, Puerto Rico - GRE.bulkMG.HF170 | ecosystem: Environmental > Terrestrial > Soil > Tropical forest >... | reverse complement strand
TGAGCTCCGCCCATCACTGCGACGGGCTCGCCCGTTACCACGAACTGCCCCAAGTCAACGGATATCCGTTCCATCCCAGCGAGCAAGACATGATATCCGCCGCCGGCATTAAGGATCAAGAGTTGACTATAATTGTGTCGATGATGTTGATTAAATTTGCGCCGGTCGTCGCCGGAATTTCGATCTCGCGCTTGATTTCGAGCGCCTTGCGCTGCTTGGCACAGAGTGGCTCGAGCTGCTGGTCGCGCTGCTTGAGTTCCTCGAGGTTGGTGGGCGCGACGGGCGGACGAACGCTGAAGGGCGACGCCATGGTGATCTTACCCGGATTGGCTTTGGTGTCGGCGGGTGCATGCACGACCGCTTCGGTCGCGATATTGGTGCCCGCGCCTCAGCGCATCAGCGCCGTGAGCGAGCCCCGAAAACGCCCACATTGCTTGATGTGCTTGGCGTACGGGGGAGACTAAAACTTCAAAATCACGAACGCGCTCTTCCGCGAGTGCTGGACTCGAAACTACGAGTTACAACGTCACCGACACGTATCGTTGGGGGTGGCACCATGTCAAAGCGAAATCTTATCATTGAAGAAGGCAGTGTGGAGGCTATGGCTCGTCTCCAAAAGCAGGACGAAGAGTTCTGCCGAAGGCTGCGAGCAGCCATTGAGACGGGCCGCGAGCGTTGCCCGACCACCGTCTTCACCGAGGCATGCACGAACCGCCCTGTCTCGAACTATATGCGGCCGGACTGATCTGCCGCTCTAGGGCCTCCTAGGTTCTCGGACTGCAAGAAGCAGTAAACTCAGATCTCAATTCCCAACTGGGGGCATTGCGTCGATGCGGTTGCCCCTTAGCCCATTAACTCGCCTGCTCGGCACGCCCTTCAAACTGCCCTTTGGACGTGACCGTATACCGCGCTGAACTCGGCCGCCAAGATGCCTCCTCATGTGCTCGGATTCGGGGAATCGGCGCCAATACCGCTTTGCGGGACGCGGCGGCCCTTCGCCACCGAAGTCGCCCCATAAGATGAAGGGCGCGGCTAATTCTGCCTTCGTAGAACCTGAACGAGAATACGGGCCTGTTCCATTTCGCCGGCATAGCGCTTGCACCATCTGCTAAGCCCGAGACGATCTCGAAGCCGCTTAACATCTTTTTCTTTGGCGGCAATCTCTTCCTTGGCGAGTGGTGGTTTTATAAGCCTCAGGAGAACTAGCGCGTGAAAGCCTTCCACGTCCGGCGCTAGACGCTTACAGGGAACTGAAGCAAGTCTGGCAAAGGCGACCATTTCAGCAAAGGTTGCGCGACCAGGCTGCGTGTCCTGCGCTGTCACTGCACAGCCGCCGACCGCGAAATAGACCAAGACGACCTGGCCCAGCGCTCGCCATGTGGGTGAAGTCATCGACATGTCCTCGACCGCAAGCCGCGAAGGCGAGATGGCACAAGCCAAAGGTCACGGAAATTGCGGACCATGAAACAGCGGTTGTCCGACCCCCTAGGACAGCAAGCGAGGCAAAGCAAAGCGGGGAACGCCGTCCCGACAATCAGGGCTGCAATGAAGATCATCGCAGCTAATACGCCAAGGCTTTCGAGGCGGGTCATTGGACCGTGACTTCCAAAAGAAAAGGCCCGCCGCGTGCGAGTGGCACTCACACAAGGCGAGACCGGCGACTGTCTTCGATTACTCGAGAGCCTTGGCGCAAGGTGATTGGTGCCTTGGGCCAGCGCTGGCACGCGGCCACGTAGGTCGCCATCGCGACTTGAGGGTCCTCGACACCAGCCAAGTGCTCTATGACGTTCTCGCCATCGGCATCCCATAAGTCGATGCGGTAAGCGAAATGCGTGCGGTAGTTTATCGCCATTTCTCCTTACCCCAATCCTCCTCCGCCTCCCGCTTCACCGCAGGCGCGGCCGGGGCTGCTGCGCCCGCGCCTGGAGCGGCCACGCCGCCGCCGCGCCGCCCAGGAGTGCGATGAAGTTGCGCCGTCTCATGCAAAATTGCCGTTCGAGGACAAAGCCTACCAAAGGGCAGCGTTGTGCGTCACAGCAAAATTGGTCCACCAATGACGCTATGGGTCATTTTCGTCAGATCGGCACGCTCCCGCCGCTCACGCGATGTCCGCTTCGCTCCGAAAGCGGACATGCGCGAACTGGCCTCGATATGTCCGCTTCGTGCCAAAAGCGGACTCATGCACCGTTGTTAAAAGCTTGGTCCACCACCCCGCAGCTAGTTGATTCCGCTCGGCTCTTTCCAATCTTCCGACATAACAGCACAGAGCAGTTGGGCGCTCAGTTGGGAGAATTTGTTCGCCTTTCGAGCTTCCGGATTGCGCTCTCGGCGAGCGCCGGGTCGCGGTGCAGATAATGCGCATCGAGGATGGAGCGCACATCGCGAAGGCTGTGCCCGGTGATGGTGGCGATCTCGGCCTCTGTGCATCCCGCGATGGCGAGCCGCGTGACGGCGGTGCCGCGCAAATCGTTGAACGTCACGCCGACGATGCCCGCCTTCGTCCGCGCGATTGACCAAGACGCACGGAATCCATGCGAAGTCCCTGGCTTGCCCGCCCTGCTCGTAAGGATGATCGGGGAGCGCTTCGCCGCCGCATCGAGCGCGGACTTGAGCGGCGCGCCGACGGGGATGACGACACGCGCGCCGGTCTTCGATTGCCGCAACCGAATGTGCGTGCCGTCATAGGCCGACCACGGCAAGCGCAAGAGATCGCCTTGCCGCTGGCCGGTCCACAGCGCGAGCAACAGCGGCAGACGGAAATGTACCGGTGCGCTTTTGAGAAACGCCGCCTCATCATCGGCCGTCCAAATCCGGTCGGCGCGCGAGCCGCGATAGAGCCGACCACCGCGCGCGCACGGATTCGCCAGCACGAGCCCGCGATCAAGCGCCCACGACAGCACGCGGGCGAGGACTTGCCATGCATAGTCGGCCTGCCGCCGTGACCTGGCGGCGAGACGGTCGCGCCACGCCATGAAGATGCCGCGCGTGCGCCGGTCGGTCAGCCCTGACAGCGGAAAGTCGCGGAATTCTTTCTCGATTGCCTTGATGTGCTTGATGTAGTCGGCGCGCGTGCGCTCAGCGAGCCCGCTGAATTCGGCGCTCGCCTCAAATGCGCGCAACGGCGCTTGCAACGTGCCCTGCGGCGTCGCGACCTTGCGCGCAATCGCTTCGTTGTAGCTGTGGACAAACTCGGGCGTCCCTGGCTCGCCGCGTAACGGCGGCCCGCCCTTCCACGCGTACCAGTAGGTTTTCCACGTGCCGTCAGCGAGCCGCTTGGGGACCGGATTAATGCCCTTCAGTCTTACGCGCATGTTTTGCCATCCATTGGTCGAGTTCGTTGCCCTGCTGCTCGGCTTTGCCGAAGTCGAGCTTGATCCCGTCGGGCAGCAGCGTGACGGCCTGCACTGTCTTGCCGCTCTTCTCGGCCTCGGCGATGGTGAGGTCGAGACGCCGCCTGCGCTGCCGCTTCCGCTTTGGCGAGGACAGTAGCATGTGCAGGGCATGCAACGCCGAGAGGCATAGCGCAACAAAGCGTACAGCCCATAGTCCTTGCTCCTGCTGCCCAAGAATGAAATCGTCGGCATGCAGCTCGTGCACGATCGGGTTCTCCGGCGGGCTCATGGCTCGCCCCTACAAATTTTGAATTGGGGGAAATCGGTCACGACGCCCTCCGTCGGTGTTGCTGGATCATAGCTCCTGGCTTCACTCCCTCGCAGCAAATCTTCGCGCAGTAAGCCGCATTCGGCGGCTGCTAAGGGGCGCGCAGCGAACGATCCCCGTGCAGAGTGCACTTCTTAAGTAACTTAGTCTTTATCGTCTTCACACCAGCACATCAACATATTACCTGTATCACCACAACAACACAATTGCTGTCGCATTGACGCATGAGCCCCAAACGCATAATCACTCCACCCATGGCGAGAACGGTAAGTCCGATCACGATCGACATCAGCTACCGCGCCCTGCTCGGCCGCATCGATCGGGCGTTGCGCAAGGAGAACCAGCGTTTGCGCGCTGACCGCCGTGGCGGTGTCATCCGGTATATCGTGATCGACACCAAGAAGCGCGCTGTGCTGGAGACTGATGTCGACTTGGGGAAGTTGGCGCGGCGACTCGATGTGCTGCAGCCGTGGGAGCGAGCGGCTATGTAGACTGGGGCATGCTTGTCCCGCCCGCCCGCCGCCCCAAGCCCGATTGCGAACATGCGCTTGAACTGCTCGCCACGTCCCGCGCGGTTGCACCGAGGCGATGTTACGGGCGCATGGCCTTTCGGTCCGGCGGATAGTCGACCTCGTGCGCGCCGGACTTGCGACCGCAAAGGCCGATGAGTTAACCGTGAGGCGGGAACATGGCCAAAGCCATAGTTAAGGCGAAACCGGCCCCTGAACCGCTTTACCGTTGCGATCTCCTTCCTGGTCGCTGACGAGAAGATCGCGAGCGCAATTAAGACGCGGCTCGCGGGGCTCAACGTGTTCTTTTATCCCCACAATCAAGAAGAGCTGATCGGCACCAACGGCCTCGAATCAATGCGTGCGCCGTTCCTGTCAACGCGGGTGAACGTTGTCCTGTACCGCGAGCGGTACGGAAAGACGCCATGGACCGGCGTGGAGCTGGCGGCAATTCAGGATAGTTGCCTGAAGACGGGCTTTCGGTCGCTGCTTTTCGTCCAGCTCGAAAAGAAGGACGGTAAGCCGGACTGGCTTCCAGACACGCATATTCGGTGTGTCCTGGGTGACTTCACTATCGAGCAGCTCGTAGGGGCCATCAAGAACAAGGTTCAGGAGCTTGGCGGCGTCATCCACCGGCTGGACGCGATGAGCGAGGCGGAGCGCGTCAAGAGAGAAGCTGAATACCTCGCGGACCGCGACGCAATGATGCGGGACCGGACGTGGATCGAACGTGATGTTTTTGATGGACCTGATCTCACGCGCAAACCAGGGCAAGGTCGAGCGCCCGCCGCTGTAGTATTCACGCGCCGCGAAAAGATCGTGGTGGCCACCAACCGCACGCCGACCCACGGCTACGAGCCGACATGCGAACCCGCGATGGCGGCGTTCGCCCTAATTAATCGGGTGCCTGATCATGACGATAGTCAGACCTTGCCACAGCGCGTTGGGCAGTAGCTCTCGAAGGCGACGCTTTCGATATCGAGGATGCGCGCGATCTGTTTGCCAAGCATGACGAGGCCCAAGTCCGCATCATTGAAGTGGCTCCCGATCGAAACCCGACCGTACTGCTTGCCAAAGAGTTTGAAAATCTTAATAGCAATTCTGAAGTGAGCGAGGCTTCACGAAGGATATTCGACCTTCTCAATGGTATAATGTTCGTGCGCGACCGCGTCCGAAAACCAGTGCAGCCGGGGGCCGTCTATGAACGCCGAGAAGATGGTCGATGGAGCGCGGGTACGATCTTCGCCAAAATGGCAGCGTTTGAGGCTCGCGACCGCTTTTACGCTGCGGCGGTGATCTTGCACGCACCAGGGTCACCTCCAGCGTCCCCTCCGCCGCCTCACATGGTCTGGATGACAGAAGCAACACGAGACGACACGCTTGCCGACGTGTTGACATTTCTGCGCGGAGAGCCTGATTGGTTCGACCTGTACAAGGCATTTGAACTCATGCGGGATGACGTTAATTCTAAGCTTGGACAGAACAAATATGAACAAATGGGATGGCCAGACAAAAAACAGTCGACGTGTTTTCCGAAAGCGCGCAGGTCTACCGACATTCTCGCGCGAAGTGGCCGGAAGGCTACGATCTAATCACGGCGATGAAATCTGATGAGGCAAGGGAATTCATACAATCGTTGGCGCTCACTTGGTTAAGGTGGCGTTACCCCGTCAAAACGTGAAGCCGCTCCGGGACCGCTGTGGACGCTCGCCTTTGGGCATCATGAGGATCGCACGCCGACGCACGGCTACGAGCCGACGCGCGAGGCCGCTAACGCGTCGCCGTAGAGAATTCAAGTCCTGGGCGGTACGCCTTGGATGTGGACGCTGGCCTTTGGACATCATGAGGACCGCACGCCGACGCGCACGGCTACGAGCCGACGCGCGTGGCCGCGATGGCGGCGTTCGCGAAGAGCTGGCGGCGGGAGTAGTTCTAAGATCGGGAGATAGGTCCGCTTTCGGGGGGAAACCGGAAAAACAGTTGCTCGGTCTGAGCTTTACCGCTGAACCCCGAAGCCCCCGGCAGAGGTCGAAGCAACCAGCATCCTGCCCTCCTTAAACGTGAAGACTGAGTCCGAAGACGACGCGCATCGCGGCAACGATGATCGCTCGGTCAGCGCCTTCGCCGTCAAGCCCCGCGCCTTCCGCGCGCCGCTATGCGGCATTGGGGCTTGACCGCTCGGCGCGGCCGAGCAAACCCGGCGACCGTGCCGAAGCGCTGCTCTTACGATTGCTACACGACTATCTGACAACGTCCGACAGATCGAATGCTGGTCTTCTCAGCTTAAGAAGGCCGTGTCACGACCGGGCAACCGAAGCTGAATCGGCACCGATCCGGAGACATGCCGTTATGAATCGGCGCAGCGCTGGTCCTTCTCGGTCCAAGTAAAAATGGCCGCCCGGGAAAATTCTAAGATCGAAGGCGGTCGTGGTAACCTCACGCCAAGCTTCGAGATCACTGCGGCTCACCTCTTTGTCCTGCGCGCCGCCAAATGCCGCGATGGGGCAGGAGAGGGGCGCGTGCCGGGCACGCGCGTAGGTCTCGCTTAGTTCGAAGTCGCTGCGCAAGCGTGGCAACAAGAGTTCCATTAATTCTGCGTCTTGCAACACCGCCTCGGGGGTGCCGTCGAGCTCTAGCAGCCGATTCTTGAACGCAGGGTCAGGGAGGCTAAAGCTTTGCTTGCGCCTGAGCGGAATATGTGGTGCACGCTGACCCGAGACGAGGAGATGTCGCGGCATCGAGCCCCGGGCATGAAGCCGGCGAGTGAACTCATACGCGATGATCGCACCCATACTGTGACCAAAGACCGCGAAAGGCGTGTCAAGATAATCTGCGAGAGCTACGACAAGCGCGTCGCAGAGTGCATCCGCTCGGGTGAAGGCCGGCTCGCGAAAGCGCTCGTCGCGTCCAGGCAGCTGGACCGGACAGATCTCTATCTCGGGCGGAAGATCCGTCCAGTGTCGATAGACCGAGGCGCTCCCGCCGGCATAAGGAAAGCAAAATAAGCGCAGCTGCGCGGCCGGGTTGCGCTGGTGAAGTCTCAGCCAGGCGCTCGATACCGGGGAGAGCGTTTGATTCACCGGCCGACCCTTTCTCCCACCCACCGATCGCGAGTGCTAGGCTTTCCTGCGAGCTTGGCCAGATCGTTAGCCATCGCCACAAATACGCTCCTCCAATCGCCGCGCGCAGGTTGTCGATAAGGCTTGGCGCTGGGATACCAATTGGGCCGCGTTGCCTCTGCAGACCAGCGGAAATCAGAGATGAAGGGAAGCGCAACCCATACCGGGGCGCCCATGGCACCCGCCAGGTTTGCGGTTGCGGTATCGATGCTGATGGTCAGATCAAGACTTGCGATGGCGGCCGCGCTGTCGGCAAAGTCGCGATGGCCGACGGTAAGATCCTTGATCAGCATGCCGGCCGGCGCGGGAGCGGCCTGGGCCGCGTGAGACCCGAGCTGCAGACTGAATAAGCACACATCGGGAACTGCTGCCAAAGGCGCCATATCGGCGAGCGAAGCGCTGCGAATGTCGGCCTCAAAATGGGCGGCGTCGGTGCCCCAGACCAGGCCCACGCGGAACCCGCCTGTCGGAAGCCGCAAGGGCTCCGCGTGCAGGTACGGCCCCGGCCAGACGTTTTCCTCCGAAATCTCCAACAGCGCCGGCAGCTCGGCGAGGTGCACCTGGAACTCAGCATCTCGCACCGGCACGTCGAGCGGAAGAACGTCGGCAACACCGGAAAGTGACCGGAACAGGCGCACCAACCGGGGTCGGCAGTTGACGCTTACGATGGCACCCGCGGCAACGAGAGGCCCGAGAAAACGGGCGAACAGAATGTCGTCGCCGTAGCCGGCTCCCCACGCCACGATTCGCCGGCCGGCGAGCGGCTCTCCCGACCAGCGGGGAAGATCATACAGCGTGGGAGCGAAGACATTGGCTCGGCAGCACTCGCGCAACAACATCCAGGCGCGCGCAGCGTCTCCTGCGAGCAGGTGCAGCCGAATGAGCAGCGCATACTCCGATCCTCCGGCACTCGGCAGCGCCTCGAGAATTCGGATCGCCGTGGCGTAGTCTCTACGATTATAAGCGATGGTAGCAAGTAGCGCCCGCGCCGGTTCGTAGCCGCCGCCCAAGGCGGCTTCCGCATGCTGGGCGGCAGAATCCCAGTCCTTGCTGTCGATCGCGGCCTGAGCAAGAAGGGCGCTGCGTTGGCTCACTGGTCTAGCCGCGCGGTGCGATTGTCGGCGATGTGGCCGCGAGAATTTCGGCTAGCAGCGCGGCGTTCGCACCGAGGTGAGTCGAATGCAGCATACGGTTGTGCTCTCCCGAACCCTGGTACGTCTGAAACAGACCCCGGGTGGCACCCGCCCAGGCGGACTTGCTGCAGACAAGGTATCCGTTCGCGTCGTGGAATTCATCCACTGATCCTTCGCACAGGATCAAATGAATGGGAGCGTCGATCGCTCCGTCGTCCGGTGACTGCGACAGAGCAGCATGATATCGCTCGATCATGCGGATCACCTTATCCTTGAGAGCGGGATTTTTCAGGTAAGGTTGTACGCCCTCCGCTCCTACGAACTCCAGCGCCAGCCTGCGTGCTTCCTCGGCCGGGAAGTCGAAGCGCTTAACGAAGCGCGAAGCATCAAGGATCACCACCGCCTGGACGCGCTTGCCGCGCCGCTCCAGCTCACGGGCGGTTCGGAAGGCAAAGTTGCCGCCGCCCGAATAGCCGAACAGAAGATAAGGCCCGTCCGATTCCGTCTTACATATCAGGTTGACGTGGTCTTCAAGCCGCGTCTCCGCCTCGATGAAGTTGAAGGCGTAGAACCGATGTCCGGCGAGCAGTCCGGCGAGCGCCCCATATCCCAGCGCGTCGGCGGTGCCGGGTGGAAAGGCGAATACGGACCTGCCTATGGGGCCTGCATTCAAGCTGACCAACGGCTGATCGAGGCGCTGGTCGCCGAACTTCGCTGCATCGAGCACTTTCTCAGCAAGTGCGGCTACGGTTGGCGCAGCGAAGATTATCGCGAAGGGAAGCCACACCCCGAAATTCACCTGGACGAGGTGTATGATTCGCACTGCCAACAAGCTGTAGCCGCCGAGGTCGAAGAAGTTATCGTTCGGCCCGACATGGGAGCGTCCCATTGCGTCGCCCCATATCGCACAGAGGGTGGTTTCGGTCGCGCTGAGCGGGCGCTCCGGTGCGCGACGAAGAGCTCCCTTTGCCTGCTCCTCCGGGTTCGGCAGGGCGGCGCGATCGACCTTACCGTTGCCTGTGAGAGGCAACGTTTCAAGCTGCATGAAAACCGCTGGCACCATATATTGGGGAAGGTAATGCTGCGCGTGCTCCCGCAGCACGGCGGCTGGGATATCGGCGGCTGCCGTATAATAGGCAACCAAGCAAGTCTCTCCCGCGGCGCCGGTCTTCGGCACCACGACCGCTTGGCGCAACCCCTGCACGCGCATCAGGCACGCCTCGATCTCCCCAGGCTCGATGCGGAACCCCCGCAGCTTGATCTGCTGGTCGACACGACCCAAAAAAACCAGGTTCCCGTCCGCCAGGCGCCGGCACAGGTCACCCGTGCGGTACAGCCGCCCAAGCTCCGGGTGCTCGATGAACCGCTCCGCCGTCAGCTCCGGACGGTTCAGATAGCCAAGCGCCAGCCCGTCCCCGCCAAGGTGAAGCTCCCCGGCAACCCCCACCGGAACCGGCGCGCCCGACCCGTCCAGCACGTGCGCCGTGGTGTTTGACAGCGGGCGACCAATCGGGATCGTCGTCGCTCCAGCCTCGACCGTCTCCACCTCGTATGACGTCGCAAACGTGGTGCTCTCGGTCGGACCGTAGCCGTTCAGCAGGCGCCGCGGACGACCGTGCTCCAGCACCGCCGCAACCGGCCCCGCATCCACCGCCTCGCCGCCCACCACAAGCGTGTCCAGCCCGGCAAACAGCGACGGGTCCAGTTGCACAAAGCGATTGAACAGCGTCGTGGTGAGGAACAGCTTATTGAACCGGCCGGCGCGCAGCTGTGCGGCAAACCGCGCCGGGTCGAGCACCTCCTCACGGCGCAGAACATGCACCGCCGCTCCGTTGAGCAGGGCTCCCCACACCTCAAACGTCAGCGCGTCAAACGCTGCGTTCGCCGCCTGCCCAATGCAGTCCCCAGGTCCAACCCGCACATAATCGGCAAACGCCAACCGCAGCACCGCACGATGCGCAATGCAAACCCCCTTCGGCTGACCCGTCGACCCCGACGTGTACATCACATAGGCCAGGCTCTCCCCCTCCGACCCGCATGCCGGCGCCTCCGCCGCCTGACCCGCAATCGCCGCCGCCTCCTCGTCCAGCAGAAGCGCAGCCGGGTGTCTCGCCGGCAAGCGCCCCGCCAGCGCGCGCGTGCTCACAACCAGCGCCGCGCCGGCATCCGAAAGCATGAACCCAAGCCGCTCAGACGGCTCCTGCGCATCGAGCGGCAAATACGCCGCCCCCGCCTTCAGCACCGCCAGAAGCGCCACAACCAGTTCCGGCGAGCGCTCCAGGTAAACCGCAATCACCGGCTGCCCAGCAAACGACCCCAGCCGCGCCAGCAGATGATGCGCCAGGCGGTTCGCCTGCGCCTCAAGCTCCGCATAGTCGAGCTCACCGTCCCACCACGTCAGCGCTCGCGCCCGCGGATGCGCCGCAACACGCTCCCCGAACACCGCCGCAATGCTGCGCTCGCGCGGATAGTCCCGCGCCGTCGCATTGAACGCCGCCAGCGCCGCCTCGGCAACGATCGTGCCCGGCGGTCGGCCGAGATCGGCAGTGACCTTCGACTCCTCAGGGATCATGAAATCGGACAGTCTCATGACTGGCTCCACGCTATGAGCGACTTGGCAAACTGTTCGAGAGCGTCCAGATAGCCATCGATCGTCGATGCCGCGAACAGAGCGCTGTTGTATTCGAGCGTCAGGCCGATCCCCTTCCTGCCGTGATCGGCTACGTTCAGGCAGAGCTCCGCCTTGGCGAACGGAAACGCGAAGTCCAGGGAGTCGAGCGGACGCCGCGTGGCTTCCCAGGTGCCGACCCCGATATCGACGTGGACCTGCGAGCCGCTCTGAAATGCATAGATGACGTCCAGGAACGGACGAACCACGGAGCCTCCCGCCCGATCGAGGTGGCGGACGAGCCGATCGAACGGGTAGCTTCCGTGATCGAGTGCCTCCTGCACTTTCTTAGTCACCTGGCCCAGCAACTGGCTGAATTCCATTTCGGCCGTGAGCTGGGTACGGATCGGCAAGACATTCACGAAGAAGCCGATCAGCCGCTCGATTTCAGGGTGGTTGCGGTTGGCGAAAATCATGCCGAGGCAAACGTCCTGCTGACCGCTGGTGCGGAATAGCAGCAGCTTAAACAGGGCAAGCACAACGTTCGACAACGGCGTGCTGTGACCGAGCGCGAGTCGGCGCAGTCCATCGGCAATCGTGGGGGCAAGGTTCCGCTCGTGTCGGCTGCCGCGCATCGAGTCTTCGTCGGATGGCGCAAAATCGTGCTTGAGGGCAATACGCGTCGGCGCACCTGCGAGATTCGCCAGCCAATAACGCTCCTCCCGCTCGAAGTTGCGTGTGGCCTCCCAGGCGGCGTAGTCCTTGTATTGGATGCGAAGCGGCGGGAGCGGGTTCGCTTGACCGTGGCGGAACGCTTCGTAGAGCAGCGACAGCTCGCGATGGAACAGTCCGAGTGACCAGCCGTCGCCGACGATGTGGTGCATGACGATGATCAGGGTGTCGCGCGAGGCCGGTTGCCGCACGACGGTGAAGCGAAGCAACGGCGGCGCGGCGAGGTCGAAAGATGCGCTTGCCTCGCCGTCAATGATTTCCTGCATCCTCTCCTGAATGGCCGGTTCGTTCGCCAGCTCCTCTTCGCGCACCGACACGCGGAGCTGGTCGAGAACGCACTGCCGCAACTCACCATCAACCAGCAGATAACGTGTGCGCAGGATCTCATGGCGCTCGACCAGCGCGGCAATCGCGCGCGAGAGTGCCTCGACGTCGAGGCGTTCCTCGAACAGCAAGGCCTCGGGTATGTTGTAGTTCGAGGCGCCAGCGGCTTGATCATCCAGCCATACCCGCTGCTGTGCGTGCGACAACGGATAGTGCGGCTGACATGGCGTGGGAGGAATGTCGCCCAGCGCTTCCGACGGGGCCGCTGTCGCCAGGATCGGCGCGAGCGCAGCAATGGTCGTGTGCTCGAACAGCCACCGCAACGGAATTTTGACGCCAAGCCTCCGGTGGATGCGCGAGGCAACTTGCAGGGCAATGAGGCTGTGGCCGCCGATTGCAAAGAAGTCATCGTAAATGCTTATCGCGCTGCATCCGAGCGCTTCACCCCAGATGCGCGCAAGAGCGCACTCCAGGTCGTTGCGCGGAGCCACGTGAACGTGTTCGGGCGCGCGAGGCGCCGCCGACTCGGTCGGGTCGGGCAGAGCCCGCCGGTCGAGCTTGCCATTTGCCGTCAGAGGCAGCCGCTCCATTTCGATGAAGCGCGCGGGGATCATGTACCGCGGCAAGCGGGCCGCGAGCCAGGTCTGCAGGACCTGTGGCGTCACGCCCGATTCGCGCGAGATGAAATAAGCGGCAAGATACTGGCGCGTTCCCGACCCGTGGGAAACGACCGCAGCCTCGCGGAGGTCGGGATGAAGACTGAGCTGGACCTCGATCTCACCGAGCTCGATCCGATGGCCGCGCAGCTTGATCTGTTGGTCGATGCGGCCGAGATATTCGAGGGTTCCGTCGCCGCGCCATCGTGCCAGGTCGCCGCTGCGGTAAAGCCGACGTTGCGCACCGAACAGGTCGACTTCGATGAAGCGTTGCGCGGTGAGATCGGGCTGGTTCAGATAACCACGCGCAACACCAGCGCCGCCCACCAGGATCTCGCCGGCGGCGCCGACCGGCGCCGGGAGACCTCGCCGGTCGACGACGAATAGATCGAGATCATCGAGCGGACGGCCGATCAAATTCGCGGTGCACTCGGTGTCCCGGCTTCGCAGCGGCAGCCAGGTGACGTGCACCGTCGTTTCCGTGATCCCGTACATGTTCACCAGCAGCGGGCGTTCGTCGCCGTAGAGCGCAAACCACGGGCGCAGCGACGGAAGATCGAGCGCCTCGCCACCGAAGATGACGAGGCGCAGCGCAAGGCTGCGGCCCGCCGCTTCCGCGACCGGGATCAGCTGGTGGAACGCTGAGGGAGTTTGGTTCAGCACCGTCACGCCATGACGTGCCAGCATGTCGTGGAAGCGCTGCGGGTCGCGGCTTACCTCGTACGGAACCACGACCAGCCGCCCACCATGGAGCAATGCACCCCACATCTCCCAGACCGAGAAGTCGAATGCGAACGAATGGAACAGGGTCCATACATCGTCGGCCGAGAACCGGAACGTTGCCTGGGTCGTGGAGAACAACCGCACGACGTTCGCATGGCTGGCCATGACCCCCTTGGGCCGCCCGGTCGACCCCGACGTGTACATGACATAGGCAAGGTGATGCGGCTGCGGTTCGCCGCTCGGGTTGAAATCCGCGCCCGCGTTAGCGGAGTCCTCATCCACACCGAGGCAAGGGATCGGCAGGTCAATTGATTGCCCGAGAACGCTCGACGTCGTCACCACCGCGATCGCCTTCGCGTCCTCGAGCATGAACTGCAAGCGTGTTCGCGGCAGCGCCGGCTCGAGCGGCAGATAGGCCGCGCCGGAGTAGAGAATTCCGAGAATCCCGACGACCAGGTCGACGGACCGATCGGCACACAAGCCCACTACTCGGTCCGGGGCGGCGGCGACCGCACGCAACCGGGTTCCCAGCCGTCGCGCCCGCGCGTCCAGCTCAGCGTACGTAACCTTTTCTCGTTCGGTCACGACAGCCGGCCGGGCGGGATGGCGCCGGACCTGGTCAGCGAACATGTCGAGGAGAGTCTTGGAGCAGCGCCGCGGCGCCCGCGCCTTGCTCCAGCCGGCTATCTCGCCTTCCTCGGCCCGGTCCAGGACGGCCACCATGTTTACGGGCGCCGAGGGTTCGAGTCTGGCGATTGCGGTGAGCGTGGCGCGCAGATTCGCGACGAGGCGCTCGATCGCTGGACGTTCGAAGCGCCGCGCGTCGTAGCCGACGCGCAACTGAATGCGATCACCGGCGGATACAACAATCGCGAGCGGGAAGCTCGTGTGGTCGACCGGCGTCACGTCGGTGATGCGAAGCCGGTGCCGACCGGCCGTCTGCAGGCTCG
>Ga0310911_10000512_pt1 | contig 14473 bp, 14 predicted proteins | sample GREbulkMGHF170_FD_203532 | JGI IMG/M metagenome (GOLD analysis project Ga0310911, IMG submission 203532) | Lab enrichment of tropical soil microbial communities from Luquillo Experimental Forest, Puerto Rico - GRE.bulkMG.HF170 | ecosystem: Environmental > Terrestrial > Soil > Tropical forest >... | reverse complement strand
GAAAGGGGTTATTGGTCGCCGGAAGCCATCACGCGCCAGTCGTCGCCTGGCTCGCGTGCACGTCGTCGGCCGCGCGTGCCTCGGTCTGCTCTTTCGCCCAGCGGTAGTCGGGTTTGCCTGCGGGCGAACGCTTTACCTCGTCGACCAGCCAAAGGCTGCGCGGCACTTTGTATCCCGCGATCTCCGAGCGCACAAAACTGTCCAGCTCCGCCAGCGACGGCCGGCACCCCGGCCGCGCCTGCACGACGGCGGCCACGTGCTGTCCGTACCGGGGATCGGGCACACCGACCACCAGAGCGTCGAAGACGTCGGGATGGCCCTTCAAAGCGGCCTCGACTTCCTCGGGGTAAATCTTCTCTCCCCCACTGTTGATCGACACCGAACCGCGGCCCAGCATGGTGACCGAGCCGTCCTCCTCGACCACGGCCCAGTCCCCCGGTATGGCGTAACGAACACCCTTGATCACACGGAACGTCTCGGCCGTCTTCTTCTCGTCCTTGTAGTAACCGACCGGGATGTTGCCCTTCTTGGCGATGAAGCCGCGCACCCCCGACCCCGGTTGCACCTCGTTGCCGTCCTCGTCCAGGACGACGGTGCGGTGGTCGATGGTCACGCGTGGGCCGCCACTGTGCGGCGCACCCGCGGTGACGATGCTGGTGCCGCCAAACCCAGTCTCCGACGAGCCAATTGAGTCCGTGATGACCCGGTTCGGTAACAGCTCGAGCAGCTTCTCCTTGATGCTCGGCGAGAACAACGCCGCCGTGCTGGCAAGCAGGAACAGCGACGACAGGTCGTAGTCGTTGTCCTTGGTAAGCGCGTCGAGCAGCGGTCGCGCCATGGCATCCCCGGTGAAGAACAGCAGGTTCACGTTGTGGTCGTGGATCGTGCGCCACACCTCGTCGGCATTGAATTCCGGTGCCAGCACCGTGGTTTGACCCGAGAAGATCGACATCCACATGGCGGACTGGGTGGCGCCGTGGATCATTGGCGGGATCGGGTAGCGGATCATCGGCGGATTGGCAGCCGCCGCCCGAGCCAGGTCGTGCTCGTCTTTGACGAATTCGCCTGTGGCGAAGTCTGTTCCGCCGAAGAGCACGCGGTAGATGTCCTCGTGGCGCCACATCACGCCCTTCGGGAAGCCTGTGGTGCCACCGGTGTAGAGCAGATATATGGCGTCGGCGCTGCGCTCGCCGAAGTCGCGCTCGGGTGAACCCTGCGCGATCGCCGAGTAGAACTCGACTCCGCCGTAGCGCTCATAGTCGTTGTCCGGAACATCCGAGCCGTCCTCGACGACCAGGATCGTCTTCACGTTGGGGGTGTCCGGCAGCACGTTGGCGACCCGGTCGGAGTATTGGCGCTCGTGCACCAGCGCAACCATGTCGGAGTTTTCGAACAGGTAGCGAAGTTCGCCCTCGACATAGCGGTAGTTGACGTTCACCAGGATGGCGCCCGCCTTGATGATGCCGAGCATCGCGATGACGATCTCGATGCGGTTGCGGCAGTACAGTCCGACCTTGTCGTCCTTCTGCACGCCCTGATCGATCAGGTAGTGCGCGAGGCGGTTCGCCTTCTCCTCCAGCTGGGCGTAGGTCAACTTCTGGTCGCCGGAGATAAGGGCTACACGGTCGGGCACAGCGTCGATGGCGTGCTCGGCAAGATCGGCAATGTTCAGGGCCACGGCCACCAAACTAGAACGTGTTACATTTCTTGACAAGCTCATGCCCAACGTCGACCGAAAGGCGGTAGCCGTGGCCCCGGATAATGGCGGAGCGCCAGCAAACGTGGAATCGGGACCCACCGGACCCGACGCACTGGTGGAGCAGCGCGGTCACACCCTCATCGTGACGTTGAACCGACCGCACGCCCGCAACGCGCTGAGCACCGAAATGATGGAAATCATGGTGCAGGCCTGGGACCGCGTCGACAACGATGACGACATCCGCTGCTGCATCCTGACCGGCGCCGGTGGCTACTTCTGCGCGGGCATGGATCTCAAGACAGCAACCAAAAAGCCGCCGGGCGACTCGTTCAAGGACGGCAGCTACGATCCGTCGCGGATCGACGCCCTACTCAAGGGTCGCCGGCTGACCAAACCGCTGATCGCCGCCGTCGAAGGACCCGCGATCGCCGGCGGCACCGAGATCCTGCAGGGCACCGACATCCGCGTCGCGGGTGAGAGCGCGAAGTTCGGTATCTCCGAGGCCAAGTGGAGCCTGTACCCGATGGGCGGTTCGGCGGTGCGACTGGTGCGCCAGATCCCCTACACCGTGGCGTGCGACCTGCTGCTGACGGGCCGCCACATCACCGCCACAGAGGCCAAGGAGATGGGCCTCATCGGGCACATCGTCCCGGACGGGCTGGCGCTGACCAAGGCGCTGGAGATCGCCGAGATCATCGAGAACAACGGCCCCCTCGCCGTGCAGGCGATCCTGCGGGCGATCCGCGAGACCGAGGGCATGAACGAGAACGAGGCCTTCAAGATCGACACCCAGATCGGCATCAAGGTCTTCCTGTCCGACGACGCCAAGGAAGGCCCAAAAGCGTTCGCGGAGAAGCGCAAGCCCAACTTCCAGAACCGCTAGCGGCGCTCAGCCCAAAGGCGCGCTCGGGGTGAATGCCACGGGCATCTTCTCGAGGCCGGACACGAAGTTCGCCGGCCTCAGCGGCAGCTCGGCATCCGAGGCCAGTCGCATATCCGGAAGGCGCTGCAGCAGGCGTGTTTGCATGATCGACAGCTCCAAACGGGCGAGCTGGTTGCCGAGGCAGAAGTGCGTCCCGAAACCGAACGCGAGGTGGTTGTTCGGGTAGCGCTCGATGTTGAAGCTCTCCGGGTCCTCGAACACCTTCTCGTCGAAGTTCGCCGACTCGAACAGCAGGATCATCTTTTCGCCCTGGTGCAGACGGGTGCCGTGAAACTCGGTGTCGGCGGTGATCGTGCGCGCCATGTTCTTCACCGGCGCGGTCCAGCGCAGCATCTCTTCGATCGCGTTGGGCAGCAAGCTCAAATCGCCCGCCAGACGACGATGTTGATCAGGGTGCAGCAGCAGCTGCCTCGTTCCGCCGGACAAGGTGTGACGCGTGGTCTCGTCGCCGCCGATCAGCAGCAGCAGAACCTCGGTGACGATCTGGTGGTCCTCCAGCCGTGATCCCTCGACCTCCGCGTGCACGAGGACGCTGACCAGATCGTCGGTCGGCCGCTCCTTGCGGGCCGTGATCATCCCCATCATGTATTCGGTGTAGGCGGCGAAGGCATCCATTGAGACCTGGAAATCCTCTTGCGCCGCAGTGCTGCTCAAGAAACTGACCAGATCGTCGGACCACCTGAGGAACATCTTGCGTTCCTCTGGACGGACGCCGAGCATGTCACCGATGACCGCCATCGGCAGCGGCGCGGCGATATCCCAGACGAAGTCGCACTCGCCGCGTTCGCACACCGCGTCGATGAGCGTGTCGCATAGCGCTTCGATCTTGGTTTCCAGATCTTTCACGCGCTTGCGGGTGAAACCGGAGTTGACGAGCTTGCGGCGCAACAGATGTTGCGGATCGTCCATCTCGATCATCATCTCGACCGCCTCTTGGTCCGGTCGGATGCCGCCGGCATTCGAGAACAGCTCGGGATTGCGCTCGGCCTCGATGACGGCCTGATACGTCGACGCGGCGGCCAGCCCGTTGCGGTCCCGGAAGACCGGCTCGTTCTCCCGCATCCACCGGTAGACGGCGCGGGAGTCGCCCGCGTAAAAAGCGCCGTCGGTCAAGTCGACGTCGGGTCGAGTCATAGTCATGAAATCTCCTGGGCGTCGCCGAATGTCATTTGGACGTTCTCAGCAGAGCTGGACAGCATCGCGCGCTTCGGAAGGCCCAGCGACGCCAGTTCTTTCGCGTAGGGGTGATCGCCCAGCCGGACACGCACCCCACCGAAGCGGGTGCGCACACCGTCCAGCGTGTATTCGAAGGCGGTCTCGCAGGCGACACCGTTGCGTAGCGAGTAGGTGCGCTGCGCTTGGTGGCGCGGGGTGAGCCGAAACGGCAGGCCGCGGCGGAATTCCATGCCGACCACCAATCGCCCGTCGACGCTGACGTCGAAACCGAACTGACGGCCCTCTCGAATGGTGAAGTCCGCCATCACTTTCGGGTAGCCCCAAATCCTGGTTCCCGCTTCCAACGTGAATTCCTGATCGACGGGCATGTGGTGGGTGAAGACGCCGGCGGACTGCAGGGCACGGGGCCCGCTCGCCGTCGACCCGGGTGGGTTGACCATCACGCTGGTGTTGAATTCGTAGTATCGGTCGAGGTCGCCCTCGATGTAGTGCTGGAACGTCAGGACGACGATTGCGCGCCCGGGCAGGTAACGGCAGACTTCCAGGCCGCTGTAGTCGATCATCTGTTGCGCGGCGTCGGCGTCAACGGAGAACATCGCCATGTGCTGGGTTGCCTTGCGGATCTCGACCGGCATGGTGATAACCCTGCCCGCGATGGTGTGCTGCGAGGCTGTCATCGGGCCAATCTAGAACGTGTTCTACTGCCCTGGCAAGGCCGGCCTAGATCAGCCTGGCAAGTTCGTTGATCTGCGCGGTATTGCGGCCGGTGACCACCATCATGGTGACGCCGGCGGCCTCCCACACCTTGATCTGCTTACGCACGTAGTCCAGGTCGCCGACGATCGCGGCGTCGTCGACGACCTCGTCCGGGATGATCGTCGCCGCCTTGTCCTTCTGGTTGCTGCGGAAGAGCTTGGTCACGTCGTCGACCACCTCGGCGTATCCCATGCGGCGGTACACGTCGGCGTGGAAGTTGGTGTCCTCGGCGCCCATGCCGCCCATGTAGAGGGCCAGATAGGGCTTCATGGCCGCGAAGGCGGCGGCGCGGTCGTCGGTGATGACGATGTTGGCCGTCGCGCAGATCTCGAAGTCCTCGCGGCTGCGACGCGCCCCCGGTCGGGCGAAGCCCTCGTCGAGCCATTCGTTGTAGGTGTCGGCCATCCGCGGCGTGTAGAAGATGGGCAACCAGCCGTCGCAGATCTCGGCGGCCAGCGCGACGTTCTTCGGCCCCTCGGCGCCCAGCATGATCGGGATGTCGGCGCGCAGCGGGTGGGTGATGGGCTTGAGCGGCTTGCCCAGGCCCGTTGCCGGTCGCCCGGCCCCCGCCGTCAATGGCAGCGGGTAGTGCGGGCCGTCGCTGGTCACGGGCGCCTCCCGGGCCCACACCTGGCGAAGCACGTCGATGTATTCCCGGGTGCGGGCCAGCGGCTTGGGAAACGACTGGCCGTACCAGCCCTCCACCACCTGCGGGCCGGACACGCCCAGCCCGAGGATATGCCGGCCCCCGGACAGGTGGTCGAGCGTCAGCGCGGCCATCGCGCATGCCGTCGGGGTGCGTGCCGACAGCTGGACCACCGAGGTGCCCAGCCGCAGCCGCCGCGTCGACGAGCCCCACCAGGCCAGCGGCGTGTAGGCGTCGGATCCCCACGCCTCGGCGGTGAACACCGTGTCAAATCCGGCGGCCTCGGCCGCGGCGACGAGTTCGCCGTGGTTCTCCGGTGGCTGAGCGCCCCAATACCCCAGCTGCAACCCCAGCTTCATTTCGCTCCGCCTTCCAGCCGACCCGACCCAAAGAAAATTTGAAACCAAACTTAGAACCTGTTCTACTCGAAGGCGTGACAGCCAGCTCGAGCAGCCCGACCCTGATCGATCACCCTGAGCCACCACTTTCCGCGCCGCTGACGTTGTCCTTCGACTACACCCGTTCGGTGGGCGCCACGCTCAGCAAGTTCTTCACCGCGTTGCGTGACCGCCACATCGTCGGGGTGCGCGGATCGGACGGCCGGGTGCACGTGCCGCCGGCGGAATATGACCCGGTTACCTACGAGCCGCTGGCCGAGATGGTACCGGTGTCCAGCGTCGGCACAGTCGCGTCATGGACTTGGCAGCCAGAGCCGCTGGAGGGCCAGCCGCTGGACCGGCCGTTCGCCTGGGCGCTGATCAAGCTCGACCGTGCGGACACGCTGCTGATGCACGCCGTAGACGTGGGAGCCGCGGGCCCAGACGCGATCCGCACCGGCACCCGGGTGCACGCGCACTGGGCCGACGAGACGGTGGGCGCCATCACCGACATCGCCTACTTCGCGCTCGGCGACGAGCCCGAGCCCGTCCCCGAACCAGCTGAAAGTGACCAGGAACCGGTCACCATGATCGTCACCCCGATCTCGCTGACGATTCAGCACACCGCGTCCCACGAGGAAAGCGCCTACCTGCGGGCCATCGCCGAGGGCACACTGCTTGGGGCGCGCACCAGGAGCGCCGACGGCGCGGAAGGAAAGGTGTACTTCCCGCCGCATGGGGCCGATCCCGCGACGGGCCTGCCCACCACCGATTTCGTCGAACTCCCCGACAAGGGCACGGTGACGACGTTCGCGATCATCAACATCCCGTTCCAGGGCCAGCGCATCAAACCGCCCTACGTGGCGGCCTACGTGCTGCTCGACGGGGCCGACATCCCGTTCCTGCACCTGGTCGCGGACATCGACGCACATGAGGTCCGGATGGGCATGCGTGTCGAGGCGGTGTGGAAACCCCGCGAGGAGTGGGGCTTTGGCATCGACAACATCGAGTACTTCCGGCCTACCGGGGAACCCGACGCCGACTACGACACCTACAAGCACCACCTGTAAAGGGTTTACCTGCAATGAGCGATCGCAATGTTGCGGTGGTCGGCTTTGCCCATGCCCCGCATGTCCGCCGCACCGACGGCACCACCAACGGCGTCGAGATGTTGATGCCGTGCTTCGCCCAGCTCTACGAGGAACTCGGCATCACCCAGGCCGACATCGGTTTCTGGTGTTCGGGGTCGTCCGATTACCTTGCCGGACGGGCGTTTTCGTTCATCTCGGCCATTGACTCGATCGGGGCGGTTCCGCCGATCAACGAATCGCACGTCGAGATGGACGCGGCCTGGGCGCTGTATGAGGCCTACATCAAAATCCTGACCGGCGACGTCGACACCGCGCTGGTGTACGGCTTCGGCAAGTCCTCGGCCGGAATCCTGCGCCGCGTGCTGTCGCGACAGACCGACCCCTACACGGTGGCGCCGCTGTGGCCGGATTCGGTGTCGATGGCGGGGCTGCAGGCCCGTATGGGGATCGACGCCGGCAAGTGGGACGAATGGCAGATGGCGCGCGTTGCGTTCGATTCCTTCGCCAACGCGCGCCGGGTGGATTCCGTGGAGCCGGCGATCAGCCTCGACGAATTGATCGAACGGCCGTTCTTCGCAGACCCATTGCGGCGCCACGACATCGCACCGATCACCGACGGCGCCGCCGCGATCGTGCTCGCGGCCGACGACCGGGCGCGCGAGTTGCGCGAAAACCCCGCGTGGATCAGCGGAATCGAACACCGCATCGAATCACCGTCGCTGGGCGTACGCGACCTCACCGACTCGCCGTCGACCAGAGCGGCGGCCAGGGCGGCCACCGGCGGAAACACCCGCACCCTCGACGTCGCCGAGATTTGCGCGCCCTTCACCCACCAGCACCTGATCCTGATGGAGGCCATCCGGATACCCGGGAAGACGAAGGTCAATCCGTCCGGTGGCGCGCTGGCGGCCCATCCCATGTTCGTCGCCGGTCTTGAGCGCATCGGCTTTGCCGCACAACATATCTGGAACGGTTCGGCTGGCCGGGTGCTGGCGCACGCCACCAGCGGGCCTGCGCTGCAACAGAATCTGGTCGCGGTCATGGAAGGGAAGAACTGATGGCCGGAGCGGGCGCACACCTGGCCGCGGTACTGGGTACCGGGCAGACCAAATACGTCGCCAAGCGCAAAGACGTTTCGATGAACGGCCTGGTGCGCGAGGCCATCGACCGGGCGCTGGCCGACTCCGGTTCGACCTTCGACGACATCGACGCGGTCGTGGTCGGCAAGGCACCCGACTTCTTCGAGGGCGTGATGATGCCGGAACTGTTCATGGCGGACGCCATGGGAGCCACCGGCAAGCCACTGATCCGGGTGCACACCGCCGGTTCGGTGGGCGGATCCACCGGGGTGGTGGCGGCCAGCCTGGTGCAGTCCGGCAAGTACCGCCGCGTGCTGGCGATGGCATGGGAGAAGCAGTCGGAGTCGAATGCCATGTGGGCGTTGTCAATTCCGATCCCGTTCATCAAGCCGGTCGGCGCCGGCGCGGGTGGGTACTTCGCCCCGCACGTGCGCTCGTACATCCGTCGATCCGGGGCACCGACGCACATCGGCGCCATGGTCGCGGTCAAGGACCGGCTCAACGGAGCCCGCAACCCGCTGGCACACCTGCACCAGCCCGACATCACCGTGGAGAAGGTGATGCAGTCCCCCATGCTGTGGGACCCGATCCGTTACGACGAGACCTGCCCCTCGTCTGACGGTGCCGCCGCCGTCGTGATCGGCGACGAGGGCATCGCCGACGCCCGCCTCGCCCAAGGACATCCGGTGGCGTGGATCCATGCGACCGCGCTGCGCACCGAGCCGCTGCAGTTCTCGGGCCGTGACCAGGTCAGCCCGCAGGCCAGCCGCGACGCCGCGGCCGCGCTGTGGAAGGCGGCCGGCATCACCAGTCCCATCGACGAGATCGACGCCGCCGAGATCTACGTGCCGTTCTCGTGGTTCGAGCCGATGTGGTTGGAAAGCCTCGGCTTTGCCCCCGAGGGCGAAGGCTGGAAGCTGACCGAAGCCGGCGAGACGAAGATCGGTGGACGGCTTCCGGTGAATCCGTCGGGAGGCGTGCTGTCGTCGAACCCGATCGGCGCCTCGGGCCTGATCCGGTTCGCCGAGGCGGCGATCCAGGTGATGGGCAAGGGCGGGGATCATCAGGTCCCCGGCGCGCGAAAGGCCCTGGGCCATGCCTACGGCGGCGGCTCGCAGTACTACTCCATGTGGGTGGTCGGCGCCGACAAACCCAACAAGCCCGAGAAGGTGGGCGCATGACCGACGTTCAGGAAAAGACCAAGCATCCCGCCCACGCGGCCGGCCGCCGCTCGCGCGAGGCCGTTATGGCCCGGGACAAGGGAGCGTGGCTGGCGGTGTTCGCCGACGACGCCATCGTCGAGGACCCCATCGGACCGTCGGCCTTCGACCCGGAAGGCAAAGGGCACCGGGGGCACGATGCGATCTCGGCCTTCTGGGACAAGGCCATCGCCAACACCACCAAGATCGAGTTCTTCTTCCGTGATACATACCAATGCGGTAACGAGGAAGCCAACGTCGGGCACATCCTCATCACGACGGGCGACTATCAGGTCACCGCGGAAGGTGTGTTCACCTACAAGGCCAACGACGAGGGCAAGCTGGTCGCGCTGCGCGCGTACTGGGAGATGGACCGCGCGGCCGCGTCCACCACGAAGATCTAACCGGCCGCGCTCATTGTGAAAATGCCTACGCGACACGCAGATTGAGCGGCGCAGGGTTCACGCTCGGCGCGTCTAAATCGGCTCTAATCCCGCGATATGCCGCTGCGCCAGGTCGCGGTAGGCCTGCGGGTTGAGGTTGATCCACATTTCCGCTCCGGTCCCGGCGACCGGGCCCTTCACCTGCGCCGGCGATCCGACCGCCAGCACCCCGGCCGGGATCTGAGTGCCGGCAAGCACCAGCGACCCGGCGGCAACCAAGCTGCGCGCGCCGATTACCGCGCCGTCGAGAACCGTGGCGTGGTTGGCGATCAGCGCCTCAGCTCCGACGTGCACCCCGTGGATGCAACACAGGTGCGCCACCGTCGCGCCGGGACCGATGTCCACGGGGATGCCAGGAGGCGCGTGCAATACCGATCCGTCCTGGACGTTGGCGCCCTCGCGCACCACGATCGGCCCGTAGTCCCCACGCAACACGGCGTTGAACCACACGGACGCCCCGGCCTCGACGGTGACGTCGCCGATCAGGGTCGCGGTCGGGGCCACGAACGCGGTCGGATCGATCCGCGGCGACCGACCTTCGAAAGCAAACAGCGGCATCGTCTAGATATACCCCAGCGTCAATATGCAGTGGTTAGACCCGCCGTCGTTGCGCCAGCCAGTCGAAAAACTGTAACGTGTTCTAGTTAGAGACGAGTTGGAGGTGACAGGTGAGTACCGACACCAATGCGGTCGGAGCGGTCGGCATCCGGGAAATCGATTCCGGCGCCTTGCCGACCAGGTACGCCCGCGGCTGGCACTGCCTCGGCGTCGCAAAGGACTTCCTGGACGGAGAGCCGCACGCCATCGAGGCGTTCGGCACCAAGCTGGTGGTTTTCGCCGACTCACACGGGGACCTCAAGGTGCTCGACGGCTACTGCCGGCACATGGGCGGCGACCTGTCCATGGGAACCATCAAGGGCGACGAGGTCGCCTGCCCGTTCCATGACTGGCGCTGGGGCGGCGACGGCCGCTGCAAGCTGGTGCCGTATGCCAAGCGCACGCCCAAAACGGCGCGCACCCGCTCGTGGACGACCGACGTGCGCAGCGGCCTGCTGTTCGTCTGGCATGACCACGAAGGCAATCCGCCGGATCCCGCCGTCAGGATCCCCGAGCTCGCCGAAGCCGCCAGCGACGAATGGACCGACTGGCGGTGGAACAGCATCCTCATCGAGGGGTCCAACTGCCGCGACATCATCGACAACGTCACCGACATGGCGCACTTCTTCTACATCCATTTCGGATTGCCGACGTTCTTCAAGAACGTCTTCGAGGGCCACATCGCCTCGCAATACCTGCACAACGTGGGCCGGCCCGACGTGGACGACCTGGGGACCTCCTACGGTGAGGCGCACCTGGATTCGGAGGCCTCCTACTTCGGTCCGTCGTTCATGATCAACTGGCTGCACAACAGCTACGGCGGCTACAAGGCCGAGTCGATCCTGATCAACTGCCACTACCCGGTGACGCAGAACTCCTTCGTCTTGCAGTGGGGCGTCATCGTCGAAAAGCCCAAGGGCATGGACGAAAAGATGACCGACAAGCTGGCCGACGTCTTCACCGACGGCGTCAGCAAGGGCTTCGTGCAGGACGTCGAGATCTGGAAGCACAAGACCAGGATCGACAACCCGCTGCTGGTCGAGGAGGACGGCGCCGTCTATCAGCTGCGTCGCTGGTACGAACAGTTTTACGTCGATGTCGCCGACATCAAGCCGGAAATGGTGGAGCGCTTCGAGATCGAGGTGGACACCACGCGCGCCAACGAGTACTGGAACACCGAGGTCGAGGAGAACCTCAAGGCAAGGGAAGCCGCTTCCGAGGACGTGCCCGCGGAGCAACACTGACCGACATGGCTTCGCTCGATGATGAGGCGGTTCCCGACGTCGATCGGTTGATCCGGTCGATGTTGCTGCTGCACGGTGATCATCACGACCATGACGAGCGGCCCGCAGGGTCGAGCCCCACCGGTGACACTCATTCTCGTTTAGCGTCGAAATCAAGGGATTTCGCCAACGACCCGCAACGCGCCGCCGCGGTCGCCGAGGCCACCCGCGCCGATCGTGAGCGTTACCTGACGTCGGGGCTGTTACCGGTGGATTGCCGGTTCTGCCACGTCAGGGTCACCGTCAGGAGGCTCGGGCCGGGTCACACCGCGGTGCAGTGGAACACCGCGGCGACGCAGCGTTGCGCGTATTTCGCCGAAATCCGTGAGTCCGGCGGAAATACCGCACGCGCGCGCGCCTGCCCGAAGCTGAGCGACAGCATCGAGCACGCTGCCGCCGAGGGCTATCTGGACCACCCAGAGGACGGCTGAGCCCAGCGTCACATCCGCCCCATAGATCTCCGCGCGGACGGGGTCCTCGTCATGCCCGCACCGACTACAGCCCGGCGAACCGCTCCTTGACGGCTTCGACGGTGAGCCCGTAGTCGGCCAGCGAATACGTGTGCTTGGGCGCCCGCTCGCCCGACTGGCTTTCGGCGTGGCTCTTTTCCATCGCAACCCGCGCTTCGTCGGTCAGCGTCAGGCCGAAGTGGCGGTAGATGTCGGCCACCGTGCCCAGCGGGTCGGCGATCAGCTCGCGATAGTCGACATCATAGAACTGAGCCGGGTTGTATTTGGCTCGTGCGGTGTTGAACCGCTCCAGCCCGCGCGACCAGGTTTCCATTGCGTCGGAACCGATTTGGGCGCCGCCGAAGCTCTCCGACCACCCCTCCGCGGTGTGCTGGGCCAGTGAGCACATCGAGGCCATGATCGTCTCGACCGGGCGGTGGGTCTGGATCACCAGCGCGTCGGGATAGGTCGCTATCAAGGCATCGAGCGCGAAGAGGTGGCTCGGGTTCTTCAGCACCCACCGCTTGTCAGCGTCGTTGAGTCCGATCAGCTGAAGGTTCTTGCGGTGCCGCTGATATGACGGCGTCCAATCCTGCTGTGACAACCACTTTGAGTAGCCGGGCAGGTGCGCCAGGGTTTCGTAGGACACCGAATGCAGCGACTGCCGCAGCAGCTGCCAGCACTCCTCCAACTCGTACGCTGCCATGAAGTGCAGGCCGGTATAGCCGGGGTTTTCCTCGTGGTGCTGGGTGAACTGCGCGTCGAGCTGGCGATAAAGCGGGTTAGATTCCCAGGTTTCGCGAGGTGGACGAGGTTGCGGAAACTCGGCCAGCCACATGTGCAGACCCTGATGCGCCGGGTCGGCGCCGAGTAGGCGGTGCAGCGCGGTAGTGCCGGTGCGCACGAGACCGGTGACGAAGATCGGCCGTTCGATCGTGACGTCCGCGTGCTCCGGGTGTTGCTGCCACGCGGACTCGGACAGCAGCCTGGCCACCAGCGCGCCGCGCAGGAAGAACCGGTTCATCTTGCTGCCCAACACCGTAAGGCCCGCTTCGCGCCGGTAAGAGTTCAGCAGCACTTCCAGCGCCTCGCGGTAGTTGTCGTCGTCGGCGCCGAAGTCGTCGAGCCCGGTCAGCTTGCTGGCCGAGGCGTGCAGTTCGTCCACGGTGCCGACATCGGTGCGGTCGGCCATCAGATGTGGTACTCCCCGCAGTTGACGTCGAGTGTCTGCCCGGTGATGCCGCTGGACAGGTCACTGGCCATGAAGAGGATCGCCGAAGCCACCTCGTCCTCGGTGGGCAGCCGCTTGAGGTCGGAGTTCGCGGCGGTGGCCTGGTAGATCTGGTCCACCGTGGTGCCGTACTTGCCGGCCTGATGCTCGAAGTAGCCCTGCAGCGTGTCGCCCCAGATATAGCCGGGTGCAACAGAATTGACGCGAATGCCCTTCTCGCCGAGTTCGGTGGCCAGCGACTGCGACATGGCCAGCAGAGCGGACTTGGCCATCTTGTAGGCGCCGTATTTCGCCTGCGAGTGCCGCAGCACCATGGAGTTGACGTTGACGATCGATCCGGCCGAGGATTCCAGCGCCGGCGTGAAGGCCTGGATCAGGCGCAGAGCCCCCAGCGCACTGAGCTCGATGGCGTCCCGAATGTGCTGAAAGCTGGTGCCGGCCAACGGTTTCATCGACGGCACCCGGAACGCGTTGTTGATCAGCACGTCGACCTTGCCGTAGGCCTTCAGCGTGGCGTCGACGAGGTTGCTCACCTGATCGTCGTCGGTGATGTCGGTGGGGACCGCTACCGCCTTGCGCCCGAAATCGACGACCTGCTTGGCGACGTCATCCAGCCGGTCGGCGCTGCGGGCCGCCAGCACCAGGTCGGCGCCTTCGCGCGCGCATCGGCGCGCCAGCGTGGTGCCCAGCCCCGGACCGACCCCGCTGATTACAACTACCTTGCTCTCGAGCATCTCAGTCACCCCAGCATCCTGGCCGCAATTTGCTCTTGGCGCAGCGCGATTCGCGTCCGCCACTGGTCTTCCGAAATCTTGTTGTGGTCGAAATACGGCAGCGCCGCCGGTACGGCGTCGAAGTCGACGAGCTCGACGGTGGGACCGTCGGCGTCGGCAAGCGCGCGGGACACCCGCTGCCACCGGAACTGCAGGAAGCCACGCCGATGGCCCAGCGTTTCAACCCAGTTGGTCACTCCCGGGTTCTGATCGGCGACGACGATGCGGACCTTGCCGTCCGGATCCGCTTGGGCCTGAGTGTTATTCAGAGACGTCTGGTGGTTGATGTAGTCCAGCGAGATGTACCACATGCTGCCCAGCTGGAAGCCGAGATAGGGAGCGTCGGACACCGGGATCGTGATCACCAGCGCCTGATCGGGTCGCAGGTCGAAATGCCCGGCCGACGAATACTGGGTCGCCAGGCCGCCGGGCGTCAACCGGGGCGCGACCATGGTGTTGACGGGGATGTTGAGGTAGAACCACTGCGGAAACTGCAGCCAGGTCTTCACTCGGTTCACGAGTTGCTTGCCCGCTGTGGCATAACGTTTTTCGATCATCCGACGGGTCAGCGGCGGCGGTGCGCTGCCCGCGGTGTCCAGCCTGGAAATCGTGAGGGTGCCGCGCTGCGCCGACCAGTCGCCGTACACCTCGCGGATCACCAATTGCCCGGGGCTGGTCGGTCGCACCCGCCACTCGAAGCTACCGTCCGCGGCGATCTCGAGTTCGCGATC
>Ga0310911_10000506_pt1 | contig 14576 bp, 6 predicted proteins | sample GREbulkMGHF170_FD_203532 | JGI IMG/M metagenome (GOLD analysis project Ga0310911, IMG submission 203532) | Lab enrichment of tropical soil microbial communities from Luquillo Experimental Forest, Puerto Rico - GRE.bulkMG.HF170 | ecosystem: Environmental > Terrestrial > Soil > Tropical forest >... | reverse complement strand
GAAGTCGCTCGGAGTGAAGCTACCCCACGAGTTTTGATTCACGCTGTAGCTGGAGGAGTGGGAACGGCCGCAGTGCAAATCGGGAAGCTGCTTGGCGTGGAGATGTACGGAACGTCGTCGTCTGATGAGAAGCTCGCACGAGTAATGAAATTGGGCTTACAACACAGAATCAACTACAAGCAGCGAGATTACGAGGAAGCAATCAAGGATCTCACGCATGGTGAGGGCGTGGACGCAGTGTTTGAAATGTTGGGCGGCGAGCATGTGGCAAAAAGTGTTCGCTGTCTGCGCGACTTTGGCCGCGTGATCGTGTATGGAAGCACGACCGGAGAAAAACCTGAACTGGACACGCGCCTGCTTTACGCGAAAGGCGCGAGCGTGCACGGCCTGTGGCTCACCTATCTCTCTGCCAATCGCAAACTGATGGACGCGGCGTGGCAACAACTTTCCACCTGGATGTCGGAGGGGCATTTGCGGCCGGTGATCGGAGAGGCACTGCCGATGCAGAAAGTGCAGAATGCATATCGGCTCTTGTCTGAAGGTAAGAATTTTGGAAAGATCGTGATACGAATTGAATGATCTCGTGAATCGAAAAACTAAAGGGCAGGTTACGCCAAGGGCTCATGCTTCAAACCCGCAATTAAAGACTACCGTGCAGCCGGGCGATGTCGCTTAGTCTGTTCATTTCCGAACGCGTCTGATCGCCTGCGAACACCGGGCTGATCTCCCCATCGCACAAACGTTGTATTCCCAGACATTTCTCATTCCTAACCTTGGCACTCGAGGTGCATTCTGTACGCGTTCACACAATTGCAAAAAATTGTGACCAAACGTTGCGGGTTGTACGCAGTCGTAACAAAACATTTACACGTTAAGATCTCGGGTGAGAACCAAATGACTCACACAAAACTATTACACACGTTTGCATTGACCCTGATCTTGAGCGCGGCAAGCATCGTGTCGGCTGCGGCACAGGAGACGGCGGGAGTGAGGCAAGTGTATGACGGAATGATGCGGCCGGACGTGGAAGTGAAAACGTTCGCGCATAGCGAAGAGCTCTTTCCAGTGCGGGTAGTGGAGCGGGGAAGTGCTACGCGGACACTGCCTAAAGCAAAGACGCCTCTCAAAAATGTGGCTTTCGAGTCAGGCGGGAAACGCTACGACCTGTTTGACTATTTGGCACTGAACCGCGTGGCGGGACTTCTAATTGTGAAGAATGGAGAAGTAGTGCTGGAAGACTACGAACTTGGGACTGTGCCGGAGACACACTGGCCGTCGTATTCCATGGCGAAATCGGCGTCGTCAACGTTGGTCGGCGCGGCGTTGCTGGATGGCTCGATTGGGAGTTTGGATGATCCGGTGACGAAATATGTGCCCGTTCTGAAGGGCGGCGTGTACGAAGGCGTTAGCGTGCGGAACGTGATTCAGATGGCGTCCGGCGTGAAGTGGAATGAGACGTATACGGATCCGCAGTCAGACCGACGAAAACTTTTGGAAATTCAGCTTCAACAAAAGCCGGGGACGATTCTGCCGTTTATGAGCAGGCTGTCGCGCGCGGGAGCGCCCGGGACGATTTGGAATTACAACACGGGAGAAACGTTTATTGTGGGAGCGGTGCTCGAAGGTGCGACGCACAAACCCTTGGCGGAGTATTTGTCGCAAAAGATTTGGAAGCCGTGGGGAATGGAGTACGAAGCGCAATGGCAATTGGAATCGCCGAAAGGAATGGGTTGGGCAGGAGGAGGGCTTGCGGCGACGCTGCGGGATTTTGGCCGGCTGGGATTGCTAGTGCAGGCAGATGGGGTGATTGACGGAAAGCGTATGGTGCCGGAAGGGTGGTTTGACGAGGCGGGGACCGCAAAAGAGATTGGCGGAAAGACCGTGGAGTACGGCTATTTGTGGTGGACGTATCCTAAGGCTGATGACGTGCATGGTGGAGCGTTTCAAGCACAGGGAATTTTTGGGCAGCACCTGTACATCAACCGGAAAGAGAAGGTCGTGATTGTCGTGCTGAGCGCGCAGCCCAAACCGACTGGGTCAACGGTGGTGGATGATTCGGCGTTTTTTGGCGCGGTGGTGAAGGCGCTGAGATGAGTTTCGAAGGTGACAAAAAAACAGCCGGTCTTTCGGCTACGGATTCCCGCTTTCATGAGTCCAACTGTGAAGCCTCGCGAGCAATGCCGCACATTACAATGACGCGATACATGTCGTCCCTCCTTAACGGGATTCTCTTTTGGACATCCCAAGGGCGCAAACCTATTCATCCTCTATGTTGTGGGGACTAACAAACCGAGGTAGGTTGCTCTATTTACAGCATCCGTCGGCGCGTGTCAACGACTGGCTCGCATACTCGCATACTGGCTCGCATACTTCGCATACTACCCGGCGGACTCGGCATTGTCCCGGGCGGCCGCCCGTTCGGAGTTGGGATAGCGAGTGCAACCCCTCCTGGTCGCTTGGCGCGGCCATCCGCCTGCGAACGTATGAAGAGGGATCATGGCGCTACTCAGCGAGATGGAAAGGGCGTTTGACGAATAGTCCGAACACCGCGCATCTCCTTTCGCAGGAAATCCACAGAGCATGAACTTCGGCGCTTGTCTTCCCCGAGTCCGGAGGGTAATGTGCGGACGTGTTGCTTTCTCATCGGAACGGAAAGATTGGCAGAAATGACCCTTGTCCTTGCGGCAGCGGTAAGAAATACAAACGCTGCTGTTTGGAGCAGCAATCTGCGATCTACAGTTTTTGGGCACAACAACGAGACGCATCCGACCAACTGACCCGGGACATGCTGAGGTTTGCCGAGCGCAGGTTTGGCGACCAGATTCACGTGGCCTGGAAACACTTCAACATGACCGATCTGCCGTTTCCGTTCGATGCATACCCCGCTGAGCAGCAGATTTTCCTGCCTTACTTCTTGTTCCATTGGGACCCCCAAAGGCCGCGCACCGGAAAGGGAACGATCAGAAGAGGCGGCATTGTCGCTCGATGGTACGAGCTGGAGAAAGGCGGCCAGCTGTCGGAGATGGAGCGGCTGTTTCTTGAGCAGGCCACCACACAGCCACTCAGTTTCTTTGAAGTCTTGTGGAGTGAACCCGGCGAGCGGATTCGGCTGCGGGATATCCTGATTGGCGGAGAGACGGAGGTTGTCGAACGGTCGGGCTCACGTATGCTGCAAAAGGGAGATATAGTTTACGCCCAGATTTGGAAGCTGCCGACACTTTCCATTCTCGGGTGTACAGCCCCGATCGGCATCCCGCCCACGTGGAAGGGCGAAGTGATTGGTCTTCGGAAGCAGTTGCGAAAGAAGATCGCCAAGCAAAATCGGGATTTGACTCCCGACGATCTTGTACGACACCAGGATGCGATTCGTCTCAAGTACCTAACGATTCGGGATGGATTGTACACTCCCCCGCGATTAGCCAATACGGATGGTGATCCGCTCGTGTTCCACACGCTGAAATTCCGCATTGAATCGCCTGAAAGGGCGTTTAATGCCCTCGCGCCGCTGGCCCTCCTCCAATCGAAAGAAGAGCTTTTGGAAGAGGCGAAATTCGGCAAAGATGGGAGGCTCGAGAGCATTGAATTTAACTGGCGCAAGAAGGGCAACCGGAAGATCCCGAGTTGGGATAATACCATCCTCGGGAATATCAAAATCGCCGGGCAATCCGTGATTGCGGAAGTGAATTCCGAGAATCGCGCTAAACTTCTCCGAGCGGAGATCGAGAGGCGGCTCGGTGCTTCGGTTACCCACCAGAGCACAACTGCACAAACGGCCGATGAAATGCTCGCGAAAGCTTCCAAACGAACCAAGGCACAAGCGAAGAAGGATGACGAATTCGAGCAAGCGCTTCTGCGCGATCCAGAGGCAAAGCGCAGGCTTCAGCAAATCATTCAGAAGCAAGTCGAGGACTGGGTTAACCAGAAGGTGCCTGCACTCGGAGGCCGCACGCCATCCGAAGCCGTTCGCGATCCTGATGGCAGGGAGATCGTGGAGTCCCTGCTGTTGGATTGGGAACGCCATGCAGGCGATGGTGCGTACCAGGCCGGAATTCGCCCCGACTTCGACGCCGTTCGCAGACTCTTGAACCTTTAGTCCGCGGCCTGTTGAGACAATGGCGGCCTCGTTCGGTGTAAGGGTATCGATCTGGTTATTACTGCGCTTGAAGGCGCCACTGCCTTCAGACTGTGGCCATGCCTGACTTTCGCAGGAATTCGCCAATGCTCTATACACTTTTGCAAAACGAACTCGGCTAATCCGATCGTCAGCGGCATTCTTTTTATCCAGCGACTCAGTCAACGGCGTGGCCGCCGTCTCATTCAGCGCGCAGCGCTTCAACGGCGTCGACGTGCGCAGCGCGGGCGGCCGGCACCAACGACGCCACGACTGCTGACGTGACGATGATTGCTGCCGATCCTATCAACGGAATCGGCCCGGGTAGCTGGAGTTCCGCAACGTAATTGCCGGCCAGGCGTGACAACCCCCAACCCACGAGCCCACCTGCCGCAATGCCAATCGCCGCGATCTTCGTTCCGTCGATTAGCACGCCCGCGAGAATCCGGAGGGGCTGGGCGCCCAATGCGAGCCGGATTGCAAACTCGCGCGTGCGCCAGCTCACCGAAAAGGCCAGAACGCCTGCAACTCCGACCACTGAAATCGCCAAGGCGAGCGCGGCGAACCCGCCGAACACGATGGCATTCACACGGTTGTTCGCTAGAACTTCCGTGCGGACATCTTCGAGCGTGCTTGGGTGCTCGACGGGCTGAGTGGCAGCCGCGGCGCGAACCGTTTTCGTGATGGTCGGGACGAGTGCGTAGGGATCATTCTTCACGCGCACGACCAGGCAGGCCCCGAATAGGGGCCCCTGCACGAATGGCTCATAGATCGTCATGTTGTGTTCGGGTATGACGTTCGCGTCGTCGACATCGGCCGAGACACCGACGATGCGCATAGGAGCAGGGCTGATGTCGGCGAACTTGATCAGAGGATCGGTCCACACGATGTGCCGGTTGATGGCGTCTTGCCCGGGGAACAGCTGTTCGGCGATGCTCTTGCTGACGATGACTACGGGTTCGGCTTCCTTCCGATCGGCCTCCGTGAAATCACGCCCCTCGAGAAGCGGAATCCCCAGAGTGGCGAAGTAGCCGGGAGAAACAAAGCGGAACCGAGCACGCCGATCGTCCTTGCTGCTCTCACTTTTTCTACCCTCGACCGCGAATTGCAGAGTGAACCTCAGGAAACCACTATCGCGCCACGGGGCCATCATGCCGGTTGCGGCGCCTTCCACTCCCGGCAGCGCACTCACGCTACGCTGGGCTTCCTGATAGAACTGGGCGACCTGTTGCGGCGTTCGGCCGTCGGAAATCAAAGGCAGGCTTGCAATCAGAACGTGCCCGGTTTCAAAGCCCGGCTGCGCTTTTTGCAGCGAGAGCAACGTCGTTAGCAGCACACCCGCGCTCGCGAGCAACAGGAATGACGCGGCAATCTGGACAACGGTGAAAGCGCGAATCCGGCGGCGGCTGCTCCCGGTCACCCGGCCGCCGCCACTAGTGAGCCCCAGCCCGCGCGAGCTATCGGCCGAAGGCAGGCGGGGAACGAAGGCAAGAAAGGCCGCCGCTGCTAATGCCAGAGCCAAGCCCATCCAAAGCATGCTGAGATCGACGGTCAGATCCGTCGCCCGCACCGAGAATCGCAACGCGTAACGCACGAGTACCGTGACCATCGGCATGGCCACCAGCACGCCAGCCAAGCCTCCGCTGCCACACAGGACCAGGCCTTCTGCCAACAGCGACCGGCGGATGGTGGCTGAGCTTGCTCCGAGCGCGGCGCGGAGCGACAGCTCCGATTCGCGACGAACCGTTCGAGCAAGGATCAAGTTCGCGACGTTCGAGCAGGCGATGACGAACAGCAGGCCTGAGGCGCCAAACAAAAGCCACAATATGGTGCTGGCTTTCGCGTTGATCTGGTCACGCAACCTCCTGGCATCGATCTGGAAGTGATACTCCGGCTTGTAAACGCCAGGGTGCGCGGCCACCATTGCCGAGTAGACCGTGCGAAGCTCCGCGCACGCGGACTTGAGGCTGGCCCCGGGCGCCAACCGGCCGAATACATCGGTCATGCGGTGCTCGCGGCCCTGTACCATCGTTGCCGACAAGTGGTGCGGGCTGGTGACGATGTTGGCGATTAGCTCCGTTTCCGCTGGATACGGTATTGAGGGCTCTAGAACTCCGACGATGGTTGCTGCGCGGACCTGCATCATGCTGCCCAGCCGTATCACCTTCCCTATCACGTTGGGATCAGAATGCATGGCGGTGACCCAGAACTTGTAGGTGAGCACTGCGGCGCCGTCAGCGTTGGGGCCATCGTCGCGGGCGTCGAGCAGGCGGCCCAACACCGGCTTCAGCCCCATCACCTCAAAATAGGTGCCGTCGACAACTCCGGCGTGGATTTCACGTGCCTCGCCGAATCCCTGCACCGTGAAGTCGACCGTCGAGAACGTGCCGAGGTTGCTGATGGTCTTCAAGTGGGTGCCTAGGTCAGTGATCTCGGGAACGGAGAACGTGGCATTTTCCACTTGCAGGCCCGGCGCGCTCTGCCGGACGTAAATCAGGCGATCTTCATCGCGATTCACCAGCGGACGCAACAGCACGCCGCGCACGACGCTGAAAATGGCTGCGTTCACGCCAATGCCCAGCGCCAGCGTGAGGGCCACCGTGGCCCACAACGTGGGGGTCCGCCCAAGTGCGCGGAGCGCGACCCTGAGGTCGCCCAGAAACCCAGCCACATACCTCAGCGGACGAGTAATTCCTGCCGCTTTGCGCTCTGATGGGTCGGTCGTGTAGGTCGTCATTTGGCCTCCTCGGGCGGCTCTCACCTCCGAACCCGCATAGCCCGGCGAGGCAAAAAGCGGTGGAGAAACGCCGCTTTCGGGCTACAGGGTGCGGCCAACCGTCGAAACGGTCGCCGAAGAACGCTTGCGCATTGACGATGTATCTACGCAGGCTGCACGCCACTACTAGCCCATCGGTAAGTCGCTGAAAACTAGATAAATAGAGTTATATCTGGGCGTTCTCTCGCGGGCGGCAACGTCCGATTGCGGCACTACCCTTCCCAAAAGCAAACACTCGAGCAAAATTGACCGGTAACAATCGGGACGGCGAAGGCGGTTATCAACCGCTCGGTGAGGAGATCTGGGAGCAGTCTGGCCACCGCGTCGACGCCTGTGTGCACGCGGTGAGCACGGCGCACTCCATTCACGGAACGGCCCACGCGCTGCGGAGTGGCAACCCACAACTGCGCGTTTTTTTGCAGTGGAGCCGGCTGAATCAGCGGTCCTTTCAGGCAAGCCTTCGGGCTCGCACAAGATTGCGGGGATCGGCATCGGCTTTATCCCGCCTCTGTGGAAGCCCAGGGAGGTCGATGAGATTTTGGCGGTGACCACGGAAGAGGCCAAGGACATGGCCCGGCGCCTGGCGACGGAAGAGGCCATCTTCGCCGGAACTTCAACCGGTGCTAACTAATGTGGCAACGGCGGTCCGTGTGGCGACACGCCTCGGCGCAGACGACGGCGGCCACCATTGCGGTCGACTCCGGCTTGCGCTACCAGTACGGACGTGTTCCGCCCCTGATCACGGTCGCTGAAACCCAAGGGCATGACAGGCTCGAGGCAGCTTACGACTCCTGCCGAGCGGTTTTCGAACAACCGTGTTAGCTCACTTCCGCTTCTTCCGGCACCCCTGCACCGATGGCGGGATCGGTCATGGTGGGTTTTCCGGTTTCTACGTGCCCTGCCAGTTGCCGCTGGAAGCTGGCGTCAGTCTCGACTTGTAGGGTCAGGTCGTACCAGCCGAAAGATTCATGCAGCTGGGCAACAAACGTGACACTGCCGTGCGGTTGCACATGCTGCGTATGCGTCTTCCCGGAGTACGCGTCAAAGATGGTCACTTTTTCCGCACTTGCGCCGTGGTTGCAAATCACCAGGGCGATGCCTTCCGACTCCTTATCGTAAATCGCATCGACGGTGAGGTCAGCGCTGTTCTCCGCGAGGCTGCCCAGAAACGTGCGAAAGAAGCCATTCGGACCGTAGACCAAGAGGGCATACGAAGCGGCGCCCTTGGTTCCGATAGTGTCTGAAGTTTCGTCCCCAGCGCCCACGGTGTAGGTCCACGGCCCCGTCTTGCCGTCGCCTGACCGCACTTGAAACACCGCGCCAGCTTTGCCGATATTTCGGAACAAAAGCTCCACCCCGCCCTGCGAGTAGTCTACTTTTCCGTTGACTTGCAGCTCGTAGGGCAGCGCGCGTGCCGGACGTATGCCGTGTTCCTGCTCCGGCAACGCCTGCTTGGCCGGCGGAGTGGGCACGTAATCGGGGAAACGTGTGCCTGCAACTACGTCTTGGTTGGGCGGCTGATAGGAGGAGGTGTCCGGCAGTGCAACAACCGCGGCGTTCGGCGACTCGAAGTTTAACGCCGAAGTCAGGTCGCCGGCCACCGTGCGGCGCCACTTTGTAATGTTCGGTTCTATCACGCCGAAGCGCTTCTCCAGGAAGCGGATCAACGACGTGTGATCAAACACCTGGGAGTTGACCCACCCGCCTTTGCTCCAGGGCGAAATCACGATCATCGGCACGCGCACGCCAAGTCCATACGGTCCGGGCGTGTAGCTAGACGCGGGGTAGCTGGGGCTGCCGTTAAACAACTCATTGGTAGTGCCCACCGTCGAGATGCCTTGCGCCCTCGACATGGGAGGAGTGGGCGGCAACATGTGGTCGAAGAAGCCGTCGTTCTCGTCAAACGTAAGGAACAATACCGTCTTACTCCAAACCTCGGGGTTCGCGGTCAGCGCATCGAGCATTTGCGAAGCGTACCACGCGCCAAAGTTCGGCGGCCAATTTCCATGCTCGGTGTACGCTTCTGGCGCCACGATCCAGGACACTTGCGGCAACTGATTCGCCAAAACGTCCTGGCGGATGATGTCGAAGAGCGTTCCGTTGTTGAACGTCCCTCCATTATAGATATTTGTCCCTGTTCGCGCTTTCTCCGCGAGCGGACTGTTGTTCGGAGCTTTTTGATATTGGAAGAAGTACAGCAGCGAATTATCGCCGTAGTTGCCGATGAAGGCGTTATCGGTGAAGCCCCAGAAGTGGGTGGCATCGAGCCCGAGGCCAATGTCCTGATATATCTTCCAGGAGATGCCTGCCTCCTCCAGAAGCTCGGGGTAAGTCGACCATCCGTAACCCAGCTCAGCATTATCGATCACCGGGCCGCCGCCGCTTCCGTCATTGCCGGTCCACCCCGTCCACATGTGATACCGGTTCGGGTCCGTCGGTCCCAGCAACGAGCAATGGTACGCGTCGCAGACCGTGAACGCGTCGGCCAGCGCATAGTGGAAGGGAATATCCTTGCGCGTCATGTGGGCCATGGAGGTCGTGCCCTTGTTTGGCACCCACTGGTTGTAGTTTCCACCATTCCACGCGGCGTGCGTGCCGTTCCAGTCGTGCGGCGTGTCCTCCAGGAACTTTAGCCCCAGATTGTCCGCATTCGGACGGAAGGGCAGCACGAACCCGTCGGGGTTGTTTGGATCAGGTTGATGAAACACACTCTTGCCCGTAGGCAGCTTAACCGCTCGTGGGTCTCCGAAGCCTCGCACTCCACGCAATGTTCCGAAATAGTGATCGAACGAACGATTTTCCTGCATGAAGATGACAACGTGCTCGACATCAAGGATGGACCCGGTCCGGTCGTCCGCCGGAATTGCCAGAGCGCGGGTGATGGAAGGAAAAGCGGCCGAAGCGGCAGCTGTACCTAAAAGCCTTAGAAAGTCGCGACGACCTGTGCTCATGTGGAATTTGACCTCATCTTGATTACCTAAGGCGGTAATCGCGGGCTCGAGCCTATTTGGCCTTTATTGCGCTTGCGTGATGCTCAGGTTGGGATTGTGTGACTTGCTTGTCCCGAGATTCCCGAGATGCGAACAATAGGACTGAAAAATAGGCACTTACATCAGGCTAATTAGACGCCCATTGATACGCTGGTCTCGTGTTCGTCGTGAGAGAACTAGCTCGCCGAAGTCGGTCAAACATGTCAAGAAGAAATTTTGGAATGCGTAGTGGGGACTTCAATACCTTCCCGGGGATGAAGCTGGGGAAGGGTCTTGAGGGGAGCGAATCACCGGCCGATCCTACTCCCTAGGAAGTCCCGCGATGCACCACTCGCCACGTTTCGATGGGAGGAGAACGAGCTATGAGAGTTTGCTTCGTTTCGGCAATCACCTCAATCATCCTACTTGCCTGCGTGTCACCCGCTCCCGCGCAAGAAAGAGACGACAATCTGACCGCACTTCGTTCCGCCGCCTATGCCGGGGACCCCAAGGCGCAGTTCGCTCTCGGGAATCGCTTCCTGCATGGTCAGGGAGTCGAGCAGGACTATCAGCAGGCCCTCGAATGTTTTCGCAACGCAGCCGATCAGAGTTTTGCGCCGGCGCAGAACCAACTGGCGGTGATGTACCAAAGAGGTCTGGGAGTCCCGAAAGACTATCTGGGAGCAATGAACTACTTCCGCCAGGCTGCGAATCAAGGCTACGCCCTGGCGCAATACAATCTCGGGGTTATGTATGACACCGGCCGGGGCACGCAGATTGATAACCAGCGAGCCCTGGATTGGTTCAAGAAGGCTGCAAGCCAGGGTCAGCCGGACGCGGAAGATGCCGTAGGGTTCTATTATCAGCGTGGACTAGCGGTGCTCCAGTTCTTCCCCTGGGCCCTCGACTGGTATCGGAAAGCGGCGGACCACGGGTCAGCTCAGGGGCAGAACGACCTCGGACACATGCTTGAAACCGGACTGGGAGTCCGGCAAGACTACGAGCAGGCCCTGACGTGGTACTACAAAGCCGCAGAACAGGGGAACCCCTTTGGCCAGACCAACATTGCCCACATGTACGAAACGGGGCTCGGGCTGGAAATTGACTACGCGCAAGCGCAGATGTGGTACCGCAGGGCGGCAATCCAAGGGAACCTTTTTGCCGCGAACAATCTCGGATGGATGTATGAGAAGGGCGAGGGCGTGGACCAGGATTATGGGCGGGCGCTGGCCTGGTATCAGGTAGCGGCAAATCAGGGCTTTCAGACGGCAATTGAAAATATCGAGCGAGTAAGGGAACAGCTGCAGGCAAGCGACCCAGCGCAATGGGAAGCCGCGAACAGATCTGCCAGTCAAGCCGTGCACGAACAGGAAGAGCGGATTAGGCGGGGAACAAATCTTGGATGGGAGATCACCGAACTGGAACTCGACGCCAGGCAGGAAGACGGCATAGCCGCGCAAGTAGAGCAATCCGCAAAAGGTGCTGCGGTGCCCGGGGCCACTCCGATCAATGCAATGGATGGTCGGAAGTTCCGGTTTGAGGCCCAGAAATACCGTGCCCAAGCCGCTCGTCTGCGTCAAACACTCACGGAAGCTGACGAGCAGCGGACGGCCAGTTCTTGGCCGCAAACTGCGCCGTCTCCATTTGGTTCTACCCCGACTCCCGTTGCGGATACGGCCATGGTCCCCGACGGACAGGACGACCCCCCTAGCCGCGTGGCTCAATTGCGCTACATCAAGGGCCCTGTTTCTTTCGAACCCGCAGGCACGGATGACTGGACCTCTCCTACTGTGAATCGCCCCATGACCACCGGCGACAAGCTCTGGGCCGATAGAGGGGCACGCGCCGAATTGGGCACCGATTCAGCAAAGATTCGCCTGAACGAGGTAACCGGGTTCTCGTTTTTGAACTTGAATGACCACATCACGCAGATCCGGCTCACTCAAGGGAGCATTCAGATTCGTTTACGTCGTCTTGACGACGACGAATCTTTCGAAGTGGATACTCCGAACCTCGCGCTATCTCTTCTGCGCCCAGGCGACTATCGCGTGGATGTGAACGAGGACGGCGACACCACTGGGGTGACTGTCCGCAGCGGCGCTGGCGAAGTCACCGCAGCCGGTCTGGCTATTGCACTCCGAGCCCGTCAGACAGCCACGTTTGCGGGGGTAGATGAGATCTCACAGGACATCGAACCCATCGGAGACAGAGATGATTTTGACGATTGGTGCCAACGGCGAGATCGTCGAGAAGAACACGTCCAGACCGCCCGCTACGTCTCGCCCGACGTGATCGGCTACGAGGATCTGGATGATTACGGCGAGTGGCGCCATGTGCCGCAGTACGGCGATGTCTGGGTGCCCACCACGGTTCCCGCTGGATGGGCGCCTTATCACAACGGGCATTGGGCTTGGATTTCGCCTTGGGGCTGGACGTGGGTGGACGATGCGCCCTGGGGTTTTGCCCCGTTTCACTATGGCCGCTGGGCCTATGTGGACGGCACCTGGGCCTGGTGCCCCGGACCTGTTGCCACCGCCGACGCCACCGTCGCACCGCGTCCGGTGTATGCGCCGGCGCTCGTGGCCTGGGTTGGCTCGCCGCAGCTCGGCCAAAGCAGCGGCGGAGGCGTCGCGTGGTTGCCGTTGGGTCCGCGGGAAGTGTACGTTCCGCCATACCGAGTCAGCCAGACTTATGTGACCAACGTCAACGTAACGAACACGACGGTGACGAACACCTACGTCACGAACGTCTATAACAACAATACGAAGATCACTAACAACGTCAACGTGTCGAACGTGAGCTACGTCAACAAGACTGCGCCCGGGGCCGTCACCGCTGTGCCGCAGAGCGCGTTCACATCTGCTCAACCCGTTGCCAAAACGGCGGTACAGTTGGATGCAAAGCAGGTTGCTACAGCGAAAGTGGCCACAAATTCCATTGCGCTGGCGCCACAGCCGAAGAGTGTCCTCGGCGGTGCCGCACCGAGTGTCGGCGTGCCCAAACCTCCTGACAGCACGCTGAATCGTCCTGTTGTAGCCAAGGTGCCCCCTCCGCCACAGCCCGTGTCATTCGCCGTGCAGCAGAAGATCATTCAGGCAAACGGCGGGCGCCCGGTTTCCCCATCCGAGATCCAGCGCCAGCAGGTTGAACAGCATCTCCCGCCAGCCAGTCCGGCACCAGTGAAAATAGCTCCGCCTGCGGTTGTAAGCGGCAACCAAACAGTAGGAAACCCAAGCCAACCGAGAGAGAATGACGCGAAGCAAGATCAGCACGCTGAGATTGGCCGCCCGGGAAACACAAGCCCAAGCAAGCCAGCGAGCGCCGCGATCCCGCCGCAGGGGGCGAAACCGGCGGCTCCGCAGAACACACCTATCCGTGAAGTTTCCTCTGGATCGGCAAAGGCGCCGGAGAATGCAAAGCAACCACAGATGACCAACGTCACCGAGAAATCCATTGTCAAAGCAACCCCCCAGACTCAGGGACAATCCGGGACCCCTCAGAAGGATGACACGCGACGGGATCAGCCGGTTTCTGCCCGGCCTGCCGTTTCCGTTTCTAAAGACCAATTGGAGAACAAGGCGACCGAGGGCAACTCTCCGAAGACACCCTCTGCGAACAACAATTCGGGAAATCGTCCGCCTACGAGCACGGATCCCAGGAATCAGCAAAAACCGCCTGAGCCAAAAGAAACCCAGCAAAAGGGCAAGCAGACTCAACAGAAACAGAAGCCAGAGGGAAAACAGCAAAAGTCCGATAAACCTGCTAAGCCCTGAACCATTAGGCGCCAATCGACAGGGAAATCTTTCGAATCTCTAAAGCTAGGGGCATTCCTGCTGTTTGGGAGAGACCGCCTAATCAGCGACATATTGACCACAAGCGTCGCTATTCCCAGTGGGAACGCTCGTTCCTCTGCCAGCGCTGTGGCAATGTAACGAAGCAGGAATAAGCTTTCCGCCGGGATCTAGACGGACCGTGGTGCGCATATGTCAAACCATACTCTATGTGACATATGTATGTCAGCTGTGTACCCATCGGTCTGTCCGTTGTTCATCCATTGCCTGAGTGTGACCTGCAATGTACCGTTGCGCGCGACTGGGGCAAATCCGAGTACGCTGCGATCTGGTGGCCGCCTCTCGGCCGGGTGAACTGAAACAGCGCGAGTCGTGGCAGAAACCAAGTACATCAGGGCTCACCGCCGTCGGCGATAGTCGGGCGTCGGCGCCCAAGGATGATAAACGTGAGATGGGAAATTCCCGTTGAATCCTCGGAGCTTCGGCGGTAAGCTCCGCCGCAACCGCAGGAGGATGCCGATATGCAAATAGAACGTCGAGCCTTCCTTGCCACCCTGGGAACCGCAGCCGCTATTAACATCATGCCGTCTGAGACGCTCGCCGACGCGCTCGAGCACCATATGATGGAAACGCTCGACGAGCAGACCACCACCAACGAACTCAAGGTCCGCCGCGGTGCCGGAATGCTGTTCGGAGCGCCTGGGCCGCGCGACAAAGAAGCCCCGCCACTGAAGAAGCTCGAGCCGATGCCGGAACAGCCAACGCTCGTCGATTTCTTCAAATACCGGTTCGCACCGGCCACGCACGTTCTGCAAAGCGCCACCGACGCAATGCGAAAGGGCGAGAAAGAAGAAATGATCCTCGCCTGCCTGCTCCACGATGTGGTCATTAACTTGATCAAGGTCGACCACGGCTGGTGGGGCGCGCAG
>Ga0310911_10000491_pt1 | contig 14726 bp, 23 predicted proteins | sample GREbulkMGHF170_FD_203532 | JGI IMG/M metagenome (GOLD analysis project Ga0310911, IMG submission 203532) | Lab enrichment of tropical soil microbial communities from Luquillo Experimental Forest, Puerto Rico - GRE.bulkMG.HF170 | ecosystem: Environmental > Terrestrial > Soil > Tropical forest >... | reverse complement strand
GTTCTGCGCCAGCGCGCGTGATTCGATGAGCCCAAGCTCCTGCAACAGACTTACCAGCGGCGCCATGCCATGGTACCGCAACCCGCCCGCGTGGAAGCCGGGCGGCACGAACGTCGAACCCAAGGTATGCATTTTTAAGAGCGGTGTCAGATGCTCGGTGTCGCCGAAATCGTAGGCATATTTGCCGCGCGTCAAGCTCGGGCAGGCGGCTGGCTCGCAGGCGATCACCCGAGGCTTCGGACCACCGCGCAGCCCGGCACCAATAAACGGAAATGCAATGCCGGCGAAATTACTGCCGCCTCCGGTACAACCCACAATGATGTCGGGATAATCGCCCGCCATTTCGAGCTGCGCCATCGCCTCTTGGCCGATGACGGTCTGATGCAACAGGACGTGGTTTAGGACACTGCCTAACGAATATTTCGTATCAGCGTGTTGCGCGGCCACTTCAACCGCCTCGCTGATGGCGATTCCCAAGCTGCCGGGCGAGTTCGGATGTTCGGCAAGGATGTGCCGCCCGGCGCTTGTTTCAGTGCTCGGGCTCGCCACACATTCGGCACCCCAAGCCTCCATCAGCGCCTTGCGGTAGGGCTTCTGCTCAAAACTCACTTTCACCATATAGACGCGCACATCGAGGCTAAACACGGCGCCCGCAAAGGCGAGCGCCGAGCCCCATTGTCCGGCGCCGGTCTCGGTGGTGAGCCGCTTGACGCCAGCCTCCTTGTTGTAAAAGGCCTGGGCTACGGCGGTGTTGGGTTTGTGGCTGCCCGCCGGGCTCACCCCTTCGTATTTGTAGTAGATCCTGGCCGGCGTATCGAGCGCCCGTTCCAGCCGGCGCGCTCGCCAAAGTGGCGACGGCCGCCATAGACGATACACTTCGCGCACCGGTTCGGGGATCTCAATCGTGCGCTCGGCTGACACTTCCTGCTGGATCAGCGCCATTGGAAACAGGGGCTCGAGATCCTGTGGTCCGACTGGCTTCAACGTCCCGGGGTGCAGCACCGGTTCGGGCGGGCGCGGCAAATCGGCCACGATGTTGTACCAATCCTTCGGAAGCCGGGTCTCGTCGAGCAGATATTTCAGCGTATCGGACATTGGCCTCTCCCCGTTCAACCGCTCGCCGGCGCTTTCCAAATCCCGCGCTGCTGCATCAGCCGGACCTGTCGGTCGATTACCTCGCGCTTGTACTCGGCGTGCCGGCCAGGAATTTTGTCGACATAGAGGTTCTTGGGATAAATCGGCTGCTCATAGATGATCTGTGCCAACTCGGCGCGGATGTCCTTGGGCCAGTTTGTCACCTGGGCGTTCTGCCGGTGGTGCCGCAACGCCTCGATATTGATTACGCCGGCGACAAACGTCGAGCCGTTCGTATCGCGCTGTTTGCCGACAATGGCGCCACGATAGTCAACGATCATCGACTGCCCGCCCCCGGCATCGATTGGCAGCTCGCTGTCCGGGTAAAGATGGTAGCCGCCGATATTGGGCGCCACAACATACATGTTGTTTTCGAGCGCCCGCGCCCGGTTCGAGATTTCGAAGAAGTCGTTCTCGGTGAACGGCGTGGGGAGCGAGGCGCGATAGACCACTTCCGCGCCGTTCAGCGCGAGACCGCGGCCGTTCTCGGGGTAGTTGCCCTCCATCGCCATCATGATCCCCAAGCGCCCGATGGCGGTGTCGGCGACAGGCCAAAAGGCCTGCAAGTTCCGGCCGTATTTCGCCACCCACCAGTCGAACAGATCGTGCGGCGAAACTGAGCGCTCGCAGGGCAGCAAGGCTACAATCTTGTAGTGCTTCAAGATGACGACGCCATCCGGATCGACGACGAAGCCGACATTGAAAAAGCGATCCGGCCAGTCCTCGTGACGCGCCTTGGCCTGCGCCATGATGTAGGTGCCCCAGCTACGGGCAAGCCGCCCGAGCCGGTCAGTTTCGGGGCCGGGAATGTCAATAGCGCAGGTTCGCGCGAACTCGGCGTGATCGACGTCGAGGACCTCATCGTTGAAGCCCTGCAGCGCACCTTCGGGAATAGCGACGAGGCGAACCGGAATGTCGAGGTTCGACAACCAAAACGCAGCCTTGGTCAGGCTTTCCAGATGCTCCAGGTTTTTTGCGATGTCATCGCGGCGGCGAATACCCCAGAAGCTCGGGATCAGTCCGACGGCGGTATAGGGTTCGATCATGACTACTCCCCGTTCCGGCGTGTTCCCGGACGCAGGATTTTAGATCCGGGCGCTCAGGGCTATCCTCAAGCCTCACGGCGACAGGAAACGACTGACGCGAGGATCTTTTCGATCTCGCGCGTAACCGAATCGATATCGGCCATTCCGTCGACGGGGCGCAAAATGCCACGCTCCCGATAATACGGCAGAATAGGCGCCGTCTGGCGATGATAGACATCGAGCCGCGCCCTGACCGTCTCGGGCCTGTCGTCCGCTCGGCAGACGAATTCGCAAGCGCCGCACACATCGCAGACCCCCGCGACCTTGGGTCGGTTGTCGCGCTCGTGATAGCTGGCGCCACATTGCTGACAGCTAAAACGTCCGGCGAGCCGCTCGACCAGAACGGCCTCATCGACCTCGAACTCGACGACATGGTCGAGTCGGAGATCGCACCGCGCCAGCATCTCGTCCAGTGCCTGGGCCTGCGTCAGCGTGCGCGGAAAGCCGTCGAGAATAAAGCCGTTTCGGCAATCCGGCTGGCGGATGCGGTCGGCAATCATATCGATGATGATGCCGTCGGGGACGAGCTGCCCGGAATCCATGATGCTCTTCACGCGGTGCCCGAGTTCGTTCCCGGAGAAGGCGGCGGCCCGGAGCATATCTCCGGTGGCCAACTGAGTGATGCCGTGGATCTGCTCGATTCGCTTTGCCTGGGTCCCCTTCCCCGAACCTGGCGGCCCGAGCAGGACAACGTTCATCCGCGGCGTCCCCGAAGCTTTGCCTTCTTGATCAGACCCTCGTATTGGTGTGCCAAAAGATGTGAGTGAATCTGCGCGACAGTGTCCATCGTGACGCTGACGACGATCAGAAGGCTGGTTCCTCCGAAGTAGAACGGAACCGAATATTCTGAAATCAATATTTCCGGAAGGATGCAGACGGCCGAGAGATAGGCTGCGCCGACCACGGTAAGTCGCGTCAACACGTAATCCAGGTAGTCGGCCGTGTTTTTTCCGGGCCTGATGCCAGGAATGAATCCGCCATACTTGCGTAAGTTATCCGCGGTTTCGGTGGGATTAAAAACAATCGCGGTGTAGAAAAAACAGAAAAAACAGATTAAAGCGACGTAAAGCGCTATGTAGAGTGGTCGGCCATGCGCGAGATAGGTCGTAATCTCACCGAGCCAGCCGAAGCTCTGCCCGTTCGCCTCGAAATTCGCGACGGTTGCTGGCAGCAGCAACAGCGAGGAGGCGAAGATCGGCGGAATAACACCCGAAGTATTGATCTTCAGCGGCAGATGCGAGGCCTCGCCGCCGAACATCTTGTTGCCCACTTGGCGTTTCGGATACTGAACGAGAATTCGGCGCTGCGCGCGCTCCATAAACACGATGAAGCCGACCACCCCTACCGATATCGCTAGAAAGATGATGATGAAAACAGTCGAAATCGCGCCGGTGCGGCCAAGTTCGAGGGTGGAGGCCAGGGCGTGCGGCAGGTTCGCAACGATCCCAGACATGATGATCAGCGAGATCCCGTTGCCAATCCCGCGGGCGGTGATCTGCTCGCCGAGCCACATCAGGAACACCGTGCCGCTCGTCAGGGTCACCATCGTAACCAATCGGAAGAACAGCCCGGGCTCAAGAACCGCGGACTGAGCACCGCCGCGCATGCCTTCGAGTCCAACTGCGATCCCGTAGGATTGGACTGCCGCCAACAGGACAGTGCCGAAACGAGTATACTGGTTCAGCTTCTTGCGACCGCTCTCGCCCTCTTTCTTCAGCGCTTCGAGGGTCGGAGAGACTGCGGTCAAGAGCTGGATGATGATCGAAGCCGAGATGTACGGCATGATGTTCAGTGCAAAGATCGTCATGCGCCCGAGCGCTCCGCCCGAGAACATGTCGAACATGCCGAGGATGCCGCCGGCATTGCGCGAAAAGACGTCCTGGAGGATCGCCGGATCGATGCCGGGGATCGGGATGTAGGTCCCGAGCCGGTAGATCACCAAGGCGCTCAGGGTAAACCAGATCCGGCTCTTGAGTTCGGACGCCTTGGCGAAGGCCGAGAGGTTGATGCTGGCTGCGAGCTGTTCGGCGGCTGACGCCATTTGACCCATCCCATACCAAAGCCGGCCGCAGCGGCGGCCTGGCGCGTGATCCTCAGACCGGCGCGGCCGCCTCAGTTTTCTGCTTTTTCACGCGATTTGCGCGAAGGATGACCTTGCCCCCAGCGTTCTCGACTGCACTGATCGCCGCCTTTGAAGCACCGGTGACCTCGATTGTGATTGCCGTGCGGATCTCGCCCTTGGCCAGCAGGCGGACGCCGTCGCCGAGCCGCCGCAGCATCCCAGAAGCCACGAGTGCCGCCCCGTCGAGCGTACCTTCGGGCTTCAACTTACCATCATCGAGGGCCCTCTGGAGCCGACCGAGATTGACCGCCTTGAAGTCATTGCGAAAAATGCTATTGTTGAAACCGCGCTTCGGCAGGCGGCGATGGAGCGGGGTCTGACCGCCTTCGAAACCGTTGAGCGAGACCCCGCTCCGTGCGGTTTGACCTTTGCCACCGCGCGCCGCGGTCTTGCCTTTGCCCGAGCCGATGCCACGCCCGACCCGTTTCGCCCGGTAGTGCGCCCCGAAATTGTCCCCGATCTCGTTGAGCTTCATTGCGCCAATTACCCACCAGTCTCCGGTATGCACGCCACCCTCACCCCGCGTCCAGGACGTGCACGAGATGCTTGACTTTGTCGATCATGCCGCGAACCGCAGGTGTGTCCTCTAGCACTCGCCGCCGACGCAGCTTGTTGAGCCCAAGCCCCTTCAGCGTCGCCCGCTGGTCTGGCTTGCGACCGATCGGGCTCGCGGTTTGCATGACGGTAACCAACTTCTCGCGGTCCATCACGCATTCTCGCGGGTTTCGACGTCACTGCGCCCGAGGATTTCGCCGACCTTCTTACCGCGGCGTGCCGCCACCGCTCGTGGGCTGGTCGCCCGCCCGAGTGCGACGAAGGTCGCCTTGATCATGTTGTGCGGGTTCGGGCTTCCGATTGATTTGGCGACGATGTCATGCACCCCTAGCGCTTCGAAGATCGCGCGCATCGGGCCGCCGGCGATGATCCCCGTGCCCGGCTTGGCGGCGCGCACGATTACCCGGCCTGCGCCGTAACCACTCACAATGTCGTGGTGCAATGTCCGACCTTCACGCAACGGCACGCGGATCATACTGCGCCGCGCCTGCTCGGTCGCCTTGCGGATGGCTTCGGGCACCTCGCGCGCCTTGCCGGCGCCAAAGCCAACCCGGCCCTTTTTGTCGCCGACGACCACGAGAGCTGCAAAACCGAACCGGCGGCCGCCCTTCACTACTTTGGCGACACGGTTGATGTTGACGAGCTTTTCAGTGAACTCGCTGTCTTCGCGGTCGCGCGATTGTCGATCGCTGTCGCTGCGCCCGCGTCGTTCCCCCGGTGTGCGAGCCATCGAGCGTGCCATGCTGAACCTTTCAGAAATCGAGACCGCCCTCACGGGCGGCATCGGCCAGGGCTTTGACCCGGCCATGAAACAGATAAGCGCCCCGATCGAAGACGACCCGCTCGATCCCCGCTGCCTTGGCCCGCGTGGCAATGAGCTTGCCAACGGCGTTCGCCGCCGCTACGTCGGCGCCATTCTTGAGGCTCGCCCTGAGGCTGTTGTCGAGGCTCGAAGCCGCCGCGAGCGTGCGTCCGGCGGCGTCATCGATGATCTGTACGTAGATGTGCTTCGACGAGCGGAACACCGAAAGACGCGGTCGATTGTTTGCCGCCCGACGCAAATTGTTGCGGACGCGTTGACGACGGCGCAGGAAGAGAGCTTTGGATTTTTCAGACATAAAGCGCTACTTCTTTTTGCCTTCCTTCCGGCGAACGTTCTCGGTTGCGTATCTGATACCTTTGCCTTTGTAGGGTTCGGGTGGCCGATAAGCACGGATGTCGGCCGCGATCTGACCCACGCGCTGCCGATCGGCTCCGCTCACGGAGATAACCGTCGGCCTCTCGCAAGTGATCCTGACGTCGCCGGGGATCGGAAACGGGATGTCGTGACTATAGCCAAGCTGGAGATTGAGAGTATTGCCCTGAACCTGCGCGCGATAGCCAACCCCTGTGATCTCCAGATTGACTGAAAACCCCGTTGACACCCCGGTGACCATGTTGTTGACGAGGGCTCGGGTCGTTCCCCACATCGCGCGGGACTGCTTGGCGTCGCTCTTCGGCGCGATCGTTACCGCGCCATCGGCAATCGAGGCGTCGACCTCGTTGCTGACGACAAGGTTCAACGTGCCGAGTCTTCCCTTGGCGGTCAGCGTTTGACCAGAAAGCAAGACCTCGACACCGCTCGGGATGCGTACCGGATGTTTGCCAATGCGCGACATCGCGACACCTCAGAAGACGCGGCAGAGCACCTCGCCGCCGATCTTTGCAGCGCGGGCCTCGTTGTCCGACATGACTCCCCTCGGGGTTGAAAGTATGGCGATCCCGAGCCCGTTATAGATCCGCGGCAGGTCGGCAATCGGCGAATAGATGCGCCGGCCTGGCTTCGACACCCGCGCAATCTCGCGAATGACCGGCTCGCCGTCGATATATTTGAGCTCGATCCTGAGTTCGGCGACCCCGGGACGGACATGCTCGTGAGTAAAACCACGGATGTACCCTTCCCGCTTCAACACCTCGAGCACGTTAGCCCGGAACTTCGAGGCGGGCGAGGCGATGACGGCTTGGCGTGCCCTCTGCCCGTTGCGAATCCGCGTTAGCATATCTCCCAGAGGATCGCTCATCGTCATCGGATCCCCTACCAGCTCGATTTAATCATGCCTGGAATTTGCCCGGAGGAGGCGAGTTCGCGCAACGCGATGCGCGATAGCTTGAATTTCCGATAATACCCACGCGGGCGACCGGTGACAGAGCAACGATTGCGAACCCGCGTTTCGGAGCTGTTGCGCGGTAGCTCCGCGAGCTTCAGCTGCGCCGCAAACCGCTCTTCGGGCGGCGTGTCGCGGTCAATCGCGATTGCCTTCAGCCGCGTGCGTTTTCCTGCGATGCGCTTGGCGAGCTTGCCGCGCCTGGCGTTTTTCTCGATCGCGCTCCTTTTCGCCATTTTGGCCGAACTCCCACCGATCAATTGGCAAACGGCATGTCGAAACCCTTGAGCAACGCCTTCGCCTCCGCATCAGTCCTTGCTGTTGTGACCACGACGACGTTCATCCCGCGCACCGCATCGACGCGGTCGTAGTCGATCTCCGGGAAGACGATCTGCTCCTTGAGGCCGAGCGCAAAATTGCCAAGGCCATCGAAACTCTTGCCCGGAATGCCGCGGAAGTCCCGCACTCGAGGCAGCGCCACTGTGATCAAACGGTCGAGAAACTCGAACATACGCTGCCCGCGCAGCGTTACTTTGCAGCCGATCGACATGTCCTTCCGCAGCTTGAAGGTCGCGATCGATCGCTTGGCTTTGGTTATGACTGGATGCTGGCCGGTGATCGCGGTCAGGTCGCTGGCCGCGGCGTCGGCTTTCTTGCTGTCTTGCACGGCCTCACCGACACCCACGTTGACCACGATCTTTTCCAGGCGTGGCACTTGCATGGGGTTCTTGTAGCCAAATTCCTGCATCAGCGCCGGTCGGATGGTTGTCTCGTAAAGCTCCTGCAAGCGGGTAGCGGCCATTGGCTCACCTGTCGATGACTTCGCCCGACCGGCGGGCGAAACGGACCTTGCGGCCATCGTCGAGACGCTTGTAGCCGATCCGAGTTGGTTTGCTCGAACGCGGATCGATATGCGCAACGTTGGATATATGGGTGGTGAGCTCCTTCTCGACGATCCCCCCGGGATCGCCCATGCGCGGCCGAGTATGGCGCTTGGCCACGTTAACCCCCTGCACGATAACCCGTGCGTCGGCGGGAAACACGCGCAGGACTTCGCCCGATTTACCCTTGTCGCGTCCGGTGATGACGACCACGTTGTCGCCCTTTTTGATCTTCAACTTTGCCATAGCTTGGGCTCTGGACTCACAGGACCTCAGGGGCCAGCGACACGATCCTCATGAACCTACGCGCCCGCAACTCGCGGGTGACAGGACCGAAAATGCGCGTGCCGATCGGCTCGCCTTGATGGGTGACCAGCACAGCGGCATTGCGGTCGAAGCGGATCGCGCTGCCATCGGTGCGGCGGATCTCCTTCGCCGTGCGCACGATGACCGCACGATGCACATCGCCCTTCTTAACGCGGCCACGCGGGATCGCCTCCTTAACCGAAACGATGATGACGTCGCCAACCGATGCGGTCTTGCGCTTGGATCCGCCCAATACTTTGATGCACTGGACTCGGCGTGCGCCAGAGTTGTCGGCGATGTCGAGGTTTGTCTGCATTTGAATCATGGGGCGTCCCCCCTTGTTTTCGACCGATTCAACCGCTCAGTCCGCCGGACTTTCGACCGGCGCCCGCCGCTGCGGCCGTGTCAGCAGCACGGCGGCCCGCGGCGGCGGAACCCTCGGGACCACCCAGCACCACCCAGTGCTTGCATTTTGAAATCGGCCGGCTTTCCTCGATTTGAACGGCATCGCCGGCGTGGAACCTGTTGTGCTCGTCGTGCGCAGCATATTTCTTCGAATGCGTGATGAACTTCTTGTACACCGGGTGCATTACCCGCCGTTCGACCCGCACGATCACCGTCTTATCGCAGGCGTCGCTGACCACGATCCCTTGTAGGACACGCTTCGACATCCGATCTTCCTCTAGAACACCCGGCGGCGTCGCTCGCCCAGCACTGTCTTTATGCGGGCGATGTCGCGGCGTACCTGCCGCACTCGACTGGTATTCTCAAGCTGGCCGTTTGCACGCTGGAAGCGCAGGTTGAAGCTCTCTCTGCCGAGGGTATCGAGCTGCTCGGTCAGCTCATCATCGGTTCTGACACGCACATCTGGCGCCTTCATCAAACGATTTCCTCGCCCTGGCGTACCACCAAGCGGGTACCGACCGGCAGCTTGGCGGCGGCGAGGGCAAACGCCTCCCGCGCGATCGTGAGAGAAACTCCGTCGAGTTCGAACATGATGCGGCCGGGTTTGATCCGGCTTACCCAGAACTCGGGCGAACCCTTACCGCTGCCCATGCGAACTTCGGCCGGCTTCTGCGACACCGGCACATCTGGGAAGATGCGGATCCAAACCCGGCCGGCGCGGCGTATATGGCGCGTGATCGCGCGCCGCGCTGCCTCGATCTGGCGCGCCGTAACCCGACCAGGATCGGCCGCTTTGAGCCCAAAAGCACCGAAGTTCAGGGTCGTCCCACCTTTAGCAAGACCATGAACGCGACCCTTGTGGGCCTTGCGATATTTGCTCCGTTTTGGACTCAGCATGCTGGATTAATCCGCCACTTCGCGCCGGCCGCGCTCGTGGCTCGCCGGCTGTCCCTCACTCATCCGCCTTTCCTGAGCCATTGGATCGTGAGCAAGGATCTCGCCCTTGAAAACCCAAACCTTGACGCCACACACACCGTAAGTCGTCTTGGCGGTGCCGTAGGCGAAATCGACATCGGCGCGCAGCGTATGCAGAGGTACGCGGCCTTCTCGATACCATTCCATGCGCGCGATCTCGGCTCCGCCCAATCTACCGGAGCAATTGATCCGGATCCCCTGTGCGCCGAGCCGCATCGCCGACTGCACCGCGCGCTTCATCGCCCGGCGAAAGGCGACGCGCCGCTCGAGTTGCTGCGCAATGCTGTCGGCGATCAGCTTGGCCTCGATCTCGGGCTTTCGGATCTCGACGATGTTGAGGCTGACCTCGCTGTTCGTAAGCTTGGCGATATCGGTGCGCAGCCTCTCGATATCGGCTCCCTTTTTACCGATCACGACACCCGGTCGCGCCGAATGGAGTGTAATTCGCGTCTTCTTGGCGGCGCGCTCGATGATGACGCGAGACACGCCCGCCTGACCCAACCGCTGATGCAAAAACTTGCGCAGGCCCAGATCATCTAGCAGCAGGTTGCCGTACTCTTTGCGCGCGAACCAGCGCGAATCCCAGGTGCGATTGATGCCTAGCCGAAGCCCGATCGGATTGACCTTTTGACCCATTAGTCACGCTCCTCTGCGCCCTCGCGGACGACGACCGTGAGGTGAGCGAAATGCTTTTCGACCCGTGCCGATCGGCCCCGGCCGCGGGTGTGAAACCGCTTCAGCACAAAAGCACGACCGACGGTAGCCTCCTTGATGTAGAGGCGATCGACATCGAGCTGGTGGTTGTTTTCGGCATTGGCGATCGCTGCCTGCAATACCTTCTTGACGTCGCGGGCGATGCGGCGATGGGAAAAGGTGAGCTCTGCCAGCGCGGAGGCGGCAGCCTTGCCGCGGATCGTCTCGGCGACGAGGTTGAGCTTGCGCGGGCTGGTGCGCAGCCCGCGAAGACAAGCTTGTGCCTCGGTTTCATCAAGGCGGCGGGGCGCCACTCGCTTGCCCATTTCAGCCCCTCCTCGCTCGCCTGTCGCCAGCGTGGCCGTAAAAGGTTCGGGTTGGCGCGAACTCGCCGAGCTTGTGACCGATCATGTTCTCCGTGACCAGCACCGGGATGAACTTGTGGCCGTTATAGACGCCAAATGTGAGCCCGACGAATTGCGGAAAGATCGTCGACCGGCGTGACCAAGTCCTAATCACCTGGTTGCGTCCGGACCTGCGCGCTTCCTCCGCCTTCTTGAGAAGATAGCCGTCGACAAACGGCCCCTTCCAAACTGAGCGTGCCAAGCGTGCTCTCCGTTACTCGAACGCTAGCGCGTGTGCCGACGCCGGACGATCAGTCGATCCGTCGCCTTATTGTGCCGGGTCTTCTTGCCCTTGGTCGGCTTACCCCACGGCGTGACCGGATGGCGGCCGCCCGAAGTGCGACCTTCGCCGCCACCATGCGGATGGTCGATGGGATTCATGGCCACGCCGCGCACCGAAGGGCGGTGACCCAACCATCGGTTGCGCCCAGCCTTAGCGATGACGATGTTCTGCTGATCCGGATTCGAGACGGCGCCGATCGTCGCCCGGCACTCGGCCCGCACCATGCGCAGTTCGCCAGAGGACAGTCGTAGGAGTGCATAGCCTTGATCGCGGCCGACGAGCTGGGCATAGGTTCCCGCCGCGCGAGCGATTTGGCCGCCTTTGCCAGCCTTCATCTCGACATTGTGGATGATCGTTCCAACCGGCATGCTGCGCATGGGCATAGTGTTCCCGGGCTTGACATCGACCCTCTCGCCCGAGATGACCGTGTCTCCCGGCCTGAGCCGCGCCGGCGCCAGAATGTAGGCGAGTTCGCCGTCCTGATAACGGATTAGAGCGATGAAAGCGGTCCGATTGGGATCGTATTCGAGGCGCTCGACAGTGGCGGGTATATCGAGCTTTGCGCGCTTGAAGTCGACTATCCGATAGCGCTTCTTGTTACCCCCGCCGCGCCAACGCATAGTGATCCGACCCGTATTGTTGCGGCCGCCCTTGCCGCGCAGGCCTACGGTCAACGCCTTGACCGGCTTGCCCTTCCACAGCCCGCTACGGTCGACGATAATGAGCTGCCGTTGCGACGGCGTCGTCGGGTTGAAGGTCTTCAATGCCATTGCATCAGATTCCCGTCGTGACGTCGACCCGTTGACCTTCGCCGAGCGTGACGACTGCCTTCTTATAGTCGGGACGCTGCCCGACACGACCGCGAAAACGCTTAAGCTTGCCCTGGACCCGGATCGTGTTGACCGCGGTTACCTTGACCTTGAACAGCCCTTCGACCGCCGCCTTGACCTGACGCTTTGTGGCAGTCAGCGGCACACGAAAGATCACCTGGTTGTGCTCAGAGACGTTCGTCGCCTTTTCAGTGATCACCGGGGAACGGACGATGTCAAACATCTGCTGCTGAGTCAGCGTCGTCGCGACGCCCGGGATCACGCGAAACCGGCTCATTTGAGGCGAGCCTCGAGTTGCCGCACTGCCTCGCGCGTCAGAACCAGCGTATCGCGGCGCAAGATGTCATAAACATTCGCACCTTGCTGCGGCATCACATCAACGCGCGGCAGATTGCGCGTCGCCCGCACGAAATTCTCCTCGACGACCGATCCGTCGATGATCAACACCGAATCCCAACCGAGCGCCGCAAGCCGCGCACGCAACGCCTTGGTTTTGGCTTCGCCGACATGAGCCGCGTCGATCAACACGAGCTTGCCCTCGTCTTGCTTGGCCGACAGCGCAATCTTGAGGCCGAGCCGACGCACCTTCTTCTGCAGGTCGAACGCGTGAGAGCGAACCACCGGCCCGAAAATACGCGCGCCCCCGCGGAACTGCGGCGATCGCAAGCTGCCCTGGCGAGCGCGGCCGGTGCCCTTCTGCTTGTAAGGCTTCTTAGTGGTTCCCCGGATTTCGCTGATCCCCTTCGTTTTGTGGGTACCGGTACGGCGTTTTGCCAGCTGCCAATTGACGACGCGGGCGAGGATGTCGCGGCGGATCGGAAGCCCGAAGACCTCGTCGGCGAGTTCGAGTTCGCCGATCTCCTCGTTGTCGAGATTTCGGACGGTGAGCTTCACGGCGAAGCCTCGCCCGCCGGACTCTCGGGCGGCAACGGGGTACCCCGCAAGGCGGCCGGGAACGGCAACCCGTCCGGCGCCTTACGCTTGGCGGCATCCTTGACAAGCACATAGCCGCCGGGACTGCCAGGCACCGAACCCTTGATCATCAGGATACCGCGCCCCGCATCGGCCGATATCACCTCGAGGCTCTGCGTCGTCACCCGGGCAGCGCCGAGATGTCCCGCCATCTTCTTGTTCTTGAAGGTCTTGCCTGGCGATTGACGTTGGCCGGTCGAACCATGGCTGCGATGTGAGACCGACACGCCGTGACTGGCGCCCAACCCACCGAAATTATGCCGCTTCATCGCGCCGGCAAAACCTTTGCCGATGCCGACACCGGCGACGTCGACATATTGACCGGGGAGAAAATGCGCGGCAGTGATTTCCGAGCCGACCGCCAGCACGGCATCCTCGGAGACGCGAAACTCGGCGAGACGCGCCTTCGGCTCGACCTTCGCCTTGGCGAAATGGCCGCGCTGCGGCTTTGTCACCCTCTTAACCTTTGCCACGCCGACGCCGAGTTGCAGTGCCGTATAACCGTCTTTTTCTCGGGTGCGCACGGCGACCACCTGGCATTTGTCGATCTTGAGGACCGTCACGGGCACATGATCTCCCTCTGCGGCGAAGATCCGAGTCATGCCAATTTTTTGCGCCAAGAGGCCAGTGCGCATCGTGCCAACCTCAGAGCTTAATCTCAACATCGACACCGGCAGCGAGGTCGAGTTTCATCAATGCGTCGACCGTTTGCGGGGTCGGGTCGACGATATCGAGCACGCGCTTATGAGTACGGATCTCGAATTGCTCGCGAGATTTTTTGTCAATGTGCGGCGAACGGAGCACCGTGAATTTCTCGATCTTGGTCGGCAGTGGGATTGGGCCACGTACTCGCGCACCGGTGCGCTTCGCCGTGTTGACGATCTCGCTAGTCGACTGATCGAGCACCCGGTGATCGTAGGCACGTAGGCGAATGCGGATATTCTGACTGTCAATGGCCATGAACGTCTTCCGGTTTCCAAGCGGGCGCGCGGCCCGCTTCCCCTATTTGATGATTTTTGCGACGACGCCGGCGCCGACGGTGCGGCCGCCCTCGCGGATCGCAAAGCGCAGCCCCTCATCCATTGCGATCGGCGCAATCAGCTCGATCTCCATCGAGATGTTGTCGCCCGGCATCACCATCTCGGTCCCCTCCGGCAAATGCACCGTCCCGGTCACATCAGTCGTGCGGAAGTAAAACTGCGGCCGGTAGTTGCCGAAAAACGGCGTGTGCCGCCCGCCTTCCTCCTTGGTCAGGATATAGGCCTCGCACTGAAACCTTGTGTGCGGCGTGATCGAGCCAGGTGCCGCCAACACCTGCCCGCGCTCGACCTCCTCGCGCTTGGTGCCACGCAGCAACGCCCCGATGTTGTCGCCCGCCTCGCCCTGGTCAAGCAGTTTGCGGAACATCTCCACTCCCGTCACCACCGTCTTGGCGGTCGGCCGCAACCCGACAATCTCCACCTCGTCACCCACCTTGATCACCCCGCGCTCAACCCGCCCGGTCACCACCGTGCCGCGACCCGAAATCGTAAACACGTCCTCAATCGGCATCAAAAACGGCCGGTCCTTGGCCCGCTCCGGCTGCGGGATGTAATCATCCACCGCCGCCATCAGCGCGCTGATCGAGTCGCGACCGCTCTCCGGGTTGCGCCCCTCCAGCGCAAACAGCGCCGAGCCCCGCACCACCGGAAGCTCGTCCCCCGGAAAGCCATACGACGTCAGCAGCTCGCGCATCTCCAGCTCAACCAGATCCAACAGCTCCGGATCGTCCACCATGTCGATCTTGTTCATGTACACCACCAACGACGGCACCCCAACCTGGCGCGCCAGCAGAATGTGCTCGCGCGTCTGCGGCATCGGTCCGTCCGCCGCCGACACCACAAGGATCGCGCCATCCATCTGCGCCGCCCCGGTGATCATGTTCTTGATGTAGTCGG
>Ga0310911_10000475_pt1 | contig 14851 bp, 12 predicted proteins | sample GREbulkMGHF170_FD_203532 | JGI IMG/M metagenome (GOLD analysis project Ga0310911, IMG submission 203532) | Lab enrichment of tropical soil microbial communities from Luquillo Experimental Forest, Puerto Rico - GRE.bulkMG.HF170 | ecosystem: Environmental > Terrestrial > Soil > Tropical forest >... | reverse complement strand
TGCTTGCCACAAAATCCGAGTTGGTACGGAACGAGCTACGAAAGGCCCTGGTCGCCACCGGGATTTCGCCGAAAGAGATCGAGCAACGGCTGGGATTTTAGCTTCGCGACCGAACGGTCAGCCGCGGTCCCAGGATCGTCTCCGAATGGCCGCGGCCCTCGGTATCGGCTGAGACCCGCCCCGTAATTTGGCCACAATGCGCCGGAACTTTAGAAAAGTCGCGAGAAGGGGGCTGAGGGTGGATTCCCGCGTAATAAAGGATTTGGCGCTCGAAGGAAACGAGAGATGGTACCTCGTTCACACACAATCGCGTAGTGAGCGAAAGGCGGAATTCCACCTAGGCGCGCAAGGCTACAAGACGTATTTCCCGCAGATTCAAAAGACCATCCGTCATGCTCGTCGGCTCATGACGGTTCGGGCGTCGCTGTTCCCGCGCTACGTTTTCCTGATCCTTGATCTAGGTCGCGACCGCTGGCTATCAGTGCGGAGCACCGTCGGGGTCTCCTCCCTATTTACCTGCGAGGAGCGGCCGGTCCCTGTCCCTCAAGGCGTCGTGGAAGCCCTCGTTGCCCGCACCGACGAAGCCGGCCTGGCGCTCTTCGATGCGGGTCTCGCCATGGGGCAAACAGTTCGTATCCTGTCTGGGCCGTTTGCTGATTTTGTGGGCACGCTCCAGCGGCTCGACGCTGCGGGACGCGTGCGCGTTCTGCTCACTATGATGGGGACCGCCGTACCAGTCACGCTCCACCGTTCCGTGCTTCTCCCGGCCGCATACCCCCCAGAACGATTTTGATGCGCTGCTCGCACAGGGGTGAATGGGGGTCCGAACCAATGAACGTCGGATTTAGAGTTCCCACGAGGGTCGACACTGAGCCACCCGAGCGCACGTTTGACTTGCGCCAATATCTCAATTTCCTCTGGCGCCATTGGATGTTCATCGTCTCTGTTACGGCGCTCGCATTCATCATCGCCGTCGTCCATCTTGCGCGCGTAACCCCGCTCTACACTGCCACGACCCAAGTCCTCCTCGAGCCCCCCGCGAAAGCTCCGACGGAAACAGGTTCAACCGATTACTACTCCTTCGGCGATTTTGCGTTCATCGAAAACCAGCTGGCAATTATCAAATCCGACCCGCTGCTGCGGAGGGTCGTGGTCAAGGAGCGGCTCGCGGTGCCGCCACCGACTGCGAAGGAACCGCAGACCCAAGTCTCCTCCCAAGGAAGTCCGACATCGGCGGAAGACGAGTCCATTCTTGATGCCATTAACAGCCTGCGGGGTGCGTTAACGGTGTCGCGGAGCGGCAAAGCCCAGGTGCTCAATATTTCCATCACCTGGACGGATCCGGCCCGGGCCGCGCAGCTCGCCAACGCGGTGGCAAACGCCTACGTTGTTAACCAGCTCGACGCCCGATTTGAGTCGGCCAAACAAGCCTCGGGTTGGTTAAGCGATCGCTTGGTCGAACTGCGCCAGCAGCTTCGCGACTCGGAAGAAGCTGTAACAAAGTTTCGCAACGAGCACGGGCTTATACGCAATGGCCCGACCATCGCGCTCAATGACCAGCAGCTTGCGGACTTGAACAGCAAGCTGATCGCAGCACGCACGGATGCCGCCGAGAAGAAGACGCGCGTGGATTTTCTTGCTGATGTAGCCGGGGGTAAAAAGACCCTGGACTCTTTGCCCGAGACCTTCCAGTCGACCGGTCAATCCGGGGTCATGTCGGTGTTGCGAGGGAAGTTCGCAGATGCGTCGCAGCGCGAGGCCGATCTGTTGTCGCGCTACAGTAGCCGCCACCCCGCGGTGGCAAATGTCGAGGCCGAAAAGCGGGACATTGAACGAAGCATCGCCGCTCAAACGCAGCGCATGATCCAGGCCGTCAACGGCGAGTATGCTCTTGCGAAGGCACGCTTGGCCACGACCGAACAGGCTATGCGTGAGGCCACCGGGCAGGGTGGGCTCGATTACGACGATTCTGTTCGGTTACGTGAACTGGAACGGACGGCTGCGGTCAACAAGAGCCTGTTCGAGGACGTCCTGCAGAAAGCAAAAATTACCGACGAGCAGTCGACATTCCGGCCGCGAGAGGCCCGGGTCATCATGCCGGCGCAAAATGGTGGCCAGACCTCTCCAAATACAAAAAAAGTCTTGTTGACCGCACTGTTTGTCGGGCTGGGGCTCGGCGTTGGCGGCGCATTTGCAATGGAAAAGCTAAACGCCGGCTTCACCAACCCGCGGGAGGTTGAGGACGCACTGGGAGTGCCGGTTCTGGCCTCCGTCCGCCGAATGGACGAAAGCAAGCTTTTAAGCAAGGACGGGAAGGCTATTCCATTGGTATTCTACCATGTTCACTACCCGCTCTCGCCTTTCAGCGAAGCAGTTCGTACCTTGCGAAGCGGGATCCATATGTCGGACGTTGATCGGCCACCCAAGGTTATTCATGTCACCTCGTCGCGCCCCGGCGAAGGCAAAACGACCCTTGCGGCGAGCCTCGCAATCTCAGCGGCGTTTTCAGGTCTGAAAGTCGCCCTTGTGGATGCAGATTTGCGTCACCCTTCGATGTCGCGCTTTTTTAAGCTGGAACAGGAGAAGGGGCTTGTCGATCTACTGGTAGGGGCGACGCCCTCGGAAAGCGTGCTGAGATTGCACAAAGATCTCAATCTGACGATCATACCCGCGGGCAGCAAAAGCCTAAATCCAACGGATCTGCTCGGGTCGGAGCGCATGAAAGCGTTTGTTTCCCATCTGCGGGAGACGTTCGATTACGTGGTGCTGGACACACCGCCGGTCGGTCCGGTTGTCGACGCCGTTATCGTGGCGACTCTCGCTGAAAAAACCGTTTTCGTCATTCAATGGGCTTCAACGCCCCGCGAGCTGGTCGAAACCTCGATAAAGCAAGTGTCGACTCAGAAACGCGTCGCCGGCGTCGTCCTCAATTCGGTCAACCAAGATCGCGCCAGGAAATATGGCGGAGAGTATTACTGCGGAAAACACTACGAAAAATACTATTCGGAATGATAAATCTGGTCCCGCGCGCATCTGAGCGCGTTGGACGCGTCTGGGGCGGTGCGGTGCGCTGCCTTCTGTCGCAGTTGAAATGAATATTCAACATCAGACGTCCATCTGGCACGATGCGGCGGCGCTCCACGAGCAGCCCGTCGTCCGTAAGCGGCGCCGGCCAGGCTCCGCGAAGTACATATGGTTCGGTATTTTTGGAACCGGTGTTGCGATTGTCAATCCCATGCTGCTTGCGCTGATAGGCATGGGTATGTCCCAGCAGGCTAGTGAGGTTGTGTTCAGTGGGGCACTTGCGTCGCTGCTCGCCATCATCTCCGGCTTCCTAGTTATTCGTCGCCTGCTAAGCGTCCCGCTGCTGCAAAGCTACGCCTACGTCGCCTTGACGTTCGTCAGCAGCTTCGCCCTTGTAGCTGTCGGCCTGAAGTTCTTACGAATCGATTTTTCAAGCCCCCAGTTTTTTCTTGCAATGGTCATGATCACCGGATTGAGCGAGCTGTTTTTCTACGCCAATCGTCAATGGGTGCCAATGAAGGTCGCTGTCGTGCCAGGCGCAGCGCCTCTGGCCAAGTCGCCAGAGTTGCTGGTCGACTCGGTCCAAATCACGATGCTGAGTTCAGTTCCAGCTATCGATTTCGATTACAGCGGGGTGATTGCCGATTTGACCCTGGATTTGGACTCGAAGTGGGAACGCTTTCTCGCGTTGGCGGCTCTTCGGGGCATCCCGGTGTATCACATAAAGCAATTCAACGAATCAATGAGCGGACGAGTAGTGGTCGATCATTTGAGGGAGAACACGTTAGGCGCAGTCGTTCCTTCGCTCATCTATCCACAATTCAAGCGCGCCATCGATTTTTGGACGGCCTTGCTTTGTTTGCCTGTAGTTGCCACGATACTCGGCGTCTGCGCGATTCTCATCAAGCTCGACACACCCGGGCCGATTTTTTATTGTCAGCGGCGCGCAGGTTTCGGTGGCCGGCCGTTCACCATCTTCAAGTTGCGGACGATGACGCATAATCATGGTGGAGGGGATTACACAATCGAGGGCGACAAGCGGATTACTCGGGTCGGGCGGTTCTTGCGCCAGTATCGTCTCGACGAGTTGCCGCAAATCATCAATATACTACGAGGAGACATGAGCTGGATCGGGCCTCGCCCGGAGGCGATATCGCTCGCGGAATGGTACGAGCGCGAAGTTCCGTTCTACATCTATCGCCACATCGTACGACCTGGCATGTCTGGCTGGGCACAGGTGCACCAGGGCAATGTCGCCGCGGTGGATGCCGCGCAGCTGAAGCTCGAGTACGACTTTTACTATATCAAGCACTTTTCATTTTGGCTCGATGCCGTGATTGTCCTAAAGACCTTGCGCGCGATTGTGACCGGCGTCGGGTCGCGCTGATTGTCTGACGACTTGATTTGCGCATCATGAGCGCTACCCTATCGACTGATCAGTGCTCGTGGTCATCTGTGAGGCGGGTGCTTAATATCTCTCAGGGTTTGCGCCCAAGCATTGATCGCCTGCGCTCTGGTGAATCGAGTCCTGAGCATAGATCGTGCGCGCTCTCCCATCGCCGAGCATACTTCGGGCGCGGCTTTCAACCTCTTCAATTCGAGCGCAAGAGTCTTTCCATCCCCTTGTTCAATGACCAAGCCGCATTGATACTGCGACACGAGTTCAGCAAGCTCGCTCTGCCTTGAGGTAATCGCAATGATCGCACGGCCAACAGCTGCTATCCCGTAAAACTTGCTCGGGAATACCAGGCCTTCCAATTCTGGCTTATGGGAAAGCCAATGCACATCGGCTGCGGAAAGAGAACAGGGAAGGTCGGTTTCACTTTGATAAGGCATGAACCGGAACAGCTGCGTCAGGCCGCGTTTTTCAGCGGTCTCCTTCAACACGTCATACTGTGCTCCACCGCCGATGCACAAGAACACAATTTGGCAGCCAACAAGCTCATCTGATGCTAAAAGTATGGTGTCAATGTCATGCACTCGGCCGAGATTTCCTGAGTAGCCGACCACGAACTTGTCTTCAAGACCCCACGCCCGTCTGAATGGATTTTCATGTGCTGGTATGGGCGAGAGAGCGTGATCGTCCACCCAATTGTGGATGACCTTGATCCGTTCCTTTTTGACGTCCAAAGTTGAGACTCGTTCCGCCATTGCGGTGGCGATGACGACATTGCAATCGGCAGCCCTTAGCGATCGATCGCGGAATGCTTTGATGAGCTTGGCCACGATCGGCCTGAGAAAAGGCGTCCCCACTGCAAGCGCGACTTCGGGGTAAAGATCCTGCAGCCAATTTATGATGCGGCAGCCCTTTAGCCGCGCAATCGGCGCAGCGAATAAGCCAAGCATCGGCGGATCGGTCATGGGAACGATTGTGTCTCCAGCGCGCGCCAGCTTCAGCAAGGTGACCGCCATTGAAATATAAAAGGAGACATAATCGATTGCGCGGCCCACAAGTGTGATGCGCCCAAATCGTGTCCCCGCCAATCTGTGCACCTTTACTCTGCCCCGGATTTCACGCGCGGGAAGACGGGCATCCGGATCGTCATAGCGTTGCTGGCTGGTAAGGAGCAGAATGTTGTGCTCGGCGTCGGCGAGCGCAAAGGTGAGATCGCTGAGGAGTCGACTGGTCGCGGACTGATCAGGATGAAAATAACGATTTATGAAAATGAGCCGTGGCAAAGAATGGGACGACACGAGCGCAAATTCTACGTTTTTTCCACGGGGCTCAGCCGTCGATCATCGGATTGGGGGACCGAGTCTGGCTGCTGATATAAACACGTACAAAAACTTAATGCAAATCTGCGTTAACTGTAAACGCCAATTAGGGCGGACATTGAACATGGGTTCGACGTAGCGCTGTGGGATCGCGGGAGTAAAGATTGATCGGTTTGCATTGCCAGCTCTTGCCTGGGAAACGTTGCCTCGATCCTCCCTATCATTCCGTACTGCGGGTTTTCCCTACGGAAGGCTGGCTGCTTCCTCGGTCGTCAGCGGCTCAAGCCGCTGCTGGCCGACGTTCACTTTGCATCCGCACTATGTCGGCCGCAAACTCGATTGCGCACCCCCAAATAAGTCAAAATGACCAACATCTCGCGCTCGACTTCCTCAGCAGTGCAGCTTCGAGGGCGGCTGTTCACTGGCCGGCGAATTGCGGTAATTCTGTTACTCGCTGCCGTCGTCGCCGGAGTTTGGCTTCAACGCGCGCCGCTGCTGCGTGGGGCGGCCAACCTCTGGATCGTTTCCGATCGGGTGACCCAGTCGGATGTGGTTGCCGTCGTCGGTGGTGATTTTGAAGGGCGGCCCTTCGTAGCGGCCGAGCTCTACAAAAAAGGTCTCGTCTCTAAGGTACTCGTCTCTCAGGTCGCAGAGACGCGCCCCAGCGAAATCGGCACCATTATTCCAGGGCACAGCGAACTCAACCGCAGGGTGCTTCTAACGCTTGGGGTTCCGGACGCTGCGATTGGAATGTTCGGGCAGGCAAACAGAAACACGAACGATGAAGCAGTTGCTCTGAGGGATTGGGCCGATCGGCATGGTGTTTCGCGGATCGTCATCCCGACCGAAATATTTGCGGCTCGCCGGGTGCGATGGATTTTCAATCGTGAATTTGCTGGAAGCTCCGTGCATCTCGAGATTCCCTCGTTTGAACCGCGGCACTACACTCGCACAGAATGGTGGAAGACGGAGGCGGGCATGATTGCATTCCAGAATGAAGTTCTCAAATATTTCTATTACCGCCTCAAATATTGAACAGGCTCATGGTTGCCTCAAGGGCGCGAAGACCTTCTCGCAAACCAAGCCATAGTTGATATGTGCGGCATTGCAGGCATCTACGCCTACCATTCGTCTGCGAGATCAGTGGATCGAGACGAACTCGTTCGCATGCGCGACTACATGGCCTCGCGCGGTCCGGACGGCAGCGGAGAGTGGTACTCCGCCGATGGTCGCGTCGGCTTCGGGCATCGGCGGCTCTCGATTATTGATCTGTCGTCGCGCGGCGCCCAACCGATGCAGACTGCAGATGGCAGGCTGGTCGTTACTTTCAACGGTGAGATCTACAACTATCGCGAGTTGCGGTCCGGCCTGGAGGCGAAGGGCTACGCATTCCGGAGCAATTCGGATACCGAGGTCCTGCTGTACCTCTATGCTGAGTTAGGCCACGAGATGCTCCGCGAGCTACGGGGCATGTTCGCGTTCGGGATATGGGATTGCCAAGAGCAGCAACTGCTGTTGGCGCGTGATCCATATGGGATCAAGCCGTTGTACTATGCGCACGATGGGTCGACATTGCGCTTTGCTTCGCAGGTCAAGGCGCTCATGGCGGGCCGCGGCGTTTCGAGAGATCCCGATCCCGCCGGGTGGATCGGGTTCTACCTATTTGGCAGCGTGCCAGAGCCCTTTACCACGTATCGCGAGGTGCGCGCGCTTCCGGCCGGATCATTTCTACGCGTCGATCAACACGGATTGGGCGCGCCGATTCAATATTATTCGATTGCGGGAACCTACCACCAAGCGCAAGAACGACCGCGCTCGGCTGCAGCGAAGGAAGAGATCAAATCTTTGGTTCGGGAAGCGCTTCTGGACAGCGTGCGTCACCACCTCGTCGCCGATGTCCCGGTGGGCGCTTTCCTATCCGGAGGGGTGGATTCCGGCGCCCTCGTTGGTTTGATGTGTGAAGCCGGGCAGCAAGATATTCAGACGGTGACCTTGGCGTTTGATGAGCTCCGCGGCACGCGTGAGGACGAGGCACCTGAGGCCACAGCGGTCGCGAGCTTCTACGCGACGCGGCACACGACTCGCGTCGTCGGCGAGAACGAGTTTCGATCCGACCTGCCAACTATCATCGAGGCGATGGATCAGCCGACAGTTGATGGCGTCAACACCTGGTTCGTGAGTAAGGCGGCGCATGAACTCGGCCTCAAGGTTGCCCTGTCCGGTCTCGGTGGTGACGAGCTCTTCGGCGGTTATTCCTCTTTTCGCGACATTCCAACTTGGGTGCGTTGGATGGCCGCGCCATCATCAATCCCCTTCCTGGCTCAAGCAGTGCGCCGCGCTTTTCGCAGGCTGTATGGGGAGAAATTAGGAGTGAGTCCCAAAGTTGCCGGACTCGTTGAATTCGGGGGGAGCTATCCGGGCGCTTATCTCTTGCGGCGAGGTATATTCATGCCGTGGGAGTTACCTGAAGTGCTCGGTCCCGATCTTGCTCGGGAGGGCCTTAAGCGACTCGATCCGATCAACCATATCGCCTGCACGCTGGCGCCCGATCCTGTGGAGCCATTCGCGCGGGTGGCCACCCTTGAATCGTCCTTGTACATGCGCAATCAGCTGCTGCGCGATACAGACTGGGCAAGCATGGCGCATCCCCTGGAGGTTCGTGTGCCGCTCGTGGATGGCGTGCTCTTAACGAAACTCGCGGGCATGAGGCTCGGCATAGGTCAGCAGAGCATCAAGTCTCTATTAGCGGAAGCGCCCAAGCAGCGGGCGCCGTCCGGCACGATCCAACGCCGGAAGACCGGATTTGTCGTACCCATTGCCAAGTGGATCGACCGGCAGCACCAATCTCTCATCTCGGAGTGGAAGCGCGTTCCCTTGTTGCGATCTCCTCGATGTCACTGGTCGCGACGTTGGGCGTATTCCATCGCATGTGGGGTTTGAGCCGTGCGGTTTCTCGCTATCGTACCGGAAGCATTTGGCGGATTTGGCGGAATTGCCGTGTACAATCGCGATTTGCTGACCGCACTTGCTGAATTGCAGCTATGTGAGAAGGTGACGGTGCTGCCGCGTCTCATCCGTCAAGCGCCGGCGACGCTCCCGGTTCGAATCGAACTGCTTGAGAAAGCTGCCAACAGCAGCTTGCGTTACTTGTGTGAGTTGGTGCGCGTGCTGTTCAAGCGCGAGCGGTATGACGTTGTTCTCTGCGGACACATCAATCTGCTGCCGTTAGCCGAGATCGCAAGTCGCCTCTTGGGCGCGAAACACGTCTTATTGATCTATGGGATCGACGCGTGGACCCCCACTGGCAGACGACTAAGCGATCGGTTGGTGGCGTGCACGGATTTAGTCATTTCGATCAGCCGATTCACCAAGCAACGCTTCCTGTCCTGGAGCCCCGTCCACGATAGCCAAGTCCATTTGTTGCCGAACGCAATTCATTTGGAGAAATATGGGATCGGTGAAAAGCCTCACTATCTCGAGCAACGTTACGGGCTGGGAGGCAAGAAAGTACTGATGACATTAGGACGCTTGCAACAGAGCGAACAGCAAAAGGGTATAGACGAGATGCTAGAGATTCTTCCGGCGGTCCTGCCCGAGGAGAAGAATCTAAGCTACCTGATTGCAGGCGACGGCGACGACAAGCAACGCTTGGAACGAAAGGCGGCGTCGCTCGGGCTCAGCAGGCACGTGGTGTTCGCGGGGCGTGTTCGTGAAGCGGAAAAGGCCGACCACTATCGTCTTGCCGACGTTTTTGTCATGCCCGGGCGGCAGGAAGGATTTGGGTTTGTCTATCTAGAGGCAATGGCTTCTGGAATACCTGTGGTCGCCAGCAGCTTGGACGGCAGCCGCGAGGCGGTGCTCAACGGAGAGCTTGGTGAGCTCGCTGATCCGGACGATCGCGAAGCGCTGAAGGCGGCCATCCGCCGGGCTCTGCGCCGCCCGCGGCAGATACCCGATGGGCTTGATTTTTTCTCCTACGAAAGGTTTCGTGGGCGCCTGCAACACATCATAGGCGGCCTGAGGGTCGAAAGTGCTTCCGCCGCATGAAAACGGCATTGATCTGCGGCGTAAGGACGGTGCCTATCTCGCCAAACTGCTGCTTGAAAAGGGTTACCGTGTGGTCGGCACGTGACCAGCAAGGGCGATGCACGGAAAGCATGCTTAGCTCGAATGGAAATCGAGCTACACCATGCCCGATGTGGTGCGGATGATGGTGCAGGCTGAGTTGAACGAGGGTACGGCCGGCTCGAAGCCAAGGTGAAGGTACGCGGCCCTGTCGAACTGGGTTATCTTTGGCTGCCGCATGCCTGAAAGCGAGAAAGTCGCGGTCGGGAAATCTTCACCAGGGATGAGGGCTGACGCGTTGCTCTGGAGAATCGGAAGCCCTGTCCGTTAGCGCAACTGATCTCGCTGGGGCTCCGCCAACCAAGGCGGGGGAGTCGCCGCAGTCTGCCCTCGCAGCTGCCGTTAGCGAGCGTCTCACCGTGCTCGAGCCCGGCCGCACGGAGCGCAACTACTGGCGCGACCTCTGGCACTACCGTGAGCTGTTTGCCATCCTCGCATGGCGCGACGTCTCGGTCCGTTACAAGCAGACGGTCATCGGCGTGGCCTGGGCGCTCATCCGCCCCTTTATCGCTACTGTGGTTTTCACGATCGTTTTTGGCCACCTGGCAAGACTGCCGAGTGAAGGTGAGGCGCCTTACCCCATCATGGTGTTCGCGGGCCTCATGCCCTGGCTCCTGTTCGCCGGCGTGCTGGGCGACGCCTCGAGCAGCCTTCTCGGCAATGCGACTCTGATCTCGAAAGTCTATTTTCCACGTCTCGTCATCCCAACCGCAGCGGCCGTGGTGGCGCTGGTCGACTTTGCCATTAATTTGTCCCTGCTGGCGCTGATCATGGCGTGGTATGGCTTCTTGCCAGGTAGGCAGGTCGTTTTCCTGCCCGCCTTCGTGCTGCTCGCGATCCTGGCGAGTCTTGGGCCGGCGCTCTGGATCACCGCTCTCAATGTCAAGTACCGGGATTTCCGCTTCGTCGTGCCCTTCATTATCCAGCTCGGGCTCTACGTTTCACCAGTGGGATTCCCAAGCTCATTGGTTCCTGAAGAATGGCGCCTGCTTTATAGCCTCAATCCGATGGTGGGCGTTATCGACGGCTTCCGCTGGTGCCTGCTTGGTGGCTACAACCCGCTCTATTGGCCGGGCTTCCTTATGAGCTTGGGCGTCGTTGCCTTCTTTCTCTGGTTCGGTATCCGCTATTTCCGCGCAACCGAACGGACCTTCGCGGATATGGTGTAAGCCGTGAGCGACGTCGTCATCCGCGCCGAGGGCCTTGGCAAGAAATACCTGATCGGCCATCACGCTCAGCGCGCGAGCTACACCACCTTGCGTGACGTAATTGGTAGCTCGGCGGGGAGCTTCGCGCGTTCGGTCAGCGGCATGGTGCGCGGCTGGCAGCTTGTCGCCGGCGATGTAACCGAGGAGTTCTGGGCGCTCAGAGACGTAAACTTCGAAATAAAGCGAGGCGAGATCTTTGGGATTATTGGTCCCAACGGCGCCGGCAAGTCCACACTGTTGAAAATATTATCCCGCATTACGGAGCCGACCACGGGCCGAGCTGCGATCAAGGGTCGGGTCGCGAGCCTGCTCGAAGTCGGAACCGGGTTCCACCCCGAGCTTACGGGTCGCGAGAACATTTACCTGAACGGCGCCATCCTCGGCATGAGCCGAGCCGAGATTCGGGAGAAATTCGACAAGATTGTCGCTTTTGCTGAGGTGGAGAAATTCGTTGATACCCCGGTCAAGCGCTATTCGAGCGGAATGTACGTGCGCCTCGCTTTTGCGGTCGCAGCTCATCTCGAGCCCGAAATCCTTATCGTCGATGAAGTTCTCGCGGTCGGCGATGTCGAATTCCAGAAGAAGTGCCTTGGCAAGATGCAGGATGTGGCGGGGCAGGACCGTACCATATTGTTCGTCAGTCATAACATGGCGGCTGTCGCTGCTCTGACGCATACGGCTATCGTCCTGCACGCGGGCCGTGTCGCGCTCATCGGGCCGACCGCAGAGGCCATGAAGACCTACAGCGCGCTTGCGGCCGCGAGCACAAGTTCAAGGAACCGCGAGTCCTGGGGGCGCGGTCAGCATACGTGCGTGCGAGCAGCCCGACTGCTCAATGACGACGGGGTGCCAACCGACCAATACATCGCGGGCATGCCATTTAAGGTCGAGATCGAGGTCGAGACTGATGGTAGCCGCAGCCTCTCGTGCGAGTTGCTGATAGTCGATCAGGCCAACACCAGGATCGCTTTGGCAGCGCTCCATAACTTCGAAGGCTCGACATTGCCGGCCGTGCGTGGTGTCTATCGCCTGGTAATGTCGTTTGCACCGTTGCATCTGGCGGCTGGCCGGTATGCCATTGATGTCCTGACGTCAATCGTCAATCAAAAGTGGGACCATCACGTCGAAGCCGCAATATTGTTCGAAGTTCTGTTCTCTAATCCAGCTGGATTGCCGTGGAGCTTTCAGCATTCGGCTGGGCTGGGCGCAGTGGCACTGCCGTTTGCGAGACCGACGGTAATCGAACGTATCCATGTGGAAACGGCGGCCGCTCACGGTCTTGCACAGGACGCTCCTTCCATCGGTACACGTCGAACTGTGCAACGCGTGCTCGGCTGATCATAAGCAGAGCCTTGAAATGAGATTTGCGCGGCGGTTTTGGTCAGGCCTAGTGCCATGGAGCTGAAGGGGTACGTAGATTATTACCGATTTCCTGAACGTCGACGGGGTATGGTCGATTATTCGCTTATCTTGACGCGCATTGGGACGAAGATCTGCCGCTCGCCGAAAAGCTCGAAATTGTATTCAGCTGGGACTCAGACGCCATCGTTATGATCGACGACTTCCAAGTACCCGACGATCCGGGGTACGCCTATGACGACTACGGGCCCGGCAAGGCACTGACGCCCGACTTAGTCGACCCGGCATGTCGCCGGCTGCGTAATCTTGGCATCAAAGGTTCGATGGGCGGCGTCTTTATTATCTTCAGGCCTACTGCGCCGCATATGATGACCACCGTGTTGAAGACGCCATCTTGTTCGAGGTTCTGTTTTCTAACAGCCGGACTGTCGTGGAACATTCACAGTCCCAAGGCCTGGGCGCAGTGGCGCTACCGTTTGGGAGCCCGACGGTAATCGAACGTATTCATGATGGAATGGCGACCGTCCCGAACTGATCGCGCTGGGGAACAACACGAGAGGAGTTGACCGCTCTGTCGAGGATCTGCTCGTCGCCACCGTTACGGCACGGATTTGTTTTGCGTACACCGTGTTCGACGTCCAGATGATCCGATCCTCTCGGATCGTAATGATCGAACGCTTTGATTTCCTCTGGGTCAAATTTGGAGTCCTTCACCGGGTATCACGTCGTGGACAGCGAGGCATTCCTGCCTTGATCGGACCGGGAAGAGCCTGGAGATCTGGGCAATAATACCGCATGGCTTTAAATCCCCGTTGAATGAAGGTTGCTCGCGGCCCGATACTGCGCGGAGCGCGGTTCTCGCTATCGTTTTGACTTGATGAGAGGCTGCGTCTCAAGCGCGTCATGCGGCACGCAAGGTCGCCCCTCGTGGGTTGTCGGATCGTCACCGAGGATGCTAGGTCGCCAGAGGTTCGCTTTGTTGTATGCAATAGGTTTCTCAAAAAAGGCTCAAAATCGAGATGATTTTTGATGCTCCGTTGGCTAATCTGTTCCAAGACACACATCTCGCGTCTATTCTGAATCGCAATCCTATCGTTTGTATCGACGTCGGATCCCGTGACGGGTTTGAACAGGATCTGCTCCCGATTGCGTTCGGTGTCGATGGTATCGCATTCGAACCTGATCCAATAGCGTTTGAAGCGCTCCGATGCCAATGCGCGGTTCCTTGGCGGTCAATGCGCCATCTAAACATCGCGCTCGCGGGCGGTGCGGGTGAGCGGATGCTCAATGTTCCCATTCATCCCGGCTCCGCTTCTCTTCTCGAGCATGATCTTTCGATCGGTCAGCGATTTAACAAAACGGAGTTTTTTGAGGCGAGATCGAAAACTAAAGTGTCTACGCTAGCGCTTGATGACGTCCTGGCCGCCGTCGGCTCGATCTCTCCGGCTTACATAAAACTGGACATCGAGGGGCTGGAAATAGAGGTGCTCCAGGGCGCCTCGCGCGCTCTTAGTCAAACAGTCGCGCTAAAGATTGAAGTGTCGTTTCTGCCCTTTCGGCGAGGGCAGCCCCTTGCGGCTGATGTGGACTTGCATGTTCGACAGAGAGGCTTCGAGCTCGTAGATCTCCTCAATCCTGTGTATTGGCGCATTTTTGATCCGGCCTCCCAGGCTCAGCACGGCTTCTCAATTCCTTATTCACGAGGTCAATTAGCGCATGGGGATTACCTGTTTTTTAGGGCCGTCGAGACGCTCGATAATGATGTGAAGAGGTTCGAGGCTGCCGTCCTTGCGATGAACTATGGCTTTTTTGACCATGCTGCGGCCATCATGCGGCGCCCAGAGATGAGCAGGTGGTTGCGCAAAGAGGGAATCGCGAACCCAGTCGAAGTGGTTGCCGAGGTGTCGGCTAAGTTTAAGCGCGCCGTCCATGCTCACAAGCGCCACGGACCTCACGCTCTTCAAAGATGGCGTCGAGATTTGCGGATTGGTCCGCGGTTGAGACGTGCGCTCGGCGTTGAGAAGCCAGGCGACAGCCAGGCTCTCGAATGTTGATGCCGTTGAATGGCGAGTATGCTTGCATATTGCGAGAATTGGGATTAGCGGAATTGAAGCGGCGCATCGACTCCATTAGCATCGATATATCAAGGGGCCGCGTTGCAAGGCACGCGGGAACAAAGTTGGGCAGGTGTCCAACGCTCCGCTGAGCAATGTGCCACCTTCTCATCCTCCTGCCATCAGCCCACATCCGTGTGTCGAGACGATCGTTCATGAGCTTTGCGCGGAGCTGCCGAAACGTCGCGTTAGGCCTCGCAACTGAAGATCGCGTCCGTCTGGGCTTGAACGGCGCATCGCCGAATGACCCGACGCAGTAGCCGCATGCGAGGCCATGAGCCAATAGGCTCGCGCGATTGGCGGCCC
>Ga0310911_10000461_pt1 | contig 14977 bp, 18 predicted proteins | sample GREbulkMGHF170_FD_203532 | JGI IMG/M metagenome (GOLD analysis project Ga0310911, IMG submission 203532) | Lab enrichment of tropical soil microbial communities from Luquillo Experimental Forest, Puerto Rico - GRE.bulkMG.HF170 | ecosystem: Environmental > Terrestrial > Soil > Tropical forest >... | reverse complement strand
GTTCGTCCAGATCACCAACGGCTGGTGGTCGGCGCGTTGGTGCCCGGGCGTGATGCGCCTACTCACTGCCGGAGATGCTCCGATGCCCGTGCCCGACGCCCTCATTGCCGAGATTCGTAGCCGCGAGCGCGGCGGGCTAGTCGAACTGCCCAAGCCGCCGGGGCTGCGTGCTGGCGATCGGGTGAGGATCCTTGCTGGCCCGTTCTGCGGACACCTCGGACTGTACGCCGCTATGAAGCCACACGAGCGGGTTGAGGTTTTGCTGCAGTTACTGGGTGCAGCACAACGGGTAACCTTGCCCAAGGGTGACATTGAGCCCGTGCGGCAAGGCGAAACGCGCCACCCTTTCAAATTTGATAGGATATGTGAAGTGATTCGTTAGTGGCGTTGAGCGTAGCTGACGCGAAGCCTACGCCGAGCGACCATGATAGCCGCCGATCTGCGCCCCTGATGTCTTCGGCTTCGCTCGATGGAACGCCGGTCCGATTGTTTGCCTCTATTGGTTTCGCCATTGCCTCCTTTTGGACCGAGGAGCGCTCCCAGAAAGAATTCGGAGCAGGGGACTATCGTGTGGGCTGGTATTTGCTCGACGATGACACAATCGAGTTTGATGATCCGATGGGATGGCAGCCACTAATTCACGAATTGATTTGAAAATGAGACTGCGCCAGCGAATGCCTGTCCTGGTTCATCAATTCACAATCGACCGCAATGGCATCACGCACACGCCGACCGGCTGGAGGCGTGATTCTTCCGGAACCATCACAAAGGGAACAGACCGCGATTTTGATCTCGACCAAGTCGCAGAGATGGGCCGCAGGCTTTGGCTGAAACATTTGCGACAAAAGAAAGAGCAGGTGAGCCGAAAAAAGCGCCCGAGGCTGCCATGGTAACAGATCAGGCATGGCCCACAGAGACCGGACTGTTTGGCTGCGATGCAGTCAGCCGCGAACCAGTCTCCGCACCAAATTCCCTGCTAACAGGGAAATTAACAGGGAATTTTCGTGTCCGATCGACGCGCGGATTCAATAGCTTACAGCCAAATTCCCTACGCAACGGAACAGGGAATTTCCAAAGGCGTATCAGGGAAAATTTTTCAAGGAACAGGGAAATTTCCAACCTACGAACGATGGAGCGAATTTAAGCAGGGGTGCTCAAGCGTCCAATGTCCAATGACGGGGCGAGCATCGAGGGAGAGGTCCTCCACGCCTGCGACGCGCAGGCGTGTTAAGCGACCGGCAACTTACTCTCCATCGCAGCCAAAGCGGCATGCAGCGTCGCTACGACCTGCGCGCCCTCTCCGACGGCCGCAGCGACGCGCTTGATTGAGCCTGAGCGTACGTCACCAACAGCAAAAATGCCGCGGCGGCTGGTCTCCAGCAGGTTGCGGCTCTCGTTGCAGTCACCGCCGGTCAAAACGAAGCCCTTCGCGTCTAATGCGATGCCTGATCCCGACAGCCAGTCAGTGTTCGGATCTGCCCCGATGAATAAGAAAAGGTGTTGAATGGGCGCGCGAACTTCCTCCGCTGATTTTTGTCGCCAGCGGATTGCCTCCAACACTCCGTCGCGACCCTCCAGACCAGTGACGTTCGTTTGCGTCAACACTTCCACGTTCGACAGGCCGGCAATGCGATCGACCAGGTAGCGCGACATGCTCGCCGCAAGTTCTGGTCCGCGCACAAGCAGCCACACCTTGGCAACATGGCTTGCGAGATACACGGCAGCTTGCCCGGCGGAATTGCCGGCGCCGACCAACGCCACCTCCTGCCCGCCGCACAGCTTAGCTTCCAGAGGCGATGCCCAGTAGTGCACGCTGGAGCCCTCGAATGCTTCCAGACCCGCAACGGCGAGCCGCCGATATCGCGCGCCGGTTGCGATCACGATCGAGCGAGCCTTTGCCCGCTCGTTGTTGGAAAGCTTTAGGACGAAAGGTCCGCTCTCAGCACCGTCCAAGCGATCGAGCCCCATCGCCTCATCCGGTATCGCCATCTCGACGAGCGGATGCTCCGGCCTGACCGCCGAATGCCCGACAGTCGAGCACGAGCACCGAGAGTCCTTCCGAACCTGCATAGACGGCAGTGGCGAGACCCGCGGGCCCCGCACCCACCACGATGACGTCGTAGAGGCGGTCTGGATCGATTGGTCCCAGCAAGCCGAGGCAGCGGGCAAGTTCGGGTTCGGTCGGATTGCGCAAGAGCTGCCCGCCTGGACAAAGCACGATAGGCAACTGACCGGTGTCGACATGGAAACGCTCGATTAGTGCCTTGGCGTCTGCATCGTCCTCGGGGTTCATGCTTTGGTACGGATGTCCATTGCGGCGGAGAAAACCCTCAAGCCGAAGCACATCCCCATTCTGCGGACGTCCCACGATGACCGGTCCGCCGGCGCCGGTTTCAAGCAGACCGACGCGACGGAGAATCAGCGCGCGCATAACGCGCTCGCCAAGCTCTGCTTCCGCAATCAGTAATGCGCGCAATTGGTCAGGCGGGATGATCAGCGCCTCGACTGGCCCTTGCGCATGCGCATCGACGAGAGCAGGCCGGCCCCTGAGCTGCGCCAACTCGCCCATGAAGGATCCCGGCCCGTGGGTAACGATGTGCCGGCGGCGGCCCGTTTCGTCGTGCTGAGTGATGTCGACGTGTCCGTCGAGGATGATGGTGAGCCCGGAACCGAGTTTGCCGACCTCCACCAGCGCCTCGCCCGCACGATACGAGCGGGCTTTGCCAAAGCGGCGCATACGCTCGATCTCGGCCGGCGCCAGAATCGGAAACATCTGGTGACGCCGAGTCTCGATAATGGAATGGGGCCAGCAGCCATTGCAAAGGCGGTCATGGGGTGAACAATCGGCCGATCACCTATTTGGCACGATGTCTTCGTCACACGGGCAGTTTCAACGCGGCGGCGTCGACGGGCATCTTGCGCAGACGCTTGCCGGTCGCAGCAAAGATTGCGTTGGCCACTGCCGGAACGATGGCCGAAGTACCGCACTCGCCCATCCCGCCCGGCGGTTCGAAATTTTGCACAATATGGACCTCGATGGCCGGCGCCTCGTTCATGCGCATGACTTGGTAAGTGTCGAAATTTGTCTGCTCCACGCGTCCGTTTTTCAAGGTGATGTCGCCGTGGAGCGCCGCGGTGATGCCGAAGATGATCCCGCTTTGGATCTGCGCGCGCACGGTGTCGGGATTGACGACGGTGCCGCAGTCGACCGCGCAGACTACGCGCCGGACGCGAACCGCTCCGTCCTTGCCGACCTCGACTTCGGCGACGTGCGCCATGTAGCTCGCGAACACGAACTGCAGGGAGACGCCACGGCCAACCCTTGCAGGCAAAGGCTGTCCCCAGCCGGCCTTTTCCGCGGCGAGCTGGAGGACGGCTTTGGCACGGGGGTTCTTGTCGAGGAGCGCGAGTCGATACGCGACCGGATCCTGCTTGGCCGCGGCCGCCAACTCGTCAATGAAGCTTTCGGTCACAAACACATTGTGCGACGGCCCGACGCTGCGCCAGAACGCGGTCGGAATACCTGGAGGTTCCACCCGCACATACTCGACGTGCAGGTTCGGCAGCGCGTAGACGAGATCGATCGCGCCCTCGGTGCTGTCGGGATCGAGGCCGTTCTTGAACCACCCAGATGCCCATCGCGACGCGACCGAGGAGCCGGCGAAGCGATTGTGCCAGGCGACCGGCATTCCTTTCGCATCGAGACCGGCGGAAAGCCGGTCGAGCCAATAAGGCCGATACATGTCGTGCTGGATATCTTCCTCGCGCGTCCACACGACCTTGACCGGGCCGTCGACGTGTTGCGCGATTTGGACGGCACGGATGACGCCGTCGGCCTCCAGCCGTCGCCCGAAGCCACCGCCGATCAGATGATTGTGGACCACGACCTTATCCAACGGCAGCCCTGCGGTTTTCGCGGCTGCCGCCTGGACTCGCGCCATCGCCTGGCTGCCGAGCCAGATTTCGCAGCCGTCCTTGCGCAAATGAACCGTGCAATTCATCGGCTCCATCGTCGCGTGCGCGAGGAACGGAACCTGGTAGATCGCCTCCACCTTGGTGACGGCGTTCGCCATCGCCCTCTCGGTGTCGCCGATGTTCTGCGCCACCGCCCCCGCGTTGAGCGTCGCTTTTTCAAGCTGGTCCGCGATGTCCTTCGTATTGAGCTTGGCGTGCGGACCGTCGTCCCATTCGATCTTCAAGGCCGCCAGCCCTTGCTTCGCCGCCCCCATGTGGTCGGCCACGACGGCGACAGCGTCCTCGAGCTGAACGATCTGGCGCACGCCCTTGACGGCTTTGGCGGCCGCATCGTCCACGCTCTTCACACGACCGCCAAACACAGGCGATTGCGCAAGGGTGGCGATCTTCACGCCCGGCGGCCGGGCATCGATGCCGTAGATCGCGGTACCGTTGACCTTCCCCGATGCATCCAACCGCTTCGCCGGCGTACCGATGAGCTTGAAATCTTCGGGTCGCTTGAGCGCCAGGTTTTCGGGGACCGGTATGCGCGCGGCATCGTTGGCAAGTTCGCCATATTTGGCCCGTCTTCCCGACGGCGGGTGAAGCACTTCACCGCTTTGCGCGCGGCAGGATGCCGGATCGACGTTCCAGCGCTTTGCCGCGGCCGATACGAGCATGGTTCGCGCGATCGCACCGGCTTGGCGCAGCGGCTGCCATGATGCGCGTACCGCGTTGGAATTGCCGGTTGCCTGTATGCCGCCCAACAAAGGATTGCCGTAGAGCTTTTCATTGGGCGGAGCGTGCTCCAGCCGCACTTGTTTTAGATCCACCTCAAGCTCTTCAGCGATCAGCATCGGGATGGAGGTATAGGTGCCTTGGCCCATCTCGACGTAAGGCATGGTCAGGACAATCTGTCCGTCGGGTTGGATGCGCACGAAGGCGTTGGGCGTAAAGCTATGGGCGCCGGCCGCTTCGACATCGCCGTTTGCGAAGGGCAGGCGCAGACCCAGCATCAGGCCTCCTCCTGCCACGGCCCCCACCTGCAGGAACTTGCGCCGGGAGAGATCATTCAGTGATGGCGACGGATCCGGGCCGACGGCTTGAGATTCGAGATGACGCATCATCATTGTCAGCCTCCCTGTCCGCTCGATTGCGCCGCCTGCTTGATCGCTTCGCGAATGCGCAGATAGGTCCCGCAGCGGCAGATATTGCCGGACATCGCGTTGTCGATATCGGAATCCGTCGGATGTGGGTTGCTCGCAAGCAGCGCTGTGGCGGACATGATCTGGCCGGACTGGCAGTAGCCGCATTGAACGACTTCGCGCTCGAGCCAGGCCTTCTGGATCTTGGCGCCTGCCGGCGTTGCGCCGATCGCCTCGATGGTCGTGATCTTAGAGCTGCCGATGCTGTCGACCGGCGTGATGCAGGAACGGATGGCAGCGCCGTCGAGGTGCACGGTGCAAGCGCCGCACAGCGCCATCCCGCAGCCGAACTTCGTGCCGGTCATGCCCAGCACGTCGCGCAAAACCCACAACAGAGGGGTGTCCCCGTCGACGTCGACGCTGTGCGTCTTATCGTTGACTTTAATGGTGAACGCCATGGGATCCTCTCCTTTCTACGCAGATGTGCAATTTCCCAGCGGGAGCGTCCTCTGTGTAAAGTAGGAACTCCGCTCTTTATTCCCGTTAGAACTCGACCATCTTCGAACGATGTCACACTGAAGGTGTGACGCGAACCAGTGCCTTTCCGAAATTGCGGCCTTCCAGCATGCCGATGAACGCGGCAGGCGCATTCTCGAAACCGTCGGTGATGTCCTCGCGATAGCGGATGCGGCCATCGGCGACGGCGACGCCGACGGTGCGCAGGAACGCCGCGAAGTGTTCGGCGGCGAATTCGTAGTTGATGTAGCCGCGCAGCGTGAGACTTTTGCTCAGCACCTCACGCATGGTCGCAGGAAGGAGATTTGGTCCGGGAGCGGGACCCGCTGCGTTGTATTGGGCGATCAGCCCGCACACCGGCACGCGCGCAAACTTGTTGAGCAAAGGCAGCACGGCTTGCCACACGGCACCACCGACGTTTTCGAAATAAACATCGATGCCGTTCGGGCAGGCCGCTGCGAGCTTTTCGGCAAAGTCGGGTGCGCGATGATCGACAGCGGCATCGAAGCGGAATTCTTCGGTGACGGAGCGGCATTTCTCCGCGCCGCCGGCGATGCCGACCGCTCTCGCGCCCGAGAGCTTGGCGAGTTGCCCAACCAGTGAGCCAACCGGTCCGCTTGCGGCCGCCACAACGACGGTTTCGCCCGGCTTGGGCTTACCGATCAGGTTGAGACCGGCATAGGCGGTGAATCCGGGCATGCCGAGCACGCCGAGGCCGGTGGTGATCGGCGCCACGGCGGGGTCGAGCTTGCGCAAGGCCACGCCTGCCGAGGCCGCGTGCGTGCGCCAGCCGGTGTGTGCCAACACGATATCGCCCACGGCGTAACCAGCTTGGTCGGACGCGATCACCTCGCACACGCTTTCACCCGTCATCACCTCGCCGACGCCGACCGGCTTCGCGTATGATTTGCGGTCGTCCATGCGGCCGCGCATGTAAGGATCGAGCGACAGGTAGAGCACGCGCAATAATAAACCGCCCTGCGGCAGCTCGGTCATCGGCGCTTCCTGCAGGCGGAAGTTCTCGCGGGTCGGCAGCCCCTGGGGCCGGGACGCAAGCACGATCTGTTTCACCACGGGCTCACTCATGGTCCTCTCCCGACAACGCGTTTAGCCGACCGGACGATCGAATGGCTTGCTGTGTGCATGTCAACTCGCGACGGCCTCAGCCGGCGTCCAGTCTGCGACCCAGTTTCCATCGCGGAGGATTTCTTCACCGACATGCGGTGTGAACTCGATCATGACGGAGCGACGCGGCACTCCGAGCAGCTCGACGCAGACATCGACGATTGCTCGACCCAAAGCCAGGCGCTTTTCCGCCGGGCGCCCACGACGAAACTCGACCATGACCATGGTAATGGGCTCAAGGCCGTCGGCGCCGAGATGATAAAGGTTATGCTCGCCGAGCTCAGCGATGCCGACATTGGGCCGCCACAGCTGCGTCTCCATGATATAATTCGCGCTTGACCGCGACGGGATAGGTGCCGGGTAAATCAAGGTGGAGGTAAGGCATGGCAATCCTCCTTCAGGCCGCTGTCAGACGAACGTCTCGCCGGCCTAACTAGGCAGCCTTTGGGTCCTCGGCCGAGATGTGGGCACGTTGAGCTAAGCCTCGGCCGAATGAGATGTTCTCGCCAGGCGTCTCGTAGAGCGTAATCAAAAGATCATCGGGAGCGATTCCGGCGGCCGATACCACGGCCTCGTTCAAGGCCTTCAATAATCGCAGCCGCTTCTCCTTGGGACGGCCGGAGATGAACGTGATCTCCAGCACAATCAGGTCATCCGAATAATTGAGCCCCAAGAACGATGGCGTATGAAGAAACTGGCCACGCGGGAGAACGTGAATTATCTGGAAGAAGTCTTCCGTCGGAATGTCCAGTGCGCTGATAAGCGCATTTTGCACGGCGCGCGACACATCGCCGAGTCGTGCCTTGTCATATCGTCCTTCGAGTACGTGGATTTTTGCAACGGGCATGTGCGGCTCCTTTGATCATTGGAGTTTGTAACTTCCTTGCGGCTATGCGATCGCCTCAATGGCCAGCGCGATGCCCTGACCGCCGCCAATGCAAAGCGTGACAAGGCCACGCGTCAGACCGTCGCGGCGCATCGAATGGATCAGCTTGGTCGTCAGCACTGCGCCGGTGGCGCCAATCGGATGGCCATGAGCCACGGCGCCGCCTTCGATGTTGACAACGTCTTCGGGCAGCCCGAGCTCACGCGCGACAACGATGGCGATGGCCGCGAAGGCTTCATTGATCTCGACGCGCTCAATGGAGCGAATATCCCAGCCGGCGCGCTGCAAGGCCTGCTTGACCGCGGGCACAGGTCCCAATCCGAACATGCCCGGTTCGACCGCAGCGATGCCGTAAGAGACCAGGCGTGCTGTCGGGGCGAGACCGCGTTTGTCGGCCCACGCGCCGTCGGCGAGCACCATGGCCGAGGCCGCATCGTTCAGTCCGGGGGCGTTGCCGGCGGTGATCGTGCCGTTTGGACGGAAGGCCGGCTTGAGCCGCGCCAGTGTTTCGAGCGTCGTATCGGGCCGGTTGTGCTCGTCCTTGTCGAACTGCGTTGGCTCCTTTTTGCCGGGTACTTCCACCGGCACGATCTGCGATTTGAAACGACCGTCGGCCTGCGCGGCGGCGAAGCGCTGCTGCGATCGCAATGCCCAACGGTCCTGCGCCTCGCGGGTGACCTGGTATTTCTCGACGAGATCCTCGGTATGCCAGCCGGAATGCGCGTCCGAGAAAGCGTCGTTCAACCCGTCGCGCAACACGCTGTCATAGAGCGCGCCGTCGCCCATGCGGTAGCCCCAGCGACCGCGCGCGATGAGATAAGGCGCCTGGTCCATGTTCTCCATGCCGCCTGCCACCGCGACATTGATGTTGCCCAGGGAAATCTCCTGCGCTGCCGAGACGATGGCTTGCGCCCCTGAGCCGCAGACCCGGTTGACCGTGAGCGCCGGAATCGTGACCGGCAGCCCGGCATGGACAGCGGCTTGCCGGGCGGGATTCATCTTGGTGCCGGCTTGCACGACATTGCCCATGACGACGGTTTCCACCTCCTCGGGGCGAAGCTTCGCGCGCGCGACCGCGGCGCCGATCGCCATAGAACCGAGAGTGGGAGCCGGAACGTCCTTGAGCGAGCCCCCAAAGGTGCCGATTGCCGTCCGAACCGGCTCTGCGAAAACAACCGAACGCTGCGATGTCATGGCAAACCTCCTGAGAGGAGGAGATGGTGCATCTCAGACTTGCGCGAGCTCCAAAGTCGCGGGCGCAACAGTGCGCCCCGGATCGAAGTTAATGCCCACCTCATTCGACAGGCCAGCCTTGACCTGTCGGGTCAGGTCGTCGGCGAGCACCTCATCACGGCCAGCTTCGATTGCACTCAGCACTTGCCGAACGACGTCTACGGGCTTGACCTTTGGAAGCGTGAGTTCACTCGCCATATCGGTGTCGATCGGACCGGCATGCAGACCCAAGACGTGCGTACCTTGCTCGCGCAAGCCGGTCCGTAGCCGCATAGGTAAATCTCCTTGTGTCACAACTTGACGAATGCATGTGTACGCACGTATTATTGGCACCCTCGAAGATATCGCAATACGTGTATATTAGGTGTATAATCACTTTTTTGTGAGGCCCCCTGCCGCCGCTCCTGGGCGGACGAGACGGGGATGAGGGATGCAAGCCAAGACACGCAGTGAGTTGCTAACTGAATGCGCGTGTTTCGACCTGCGCAGGGCGACGCGTGCCGTGTCGCGCATGTACGACGACTTCCTGCGGGATGCAGGACTGAACGTTACGCAGTTCTCGCTGCTTCGCCTGATCTGTGTCGAAAAGGAGCTGTCGATCTCGACGCTTGGCCGTTACATGGTCATGGATCGGACCAGCATTACCCGCGCGCTCGCTCCGTTGGAGCGGGACGGGCTAATCCATAGTCGGTCCGGCGCTGACAAGCGTATCCGTATCGTTTCTGTCACGAACAAAGGCCGCAAGCTCGTCGAGGGTGCTGAGCCGAAGTGGCGCCAAGCGCAGGAGGCGCTGATCGAGACGATCGGCGAAGACCGTTGGCGTGCGATGTGCACTCTGTTGCGGGATACCACCCGTATGGTACGGCACCGGGCTGTCACGGCGAACTAGCCACAATACCCCGACCAGACTGGCTGGCTGACGAAACATAATCCGAAAGACAGATCTTTTAATTGCTTCGGGTGAACTGACTGACGTTTCGTCTAAATGAAGCGTCAGGAGGAGAGACACGTCGTACCAGCTCGCTACGAAAAATTATGTTCTTCCGCGGAGTCCAGCCCCCTACGAAAAATTATCTTCGCAATTCCCAATTCTACATAATGGAATTCTTGCTCAATCTACGACTCTGGGGGGCAGGAGTTCGAATCTCTTCAGGCGCGCCAGATTCAAAGACTTAGAGAACGGTAGTTTGCACGCACAAACGCCGCGGAAGCACTGCGGAAGCACGAGACGGGAAGAAAGCGGACGCTTTGTCGCATACCCGGCAGCGATGACGTACCGAGATCCCACGGCGCGGCGCCCTTCGACGTTGCTTTCTCACTAACGTCGCTGATCGCCTACTCGGCAAAGGGTGCTTGGTGTAGAAAGTCAACCGATGACACGCGCGTATATCCCGGAATGTATTTTATGCCGAAGTCCGCAATGAAATTGTCCCTTGTTGTATTCGGATGATTTTTGGCAATGCCGCAAAGGCACGTCGTCAGCTGGTTCTTCATGTCAAGGCGAGGATAGGCCGACAGGATCGCATTCTTGTTGTCGTCGCTCAGCTCCTGATAGCCGACGCCGCCATAGTCGCATGCGATGCCGTGCTGACAGCAGGCCACGTTGGTGCCCTTATGTTGCGCAATCGACGCGGTGGTGTGGAGCGCGATCGAGTCCCAAATCGTCTCCGCGCGGCGCTCCCCCATATCGTGCGAAAGGGCGAAGGCGCGGCCAACGTCCGCGCCCACAACCTCGAAGCGACGATCGGGAGCGCCACCGCGCGCTAGGCCGAGATCATGCAGAAGCACCGCCACTGCAACCAGTTCGGCATCTGGAGTGAGCGCGCGATGCTGTGTCAGCTTGGCACCATAGAGCCACGAGCGCACCACATGGTTGAAAAGCCAAGGCGGCGATTCAGCTTCCGCCTGCGCGTAGGCGTCCCGGACGGCGTGACTGTCGGGCAAGGTCAAATCCAACGCTCGGCCGATTGCCAGCACATGGTTGAAATCGGGCTTTTCGCTTCCGCTCACATCTCGCTCCATGGGTGTCACAAACAGGCGTGGTTCGTCTACATTCCGGAATGGATCGGGATGGCGGAAGCCGGGACCGACCATGCGGCGACTTGCATTCCGACGAAGGTCAGAAAGGCCCGGCGGTCTCGCACGCCTGCGACCTCAGGCATGACGGGCGGTGGCCCAGGCTTCGAGGCGTGCACGTCGTTGAGCGCGGCTCGGCCCCGTGCGCACGTTCACCGCTTCCAATACTTCCGCCGGCGCCGTGTCCGGGCGTCCGGAGTTGAAGGGCGGCTGAGGGGCATATTCCAAACCGAGTTGCACCATTTCCGCCACGCGCTGGCCACGCAGCTCCGCGATAAGGGCCAGCACAAAATCGATGCCTGCCGTGACGCCGCCTCCGGACAGGATATTGCCGTCCCTCACGACGCGGCCATCGTCGGGGATGGCACCGAAGATCGGAAGCAACTCCCGCCACGCCCAGTGGCAGGCCGCGCGGCGGCCGGTGAGGAATCCGGCAGCACCCAGAATGAGAGATCCGGAGCAGACCGAGGTCAGATAGCGCGCGGCCGCTCCCAGCCGGGCGATCTCCTTGATGAAGAGTTCGTTCTCGATGACAGCGATGCAACCGCCGCCGCCAGGGACCAGAAGCACGTCGCATGTATCGATGGCAGTTAGGTCATCCAGGTCCGAGAAGATGAGGTGATCCGCCGTGATCGATTGGCCGCTCAGCGAAGCCACTCGAACATCCAGGTCGGGCGTGCGCGAGAGGAACTGGTGTGGACCGGTGAAGTCGAGCTGGGTCACGCCGTCGTACACCGGCATCACCACGCTGATTGGCTGTGTCATCGCCTGTCCTCCTGGTAGACAAGCTACAGCCGAGGCTGTATGACCGAAAGGTACAACTTCCCTATAATTCGGCCATGCATGCGATCGGTTTCTACGTTTCCCCAGGGTTTCAGATGCTGGACCTCGCCGGTCCGGCCGGCGCGTTTGAAGCGGCAAATGACCAGCTCGACACCCCCGCCTATCGGCTCCACGTGCTCGCAGCTGATGCGGGTGCCGTAACAAACAGCCTCGGCATGGCTACTGCTGCCGCGTCGCTCGATGCTGCCGTGCTCGATACTCTCATTGTCATCGGCGGGCGGATCGATCCGCTCTTATCCGCTGGCACGCTGAGCCGTATTGCGCAGGCCTCGAGCCGATGCCGGCGCGTTGCGAGTGTCTGCACCGGTGCGTTTACTCTCGCGGCGGCTGGATTATTGGAAGGGCGTCGAGCGACGACGCACTGGCGATATGCGGCGCGCCTTCAGCGAGAGTACCCATCCATCCGGGTTGAGGCAGATCGCATCTTCTGTCGGGACGGCAACGTATGGACGTCAGCTGGCATCACGGCCGGTATCGATCTTGCGTTGGCTTTGATCGAGGAGGACCATGGTTTTGCTATCGCCAAAGGCGTCGCACAGCACCTCGTCGTCTACCATCGCCGCTATGGCGGACAATCGCAATTCGCAGCTTCCATCGATCTGGCGCCAAAGAGTGACCGGATGGCCGCTGCCGTTGGCTATGCTCGCGATCACATCGCCGAAGTGCTCACAGTCGAGCGTTTGGCGGAGGCGGTTGGCATGAGCCTGCGCCAGTTCAGCCGCGCATTCCGGGCGCAGACTGGCACCACACCCGCGCGTGTGGTGGAACGGCTCCGCGCTGATCTGGCCCGAGGCCGCATAGAGACGACTGCCGAATCTGTCGAACGCATCGCGGAGGCGGTTGGCTTCGGTGAGGCGGAAAACATGAGACGGGCATTCATCCGTATCTACGGACAACCGCCTCAATCGATCAGGCGCGCAATTAGAAGTTAGAAGCGGCCGCCGTAACTATTCTAAGTCAAGACAGATCCGGCCCCATATGCCGAAACCGTAAACTGAAACGTCATGCCTGGGCCGGCATTGGAGAACCCCCATACCCGCCCGCCGTGCGCCTCGATGATCGAGCGGCAGATCGAAAGTCCCATGCCCAAGCCATCATGCTTGGTCGTGTAGAATGCGCTGAACAGTCGGTCTGTATTCTCAGGCTTGATACCGACGCCGGCGTCCTCGACCGCCACCAATACCCGATCGGATTGTTGGCGTTGTGTGCGCATTACGAGCACGCGGTCGCGATCGCGCACGTTCGCCATGGCTTGCATCCCGTTCACTGCGAGATTGATGATGACTTGCTGCAGCTGGATTCGATCGCCGCGCACCGGGAGCGGGCCCCATTCGAGTTCGAGCTCCGTAGTAACCCCATGCCGAAGCGCCTCGTGCCGCAGGAGCATAACGGCCTCTTCGACGACCTCGTACCCTGGAAATGCCTGCGAGCCTCAAAAAAATCTCACGGGTGAATCGCCGTATACGTATCCGCACTTGCTGACCTTTGCTGGCCATTGCTGCGGTGGCATCGATTTGCCCACCTACAGAAAATGCCTGCCAATTCGGCGTCTCTTGCTTTGCTGACCGGTTTTGCCGCCGCCCCGAGATCGAAGTTGTGTTTATAAAATCGGCGTTTCTCGCCTTGCGCAGTGTCCCGTGAGGGCTCTTCGGGACAGTAGCACGCGGAAGAGCCTGAAAAATCATGACAAGTCCGCATCTGACGCGTGGCGCCAATCACCGTTATTGGGACAGTTAGCGATCGCCCGATGCCGCCGCGCCGCAAACGTAACGCCGAGGTCCGTGCGCGCGAGTATTTGACCGACGCCGAGATTGCCCGCCTGATTGCCGCCGCCGCGAGGAATCGCTACGGCCACCGTGATGCGACCATGGTCCTGGTCGCGTATCGGCACGGCCTGCGGTCGGCCGAGTTGGTGACGCTGCGGTGGGACGCCGTCGATTTTGCCCACGGCCGCCTGCATGTCCGGCGGCTCAAAGGCGGCTCCGAGTCGGTCCATCCATTGTCCGGCCGGGAGCTGCGGGCCCTGCGCCGGCTTAAGCGGCAGCAAGAGCCTCATTTACCGTTCATTTTCACGTCGGAGCGCGGTGCGCCGTTCACGCCCGCGGGGTTTCGTAAGATGGTCGCGAGGCTTGGCGTTGCCGCCGATGTCGGTTTCCCGGTGCATCCGCACATGCTGCGGCACGCATGCGGCTTCAAGCTCGCCAATGACGGCGTCAATACCCGGTCGCTGCAGGCCTATTTGGGCCACCGCAACATCCAGCACACAGTGCGCTACACCGAGCTGGCGCCGACCCGCTTCAAGAACTTCTGGCACGATTGAGCCATCCCGACATCCGCGCCCAGCTGGCTTTGGTCTAGACTTGTGCTCACGATGAGCATAATTACCTGGCATGGACACAAGTTCGCCCCTCGATCGCCCCTCGGTCGGCGCTCGTGCGCCTGCGCTCCGGGCGCGCGTAACCAATCACAAGGATCTCCTGCCCGGCCTTGACGGCCGCACCGGCGCGGCGCGCAGGTTCCGCGACCTCGTCAACAGCTACATCGCCGACATGGGCGGCCTCGATCGCTGCTCGGAGATCAGGCTCGGGCTGCTGCGCCGCCTCGCGGCCACCACCGTGCAAGCAGAGCTGCTCGAGGCGCGCATGGTGAACGGCGAAGCGATTGATATCGCCATACTCTGCACCCTGGCTTCGACCACAGTCCGAATTTCACAGCGGCTCGGTCTCGAGCGTCGAGCGCGCAATGTGACGCCATCGTTGGGCCAGTACTTGGCCGCCAGAACAGCACCAGCCACTGGCGATACCCCTAGCATGGATGCGGAGGGGACCGAATGATCCCGCGCGTTCCGCTGCGCGAGGCGCTCTCAGATCCCAACTTGCTTGGCGCCGCGATTGGGGGTGACAGTTGGAGATCATGGCGGACGCTCCTAATTGCGGCGATGGGCGAAGAGCTCCGTGAGGACGAGCGCGAGATCTTCGGCCAGCTGACCGGCCGGGAGCACGAGCCATTGCAACGTGTCGACCAGTTCGCAGCCGTGATCGGGCGCCGCGGCGGAAAGAGTCGCGCTATGGCGACGCTCGCCTGCTACCTTGCAGGCCTATGCGAGCACACCGACGCATTGGTGCCGGGCGAGCGCGGTGTCTTGCTTTGTGTCGCGCTCGATCAGCGAGTGGCGAAGATCGTCCTCGACTATGCAGAG
>Ga0310911_10000457_pt1 | contig 15015 bp, 13 predicted proteins | sample GREbulkMGHF170_FD_203532 | JGI IMG/M metagenome (GOLD analysis project Ga0310911, IMG submission 203532) | Lab enrichment of tropical soil microbial communities from Luquillo Experimental Forest, Puerto Rico - GRE.bulkMG.HF170 | ecosystem: Environmental > Terrestrial > Soil > Tropical forest >... | reverse complement strand
CGGGCACCAGCAGCCCGACCCAGGCTTTGCCGCCACCCTTCAATCAGGGCCTGCTCATCAACGAGAACCAAGGAAGTGGGGGATATCTGCAGTTCGGCGCCAACCCGTTCACCCCAATAGCCCAGCTCAACGGATTTCCGATCACCACCCTGGACGTCCGTGTCAATGGCGGAGCCCCGCAAGCCGTGCCTTCGATAGTTGATTCCGGTGGCGCGGAAGGATCCATCCCGTCGTTCCTTAATGTCAAACCGGGAGATACCGTCGACGTTTACGCCCCCGGCGATCCGAATGCGCTGTACGAGTTCACAGATCAAGTGAATTACTCACCGACCCCGATCTCGAGTGGGTTGATGAATACCGGGAACCTCATTTTCTTCCAGTCCCCGGTTTACATCAGCTATAGCCCCAACGGTGTCGGGACGGCATTCATTGACTCGTAAAGTCCACTGTTTCGTGAATGACGCGGCGCACTGTCGGGGCAGCACGAGAAATCTTGCGGCACAGAGTTTTCCGAGTGGACTCCTAGCGAGCCTGAGTCCGTGAACTAGTGCAGCTCCGCGATCGTCTCAGCCGCGCGCGACATGCGCAGACAGATGTTGGAAGAACAACGCGACCCATTCACCGGAACCCGCCAATGGAGCGTCATCGACGGCACCGGTCACTTCCTGCACCGAGAACAGTAGCCTTCGTGGCTATGCCGGTGGGTGTTCGGGCGTGGTCTGCGGTATTCGCCTTCCTGTTGTTGGGGATCGCCGGTGTTGCTGCCGCGGGCGCTGCGCCTGCCGAGCCGGTCGTCGCAGGTCTCGGCGAAAGAATGGTGGGCTGGGACACCTACCGTCGATTGGATCGGTTGCCGTATCTGAGCGCCGAAACTCAGACTCTTCAGGTGTCGAGCTTCGATCGCAGCGGCGGCGATTTCGACATCTCCACCGGCAATAAGAACGGCAGCGGTGGATGTTTGGCTTCCGGTGGTGCCGGCTGTGTCATCGCAGAGGATCGCGGAGCCGGCGAGGTTGATTCGATCTGGTTCACCCGCGACGGCGGCAACGTGACCCGGATCGGATCGATCCGCGTCGACCTGGATGGACGAACGGTGATCGACGCACCATTGCAATCGATGGTCGACGGTGGGCTGGGTGCGCCGTTCGTGTGGCCTCTGGTGGCCAACGCTGTGCAGTCGCCGGGGGGCGTCTACATCAAGGTCCCCATGCCCTACCGGCAGTCGATGCGGATCAGCGTCGCATCGCATTTGGAGTACTACCACGTCGACTATCGCCGTTTTCCGACCGCCGACGGCGTGACCACCTTCTCGCCCTCCGACCCCGCGCTCGACGTGATCGCCACCCTTCGCGACGCGGGCACCGCCGACCCCAAGCCGGCGGCAACCACTACAGCGCATCAGAATCGAGTCGTCGAGCTCCCCGCCGGTGCCGGGATGACAATCGCGGAGTCGATCGGTTCGGCCGCCATCTCGGCGCTGCACCTACAGCTGCCGGCACCGACGGATACGCTCCTCACCGGGTTGCGGCTCCAAATCGAGTTCGACGGCCAATCCACGGTCGACTCGCCACTTGGGGAGTTCTTCGGCGCCGGCCTGGGTACCAACGACGTGCGATCCCTGATGTTCGCGACGACCCGGCAACCCGACGGATCCTTGTCGTTATCAGCGTGGTGGCCAATGCCTTTCGCCCGCACGGCCCGCATCTCCCTGGTCAACACGACCGGCGATCCCGTATCGGGGATCGGCAGCGATGTCGTGACCGCACCCGATGCCCAGTGGGCACCTGCGTTAGCCAGCGGCCGCGCCGGCTACTTCACCGCACGCTCGCATGCCGGACCAACAACGCTGGGTCAGGACTGGTTGTTCGCCGACGAACACGGCCACGGCAAATTCGTCGGCGTCAGCCACACCATTCGCGGTTCTCGGATCAAGACGTCGTTTGACGACGCCGCCCCGTACTTTCTGGAAGGCGCCGAACGCGTCTACACAGACGGTGCATTGTCACCCCAGTGGTACGGCACCGGCACCGAGGACTTTTACGAGGGCGGCTGGTACTTCAAGAACGGCAAGCACTTCAGCGCCCCACTCACCGGCCAACCCGATCAACGCACGGCCACCGGCGGATGCGCGGACTACTGTGTCGCCGTCTATCGGCTCATGCTCGCCGAGGCTATCGACTACCACTCCGCGATCCGGTTCGGCATCGAGCACGGCAAACGCAACATGGTTGAACCCGATTACAGCTCAACCGCATTCCTCTACACGCAGCCGAACGACATCATCACATTTGACGCAGAAGTCAGCCCCAGCGATGTTGTGAGTCGAATCCTGAACGGCTACACCGACGCCGACGCCACCGATCAATTGCTGATCAGCCAATACGAGGGCGCCGACGACACCCGCCCCATCGCCGGATTAGTCCGCACCACCCACGCCGCGATCAGGTTCGACGCCCAAATCCGTCCGGACAACCACGGCATCCTGCTGCGCCGCACGTCGGACCAATCCATCGGCTATCAATCTGCGGTCGTTGCCATTGACGGCATACCCGCCGGGATTTGGATAGAGCCACGCAGCAACACTTTTCACCGTTGGCTTGACGACACCTACCTGGTGCCCGATTCTCTTACTGCAGGCAAAACCCACGTAACCGTAACACTCACACCCATTCCAGACGCCCCGCCCTGGACCGCCAGCCGCTACCGCGTAGACACACTGACCGGGGTTGTCTGGCCATAGCCGACGAATAAGGGACGGAGTACTTGCTCCGTCCCACTCTCAATCTATAGCGCACTGGGGGGCTTGCGGCAAGACCCGGGTCATGGCGCAAAATCGCTGGCCGAAGGTAGAACTCAGCGAGTCGGGGGTTGCGAAGTGCGGGTAGAACCGATATCCGACCACGCGGTTGTGATTGCCGGGGGAGGCCCGACGGGGCTGATGTTGGCGGGCGAGCTGGCACTGGCGGGGGTCGACGTCGCCGTCATCGAGCGACGCATCACAGAGGATCTGATTGGCGCGCGCGCGGGCGGCCTGCACGCACGCAGCATCGAGGTCCTCGATCAGCGCGGAATCGCCGATCGGTTTCTTTCGCAGGGGCAGGTGGCGCAGGTCGCCGGGTTCTCGCAAATTCGGTTGGACATCAGCGACTTTCCGACACGGCACCCCTACGGTCTCGCGCTGTGGCAGGGCCACATCGAGCGCATACTGGCCGGCTGGGTCGCCGAGCTCGCGGTGCCGATCTATCGCGGACGCGAGGTCACGACCATCGCGCAAGGCGACGCGGGCGTCGATGTCGAGCTGTCAGGCGGCCAGTCCCTGCGGGCCGAGTATGTCGTCGGGTGCGACGGTGGCCGCAGTGCGGTCCGCAAAGCGGCCGGCATCGGGTTCTCGGGCTGGGACCCGACGACGAGCTACCTGCTCGCCGAGGTCGAAATGGCCGTCGGCGGGGGCTGGGATGCGGTCCCCGAGCCGGAATGGGGCATCCGCCACGACGCCCTCGGTGTCCATGCGCTCAGCATGCTCGAGGACGGGGGGCCGGTGCGGGTCATGGTCACCGAACGGCACCTCGGACCCACCGGCGAACCGACCTTGCGCGAATTGAGCGACGCCCTCATCGCCGTATACGGAACTGACTACGGAATACACAGTCCCACTTGGATTTCCAGGTTCACCGATATGGCCCGGCAGGCCGACGCCTACCGCGATGGGCGGGTCCTGTTGGCGGGCGATGCCGCACATGTGCATCACCCGGTGGGCGGGCAGGGCCTCAACACCGGTATGCAGGATGCGGTGAATCTGGGATGGAAGCTGGCTCAGGTCGTCAATCGGACGTCGCCCGACAGCCTCCTCGATACCTACCACGCCGAACGGCACCCGGTCGCTGCGCGCGTGCTGCGCAACGCGATGGCGCAAATGGCACTCCTTCACCGCCCCGACGACCGCACCACGGCCCTGCGCGACACCGTTTCTGAGCTCCTGAGAATGGAAGGGCCGCGCAAGCGATTCGCCGCGATGATGTCCGGGATGGATATCCAGTACGACCTCGGGGAGGGACACCCGCTACTCGGACGCCGCATGCCCGATCTCGACGTGGTCACCGATGACGGCCCGCTGCGGGTATTCACCCTGCTGCACAGGGCCCGGCCCGTGCTGCTCAACGTCGGCGAGCCCGGCGTCTTCGAAATCGCTCCGTGGGCGAATCGGGTGCAATTGGTCGACGCGAAATATGTTGGCGACTGGGAACTTCCGGTAATCGGTTCAGTCACCGCTCCCGCTGCCGTGTTGGTCCGGCCCGACGGATACGTCGCCTGGGTGGGGGAGCGATCGCAGCTCGGCCTCGTCGGCGCGCTCACCACCTGGTTCGGACCGCCTACCGGGGATCATCGCCGCTAATCCGGCGGCTCATCCTCCGATCCATCCACGGGCCGCTCTCATACTCCGCCGCGCGGCCTGTAACCGGGCGAGCGCCGCGGTCGAACGCGGATGCACGCGTGATCGCGCAGGTGAACATCTGATTTTCAGCAAAAACTATGCGATGCCAGGGCTGCGCACATCGCGCGACGGTGGAAGTATCTCGGGAGTGGCCACCAAGAAACCGCAGACGATCGCTTACCCGGCACCGGGCGCACGCCCACGACGACACGACTCTGCCCCGCTAGACCCCCACGTCATCGTCCTGTTCGGCGCGACGGGGGATCTGGCCAAGCGCAAGCTCATCCCCGGCCTGGCCTACCTGGATCAGTCCGAGCTTGCCCCCGATATCCAAATCGTCGCGACGTCGCTAGAAGACTTCACCGACGACGAGTTCCGGGAGCTCGCCAAGAACGCAATCGACTCGTTCGGCACGCACAAGCTCACGCCCGAACAGTGGGCCGACTTCGCAAAAATCGTCAGGTACGTCCCTCAAGGAGCCGGGCCCGAAGCGCTCGCCGACGCGGTCGCTGAAGCCGAGGCCGACTTGGGACCGAACGTGCGGCGGCTGCACTACCTGTCTGTTCCTCCGAAAGCGGCGCGCGACGTCATCAGCACGCTCCGCGAGGCCAATCTGGTCGAGCGGTCTCGGGTGGTTATGGAGAAGCCGTTCGGCACTGATCTGGCCAGCGCGGTGTCGCTCAACGACTTCCTGCACGAGACGTTCGAGGAATCCCAGATTTTTCGTATCGACCACTTCCTGGGCAAGGAGGCGGCCCAGAACATTCTGGCGTTCCGCTTCGCCAACGGGCTCTTTGAGCCGATCTGGAATCGCAACTTCATCGACCACATCCAGATCGACATTCCCGAAACGCTGGGTCTGGATCAGCGGGCGAACTTCTACGAAAGCACCGGCGCCTATAAGGACATGGTCGTGACCCACCTGTTCCAGGTGATGGCGTTTGTGGTGATGGAACCGCCGACGGCCCTCGAGCCGTATGCCATCAGCGAAGAGAAGAACAAGGTGTTTCGGTCGATGCTGCCGGTCGACCCTTCACGTGTGGTGCGCGGCCAGTACAACGGCTACCGCCAAGAGCAGGGAGTGGCAAAGGATTCCGACACCGAGACGTTCATCGCGCTCAAGGTCGGCATAGACAACTGGCGCTGGGCCGGCGTACCGATCTATCTGCGCACCGGCAAGAGGATGGCCGAGGGCATCCGCATCATCTCGATCGCATTCAAAGAGGCCCCCCGAACCATGTTCCCGCCGGGGTCGGGGGTCGGGACTCAAGGTCCTGATCACCTCACGTTCGACCTTGCTGACAACTCGAAGGTTTCACTGTCCTTCTACGGCAAGCGGCCAGGTCCCGGGATGAAGCTGGACAAGTTGTCCATGCAGTTCTCGTCGCAGGAGATCGACACTGTGGTCGACGTGCTGGAGGCCTACGAACGCCTCGCCCTCGATGCGATGCGTGGCGATCACACGCTATTCACCACCGCCGAGGGCATCGAATCATTGTGGGAGCGTTCGCAGGAACTGATCGACGACCCGCCGCCGTCCAAGATGTATCAGCCGGGCACCTGGGGTCCCAACGCCATTCATCAGTTGATCGCGCCCAATGCGTGGCGGTTGCCGTTCGAGCGGGAGTGGCGCGAAAAGCGCTAGCCGGGTCTTCGAGCGGGCCTAGCCCGTGGACTCTGTCCGCGGCGCCGACTGATCGAGCCAGTCGCGCAACTTGTCGTAGATATCGGCGTGATTGAGCAGATCGAAGTGGTGCAGACCGGTCAGTGTCAGTCCGTGCGCCGCATCGAACGGAACCTGCCTAGACCTGCCCGCACGGGACGCGCTTTGGGGCCGCACCAGGTGGTCGCCGAGCACGACCCCAACCGCCCGCGGGCCAGCGGTGGTGGCCACGAAGTGGTAGACCGCGCCGGGAAGGAACGGCACCTCGTGGCAGCGGTCCCGCAGAAATTCGTCCAGGTCGGCGTCGCTCCAATCCTCGTCTAGCAATGCGCCGTACCGCAGATCCTTCGTGCCTGCGCTGCGGGAGTTGAGGAAAGCGGCCAGGGCTCGGGTTTCTGGCAGGTGGGCCAGCGCCCACGATGCGGCATTCACGCCCTTCTCCAAGTCGGCTCCGAGGTGCGGGGAACCCAGGCAGACGACGTGACGGACGGCGTCGGGCCAGCCTTGCTGTTCGTCAGCCCCGTAGTGGCAGGCGCTACGCACCACCAGGCCGCCCATCGAATGACCCACCAACGCGATCTCCTCGACCGGCACCGGCCACAGCGTCGGCAACTGGTTCATCGCGGCGGCGAGGGCTTTCCCGTTGTCGGAGATGTGCAGACCCGTGTTGTAGCGCAGGTAAACCGGGGTAAAACCGAGGTCGTCACGCAGCCGGCTGCCGTAGGGGAGCACACCCTCGCCGTCGCGCGGCGGCCGCCACCACGACATTTCGGTCATGCACCAGCCATGCATGAACACCACGATCCGACTGCCGGCTTTCGGGAAGGCCGCTGCAATGGCGGATGCGTTCATCGCAACGGGCTCGCCGTGGTCGCGTATCTGCATGGTCAGCGCGAATCCGTTCCCGCGGTTCGTCAGCTCATCGCCATAGATCCCATTCAGTGCCGCGATCACGCCGGCAACGGTCGGATGCGACTCGACGGGGTCGTCCTCGTCGCCGCTGTACACCTCAGCGGCCAGCTCACCGGCACCGTGCAGCGAGGCTCGCACGCCACGGTCGACGCCGTAATAGGTCGCCGCGGCAATCACGTTGTGCACAGCCTGCACCGGCTTGGACACCGGGCCGATGGCGTCGAAGACGCGCCGTGCGATGCCGCTGTGCGTGTCACGTACCAGGGTCGTCAGAACGCGGGTGCCTTCGCCCGCGAGGTCAGCGAGTGACCGGATTTCCTGTCGCCGCACGAGCCGCTCCTTCCTGCGTCGACACTGGGTTCCCATTCTGCGCGCGTTCTAGCGACCGGGGCGTCCGAGCGTGGGCCTGGTGTGGAAACTGCCTTGCATTCGTGCGTAGGCCCCACGCTCGCGGCTCTCGGCCAGGACTCTTCACGCGGTAGGTTGAACGCGGCTCCAGACGACCCGAAGGGAGACACGGTGCGCCAAACCGCGGCCATGGCCGAGGCCGACCGCGCGTGGATGGTCGACACGCTGCTCGCGCTGCTGCAGACACCGAGCCCGTCGGGGCGCACGGACGCGGTGATGCAACTGATCGGCGACATCTTCGATGACCTCGGCGTGCGGTTTTCGCTGACCCGCCGCGGGGCACTGACCGCCGAGCTCCCGGGTGAGTCGACGACGACCGACCGGGCACTGGTGGTTCACGCGGACACCATCGGATGCATGGTGCGCAGTCTCAAGGACAACGGTCGGCTCGAGCTGATTCCGGTCGGTACCTTCTCGGCCCGGTTCGCCACGGGCGCCCGCGTGCGGATCTTCCCCGACGACCCCGACGACTTCGTCACCGGCACGGTCTTGCCGCTCAAGGCCAGTGGGCATGCGTTCGGCGACGAGATCGACACCCAACCCACGGAGTGGAACGACGTCGAGGTCCGCGTCGACCGCAAGGTGTCTACGCGTGAGGACCTGGTCCGTCTCGGCCTGAACGTCGGCGACTTCGTCGCGTTGATCGCCAGCCCCGAACTCACCGCCGACGGCTTCGTCGTGTCACGTCACCTCGACGGGAAGGCCGGCGTCGCGATCGCGCTCGCGCTGGCCAAGAACTTCTCCGAGAACAAGGTGGTGCTGCCGCACCGCACCATGATCATGGTCACCATCACCGAGGAGGTCGGCCACGGGGCCAGCCATGGCCTGCCTGCCGATGTCGCCGAGCTGGTCTCGGTGGACAACGCGGTTTGCGCGCCCGGCCAGCACTCCATCGAGGACGGCGTGACCATCCCGATGGCCGATCTGCACGGCCCGTTCGACTATCACCTGACCAGGAAGCTGTGCCGGCTTGCCGAAGAGCGGGGTATTCCCTTCGCGCGCGACGTGTTCCGCTACTACCGGTCCGACGCGGCCGCGGCGATCGAAGCTGGCGCGGGCACGAGGGCTGCGCTAGTCGGCTTCGGGCTTGACGGCAGCCACGGCTGGGAGCGCACCCACATCGATTCCCTTGAGGCGGCGTACGGCCTGTTGCACGCCTGGTTGCAGACACCCCTGACGTTCGCCAAGTGGGACGCCAAGCCGTCGGGCAAGCTGCGTGACTTCCCCTCGTCGAAGCAGCCCGCGCCTACCGAACAGTGGGTGCCGTTGTCCCGTGGCGACCACACCGAACCGGGCGACGCATCACCCGGTTCCCACTGGCCGCCGTCGGAGGGCCCTCAGGCCTGACCCTCGACGCATCGCTCCAGAGTCGCCAGTGACGCCTCCAGGTAGTCCTCAGCGAAGATGGGCATCTCACCGACCCGCTCGCGGAAATCCTGCGGCGTGGCGCTCCAGTCGTAAGTGAGGGTGACGTCTGTGCGGTCTCCGTTCGGAGCGAGGTCGTAACGCCAGAACCAACCGCCGGGGGAGTGGCTGCCCTCGTCGTCGAGCACTCCCGGCATCCAGCCGATGACGCGATCCTTGTCGAACACATTGACAAGGTTGTACGTGACGTAGTGACCGCCTGCCTGCGGCAGAAACATGTTCATCGCGAACATCTGTCCGGTGCCGGTGATCGGCGCGGTGTCGACCGCGTCGCGGACCCAGTCGGTGGGCTCGGTATTGCAGTGACGGGAGGGGTCGGCGAGGACCGCGAAAATCTCGTCCGGCGTAGCCGGGATGGTGCGGGTGACGACGTAACGTTCGGTGCTCGTGGTCATGCGTTGTCCTTGGGGCCGTAGGCGCGGGCGATATCGGGGGAGTCCGACCATCCAGAGTATGTCGGGCGCGAGGGCCAACCCTCAGGCGAATCGAGCCATTCCTCCTGGCGGCCCCACGGCAGGATGTCGATCAGCGCGAACGAGTGGCTGAGCTGCTCGGTGCCACGCCCGTTGGTATGCCACGTGCGGTACACCGTGTCACCGTCGCGCAGGAACACGTTGACCGCGAAGCCCCCGTTGGGGGGTGCGTCCACGTCGGCGCCGAACGGGCTCTGCGATGACGAGTACCACTCCATCCAGTTGCCGACCTTGCGCTTGTAGGCCAGTGCCTCTTCGATCGGGCCGTTGGTGACGATGACGAAGCGGGCGTCGTAGTTGTCGAGGAACTCCAGCCGGGTGAACTGGGAGGTGAAGCCCGTGCACCCGCCGCACTGCCACTCGGCGCCGTCCGACCACATGTGGTGGTAGGTGATGAGCTGCGACCGACCGTCGAACATATCGACCAGGCGGATGGGCCCCTCGGCTCCGATCAGCGTGTAGTCGGGCAACTCCACCATCGGGAGGCGGCGCCGTTGGGCGGCGATCGCGTCCAGTTCTCGGGTGGCGGCCTTCTCGCGCTTGCGCAGTTCGTCGAGCGCGGCGCGCCAGGTCTGGTAATCGACGATCGGCGGCAGGGCCGTGTTTTCGAAAGACATGGAATCCACCTTTGCTATGGCTTTGTTCGGTCTCGAAGGTATGACTCCTGTGGTGCCCGGAATTCATCGGTCGACGCTCCAACCTTGCGACCCGACGAGGATGCATCTCGAGCAATTCGCGGCGGACGAGCCCGACCGCACCGAGGACATTCAGGTCCTTCACGACATGGAGACGTTGGGTGTGTGATGAGGAGTTCCAGCTCCACGCTCCAGGCAACAGCGTGGGTTATCTCAGCCTGGAAGACATGCGTCGCGTTGACGCGGCGCCGCGGATTGTCTTAGACCTCTAGCGCGGCGTGGTTCGCCCCGTGGTCGCGCCAAATGGATATTGTTGCTGCACAAGGCGGTGAGCGTGGTAGGCGGGTTCCCGCCGGGCGGCCGGAATGTCACCGCGGTGCAGCCACCACGCCCGCAAGGTTTGAACATCGATCGGCCTGGTGGGCTCGGAGTCATAGGGGGAGGGTGCGCTGTACATGTCGGATCGTGTCCTTCTTTGTAGACGATACCGTTCACTATTTACCATACTCCTATCGATGAGGACCGCCAGCGTTTACTACGGAAGTATTTCGGAAACCCCTGCCAGCACCTGGAGTGTGGGTCTTGACCCTTGTAGCCGGGTTCGGTTCGATGATGCCTAGGGGAGGCTGGAATGAGGACATTCGTTCGCGATCTGGTGCTCGTTGTCATGGTGGTGTGCGGGTCGATGGCCGCCGTGACGATCGCCACGCCTGCGGTGAGCTCGGCCGATTGCGCGAACGGCGAGTGGTGGGACCCGACGGGCAAAGTATGCCGGCCGCTGGGCGTCGGGCCGCAACCGTTGCCGTGCGAGGCAGGCCAGTGGTGGGACCCGACGGCTAATGTCTGCCGGCCGCTGGGCGTCGGGCCGCAACCGCTGGCATGCGACAACGGCTGGTGGTGGGATCCGGGCGCGAACGCATGCCGTCCGCCGCTGATACCGCCGGCCGGCTAGTAGCCTTGCGCCGCATGAACGACTCCGTCGTCGTCAAGGTCAAGCCCGGGAGTGGCAAGGGACCCCTTGTCGAGGTCGGTCCCGATGGTGAGCTGACAATCTACGTCCGGGAGCGAGCGGTTGACGGCAAGGCGAACGACGCGGTCACCCGGTTACTGGCGGCCCACCTTCAATTGCCAAGAAGCCGAGTCGAATTGGTGTCCGGAATGACGTCGCGGCTCAAGCGTTTCCGCGTGAGCCGTTGAGCAAGCCCGTTCAGACTTCGACGCCGGCGGCGGACGCGAATACTCGGAGTTCCCGCTCGATGTCGGATCCGGCAGGCTGGTAGACGATCTCGGTGACCCCCAGCGCGGCGAGTCCGGCGATCTTCTCGGGTATTTGTTCGGCGGTGCCGGTCAACGCCATCGAGCTGACAAAGGGGATCAGTTCGGCGACGTGGGGCTCGTCGCGTGGATTGGCCTTCACGAGATGCCCGGCATGGATGGCGAGATGCCGCTCACCCTCGGGGTAGGCCTCGATCGCCTCGCGCCAGCTTTGCCCACCCGGCAGTGCGTCGACCGCCGCGGCGCCGCCCGCTCGTACATGGCGTGGTAAAGGAAGCTGGGGGATGGCGGCGGAGAACACGCCGCCGCCGAGCTCGGCAGCAACAGCCAACCCCTTTGGGCTGTCGGCGCCGATCAGTATTGGCACATCTATCGGTCGCTGCGCGCCGAAGCCGGGCGGGTGGAGCATACAGATCTTCGCCCCCTCCCACTCCGCCGTTTCGCCGGCGAGAAGAGCCTTCAGGCAGCGTAGGTACTCGGCGACCTTCCGCCAGGACATCGGCCGCTCGCCCAGAGCCATCCGGCCGTAAAGCCTGAGCCGACCGCCACCACGACCCGCCCAGGCGCTTGGTCCACTAGCACACCGGGCCCGAGGCCGATGCGCGACGTGCGCTCGGCACACCGGCTAAGAATCATCCACACGTCTGGGTAGAGGGCGGGCGAGTCGTACAGCCACGCATGCTTATAGCCCAGTGTTTCGGCTAACTCCACGTGAGCCGGACTGTCTGATGAGGTCGCAAACGCACAAGAGATATCCATGTTCAAACACTAAGGGTTGGCGCAGGGTGTATTCATGCGTCGCTTGGACTACGTAATCCACTATGTCGAGTCGCTTGAGCGGTCGGTGACGTTCTACCGCGACGTGATCGGGCTCCGGGTGCGGATCGAGGGCGACGGCTACGTCGAATTCGAGATGGAGAACACGAAGTTCTCGCTTTTCGACCGGTCGAAGCTGCCGGGGCTCATCGGTCGCGAGGGCGGCAACCCACCGTGCGGCGAGATCGGCTTCCTGATCGAAGACGTTGATGGGGAAGCGGAGCGGTTGAGAGGGCTCGGTGTCGAGATCCTCAGCGGACCGGTGGATCGGCCATGGCGTGAAAGGACGCTCCACATCGCCGACCCGGACGGCAACATCATTGAATTCGCCCAAAAACTGCCGTCATAGGCGCATAGTCCTGCGACACGTCATGCGGCACCGCGGTTTTTGCCGTCCTGTGGTTGACAATGCGGGACATGACGCAATCGCGGGAGCCCGAAATTGCGCGTGAGATCTCGCGGCAGGCGTTTCTGCGGGGCGCCATCGGAGCGTTAGCCGCCGGCGCGGTTTTCGGCTCGGCCAGCGCCGCCGCCGCTCCGAATGCCTCCGGATGGGACGGTCTTTCGACGGCCCTGGGTGGGAAAGTGTTACTACCGGGCGGTCCCCAATTTGCAACGGCCAAGCAGGTTTTCAACACCAACTACAACGGCTTTACGCCGGCGGCGATCGTTACCCCCACATCGCAGGCGGACGTGCAAAAGGCGATGGCATTCGCCGCTGCCAACAACCTCAAGGTCGCTCCGCGCAGTGGTGGGCACTCCTACACAGGCGCGTCAACGGCGAACGGCGCCATGGTGTTCGACCTGCGTCAGTTGCCAGGGGAGATCAACTACGATGCGGCCACCGGGCAGGTCACGGTGACGCCGGCGACCAGTTTGTACGCGATGCACGAGGCGCTGGCCGCGGCCGGCCGGGGCATCCCGACGGGTACCTGCCCGTCGGTCGGCGCCGCGGGCCATGCAATGGGCGGGGGCCTGGGTGCGCAATCCCGGCACGCGGGCCTGCTCTGTGACCAACTGACGTCGGCCTCGGTGGTGCTACCCGGCGGCCAGGCGGTCATCGCGTCCGCCGCCAGCAACCCCGACCTGTTCTGGGCGTTGCGCGGCGGCGGTGGTGGCAACTTCGGCGTGACAACCTCTTTGACCTTCGCCACGTTCCCCACCAAGGACGTCGACGTGGTGAACCTCGATTTCCCGCCGCAGTCGTTCGCGCAGGTGCTCGTCGGTTGGCAGAATTGGCTGCGCAGCGCGGACCCAAGCAGTTGGGCGCTGGCGGACAGCACCACCGACGCGTTCGGTACGCACTGCCGTATTCTCGCGACTTCTCCGGCCGGGTCCGGTAGCAGCGTGGCGGCCGCCATTATTGCGGCCGTTGGAATGCAACCGACCGGGACCGAGAACCATACATTCAACTACATTGACCTGGTGAGATATCTGGCCGTCGGGAACCTCAACCCGGCGCCGCTGGGATATGTCGGCGGATCCGATGTCTTTCCCACCGTCAACGCGGGCGCCGCCCAGGGGATCGCCTCGGCGGTCAACGCATTTCCTCGTGGAGCGGGCCGCATGTTGGCGATCATGCATGCGCTCGACGGCGCGCTCGCCAGTGTGGCGCCGGAGGCCACGGCCTTTCCGTGGCGGCGAGAGTACGCGTTGGTGCAGTGGTACGTCGAAACATCCGGTGACCCGGCGGCCGCGACGAACTGGCTCAACACGGCACACCAAGCGGTGCAACCGTATTCGGTCGGCGGATATGTGAACTATCTCGAGGCTAACCAACCGGCTTCGCGGTACTTCGGCCCGAATCTGTCTCGGCTGACCGCCGTGCGGCAGAAGTACGATCCCGGCCGGATCATGTTCTCGGGCCTGAACTTCTGATTCAAACACTTCACAGGCTGGCGATGACCTGCTGACGCTTAGCGGCGTACTCGGACTCCGTGATCGCGCCCGTCGCCCGCAGCGTCTCTAGCTCCTGCAACCGCTGAGCGGCCGATGGCGTGGGTGGCGGGGGCGGATACCACGCCGCGGAGGCCGGATTCGGTGCCGCGGCAGGCGGGGAGGGCTGTTGCGCGCCGGGCCACGGCGCCTGCTGGCCGGCGGCATTGCGCCGCACGATCTCCAGGACCTGTTCACGCATAGCCAGATTCGACCGAAGGTCAAACGAGCCGCCGAGCGGGACACCGTACGCGCGCAAGATGCGCAGGATCTCCATCACCGGGCCGGCCTGGCCCGTGATGTCATAAGTCCTGTTGTCCTCGGCCACCACGAATTTCATGGGCATCAGCCCAGTGACCAACGCGCTGGCCTGCAACTCAACCTCGCAATCTCGCGTGGCGGGATCGACCAGCACAACCAACCGCCGTGCGGCAAGGAGCGGCATAGCAGTAACCCCCATGGTCACCCGCACTTCGGTGTCGAACGGCGCCAAGCCCTGCTGCCCCATGACGCTCAGCCGTACCTTGACCACCGGCCGGTCGTTGATCGATACGCCGGTCTCGGTATAACCGGTAATCTCCGCCAGCGCCAGCACACCCCGCTGTTGTAACAGCGCACGTCGCTGTTGTGATTGTTCGAGCTTGGTCACACCCCAGCCGATGAAGTGCGCCACGACCACTCCCACCACGACGCTGCCCACGGTGATCGCGGCACCGATCCATAGCATCCAAGCGAGGTCGTCCTTTTCGTCGGACAGAAAGTAAACCGCCAAAAAGATCGGGCCAGTGAGACCGCCGCAAATGAAAACCACAACTTGCGCTATCAGGTGTCGCCACACCCTTACTTGTCGCAACACCGGCCCAACTCCTGACCTGCCGTCATCACCGCGAGAGGATAACCCACCAAGAAAGACGTAGCCCGTCCATCTGGCCTGTTGTATTCCAACGCCACGCTGTCACGACTTGTGACAGTGTGAAGTTGAGGAGTCGGAGGCGAGGGTCTAGACCGAAGGAGCGTCAGGAAGATGCGAACCATGCGGTC
>Ga0310911_10000436_pt1 | contig 15280 bp, 13 predicted proteins | sample GREbulkMGHF170_FD_203532 | JGI IMG/M metagenome (GOLD analysis project Ga0310911, IMG submission 203532) | Lab enrichment of tropical soil microbial communities from Luquillo Experimental Forest, Puerto Rico - GRE.bulkMG.HF170 | ecosystem: Environmental > Terrestrial > Soil > Tropical forest >... | reverse complement strand
CGCGCAACGCCAGCGGGTACGACAGCACTGAACCCGGATGGCGCAGACACCCTATGAAGTGCTCGGCGTCAAGCCGGACGCGAGCGCGGAAGAGATCCGCACGGTCTATCGGAAGCTCGCCAAGCAATATCACCCAGATCTGAACCCGGGAAAACCCGCGGCAGAGGAACGGTTCAAAGCGGTCTCGGCCGCTTATGACCTCCTTTCGGACCCGGAGAAGCGAGGGCGCTACGACCGTGGAGAGATCGACGAGAGCGGCGCCGAGCGGCCGCCGCGCTCGTATTATCGCGGCTATGCTGAGGGTGCGGAGGGTCGGAAATACCAGCCGGAAGGCGAAATGGATCTGGGGGATCTCGAGGACTTGTTCGCCGCTTTTGGCTCTGGCGGGCGTGGCCGGCGAGGTCGCGGCGGCGAGGGCTTCAAGGCGCGCGGCGGCGACCGGCTCTTCACCTTGACCGTCGACTTCGTCGAGGCGGCGACCGGCGCCAAAAAACGCCTGTCATTGGCTCCCGAGCAATGGCTCGATGTGACGATTCCACCCGGTATCAACGACGGTCAGGTGCTTCGCTTGCGCGGAAAGGGTGGGCCCGGCTTTGGCGGCGGCCCGGCCGGCGACGCGCTGATCGACGTCCACGTTGCGCCCCACCCGCTGTTCCACCGCGACGGCGACAATATTCAGATCGAGCTGCCCGTCAGCCTCGCCGAGGCGGTGCTCGGCGCCAGGGTGACGGTGCCGACCGTCACCGGTCCGGTGACGATGACGATCCCGAAGGGTTCGGACACCGGCGCGCAGCTGCGCCTTCGCGGCAAAGGAATTCAACGCAAGAAGGGTCCGGGTGATCAATATGTGACGTTGAAGGTGGTGGTCGGCCCGAGTGGTGATCCGGAGCTCGCGGCGTTTCTCGAGAAATGGGCACCGCGCCACCCGTTCGATCCGCGACAGGGAACGCCCTGATGATCGCATTCGAGGAGCTGCTCGACCGCTTCGTGGGGCTCGATCGACGCGAGCTCGCCCGTTGGGTTGAAAACCGCTGGGTGCTGCCCGAACGGCGCAACAAAACCTGGATCTTCCACGAGATCGATGTCGCCCGGGTCGAGTTGATCCTCGAGGTGCGCCGCGAGTTTGCGATCGACGACGAGGCGCTGTCGCTCTTCCTCGGATTGCTCGACCAGGTCTACGATCTGCGACGGCAGCTTGGGCGGCTGTGCGACGCGCTTGCCGCCCAGCCGCCGGAAATCCAGGCGGCCGTCAGGCGCGCGTTGCCGCGGACCTCTAACGACTGAGGCGTCGCCCTCTCCCCCGCCTCGCTTGCGCTCGCCACCCTCTCCCGATGCGGCAGAGGGTCGATCACAATGTCTGAAACCGTGCCCTCGCACCGCGCTCTATGGCGGCGGCGACCAGCCGTTCGAGGTTGAGCCGATGACGGATCAGCTCGAGGATGCGCAGCTCCTCCTGGCTCGCTTCGCCATCGGAAGCGACGAGATCGCAGGCGATCGCATAGGCGGTCTCGCGCAGCTTTGCGGGGAGCGCAGCCTTGATCGCCTTCAGGGTCTCCTCGAGCCCGTCTTCTCGGCTCATCAGCTCGGTGCAGTCGTTGAGCACCCTCGGCAGCTCGTTTCGATCGAAGTCGCGGAATACCGGAAGATCACGGACGATATCGCCGATGATGCGGAGCTCTGCATCGGGCAGCTCGCTATCGGCAGCCGACACGATCACCATCGTGTAGATCAACGCGCGGTGGTGATCGAGCATTCCGGGTCCTCTCGGGATGGGGTGTGTGATGGGCTGTCAGAGCAAAACCGCAACACGCCTGTCAACCCCCTCCCATTCCCTCCCCCGCATGCGGGGGAGCCCCCGGACAGCCGCCCGCCAGGGCGGGCGTTCCGGGGGTGGGTGGGGGCGTTTCGAGAAACCGGGCAGTCGCCTCGGTCGCCTGAGCCAGCGGCACGCGCTCGACGGCGACGCTCTCAGGAAAGGCGGCAACCAGGCGCGACGGCATGGCCCGGTCGAGCATGACAAAGACGCCGCGATCGTCGGCGCGGCGGACGAGCCGGCCAAAAGCCTGCCGCAGCCGCAGTCTGGCGATCCTGTCCGCATACTCCACGCCGCCGAATACCGGTTTGCGGGCTCGGTGCAATATATCCGGGCGCGGCCAGGGAACCCGATCGAACACGAGCAGGCGCAACGCGCGGCCGGGAATATCCACCCCGTCGCGCACCGCATCGGTGCCCAGCAGGCAGGAATCCTCCTCGGCGCGAAAGATATCGACAAGCGTTGCGGTCGACATTGCATCGACGTGCTGGGCGAGCAGGAACAGGCCGCGTGCCTCGAGCGCCGGGGCAATGCGCTGGTGTACGGCGCGCAGCCTTGTAATCGCGGTGAAGAGTCCGAGCGCGCCGCCATGCGCCGCGACGAACAAGGCCGCATAGGCCGCTGCGACCTGCCCGATGTCGTCGCGAGGGATATCGGTGATCACAAAAATCCGGGTCTGCCGCGCATAGTCGAACGGCGAGGCGATGCGCGCCGCAGCCGGGCTCGCCGGTAGGTGGCGCAGACCCGTACCGGCTTCGGCGCCGCGCCAAGCGAGTTCGAGATCGGCCGCGCCATCGGTCAGGGTCGCCGAGGTGACGAGGAGACCATGCGCCGGCCGCGCCACCAGCGCGGCAAAAGGGATACCCGGATCGATCCAATTCCGGTTGACGCCGACATCGGTCTCCAACCCGTCGATCCGGTCGAGCGCCAGCCACTCGACCGACTCGGGTTGAGGCGGCTCGGCGAGGTCGCGGAGCAGCCGGCTCCACGCGGCGAGCTGCAGCTCGCCACGCCGGTCGAGGCTCCGGATCGACGCATCGAGGCGCTGCCGCAAGCTGGGCTCGGGCGGGTCGTCGGGATCCTCGAGCCGGGTTCGCAGGGTATCGCAGAGCCGCTTTAATGCGCTCGCCAGCCGTTCGAGGCCGTCGGCGAGCGTTAATGCCGCCTCTATTAAGCCCTCGATCGACGGCCGCGCCTCGGCTTGCAAGCCGTACCCGTTGTCTGCGAGCACGGCACGCGCCAACACCTGCTGGCGGACCAGCACGAGAAACTTTTCGTAGCTTTGGTGCCCTCGCCCTTCGGCGACCCGCTGCGCCCAGTCGTCGGAAGGGAGGATACGCGCGGCGGCGAGGACGTCGATCAGCGCCTTGGCGCCGACTTCGTCGCCTTCTACGAGGTCGCCGATCCGGCGCCGCAAACCTCGCGCGCGCGACCCTCGGCCGCCTTCGGCGCCGACGATCCAGCGGCGCAGCTCGCGCCCTTCCCGGCCGGACAGGCGTACGGCAAAGGCGCCGTCCGCCGCCGCGAGCAGGTGGTGACCCTCGTCGAAGACGTAGCGGGTGGGGACGGTCGCGTCATCGAGCCCGCCGAGAGCCGCCTGCGCCATGACGAGCGCATGGTTGGCAACGACGATGCGCGCTTGCCGCGCCTTGCGGATGTTCTTCTCGACGAAGCAGCGGTGAAATTGAGGGCAGGCCGAGTGCACGCATTCGCCGCGGCGATCGGAGAGCCAGTTGACACGGCCAAATCCGATGAGCTCGGCGAGCCAGCCCGGGAAGTCTCCCGCCACCAAATCTCCGGCATCGCTGGCGGCGATCCAGCGCGCGATCAACCCCAGTTGCGCCAGTGATTGCCCCGGCCGCATAAGCGCGGCGCCGAGTGCCTCCTCATAATTCAACAGACAGATGAAATTTTCGCGTCCTTTGCGGACGACAACGCGGCGCTGCTTCAGCGCGGGATCGGGGTAGAGACGGTCGAGCTCGCCGGCGATTTGCGTCTGCAGGTTGCGGGTATAGGTCGATATCCACACCGACCCGTGGTTCTTCTCCGCCCACAGGCTCGCCGGCGCGATATAGCCGAGCGTCTTGCCGACTCCCGTCCCGGCTTCGGCGAGGACGGCTTGGGGCCGGTCTGGCTGGGCGCGCGGCGCGAAGGCCGCAGCAGCGGCCGCGGCGTAATCGGCTTGCTCCGGGCGCGGCTCGGCGGCAGCACCCAGTAGCTCGGCGAGACGCAAGCGCGCCTCCTCGGGCTGCACCGTCTCGTTACCGGGTGCCGGCCCTGGCGTGGGCTCGGTCCATTCCGCGAGCCGCGTCCACACCCGCAGCCCTACCGTCCGCGCTAGTGCATCCGGATCACAGACGGGCAGTGCGGCGAGGACGGCCGGGGCCCATAGCCAGCCGCCGCGATCCATAGCCTCCGCCACCGCGCGCGCCTCGTTACCGGTCTCCCCTCCGAGTTCCTCGAGCAAGCAGCGCGCCGCGGCCGCGAGCGTCACGCACTCTTCGGCCGGGCGGCGCGGCAGATCTATCCCGAGCGCCTCGGCGAGGCCGCGCGGCGTCGGCACGCAGAACCTTGCCGGACGAACAAAGGCGAACAGCTCGAGCAGGTCGAGAGCAGGAAACACCGACATGTCGAGCCGCCGCGCGGTGGCTCTCGCGTGGCACAGCATCGGCGTTTCGCGCTCGACCCGGCCGCGGGCTTCGGCGGGCGCCAGCGCGTCGATCTCACCGTCCGGCGTAAGCCACAGCACTTCGCGGAAACCGGCGACGAGGACAGGAGCCTGCGGTACCAATACCCGCGGGGGCGAGAATTCGCGATTGCGTCCCGACATGATCGATACGATCTACCATATCTGCGAATGACGACCGAGTTCCGGCTATGGCAGGCCTTTATAGGCTGATCGGCCCCGCCCTGCGCCGGCTGCCACGGGAAGCCGCGCACGAGCTGACCTTGAGGGCTCTCGAGCTCGGCGCAGGTCGATTTCTCGGCGCCGCTGCGGCACCGGAGCCCGATCCGCCGGTCTTGGCGCAGCGCCTGTGGGGTCTCGACTTCGCGAACCCGGTTGGACTGGCCGCGGGCTACGACAAGGACGCCCGCGTTCCGGACGCAATGCTCCAGCTCGGTTTCGGCTTTGTCGAAGTCGGCACCGTGACGCCCCGCCCGCAGCCGGGCAATCCCAAACCACGGTTGTTCCGACTCGAACAAGATCAGGCGATCATCAACCGGATGGGGTTCAACAGCGGTGGGCTCGGCACAGTGTGTGAGCGACTGTCGCGGCGCATCCGTTCGGGGATTGTCGGTGTCAATCTCGGGAAGAACCGCGACACCGATGATGCGGCCGGCGATTACACCCAGGGCATCCTTCGGGCGGCGCGGCTCGCGGATTATCTCGTCGTCAACGTCTCCTCACCGAACACGCCTGGGCTGCGCGAGTTGCAGCATCGGGCGAAACTCGGATCGCTGCTGGAGCGTCTGATCAGTGCGCGCGAGAAGACGGGTTGCCGAGTGCCGCTGCTGCTAAAGATCGCACCCGACCTGACATCCGAAGAGCGCCGGGACATCGCACAGGTCGCGCTCGAAGCCGGCACCGACGGCTTGATCGTGTCAAACACAACGGTGGAGCGCCTGCACGGTCTCCTCGGCCGCCACGTGCACGAGGCGGGTGGGCTCAGCGGCCGTCCGCTGTTCGCGCCGTCGACTGCGCTACTCGCCGAAATGTACCGGCTGACCCAAGGGCGCCTGCCGCTGATCGGGGTCGGCGGGATCGCGAGTGCGGAGGATGCCTACGCAAAGATACGTGCGGGCGCCAGCCTCGTGCAGCTCTATACGGCCCTCGTCTTCGCCGGCCCCGATCTCGTCAGACAGATCAAATCCGGGCTCGCCACCTTGCTGCGGAGTGATGGCTTCGCCTCGATCGCAGAAGCGGTCGGGACCGCGCAAGGTGCGCCGTCGGTAAGGCGGCCCGGTTCCCTGGTGGTTTCCTGATAGCTGCTGACAGCCCGTATCCACTCCCTGTTCGGTCTTCGGATATTCCATGATCGGCGCGAAAAATTCTCTGTTCGCTAAGTTAGGGAATTCCGGTCGCAAGTGTTTGATTTGACCACACCCTGGTGCGGGATTTGGCGGTCTGGCCAGGACATTTGGCGAATTCGCTGTATTCCTGGTCACCGGGAATTTCGCGGGCAATGTCGGTTAGAAGCTCGCCGCGCCGCGTGAGATCGCGACGGCACCGGTGCGCGACACTTCGACCAGTCCGAGGGGCTCCATCAAGGTGATGAAGGCGTTGAGCTTTTCGCTCGACCCCGTCATCTCGAAGACGAAGCTTTCGGTCGTCGAATCGACGACACGGGCCCGGAAAATGTCGGCGAGACGCAGCGACTCGATCCGCGTCTCGCCTTTGCCCATGACCTTGATCAGCGCCATCTCGCGCTCGACGAAGGGTCCTTCGTCGGTCAAATCGTGAACCCGGTGGACCGGAACCAGACGCGACAGCTGCGCCTTGATCTGCTCGATGATCATCCGCGTTCCCGAGGTCACGATGGTGATCCGCGACAGCCGGTTGGTGCGGTCGACCTCGGCGACGGTCAGGCTCTCGATATTGTAGCCGCGCCCGGAAAACAGCCCGATGACGCGGGCCAACACTCCCGGCTCGTTGTCAACGAGGACTGCGATGGCGTGTCGCTCGAGATCGGCCACGCGCGGATCTCAAACGAGAACCATGCCCTCCTCCGAGACCGGCTTCTCGGCCTCGTCCTCGGGCCCGAGCAGCATCTCGTTGTGGGCGGCACCGGAGGGGATCATCGGGAAGCAATTTTCCGCCGGGTCGACCGCGACGTCGAGAATTACGGCGCGGTCAACCGCGAGCATCTCGCTGATCGCCGAGTCGACTTCAGCCGGGCGCTCCACCCGCAGCCCGACCGCACCGAAAGCTTCCGCCAACTTGACGAAATCGGGGAGGGCTGCTGTGTAGCTCTCCGAGTAGCGACCGCCGTGCAGCAGCTCCTGCCATTGCCGCACCATGCCCATGTACTGGTTGTTTAGGATGAACACTTTGACCGGCAGCCGGTACTGGGCGGCGGTCGACATTTCCTGGATGTTCATCAGGATCGAGGCTTCGCCGGCGATGTCGACGACGAGCGCCTCCGGGTGGGCAATCTGGACACCGATCGCCGCCGGCAGGCCATATCCCATCGTGCCGAGGCCGCCCGAAGTCATCCAATGGTACGGCTCGTCGAACTTGAAGAACTGCGCGGCCCACATCTGATGCTGGCCGACCTCGGTGGTGATGTACACGTCGTGCTCGCGGGTCAGCGCATAAAGCCGCTCGATCGCATATTGCGGCTTGATCAGGTCGCGCCTGCTCCTGTCGTAACGGAGGCAATCGCGGGCGCGCCAGCCGTCGATCGTCCGCCACCACTCCGCGCGCTCTGCACCGGCGGTGCGGCGCGACGATTTGGGCCATGCACCGAGGATCGCCGACAGTGCCGCGCCGACATCACCGATGATCGGCAGGTTGACGCGCACATTTTTGTTGATCGAAGACGGGTCGATGTCGATGTGGATCTTGCTCGAGCCAGGCGAGAAGGCGTTCAGTCGACCGGTCACCCGATCGTCGAAGCGCGAGCCGACGGCAATCATCAGGTCGCAGTCGTGCATTGCTAAATTCGCCTCGTAGGTGCCGTGCATGCCGACCATGCCGAGGAAATGCGGGTCCGCTGCGGGAAAGGCGCCAAGCCCCATCAGGGTCAAGGTGCATGGCGCATCGGTCAGTCGCACCAATTCGGCAAAACGTGCGCAAGCCTCGGACCCGGAATTGATCAGGCCGCCGCCGCCGTAGAAGAGCGGCCGCTTTGCCGCGCCGATCATCTCCACAGCCTCGACGACCCGGTCCGGATCGGGTTGGAGCTGTGGGCGGTAGCTTTTGTGGTGTCCCTGCTCCGGCTCGCTGTAAGGACCGGGAGCAAACAAAATGTCTTTGGGCAGATCAACGACGACCGGTCCCGGCCGACCGCTCTTCGCGACATAGAAGGCCTCGTGCAGCATGCGCGCCAACTCGCGCACATCCTTGACCAGGTAGTTATGTTTGGTGCAGGGCCGCGTGATGCCGGTGGTATCGGCCTCCTGGAAGGCGTCGTTGCCGATCAAATGCGTCGGCACCTGCCCCGTCAGGCAGACGATCGGGACGGAGTCCATCAGTGCGTCGGTGAGCCCGGTGACCGCGTTTGTCGCACCAGGGCCGCTCGTCACCAGCACCACGCCGACCCGCCCGGTCGAGCGCGCATAGCCCTCGGCCGCATGGACAGCGCCTTGCTCGTGGCGCACCAGGATGTGGCGCAACGCATTCTGTTTGAAGAGCGCGTCGTAAATCGGCAGGACCGCGCCGCCCGGATAGCCGAAAACGACATCGACGCCCTGATCAACCAGCGCCCGAATGACGATTTCTGCTCCGCTCAGCGGTTCGGCCGACATGGCGGCCTCCTTTCCCGGCAATAAACCGCCGCGGACTCGCTGCCCAGGGCGGAGGCGCACCCTAGTCAGCCCGATTTATCCGGTCAACACGGACTCGCGGACAAACCGGAGCGAGAAGCGCAGCAAATCTTGCGAAAATTGCTCGGCGAGGGTCAGGTCCGGAGCGGTTTGATGGCGAAACCACGTCGTCTGCCGTTTGGCATATTGCCGGGTTGCGCGCTGCGCCGCCGCGATCGCAGCTTCGAGCGGCATCTCGCCGTGCAGGTAGCGCAATAGTTCGCTCAGCCCGACCGCCTTCATCGCCGGCAAATCGGGATCGAGATCGCGGCGGGCGAGCGCTGCCGCCTCGCCGAGCGCGTTTGCTTCGATCATCCGTACGAAACGGGCGTCGCATGCGGAATAGAGCCTTTCCCGCGGCGGCATGAACAGGATCGTGGCAAACCGGTACGGAGATGACGAATGGAGCTGGCGTTGCCACGCCGTGAGCGGGATTCCGGTGGCGCGGACGACCTCGTAGGCCCGCACGAGGCGTTGCCGGTCTCCGGAGAAGAGGCGCTGGGCGCCGGCAGGGTCGAGCCGCGCCAACCGTTCGCGGAACGCTACACCGCCCAAGCACCGATGGAGATCGACGGCCTCGTGCCGGATTTCTTCGGGGATTTCAGGAACCGGGGCCAGACCTTGCTCGATGGCACGAATGTAAAGGCCGGTGCCGCCGACCAAAATCGGCAGCCGCCCTGCTCTTGTCGCGGCGGCGATTGCGTTTAGGGCAAGTGCGCGCCAATGCGCAACGGAGCCGCGCTCGCCGGCATCGAGAAAGCCGTAGAGCCGATGCGGCACGCGTTGTTCGGCAGCCTTGTCTGGACGCGCTGTCAGGATGCGCAGATCGCGATAGATCTGCTGGCTGTCGGCGTTGATGACGGCGCCGCCTAGGGTGTCGGCCAACGCCAAGGCCAACGTCGATTTGCCGCTCGCGGTCGGACCGGCGATGACGAGGACGGGCGGCGAGCTGTCCCTGCATAGGCCCGTCGGCTTGCAGCCAGGAAGGTTTCGGGAGTAGGACGCCGGCTCATGCGGCTGGTCCTCACCTTGATCGCCGGGCTCCGCGGCAGGTCGAGTCTGCCCCGCCTCGCGTCGGCCATCGTCGAAGCCTTGAAGATCGGATGCGAGCCGATGTGGCTCGCCCCGGATGAGGCCTGTGATCTCGTCCTCGACGCGACTTGCCCGGTGCGGGTCGAGGAGACGGCCCGCACCTTGATCAAGGGCGCCGGAATCGATGTTCTCGTACAACCGATCGCGGGTCGACGCAAACACCTGCTAGTCGCCGATCTGGAGTCGACGATCATCGAGAACGAGATGCTCGATGACCTCGCTGAACGCCTTGGGATTCGCCCGCGAGTTGCGGAAATCACCCGTCGAGCGATGAATGGCGAAATCGACTTCGTCGCGGCGCTCCAAGCGCGCGTTGCCCTGCTCAAGGGAACGGGAGCTCGGGTGCTCAAGGAAGCAGCTGCGCAGATTCGGCTGACGCCGGGTGCGCGTGCGCTGGTCGCGACGATGCAGCGCGCGGGCGCTGCGACGGCGCTCGTATCGGGCGGGTTCACGGTTTTCGCCGAACCGGTCGGGGCGGCACTCGGTTTCGACCGCGTCGTCGCCAACCGGCTCGATCTCGTGCGAGGACGGATCGCCGGTACTGTGCAGCCGCCGATCGTGACCCGCGATACCAAACGCGAAGCGCTCCTGACTCTCACGGCCGAGTTCGGTCTCGCGCCGGCACAAACAATCGCCGTCGGTGACGGTGCCAACGACCTGCCGATGCTGGCTGCCGCCGGTATCGGGATCGCCTTTCACCCCAAGCCTGTCGTGGCAGAGATCGCGCGTTGGCGCCTCGACCAGGCCGATCTGACCGGTCTGCTCTACGCCCAAGGATATCGAAAAGACGAGATCGTCGCGTGAGGATCGCGTCGCAGCAAGCGCCTAGCCCTGATCGAGCCGCAGAGCGACGAAGCGGAGATCGCCTTGACGCTCAACCAGCAGGAGGATCGATTTCCGTCCGGATTTCTTTGCTTCGTCGATTCTGCTGCTGATCTCGCCGGGGTTGCTCACTTCCTCTTGCGCAGCTTCCATGATCATGTCGCCGGGACGCACCCCTTTGGAGGCCGCCGGGCTGTCCTTGGCGACCTCGACCACGACAACGCCTTTCGAATCGTCAGCAAGAGAATACTTCTCCTTGAGCTCCGGCGTGATACTCGACAACGTCAGGCCGAGCGTCTTGACGATGCCGGCCTGATCTTTACCACCTGTTTTGGGCGGTTCCTGGGTACTCGCCTGCTGCTGATCGCTCTCCTCGAGCCGGCCGATCTTGACTTGAACGGTGGTTTCCCCGTGCTTACGCCAGACGGTGACCGGCACAGTCTTGTCGACCGGCGTCTCGGCCACTAGACGGGGCAGGCGTTTCATGTCGCCCACGGGTCGGCCGTCAAAGCTCATCACGACATCGCCGGCCTGGATGCCGGCGGCCTGGGCGGGTCCATTTTCGCTGACGCTCGCGATCAAGGCGCCATGCGCTTTGTCGAGCCCGAGGCTCTCGGCAATCTCGTCTGTGACCGCTTGGATACGCACCCCGAGCCAGCCACGATGCACGGTGTGATCGCTCTCGCTCTTCAGCTCGGCGACGACACCCTTAGCTATAGAGGACGGGATCGCAAAACCGATCCCGATCGAGCCGCCGGAGGGCGAAAAGATCGCTGTGTTGATGCCGATGACCTGGCCGTCCATGTTGAACATCGGCCCGCCGGAATTGCCGCGATTGATGGAGGCATCCGTCTGCAGGAAGTCGTCATAGGGACCCGAATTGATGTCCCGTTGGCGTGCCGATAGAATGCCGGCAGTGACGCTGCCGCCCAGGCCGAACGGGTTGCCGATCGCCAGCACCCAGTCGCCGACGCGGGCCACGTCGCTGTCGCCCCAGTTCACCGCGTCCAGCGGTTTGTCGGTCTTGACCTTCAACAGCGCGATATCCGTCTTGGTGTCGCGCCCGACGACCTCAGCTTTAAGATTGGTGTCGTCGTGCAAAATGACATTGATCTCGTCGGCGTCGGCGATCACGTGATTGTTGGTCACGACATAGCCCGCCGGATCGATGATGAAGCCTGAGCCGAGCGAGGTGGCCTTGCGCGGCTGAGCCTCCGGACGGCCGCTCTTGGGGATGCCGTGGTCGAAAAAGTCGCGGAAGAACTCTTCGAACGGGGAGCCCGGCGGAAATTGCGGGATCTCGGGGCCGGCATGCTCGCGGCCCCGGTCTGACTTCAGCGTCTGCGTCGTCGAGATGTTGACGACCGAAGGCAGAAGCCTCTCGGCGAGATCGGCGAAGCTGTCGGGTGCGGGCCGCGCGGCGGCCGGCCCGGATATAAGAGCCACCGGAATGACGATCAGCAGAGCCATAAGCCTGCCGGCGGCCGCGCGACGGGCCAGGCTCGAGAGACGGGACGACACCTGGATCAACTCCTCGCTGTATAGGCAGATCGTTTCTTTTCGACGAATCAATTTGACGCCATTTAGATTAGGATTGGATCAAGATTACGGGAGAAGCTCGCCATCGGCAATCGTCGCAGCCGATGATCCGCGCCGCGGCATGGTCAGTGACGCACCAGCCAAACGAGTACGACGCCGACACAGGCGGCACCGAGGCCCGCCAGCCGCAACGCCTGCGGAGGGACCAAGAGAGCGCGTGCTGCGGCCCGCTTCATGCCTTCCGGGAATAACGCGTAGAGGCCGCCCTCGATCACCAGGACGAGGGCCAGCGCCGTCAACAGATCCCTCATCGCCCGGAGCGAGATGTATGGTCAATTATTTCGAACCGGCGTTTGCCGCCGGAGGGGTCGCGTTCCCGACCGCCCCACCGGAGTTCTCGAAGAAGCGGAAGAAACCGGTATCCGGGGTGAGCACAAAAGATGTGCCGTGGCCCGTCAGCGCGTCGCGATAGGCCGCCATCGAGCGCCAGAAGGCAAAGAACTCCTTATCCTGGCCGAACGCGTCGGCGTAGATTCGGATACTCTGCGCGTCGCCGTCGCCGCGCACCTTCTGGGCGTCCCGCTGCGCCTCGGCGATGATCACGGTGCGTTCGCGGTCGGCATTGGCCCGGACGGTCTGCGCCGCCTCCGCACCCTCGGCGCGGTACTGTGCCGCCTGCTGCTCACGTTCCGACACCATGCGGGCAAAGATCGCCTGGCTGTTCTCTTCGGGCAGATCGGCGCGGCGGATGCGCACGTCGACGACGTCGATGCCGAAAGACTTTCCCTGGGCAGCCACTTCATCGCGGATCTGGTGCATGATCGCCGGCCGTTGATCGGAGAGCAGAGCCGACAAGGTCACACCCCCCAGCACGCGCCGCAGGCTCCCGCTGACCATCGCGTTCAGCCGGGCGCGCACCGCGGCCTCGGAATTGACGGTCTGAAAGAACAGCAACGGGTCGGTGATGCGGTAGCGCGTGTAGGTATCGACGACGAGACGCTTCTGGTCCGAGACGATGACCTCCTCGGGCGGTGGCTCGAAATCGAGGAGGCGGTTGTCGTAGAGGATCACGTCTTCGAGAAACGGCCGCTTGACCTTCAGGCCGGGATCGCGAATGACCCGTCGCGGCTGGCCGAACTGCAGCACCAGCGCCAGCTCGGTCTGGTCGACGATGAACAGCGCACTCATCGCGAAGATGCCCGCGACGACGAGCACCACGGCGATGACAATCAGGAGCCGGCGGTCCACCATCACCTCCTCTATTGACGGCCGCGCAAGGGCGGAACGGCGGGGGCCACCGACTGCAGTGTCGAGGATTGCGCTGGGCCGTTGGTCGGCGCGGAACCCCCAGAGGCGCTACCCGAGGTGTTCCCTTGGACCGGCGCACTCGTCGTGCCGTTGGCGCCGCCGAGGGCGGGAAGCGGCAGATAGGGAAGGACGCCGCTCCCGCCTTGGGCGGATTTGTCGATGATTACCTTGTTGCTGTTCTTGAGGACCTCTTCCATGGTCTCGAGATAAAGTCGCTGGAGGGTGACGTCCTGCGCCGCTTTGAAGGCGTGGTAAACCGAGGTGAAACGATCGGCGTCGCCCTGGGAGCGGGCGATGATCTCCTGGCGGTAGGCTTCCGCCTCCTGCTTGATTGCCGCGGCAGCACCGCGCGCCTTTGGGACGATGTCGTTGCGATAGGCCTCCGCCTGGTTGCGCAGCTTCTCGCGATCGGCGAGCGCGCGCTGCACGTCGCGGAAGGCGTCGATGACGGGGCCCGGCGGATCGACCTTCAGCAGCTGCACCTGAGTGACCTCGATCCCGGCGCCATAGGAGTTGAGGATCCCTTGCAGCAAGCCGTGCGTGTCGGTCTCGATCTTGCCCCGCCCTTCCGAGAGTGCCTGGGCGATTGGGGTCTCGCCGATCACCTCGCGCATGGCACTCTCGGCGACGGATTTGACCGTCGCCTCAGGCGCCCGGATATTGAAGAGATAGGCCTTGGCGTCCTTGATCACCCAGAAGACAGTGAAGTTGATGTCAACGATGTTCTCGTCGCCGGTCAGCATCAGTGCCTCTTCCGGCAGCTGGCGGGTCGCCGCGCCGCGGGTCGCCGTACCCTCGGCGCTGCGGTAACCTATTTCGGTCCGGTTGACGCGGGTCACGCTCGGCCTCAGCACCGTCTCAATCGGGCCGGGCAGGTGGTAGTTGAGGCCGGGCTGGGTCGTCCGATTGTAAGCGCCGAAGCGCAGCACGACCCCGACCTCGTCGGCCGCCACCGTATAGAACCCGCTCAACAGCCAGAGGACGACGATGGCGAGCGCGACCACTGCACCCCAGGTGCGGGTGTTGAAGTTGCCCGGTAACACGCTCCGGAACCGATCCTGGCCGCGGCGCAGCAGCTCCTCGAAATCGGGCGGCTGCGGGCCACGGCCGCGTGGGCTTGGCCCACCGCCATTGCCGCGATTGCCGCCGCCCCACGGGCCGCCGCCGCGCGGACCGATGCCCCATGGGCCACCGCCCTGACTTTGCCAGAACATCGACCTCGAACCTTTCCGCGGCGCTCCGTTCGCGCTGCGCTTGCGAGGGGCGCGATCTCCCAGGCTTCGACCAGCAAGAGGCGCGACCCGATAGAGGCCGCCCGCGCGGGTGTTGCCAAGTAGAGCAGCCCGCCCCAAATCCCGCATATCCGGCGGCGCCGATGGCCCGCTCGCTACGGATCGCGTGAACCGGCGCGAACCGAACCTGCGTCTTGTGCGGTCGCTATTCTGGCCCAAGCGGCGTCTGGAACCAAGCGCGATGGCCGAATTACCGTGCTGTTTTACCCGCCGGGCAGGAGAACGAGATGGCCGCCGTCACCGAACGACAGATTCTCGACGCGTTGGGGCGTATCGTCGATCCGGAAAAGGGCGCCGACATTGTTTCGCTCGGCATGGTGTCGGGGGTGGTCATCCGCGACGGCAATATCGCCTTTGCCATTGAGGTCGAGCCAGAACGCGGCCCGCGGCTCGAGCCGCTGCGTAAGGCGGCCGAACAGGCGGTGGAGGCGCTCCCCAACGTGCTCTCGGTTACGGCAGTGCTGTCCGCGCAGGCGGTGGCGCGCGGTCGCAACGCGCCGCACCCGGCGGCGGGTGGTCGTACCCAGCGCGGCGCGGTTGCCGGGGTGAGCGCGATCGTCGCGGTCGCCTCGGGCAAGGGCGGAGTCGGCAAATCGACGGTCGCCGCCAACCTCGCGGTGGCGCTTAAGGCGAACGGCCTCTCCGTCGGCGTGCTCGATGCCGACATCTATGGCCCGTCGATGCCGCGCATGCTGGGGATCGCCGGCCGCCGGCCGCAATCACGCGACGGCAAGGTGCTGGAGCCGCTGGCGAATTACGGGCTGCGCGTCATGTCGATGGGGTTTCTCGTCCCCGAGGACACGCCGATGATCTGGCGCGGACCGATGGTGATGAGCGCCTTGCAGCAGATGCTGCGCGAGGTTGATTGGGGCGAGCTCGACATCATGAT
>Ga0310911_10000429_pt1 | contig 15405 bp, 10 predicted proteins | sample GREbulkMGHF170_FD_203532 | JGI IMG/M metagenome (GOLD analysis project Ga0310911, IMG submission 203532) | Lab enrichment of tropical soil microbial communities from Luquillo Experimental Forest, Puerto Rico - GRE.bulkMG.HF170 | ecosystem: Environmental > Terrestrial > Soil > Tropical forest >... | reverse complement strand
GGCCCCTACTCAATCAACCGTGCTCCTACACGGTGAGACCGGCACGGGGAAAGAACTGTTCGCGCGGGCAATCCATAATCTGAGCCCACGTCGTGAGCGTACCTTTGTACGCCTGAATTGTGCAGCCATACCTTCGGGCTTGGTTGAAAGCGAACTGTTTGGGCATGAAAAGGGTGCATTCACCGGCGCGCTCATGCAGAAACGAGGCCGTTTCGAGTTGGCCGATCGTGGCACGTTGTTTCTCGATGAGATTGGCGATATCAGTCTCGACCTGCAACCCAAGCTGTTGCGCGCCCTGCAGGAACACGAATTTGAACGCCTCGGGAGTACCAAAACGATTCGCGTGGACGTTCGCCTGATTGCCGCAACGCATCGCGATCTGCCCAGGATGATCAGCAATAACCAGTTCCGCGAAGACCTTTTTTATAGATTGAATGTTTGCCCGATTGAGATTCCTCCGCTTCGCGAGAGGCGCGAGGACATTCCGCTCTTAGTTCACTATTTTGTGTCGCGCCACTCCCGGCAAATGCAAAAGTGCGTTAAGTCTGTTCCGAAGCAGGCAATGGAGGCGCTGGTGAACGCCGACTGGCGTGGCAATGTTCGGCAGTTGGAAAACTTCATCGAGCGCTGCGTGATTTTCACCCAAGGAGACGAGTTGAATGTCCAACGGGCAGAGCTGACGAAAGCGTCGAGCCGCTCCGTTGCTTCGGCGCCACGTTTTGAACAGGCTGAACGGCAGGTCATCATCGACGCTTTGATAGCCGCTTCCGGGAAAATAGCTGGCAAGGGCGGAGCCGCAGAGCGTCTAGGCCTCAAACGAACCACACTCCAAAACAAGATGAACAAACTCAACATTAGTCGTGCGGACTATTCCGCTTGACGAACTCGGCGCTAGAGCGCCTCAAAGTCCCATTCTCAACCCACCCACTTTGCTGCTCCTGCGTTCAGGATGATGCCCGTATCACGGCACTGCCCGTCGGTCGGTGTGCGGGGCTTTGAGGCGGTTCACAACATTCGGCTTCCGCTCAGCCACTTACGTACTCGATTCTTGGCAAATGAACTGCTTTAGTTGTCTAAAGAGCCTCTCCGGCCGACGCTCGCGGCCGGTTAGATTGCGAAGGAGGTCCCATGTTACGGGTCGAGGTCGAGGATTCCGCCGACACCATGACGCTCATACTCCAAGGTCGCTTGGTCGGCGAGGAGGCAGTGAGTGCTCGCTCGCTGATGACACGTTATCGCGCCGGAATCAGGTTGATCGTGGACCTATCGGAAGTGACTTTCATGGATGCCTCGGGCGAAGACCTACTGTCTTTCTTCGCTCGATTTGGCGCCGTCTTCATTGCTGACACCTCTTATTCGCAGTACATTTGTGAGCGGCTGCGTGTTGCTGTGCGTGCGCCGTCCGATCACGACGCATCGAACCCATCCGACACCAGCGGTATGGAAGGCGACCGCCACGCACGTCGGCCGCTCGTCAACGATTGACCTTTTCTTGTAGGTCCTTGCATTCTAGAATGTCAGCATCCCGACGGGGCAAGTTTGCAAATGAAATCTGCGCTGAGTCTCATCATGATCAGCACGCTCGCGTTTCTGCTCGGTGCTTCGCCCGTTCTTGCCCTAGACCCATCGCTGGACATCAGTCAATACGGGCACACGGCTTGGACTGCCCGGGACGGGTTCTCCGTGGGCTCGATTTTCGCGATCGCCCAAACGCCCGATGGATATCTTTGGCTGGGCAGCGAATTCGGCTTGTTTCGCTTCGATGGTGTTCACGCTGTTCCGTGGCAACCTCCCTCGGGGCAGCAGCTCCCCCAGAAGCCCTACGCTCTGCTCGTGTCGCGCGACGGAACTCTTTGGATTGGCACGTTTGCAGGTCTCGTGAGTTGGGATGGCCGCAAGCTAACTCAGTACCCGGAGATCGGCCATCGTTTCGTGACATCCCTGCTGGAAGACCACGAGGGCACCGTCTGGGCAGGCATACAGTATGAGACACCAGGTGTTCCCAACGGGCGAGTCTGCGCGATCCGAGATGGCAGAGTGCAATGCTACTTGAATGATGGCGCCTTTGGCTCATTCGTCTGGAGTCTCGCCGAGGATAGCTCGGGCACTCTCTGGGCCGGTGCAGACTCCGGATTTTGGCGATGGAAGCCCGGTTCTCCGAAGCGCTATTCGATACCGGGAAAGCGAGTTGGAGAAATGGCGGCGTCCGACGACGGACAGCTCGTATTTGGCATCAGTGGCGACGGACTGAGGCGGCTCGTTGCAGACAGACTCGAGTCAATCCCAATCCACAGCGCAATAAATCAGACTGCATTGCTTCCGGACCGCGAAGTAGATTCAAACAAGCTGCTGCGGGACCGTGATGGTGGACTCTGGATTGGAACCCATCAACACGGGCTGATCCATGTACATAACGGCAGGACAGACGTATTTACGAAATCGGATGGGCTTTCGGGAGACATCAGTTGCAGCCTTTTCGAGGATCGTGAGGGAAATGTCTGGTACGCCAGCACGCAAGGACTGGACCGCTTTCGGGAACTCGCGGTTAGTTCCATCTCGACCAAGCAAGGTTTGTCGAGCGATGCAGCTGAGTCTCTAGTGGCAGGGAAAGACGGCAGCGTGTGGATAGCGACTCGCGATGGTTTGACCAGGTTCAGGAATGGACAAACCACAATCTTCCGCAAGGCGAATGGGCTGCTCGATGATTTTGTGCAGTCTCTGTATGAGGATAGTCGCGGGCGTGTGTGGGCTTCGTTTCCCGCGCATGGACTCACATTTTTCGAAAACGGCAAGTTTGTGAGCGTATCCGGCCTGCCCAGCGAAGAAGTTTATTCGATCGCGGGCGACGAGAAAGGCAATCTCTGGCTTTGCGGGAACAAGGGACTCTCGCACCTACGAGACGGCCGGTTGGTTGAAACCTTCCCGTGGTCAGTGATGGGACGTCGCCAACAAGCTAAGGTCATCGTCTCCGATCAAGGCGGAATTTGGCTTGCATTCTGGATTGAACGGGCGCTGTTGTTTTTCAAGGATGGTCGGCTGCAACAGTCATACACATCGGCAAACGGCCTTGGCGAAGGCGAGGTGGAAGTGGTCGACCTTCGACTCGATCACGATGGTGCGCTGTGGGCCGCAACCCATTATAGTGGGCTTAGCCGCATCAAAGATGGCCACATCGCCACTCTCACCAAAAGGAATGGTTTGCCCTGTGACACCATTCTTTGGTCCATAGAGGATAACGATGGTTCGGACTGGTTATACACGGCTTGTGGCCTTGTGCGTATCTCGCGCGACGAACTGGATGCGTGGATCGCGGACCCGAATCGCACCATCCAAACGAGCATTTGGAATGCCGCAGACGGCGTGGTTGTCCGCGAAACTGCGCCTTCCTATTACAGTCCTTCAGTCGCGAAGTCCACTGACGGCAGACTATGGTTTAACACGGTTGATGGTATCCAAGTGGTCGATCCCCATCACCTTGCTTTCAACAAAGTCCGGCCGCCGGTGCACATCGAACAAATCGTCGCCGACCACAAGAATTATTGGCAGAGCATAACGGGCACCGCTGTGTCGAACCTGCGTCTACTCGCGCGGACACGTGATGTGACGATTGATTACACTGCTCTGAGCCTAGTTGCGCCGGAAAAGGTTCATTTCAAGTACATGCTCGAGGGTCAGGATCAGGACTGGAAAGAAGTTGTCAACGACCGTCAGGCGCAGTACACCAATCTCGGACCCCGCCACTACCGGTTTCGCGTGATCGCGAGCAACAACAGCGGCGTGTGGAACGATCAGGGCGACGTGCTCGAGTTCTCCATCGCCCCCGCATATTATCAGACCAACTGGTTTCGTGCTCTGTGCGTAGTTGCCGTTCTGGCACTGATCTTGGCCGCCTATCAGTTTCGAATCCGGCAGTTGCATCATGAGTTCGAAATGACGCTGGACGCGCGCGTGGGCGAGCGTACCCGGATCGCGCGAGAGCTTCACGACACGCTGCTGCAAAGTTTTCACGGAATCTTGCTGCACCTGCAAACCGTCTCCAATGAGCTTCCAGGCGGGCAGACCAAACAAAAACTCGACGCCGTTATCGATCAGGCTGCGCAGGCGATCGTCGAAGGACGCGATGCGGTGCAGGGTTTGCGCGCGTCGACGATCGAGGGCAATGATTTGGCACTCGCGATTAGAACGCTTGGTGCAGAACTTGCGGCGCAGAGCGGCACGCGCCGGCCGCATTTCACTGTGCAGGTGGAAGGCGCACCGCGCAATCTGCATCCGATCGTGCGTGACGAAGTTTACCGGGTAGCCGGAGAGGCATTGCGCAACTCCTTCCGTCATGCCAATGCACATCGCATCGAGGCGGAAATCCGCTATGACGACCGGCAACTTCGTGTGCGCGTCCGCGATGACGGGAAAGGCATCGACCCGCAGCATCTGAGTGATGACGGGCGCGAAGGACACTTTGGCTTGCGCGGCATGCGGGAGCGCTCGAAGGTCATAGGCGGCAAACTGTCCGTGTGGAGCGAGCTGAATTCAGGCACCGAAGTCGAATTGAGCATCCCTGATGATCATGCGTACGTCACAGAGCTCGAGCCACACCGATCCTGGTGGCTACAGAAGCCCGCTGGCAAGTTCTCCCGGAAAGACACGGAGCTGAAGTCGTGATCGATGCGAGTCCGATTCGGATCCTCGTGGTCGACGATCATCCCGTCGTCCGTGAAGGAGTTGCTGGGCTCGTGGGTGGTCAGACAGACATGAGCATCGTGGGCCAGGCGTCGAATGGCCGCGAAGCGATTCAGCAGTTCCGGACGCACCATCCCGATATTGTGCTGATGGATTTGCAGATGCCAGCAATGAACGGTTTGGACGCGTTGATCGCGATTCGCGACGAAGCTCCGGCAGCGCGAATTATCGTGCTAACTACCTACGCCGGGGACACTCAGGTGCTGCGGGCAATTAAAGCTGGCGCTCGGGGGTACCTGTTGAAAAGTGCCCTTCATAAGGAACTGTTGGAAACGATCCGAGCTGTCCATGCCGGCAGAAAGACGATTTCTGCCGAGGCCTCCTACGAACTTGCCGAGCACGTCAGCGACGACGCCCTGACACCCGCGGAAGTGCGTGTTCTGCGGTTGATTGCAGATGGGAATGCTAATAAAGAGATTGCCGAGCAGCTATCGGTAAGCGAAGAGACGGTGAAAGGTCAAGTCCGAAACATCCTGTCCAAACTGGGCGCGAAAGACCGCACCCACGCCGCTATGATCGGCCTGAAACGGGGAATCATCGAATCCTAGGGTCGCTCGAAAGAGTCCCTCGTTTGGGTCTTTTGAGGGTTACGTCCATTTCGCGGAGTTTGTAACCTGACCATGTCGTGCGCCGACTTTTCTCAACCTTTGCTCACGGTGCGCCCGGAGTGGGTCTTCTCCTGCTCCGAGTGGTTGTGGGCATTGCCTTGGTATCTCAAGCAGTGATGGCATTGCGCGCGGACCCGCCGATGGGACCAACCCTACTCGACGCACTCACAGGAGTCATCGGAATACTGTTGCTGGTCGGTTTGTGGACCCCTATCACGGGAACCCTTCTAGCGATCCTGGCGTTGTGGAATGCCTTCTTTCACCTCCCAGATCTATTGAGGTGGATCTTATTCGGAACTCTCGGTGCCGCCTTGGCACTGCTCGGACCCGGTGGATGGTCGGTCGATGCGCGCCTCTTCGGTTGGAAGCGCGTCGAGCTGCCGGATCGAAAGAGTTAACCTCAGCCCCGCTCCTTTACCGCGATGGTCTCCCTTCAGCCCGATTTAGTGCACACGGCGAATCGAAATGATGTCCGCGAGATACCGTTGTAGGGTTCCCCTCAGAATGAGACTGGGTTATACATTGGCTCATCGCTAGGGCGAACAGGCTCAAATCCCAAGCGTTGAGCCGGGAGGGGATTATGGCTGCGGCTGTTGCTTTTACAGACCTCGGAGGGCTCGCGGGAGCGGGCTCTCCCGAACTGGGCGGGCTCGAAGAAGAACTCCTGTACCTCAACTTCGAAAATATCGTGGGCAAGAGCGCTGCCCTGCGCAAAGTGCTCGATCAGGTCGCGATTGTTGCGCCCACAGGGGCAACGGTGCTCCTCTGCGGTGAAACCGGCACTGGGAAGGAACTGTTCGCCCGGGCCATTCACAACCTCAGTCCGCGCCGGCAGCGGACGTTTGTGCGGTTGAATTGTGCAGCGATACCTTCGGGCTTAGTGGAGAGCGAACTGTTTGGACATGAAAAGGGCGCATTCACCGGCGCGCTCATGCAGAAACGAGGCCGTCTCGAGTTGGCCGATCGTGGCACGTTTTTTCTCGATGAGATTGGCGATATCAGTCTCGAGCTGCAACCAAAGCTGTTGCGTGCCCTGCAGGAACATGAATTTGAACGCCTGGGGAGTGCGAACACAATTCGCGTAGACGTTCGCCTGATTGCCGCAACGCACCGTGATCTCCAGGGGATGATACGGAAAAATCAGTTCCGCGAAGATCTGTTTTACCGATTGAATGTTTTTCCGATCGAGATTCCTCCGCTTCGCGACAGGCGCGAGGACATTCCGCTGCTGGTGCACTATTTTGTCTCGCGCCACTCCTGCCAGATGCAAAAGCGGATCAAGTCTGTTCCGAAACAGGCCATGGACGGGCTGGTGAACGCCGATTGGCCGGGCAATATTCGACAGTTGGAGAATTTTATCGAGCGCTGCGTGATTTTCACCCGAGGGGAGGAGCTGAATGTCCCTTGTGCAGAGCTGCGGGGCTCAGCGCCTTCAGCCGGATCGACTTTTGAACAAGCCACACGGCAGGTCATCATCAACGCGTTGAAGAGCTCCTCCGGAAGAATAGCCGGGCAAGGCGGAGCGGCAGAGCGGCTCGGACTAAGACGAACAACACTCCAAAACAAGATGCGCAAACTGAACATCAGTCGAGATTATTCCGCGTAGACCCGGGAGTTCATCCTAGACGCTCGACATATGTGAGCGCCTTTATCTTCGCCTTGCTTGGTGGAGCATCGGATGCGAACGCCTCGGCTGCTTCCCGCGCAAATCGTCGCCGAGCGGAGGCCACGCACGTCATGAAACGAGGGCGTCTGAGGCACCCGGCGAACACATCAATGCGGGAGTCACAACGTGGCTCCCCCTGAGGTTTCCTTCCTAGGTTTGCAGACACCAAACTAGCTGTTGCCCGGATTGAGATACCTGCACACCCTATCGTTGAGCTTCGTGGTCAGCAAGAAAACAGCGCCAACCGCCCGGATGCGGGCAGCGTCCGTTCAGTCTCTAACGCTCGCGAGCTCTCTTCCCGCTGATTCTGAACAACTTGTGAAGGTGTTGTTTTGGCACGCCTATTGCCCGTTAACATGCGAAAGCGCGGCGGTCGGCATTGCGGTTCTCGGGAGGCGCTATGCCAGGGATTCTCATATTGGCTCGTAAATGGGTCCGGTCGTATCGAGTCCTGAGGAACGTTAAGGCATTTGACTTCGTCGCCGCCGTGCGCTACGGCCTATTGCTCGCAGGTGGCTGACGGGAATGCTCTGCCATGAATACAGCACGTTCTTCGAATGACAAACGGGTCTCGCAACTGATGCTTGCCGGCATACAGCGGAGCCTTTCATTGCTCGAACTTGAGGCTTGGATGCCAAGTGAAACCGGGGCCATCTCGCCAACCGTAGAGCAATTGATGCGGCTTATAGAACCATGGCGTTGCATCGTGGGCGACGAGTCCGTCGTCGAACTGGCCCTTCGGGAGGCTCTGAATAATGCAGTCGTCCACGGCAACGGAATGGACCCCAACAAGTTGGTTGAGATTCGCTGCCGGTGCGAACGAGGAAAAGGCGTCTGGCTGATCGTGAGGGACCAGGGAAGAGGATTTGATCCGTCTACCGTTCCCAATCCTCTGACACCGCAGGGGCTGATGGCGGAACACGGCCGGGGCATCCACCTGATAAAGGTGTTGATGGACAAAGTCTCCTTTAAACGCGGAGGCAGCGAGGTTCACATGTGGAAAGGGCTGCCAAAGAACAATGATGGAGTTTCCACCGACTCGACGAGCAGCATCGAGCTTGATGCGGCCACTGTCGAATGCGAGTGAATAAAATATGACAACAATTATCGAGAATGATCAGAACATTGAATTCGGTGATCGGGCGACGGACGAGGCTCTTGTGGCCAGTGCCAAGGAAGGTGATGAGAAGGCTTTTGAAATACTTGTCAAGCGCCATCGGCCACAAGTTTTTGCGCTTGCGCTGCGCTACACACGGGTTCACGAAGACGCTGAAGACGTTGTCCAGCAAACGTTTCAAAAAGCCTTCGTATACTTGAGCACCTTCGAAGGGAAGTCCTCGTTTTCAACGTGGTTAACGCGTATTGCAATAAACGAGGCATTGATGTGGTTGCGAAAAGCTCGTGCGCTACGCGAAGTACCTATAGACGATTCGATCAGTGATGGAGAAGCGAAGCTCCACTTCGATGTAGCCGATGCGAGCCCTGATCCTGAGGCTACCTACCTACAGCGAGAGGAGACGCGCGCTCTATCGATGGCGATCAAACAACTGGCACCGAGAATACGAATCGTGCTCGAGCTGAAGGAACTTCGTGAACTATCGGCTCGAGAAACGGCCCGATACATGGGCCTCTCGCTCGCCGCTGTGAAAGCTCGGGTGTTCCACGGCAGAAAGAAGTTACGGAAGCACATTGCGGTTGTGCGACACTCCTGCACGTCGAAAATAGCTCGCCAATAACAAGCGAAAGCTTTCCTCAGCATTTGGCTAGCACGCTGAGAAAGAAGAAGAACTTTTCCTCCGAATCACCCCTATCTGTCTTGCTTGCATCGCTCATACCGTCTGCAACAGATCAACTTTAGCAACTCTTATTTGATGGACCTGCTGAAGTCAGAGAACGCCAGACTGCGGGAGTGCTGCCAATCTGACCTGCCATGCGGCGCTGCCCGTATAAGGGCAGCGCGGTGCGGCCAACTCGTTCTCCCGACGTAGATTCAAGAACTTACAGCACAGGCGAATTGGCATGTCATCTGCATTACTCACAGCCGATCCAAGTGGGCATGTGGCTATCGACAACATGGAGGCTTGGCAATGCCCACATTTCTGATGGCGCGATCTTGCGATGATTACGGCAATGAACAACTCAAAACCGCGGACTCCGAGCACGGATACTTATCATCACGGAGATTTGCGGCGAACGCTTATTCAGGCCGCGCTTGAGCTGGCGGCGGAAGAGAAGGACTGGAATTTCTCACTGAGAGAAGTCGCGCGCAGGGCCGGGGTGAGTCACAACGCGCCCTATAACCATTTCCCTCACAAACGTGACCTGCTGGACGCCGCGGCAGCGGCTGGTCACGACCTGCTTCGCAGTGAATTGACCGCTGCGGTCGCGAAGATTGCCGATCCTCGTGCAGCCTTGTCAAAAATGGGTTCCACGTATGTCGGCTTTGGAATTAAGAATCCAACTCTTTATCGCCTGATGTTCAGTGTGGCGCCGACCGGCCCTGACTGGCGTCCAGAAAGGGTCCTGGCGGGGTGGATCGCTGCGCGTGTCGTTTTGGAGAACATTGTCCGTCGCGGTGCCCGTGTCGGAATCTTCGACCCTGCACTCGCCCGAAAGTCGGAATTGCAAACCGCGGCTCTCTACACGTGGGCCGTAGTTCACGGTCTAACCATGCTTGCGATCGATGGCCTCGCGAACGTCGAGCGCCTGTCCATCGATCGGATTACACAGAAACTGGTCACAACGACACTTCGGGGGCTTGCCCGGAGGGGAGCCTCAACAAACGGATCAACAAAATGAAACACAAATGCCTATCACTCGTCTTCGCCCTGTGTGCCCTTGTATGGCCGATGCCTTCATCGGCGCAAGAACAAACGTCGAATGCCGATACTGAGGCGCCAATCCTCACTCTCGATGAGGCGGTCACTCTGGCACTCCAACACAACCGGCTTGTGAAGAATTCTGTGCTGGAGACTCAGAAGTACGACTTCGAAGTGAGTACAGCGCGCAGCCGGCGAAAGCCACAATTTCAATTCACCATGCTGGGCGGAGAGCTCTTACACCCGTTTGACTTTACGTTCCCCACTGGTTCGTTCGGCACGTATCCGGGAATTGGTCCGATTCCGTCTGCCAATTCGAAAATCCACACGCCGGCGGTGTTTACCACCTACATCACTGCCAATGCCGATCAACCGCTTACACAGCAATACAAAATCGGCCTCGGCATTCACCTGACAGAACTCGGACGCGATATCGCTCGTGAAGATGTCCGCGCCGAACGGCAGAAGATCGCTGCCGAAGTCCGCAATGCGTACTTCGACCTCTTTGCCATCCAGGCAAGTGTGGACGCTGCTCGTGAGGCGGTGAAGACATTCGAAGAAGCCCAGCGGGTTACGCTCCAGTATGTGACGGAAAAGACGGTCCTGCGCGCCGATGCATTGGACGTCGACGCGCGCTTGGCGAAATCGCGCTATGAGCTGTCCGTCGCAGAGAATGGATTGGCGACGCAGCGCGAGGCCTTGAATCAACTCCTTGGGCGCGATGTTGCGACAGTCTTTCGCGTCGAGTTCGTTGCTGAGCAAGACACAAGTGATCTGACTCTCGTTTCAGCCCGGCAGGAAGCGCTGGCGAACCGCCCGGAGTGCCGGCAAGCGCACCTTAAAGAAAAGCAAGCCGAATATGATCGCCGTCTCGCGAAAGCTGAATACATTCCAGACCTCAGTGTCTCCGTGCGCTATCAGGGTCTTTACAACGTGCAAGTTCTTCCACAAAACGTCACGACAGCCGGCTTTTTGCTGACTTGGGAGCCTTTTGATTGGGGGCGCCGCCACAACAAAATTGTCGAGAAGACGAAAACTGTGGAGCAAGCGCGTAACGGGATTCAAGAGACCGAATCGAAGGTCGCCGTTGAGGTGGGCGCGAAGTACCGTAAATGGTATGACGCTTCTTTGCTGCTTAAGGCCTCTGGCACTGCACACGAAGCAGCTGCGGAGCAGCTCCGCGTCACGAGCAACAAATATAAGCAGCAGGCCGCACTCTTAAGAGACCTTCTGCAGGCACAGGCTCAGAGTTCCGAAACCAATTTTCAGTATCAGCAAGCGCTTTCTTCCTATTGGAGCGCTTTTGCCGAGCTACGTAAGGCGATGGGAGAAGAGTAACCGATGAGGACAGAAATCACTTTGGGATTGACAGCCGGCCGTGCCGGAGTGCGGGAAAGCAATCGGAGAGGAGTAGACATGATGGGGAGCAAACTGAGGAAGGGTTTCGGGCCAGCAACAACGGCTGTGTTTTTTGCGATGATCGCAGCTACAAGTGGCTGTCAAGAACCTACGAAAGTCGCAGCCAAATCTCCCACGCCGGTTCACGTAGTGAATGTGAATCTTTATTCGCCTTCAGATGATTTGCGCTACTCGGCTTCCGTTCTGCCGTTCGCAGAAGCGACTTTGTCTTTCAAGTCTGCAGGCTATGTGACGGAAATTAAACAGGTCATAAGCGCAGACGGACGGCGTCGAGACATAGGTGCGGGAGACTATATCAGCCGGGGCACTGTTCTCGCGCAGATTCGTCATCAGGATTTGAAGAATAACCTTGACCAAGCCACGGCAACTCTAAGTCTCGCCCAAGCGCAGCACGTCGAGGCAACGAAGGATTACGATCGCGCGAAGACCCTTTACGCCTCAGAGAGCTTGACCAAGCCCGATTTCGATCGAGCGCAGGCTAAACTCGATTCAACCCTCGCAGCTGTGGATCAAGCCACGGCCAATCTGCACCAAGCACAGCTGGCCCTCAAGGATGCCGACCTAACCGCACCGTTTTCGGGATACATCCTTGCTCGGAACATTGAACTAGGAAACCTTGCGGCACCAGGGGCTTCGGCCTTTACTATCGCCGACACCAGCGCAGTCAAAATCGGTTTTGGCGTTCCCGACTATGCCGTAAGGCGGCTGCGGCTGGGGCAACAATTCAGCATCCATTTGCAGGACGATCCGAAAGAGTACAACGGGCGAGTCACCAGCATTGCCGCCAGCGCCGATGAGAAGAATCGCGTTTTTGCCATCGAGGTAACCGTACCTAATCCCAAAGCCGCATTGAAACCCGGAATGATTGCTTCTCTCAGTTTGACTGGCGTTCACAAAGCCCCGGTTCCCTCCGTACCTCTTAACGCCGTTGTTGCTGACCCCACAGCACCTGGACACTACGCGGTTTTCGTCGCCAAAGAACAGGGCGGCAATTGGGTGGCGTACTTACGTCAGGTCACACTCGGTGAAACCCACGAGAGTGACGTGGTAGTCGAAGGTGTAAATCCAGGTGAAAAAGTAGTCGGCGTTGGAACCGCTGGTCTGAAAGACGGCGACTGCATCCAGGTCCTCCCCTAAAGGCATAGAACAATGGCACACGAAAACGAACAAGACATCCGCAATAGCCGCAATGTCCCGAGATTCTTCGTCGAGCACCCGCACATCTCTTGGATACTTCTCCTGGCAGTGCTCGTATGGGGCTGGTTCGGCTATACATCCATGCCGCAGCGCAAAGACCCGGACATTCCCGTACGGCTTGGCGTGGCGGCTTGTCCTTGGCCCGGGGCCACAGCGCAACAGGTCGAGCAATACATTACCCGTCGAATTGAGGACGTTGCCGCCGAGAATAAGACCATCCACCCGGGAACAGATGCGGACTACGGCATTAAGTCCATATCTCTTCCCGGTTATTCGTTTGTGACCATTCAACTGGATGAGGGCATCACCGATACCAAGCGGCAATTCAGCGATATCAACCTCAAGCTGAACGCTTTAAATTCTCAGTTGCCTCAGGGCGCCGGCCCCATCAGTTTCCAGAGCGATTTTGGAGATACCGCTGCGCTCATGCTGACAGTCGCGAGCCCGAAGGCCGACGACGTCGAGATTGCGGCGCGTGCCAATGCCGTTGAAGCGGCGATTCGGAAAGCTCGCGATGCAAAACCGCTGAATGGAAAAGGGCAGCGCATCACCGTGGTGAATTCTTTTCCACAATCCATTTCGGCGCGCGCGGTCCTTGACACCGAATACTTATTTCAGGAGGAAGCGCAGAGTGCCGGAATCATTCGAGACGCGGAAATCATACAGGGCAGCGGATTCATCGGCCTGGATGGTGTTTCCGAAGCAGATGACAGTCCCATCCAAGCGTTCACCCAGCGGTTTATCTCGGAGCGGCTAAAACGGTCCGAATTGCATCCGGATGTGTGGGAGCCAGTGATCATCCGCGATCCGAAGGAAACACGAACCAAACTCGCCGGCGTTGCCGGGGACAAATACAGCTACGCCGAACTGGACAATTTTTCTGACTTGATTGGCCGAACTGTGCAAGGGGCTCCCGAAGTTTCCAAGGTCGAGAGGAGAGGCGTCTTATCGCAAACCGTCTATCTGGATTACTCGCAGGATCGACTCGCCGCCTATGGCCTGCGCCCTGCTGATCTTTCCAAAGTTCTTTCGGCTCGGAACATCATCGCGCCGGGCGGAACGATTGAAACTGGAGAGCGCAGGGTCACCCTCATTCCTTCCGGACAATTCGATAGCGCAAGAAGTATCGGCGATGTGGCTGTGTCGGCTACGTCAGAGGGTGCGCCGGTCTATCTACGGGATCTCGTCCAAATCAGCCGAGGTTATCAAGCGCCCGCTCAGTATCTCAACTATTACACTTGGCGAGACACAAGTGGGCACTGGCGGCGCAGCCGAGCGATCACTTTAGCAATCTACATGCGCGATCGAAAGCAAATCGCGCGCTTCGGGCAGTCCGTGAATTCGAAGCTCTCAGACCTTCGCCAAATCCTTCCCGCCGATTTGATTCTGGCGCATACGTCCGATCAACCACTCCAAGTTAAGGAGAACATCAACCTGTTCATGCGGGCACTCGGCGAAGCCATTATTCTCGTGGTGATTGTTTCGCTACTCGGATTTTGGGAGTGGCGGCTGGCGCTGATTATGGCGCTGGCCATACCCATCACACTGGCGATGACTTTCGGCATCGTATATATGCTGGGAATCGATCTTCAACAAGTCTCCATCGCATCGCTGATTATTGCGCTGGGCCTTCTCGTGGACGTGCCGGTGGTCTCTGGCGACGGCATAAAACGCCACCTGGCGGAGGGGTTTCCGCGGCTGATAGCCTGCTGGCTCGGACCTACAAAGCTGGCAACCGCAATTTTCTACGCGACCATCACGAACATTATCGCCTACCTGCCCTTTTTGATGCTTACCGGCAATACCGGCGAGTTCTTGAAAAGCCTCCCTGTCGTGATGACGGCTTCTCTGCTGTGTGCGCTGGTTGTCGCGATGACCTTTGTTCCGTTCCTGGGCTATTACATTTTGCGTGCTCCGGCAAAACGAGAACCGACTATCGAGGAGATGCGGCAGCGGGGATTTTACGGCTTCTACAACAGACTCGTCGGCAAAGCCATAAAGCACCGTTGGGCTGTCCTCGGTGGGTCCTTGATTTTCCTGATCGGAGGCGGACTATTTGGTTCTCGGCTTAAGACCCAGTTCTTTCCCGAAGATGTCCAATATTGGTTTTATTTGGATATCTGGCTGCCGAATGACACACCCTTGAGCGTTACCAACGATACTGCAACGCAGGCTGAAAGAGTGGTTCGGCAGGTGATTGAAGACTTCCCTGATGCCGCTGCCAAGCAAAAAGGTGAGCATCTTCTGAAGTCGCTCACGATCTTTGACGGAGGCGGGGGACCGCGCTTCTGGTTCTCGGTCTCGCCGGAAATGCCGCAGACCAACTACGCACAAATGATCGTTGAGGTCACGGATAAAGAGGCTTCGCCAGAGTTAGCTCGTCCGATCCAGGACGCACTGGACAAGGAAGTACCGGGCGCGTGGATTACGGTTCGCCAGCTTCAGACAAATCCTGTGGACAACCCTGTAGAGCTGCTGATCTCTGGGCAGGAGGACGTCGACCCGAAAAATCAAGCTAGCGATATTCGCACGCTGCGACAGATTGCCCGGCAGGCTCAGGACATCGTAGCGCAAGCTCGTGGCATTGCCGTTCTTCGTGATGATTGGTTCCCTGACAACGTTCAGCAAAGGATTCAGATCGACCCGGATCGCGCAAACGTTGCAGGCATTACCAATGCCGATGTCGCCGACGCATCGACGACGGCCATGAGCGGCGCCGCAGTGGGCATATTCAAGGAAGGCGACAAGAACATCCCCATTGTCGCGCGCCTTCGGGTGGAGGAGCGTGCTCAGCTTGCCGACATCAAGAACCTGTATGTTTACTCTTCACAGACGAACAACCGGGTGCCGCTGTTGTCGATCGCAACCGTCGGAAATTCTTTGGAAACCGGTCGCGTCAGGCGCCGCGAGCATTTTCGCACCATTTCCATACTGTGTTATCCGCAGCCTGGAGTTCTTG
>Ga0310911_10000419_pt1 | contig 15555 bp, 13 predicted proteins | sample GREbulkMGHF170_FD_203532 | JGI IMG/M metagenome (GOLD analysis project Ga0310911, IMG submission 203532) | Lab enrichment of tropical soil microbial communities from Luquillo Experimental Forest, Puerto Rico - GRE.bulkMG.HF170 | ecosystem: Environmental > Terrestrial > Soil > Tropical forest >... | reverse complement strand
GTCCGGTGACGTTGTATTGGGAGCGACCGCGATTGCCGAGGCAGTGCGCAGACTCGGATTGGGTGAAGACCTCCGCTCTGGGCGGATTCGGCTCGATGTCGGCTCGGCGCTCAATCGGCTCGACGACTCGGGGGTGGTCAGGGATCGCCCGCCGCCATCAGCCGACTATTCAGATCCTGCGCTACCGGGAGTAACGGGCGTCGTCGTCGCGGCCGCTATTCGGGCGCCGTCCGGCGGCAACGTGCAGCCCTGGCGTATTGAGGCCGGGCCGGATGTCATCACAATCCGGCTTGCGCCCGAGCACACATCGACGCTCGACGTCGGATTCCGCGCCAGTGCAGTCGCGCTCGGAGCGGCCCTCTTCAACGTCAAAGTGGCCGCCGCCAGCCAACGGGTCTTGGGGCCGGTGACCGTGCTGGAGGACGTTGATGGCGCGTTGTTGCAAGCCACGGTGCATCTGCGTGAAGGCAGCGATCCCGACCTTGCCGGGCTCTACCAACCGATGCTGGCACGTGGGACCAACCGCCACCTCGGAAAACCTCACCCGATCACCGCAGACACAATCGAATGGCTCAACGCTGTCGCCGAGCGGGAAGGGGCCCAACAGCACCTCGTGACCGAGCGCGACGACATCGCCCGTGTGGCAACGATTTTCGCTGCCGCCGACCGCATCCGGTACCTCACGCCGCGACTGCATGCGGACATGATTTCTGAGCTGCGCTGGCCCGGTGATCGGCGTCCCGACACCGGTATCGACGTGCGTGGCCTCGAACTCGACCCCAGCGATCTTGCTGTGCTGGACATCTTGAAGCGTCCGGACGTGATGGCTGCCTTGGCGCAGTGGAATGCTGGGACCGCCTTGGGCGATGACGCTCGCCGTCGAGTGTCGGCGAGCTCCGCAGTGGCCGTCATTTCGGTGTCTGGAGGCTCCTTGACCGACTACGCGCGCGGCGGATCTGCTGTCGAGGCGGTATGGATTGCAATGCAGCAGCGCGGGTTGGCTGTTCAGCCCATCTCGCCGGTCTTCCTGTACGCCCGCAATGCTGAAGATCTCACCGAATTGTCGACGTCCTTCGCCGACGAGCTGGGCGACCTGCAGCAAGAATTCCGGCAGCTGGTCCGCTTACCGGCCGATAACTTCCCCGTCCTGGTGCTGCGATTTGCTGTTGGCGGCGGGGCGTCCGTCCGAAGTCGCCGCAATCTCGACCGAATCCGTTTGCTGTAGGGCCAATAGCGGCTACGGTGTGGGTGATGTCCGGCTCGTTGGACGATTTGGTCACTGCGGCGGCTGCCGAATTGATGGCGGCCACGGCAGGCAACTCTGCCGCGATTAGCCAACGGGTGCTTCGCGATTTGGTCAGCCACTTAGGGGTGGACACCGGTTTTCTGCGCCACAACGATCACGCCATCCGTGCGACAGTGCTCGTCGCTGAATGGCCGCCACGCGAGAACGTCCCCGACCCCGACCCGATCGGTGTGGTGTATTTCGCCGACGCCGACTCGGTCTTTGCGAGGGCTGAAACCCTCAAGGCGCCCTACATTATGCGGCCCGAGCCCCCAAACGCCGACTACCAAAGGCGTATTGAGGAGGGCACGGCCATTCCTGTCGTCTCCATGGCGAGCGTGCCGCTGCTTTCCGGCGACCTCACCACCGGCACCATGGGTTTCATCAAGTTCGGTGACCGGGAATGGCTATCGGAGGAGCTGAATGCGCTGCAGGCGATCGCCACACTGTTCGCTCAGCTACAGGCCCGCATCGTCGCCGAAGAGCGAGTCCGCTACCTGGCCGAACACGATGACCTCACTGGCCTGCTGAACCGCAGGGCGCTGATCGCCCACCTCGACGAACGCCTGGCTGAGGGTCGGTCGGGCCAGGTCGCGATTTTGTTTCTCGATCTGGACCGGTTCAAGGTGGTCAACGAGCACCTCGGTCAGCACGCCGGCGACCGGTTCATCAAGGGTTTCGCCGAGTTCCTGCGCGAGGCCGCAGACGTTTCCTCGGTCACCGCCCGGCTCGGCGGTGACGAGTTTGTAGTTGTGCCTGCCGCACCGATGGACATTGAAAGCGCCTTGGCGTTTGCTCATTGGCTCCGGGCGCAAGTTGAGAAGCAGGTCGTGATCGACGGTGAGAAGCTCAGCCGTTCCGTCAGTGTCGGTGTCGCTACCGGCGTACCGGGATCCGACAGCACTTCGGGCCTACTACGTCGCGCCGATCAGGCTGCTCGGTCGGCCAAGCATTCCGGCGGGGCCAAAGTCGCAGCTTTCAACGCGGAGATGTCCGACCGGGAGATGATCCGCAACGACATCGAATTGGATCTGGAAGCGAGTACCGACAGCGATAGCAGCGCCCTGGTGCTGCATTACCTGCCGGAGTTTGGCATGCGCACCGGCGAGATCCTCGGGACCGAGGCGCTCGTCCGTTGGCAACACCCCACTCGAGGGCTGCTGATGCCGGACTCCTTCATCGGGTTGGTCGAATCGATCAATCTGGCGGGGAAGCTCGGCCGTCTGGTAATGCGCTCGGCGTGTGCGCAGTTCGGACTCTGGCGCTCACGTGGCTTGGGGCGCGATGCCGTGCTGCGGGTCAACGTGTCACCAATGCAGCTCGTCGCGAACAACATTGTCGAAACGGTCGCCGCAACCCTCGACGAGTTCGCTATCGACCCCCGCGCGGTATGTCTCGAGATCACCGAAAGGGTCGTGGTCCAGGAGATCGACACCACGCGCCGAACGCTTGCCCGACTGAAGGACATTGGTGTCCAGATCGCTATCGACGACTTCGGCACCGGCTACAGTGCGTTGACATATCTGAAGTCGCTTCCGGTCGACATACTCAAGATCGACAGAGCATTTGTCCGCGATCTCGGCACCAGCGCCAGCGATCTGGCGATCGTGCGGGCCATCGTCGACTTGGCGCACGCTCTCGGACTCGAGGTCGTCGCGGAGGGCGTCGAGACTGCCACCGCGGCCAGGGCACTGCTTGATTTGGGATGCCATCGGGCGCAGGGCTTTCTGTTGTCCCGTCCGCTGGATAGCGTTGCAATGGAGTCGCTGTTCGCCAGGCCCGCCGTACCAATGGACTTCTCCACCATGGGAGATTCGCCGCGTGACAATCCGTCTACATCGAACAACCGCGGGACCGGCAAGTCCCCGCGGGGGACCTCCACTCGCGCCGGGATGCAGCCGCTCCGTTGAGGCGCTTTGCCACTGCTCGGCGTGGTGGTGATGCTCTATCACGCTGGACCGAGAAGCAAGGCTTCCGTCTCATACCGGCTGTAAAACTCTTGAGTCAGCTGCGTCGTTTCCACCAGTATTTTGGCAACCTGCCCCGGTTCCGCATGATTCACGAAATCGCGCCGGTTCCACCACATCATCTTGGTTTGGTAGCGCTCGTCGGGGTAGGGGGTCGCGGGAATGCCTGCCACCACCCCTCCGGACGTCCGCCACCGGTTCAGTGCGTACGCCGCGGCTGTGGCCATGCAAAATTGAATGTCGAGTAAAGCCATCATGTGGAAAGGGCTGCGAGCCACAGCGCCGGTGAGGCCAGGACTCCGATCCGGATCGTCGGTTGCCCATGCCGACTTCATCTCCACGACCCCGAACGGCACCCGGTCGTTGATCGTATTGCGGACAGCCTCTTCGCCGGGTTGCCCCGCCCATTCGACGACCGCATGCGAATCGTCGGCCGACCGCAGCGGTCCCTTGCCCCGGACACCGGCCACCATCCGTCCGGCGTCATCGATCACCGCGAAGAACAAGATGGTGTCGGCACCGGTGCGCAGCGCGTCGACGTCGAGAGCGCACTCGACACCATGTTTGCGGTAGTTGCGCTGTGCGCCGGCCGCATACTCGGTCCAAAGGCCGCGATCCGTCGAGGGCTGGGAAATCACTAACGTGCAGTCGATGTCCGGATCATGCCAGCTCAGGCCTTGCCGGAGACGGAATCCCTCGACGCTTGCGACATCCAGCGACATAGCGGTCATTGGCGTCCTTGGTGTTCGGGGCGCCGACTTCTAGTTTGTTAATCCAGCGCCTTGAGTACGGATGGAATGGAACTATGCTCCCCTGCAAAACCATGTCCCTGCTGAATCCCATTAACCGTTCTCTAAACCTTTCTATTCGCCGAAATCCAGACTTGAGGAATGCATGAGGAGCGACTGACCAAGGGTCATCATATTACCCGGCCGCACAATACTAAAGGTTTTAAAACGTTGTTTTGTGTAGACCGAAAGGAAGCGCTTCATCGATGTGTCGATGTGGCGAACTCGGTCCACTCCGCACATTCAGTTCCCGAAGTCTTGCGGCTGGCGGCGCCGGTCCTCCTGAGTGCGAGGCTCAGAGCCTTCTTTGCTGCGCGGGCAACCGGCAAGTCCGCCAGCGGAGGTGGGCGCGATTTTCCTAACTATCAGAGCGGAGCCTCTGAACTGTGTGTTGGTAGCACTCCCAACGCGGGAAAGAGGAACGTTCGCAGCAGTAGCTCAGGGTTCGAAATCCCTTAGCTCCATCAGAAGTGCGGACCGGAAGTAACGCCGCGATTATGCAAGTTTCGATCTCGGCAGGATTTAATCTCAGAGTTAGATCACGACCATTTACCACGTTTCTTCGAGTCTTCTCAAAACGTTTAATCGGGCGCAGGCGGCGTCTCTTACATGTGGTCTGAACAGAGCTTGAGGGATTGTCAAGACTTGTGGAGGGGTATTTCAGGCGACCTCCGTTTCGGTTGATTCCTGCGGTTCGGGCGTGATGTGGGTACGTCGTTCGAGCGGTTTGCCTTTGTGGAAGACGGCGCCGGCGCGGACGAGCGCGACCAGTTCGGGTGCGTTGACTTTGCGGCGGCGTGTTTGCGCGGCGTCGATGAGCTTGTAGGCCATGGCGATTCCGGCCCTGTGTGATGGCGACCGCCGATGACTACTGTCGTCAAAACTGTCGTCAAAGAGCCAGCCACGCCGCCTTCACAATGCCGCAAATAGCCTCTGACCTAGTGCGCACCCGAAGGGGGGTCGAACCCCCAACCTTCTGATCCGTAGCCACGGACGGACGGCGTGACCCGGCACGACGTGAGTTCTGGTGTCGTGTCGGTGGAGGTGTCGGGAAGCCTAACTGTCGTCATCGTTGTCGTAGAACTGCCGTCAGCTCACAGTGCGATGGCTGGGGCGCGGGCGAGCGGTTTGATCCGGGCTTGCCGGGTCGCCAGTTCATCTCCTGGAACGGTCAGCGGCAGGCTGCTGTCGATCGCGTGGCCCGGCGTGCTCGTCGCCTGTGTCGCCGCTAAGGCAGGTTCCCGCGTGCCGGCGTTGGTGCCCCGTGATGGCGGATAAACGGCGGATAGCCCTGGGCCACTGTGAGCGACGGATTGGAAGTCGGACACCTGAAAAGCCGTCACACCGGGGCTATTTCAAGTTGACATTGCGCGATGCCGCCCGGTCCGCGATCAACAATAAATTATCATCGGCCCGATGAAAGCTAGTCGATCTAGTACCACCGCGGAGCAGATGGCGCTGTCACGAGCGATCGAGACGCGCAAGCCGGCCGCCGAGCGGATCTGCTGTGATCCGTTGGCGGAACGATTTCTCGGCGCGAAATACCGGATGCTGCTGTGGGGTCGGCCGCTTCGGGATGTCGTGGAGCGACTGATCGAACAGCGCTTCCCCGGACACCATTACTATGTCATCGCTCGCACCCGTTATTTCGACGATCTCTTGGAGCAACGGCTGGCGGCCGGGGCTGAGCAGCTGGTGATACTGGGGGCCGGCTACGATTCGCGGCCCTACCGGTTTGCCGATCGGCTGGCTGGTATGCGGGTATTCGAGGTGGATCATCCGGCGACGTCCGCGGCGAAGCAGGCCAAGGTCGGTGCCCTCATCGGTAAGGTCCCGGCCAACGTGGCCTACGTTGCGGTGGATTTCACAGTGGACAAACTTGCCGACAAGCTGCTGGGGCGCGGGTACCTCACGACGCGCCCGACAGTGTTTCTATGGGAAGGTGTGACGCCCTACCTCAACCTGGAGGCGGTGGATGAGGTTCTGGGCTTTGTGGTGGCCAGTGCGGCGGCGGGCAGCGTGATCTTGTTCGATTACGTGCTGCGCTCGGTGGTGGAGGGTACGTGCACGCTGCGTGGGGCGGCGAATGAGTTTGCCAAAATGAGCAGCACCAGCGAGCCGCTCACTTTCGGGATCGACGAGGGCCAAGCGCCCAAATTCCTTGCCTCGCGGGGCTTCCAGGACGTGGTCGACGTGGGAGCACAAGAGCTGATGAGTCGCTACTTCGATCCAGACGGCAAACACCGCTACATCAAACCGTGGTGGAGGATGATCTCCGGGGAAGTTGGCGCTGGCTGAGTGGTGCCGAATCCTTAAGCGCCGTCGGCGACTCGGATGATCGTCTTGCCGTGACTGCGGTGGGCCGGGGCGAACGCCGATGGCGCTTCGGCGAGCGGACGCACGTCTCCGATGTTTGGGTGCAGCCGTCCGTCCCTGAGCCGGAGTTCAAGCGCGGCGAGACGGGCACGGTCGGGTTCAACGACGAAGAAGACCGCCCGGGCGTCCGCGGGCCGCACCCGCGGTGGTGCGGCGATGGTGACGAGAGCACCACCCGCACGCACCAATTTTGCTGAGCGATCAAGGATCTCACCACCGATCACGTCGAACACCACGTCGACCTCGCCAACGTCCTCCAGTCGATCGTGCTCCAGATCCAGGAACTCTTCGACCTCGAGGTCGCGCGCCGCTTGGCTGTGGGCGGTGCGGCCGCTACCGATTACTCGTGCTCCCGCCTCATGCGCCAGCTGCACTGCGATCGAACCGACAGCGCCGGTCGCGCCATGAATCAGGACGGTCTGACCGGTCACCAGGCGTCCGTGGTCAAACAATCCCTGCCATGCAGTCAGTCCGGAAATCGGCAGCGCCGCCGCCACAGTATGGTCGATGCCGGCCGACAGCGGCGCAAGGTTACGGGCCTCTACCGCAATGTATTCCGCGAGCGCGCCGTCGCGGGCCCAGTCGGCGAGCCCGAAGACTCGTTGGCCGACTGTCAGCCCGGTTGTGCCGTAGCCCAACTCGGTGACGACTCCGGACACATCGTGCCCGGGAACGGTGGGTGTCCGGTCACGCCCTGCCCGGTCGACCCACGTTGCCGGCCAGTCGAGTTCGCCTGGCGTGAAGCCTGCCGCATGAACCCGGACAATGACATCGTTCTCAGCCGCGTGCGGGTAGGGCACCTCGGCCAACGAAAGCCCATTGATGCCGGCCGCGCGGTCTTTTGTGATGATCGCTTTCACGAGCACATCCCCGTTTCCGTTTTGATTTCCTAGTGGTCCAGGGTGTGGGTGAGCCAATGCCCGATGTCGCGGTGGACCCGGTCGTTTTCGGGCTCATTGAAGATTTCGTGTCGTCCGCCTGCATAGAACCGGTAATCGAGGCGTAGGTGTCCCTGTTTCATGTAGCGGGTGATGAGCTCCTGGATGGTGCTCGTCTTGGCGCCGACGGGATCGTCGGTTCCGGCGATGAGCAGGATCGGCAGGTCGACGGGGATGCGAGATTCATTGTCAGGAAGCCAGAGGTCGTGGAATCCCTTGATGACCGAGTAGGTCATCGCGTTGGAGAACGGCTTTCCGCACAGTGGGTCGCTCTGGAACAACCGGATTTCCTCGGGGTCGCAAGTCTGCCATTCCGAGCCGGTGGGATGGGCGACGTTGGCGATGAAGGGCGCGTTGAAACCGACTAGCAGCGAGCCGAATACTTGGCTGGGCGCGGACGCGTCGGGCCCGGTCGCCAAGGTGTGGAGTTGCTCGATGACCGTCGCGTACTGGTTCTCGTCGATCCCCGGCATCGCGCCCATCGTGCCGCACAGGATCGCGCCGGCCAGCAGGTCGCCGTGGTTTTGGATGTGGGACTGGGTGAGTGCCGAGCCCATGCTGTGCCCGAAGGCGATCAGCGGCAGGCCTGGCTGCTCGCTGCGGGCGATCTCGGCGAGCTGGGCGATGTCGGCGGTCATGTCGTGCCAGGCGGTGATGCCGGCCTGTCCGAGTTTGTCGGGTTCGGCGGTGTGGCCGTGTCCGCGTAGGTCAAGGGCGTAGACGACGCAGCCTTCGGCGGCCAGGTACCGGGCCAACCGGTCGTATCGGCCGCTGTGTTCGGCGATGCCGTGAGTGATCTGCACGGTAGCTCGCGGACGGATTCCGCAGGGCGGCAGCCACTTTCGAACGAATATCGGCGCCTGGTCGACTGCTGAGCTGAAGGTGAACGTATCAAGGCCTGACGGGGCCAGCATGGTAGTCATATCGATTTCTTTCGTTCGGGCGCTGAGCGCCATCGTCGAGTCAATTGTCGAGGAACACCACGTTCTCGTCGATCGGGTTGCGGGGGGTGCGAATCTGATTTGCGCGAAAGTCCGGATCGGGGTAGCCGACCGCGACACCGCATAAGATCGTGTATTCCGCCGGGATATTCAGCTCCTTGTGGACGATCTCGGGATATCCGGCGATCGAGACCTGCACGCACGTTCCCACGCCTCGCGCGGTCAATGCCAACAGCAAGGTCTGCAAGAACATCCCGACACCGAGGTAGTCCGCCGGGCCGAGGTCGCGGTGAATGCACACGGTGCCCGCCAGCGGCGCGCGGAAGAACTCCCAATTCCGTAAGACCGCAACCCGCCTGCCCTCGTTGTCCTCGCGGGCGATGCCCATCGACCCGTAGACCAGGGCACCCAGCTCGCGGCGCATGTGGGCAAACGCCTCGGGCAGCGGCGGGATGTTCGGCGGCCTACGCCGCGCCTCGCCGAGCAGGGCAGTCACGAGGCGGTCGCGGCCCACTCCGGACGCGAACACCACATGCCAGGGTTGGATGTTGGAGTTCGACGGCGCCCGCACGGCCAGGGCTAACGCTTCGTCAAGCAGCTCGCGCGGCACTGGCTTGTGGGGCAAGAACATCCGTGTCGAACGGCGCTCCTTGATCACTTGTTCAAGGTCGTACATGGGCCGCGGCGCCCGGCCGTCTGGGTCGGCATCGAGCACGTTGCTGGTTGTCGACGCCAAGTGCAAAGGGCTGTGCCTAGTCGTCATGCCTAGAAGGGCAGAGGTGGCGGTCATGTCTTCTCCAAGAGTTTCATGCTTTGTTGAGACTAGTCTCATGTTATGATGAAACTAGTCTCAACGCAATAGGAAACTCACGGCGGGATGAAACTATTTTGAAGCGGTCGATATACCCGGGCCCGCGGGAGGAGCGGGGCGTCCTGTCAGCGCGGATTCTGGCTGCGGCCCGCACCGAGTTCGCCGAACACGGCTTTGCCGGCACCACGATCCGCGCCGTGGCGCACGCTGCCGACGTCGATCCGGCATTGGTCTACCACTACTTTGGCTCCAAGGAGCGGCTGCTTGACGAGGCCACCACGCCACCGCAGCAATGGCTCGACGCGATCGCCGCGACGTACGCGACACCGAAGGCCGGGTTAGGCGCACAACTACTGCGCCTGATGCTGGAAAGCTGGTCCGACGACGACATCGGTCCGACTCTTCAAGCGATTGTCCTGACCGCCGCGCACGAACCCACGACTCGCGAGAAGCTGCGCACGGGCATCGAGCGCGGCCTGGTCGGGCCGTCGACGCTCGCAACCGACGAGGGCGAACGGCTGCGCCGGAGCGGCTTGATCGCCAGTCAGCTGATCGGCCTCGCACTGATGCGCTACGTCTGGAAGATCGAACCGGTCGCGTCGATGACCGACGACGAGGTGCTGGCGGCGATGGCGCCAAACATCCAGCGCTACGTCGACGGCGACATCGTCGAACGCCACGCCAAAAAAGCCCGCACCACGAAGTAACTGTCAAGCATCAGCCGAGGTCATACATTTCTGGGGCGCGCCCGAAGGGATTCGAACCCCCAACCTTCTGATCCGTAGTCTGATCCGACCCGTTTGCCGGGGTCCACAGCCGTCCACGGAATGCCAAGACTTGGACCCGGAATATGTTGCGGCACTTGTGGCTTCATGTTACCGAGGTCCATCGCAATCCATACCCGTCCAAGGGGGTGTGGGCGCGGAGTTTTCGATGACTTGTGACATCGTCGTGATACCGAGAGCCGCCGCAGAGGCGAGGGACAGAGACCGCTTCTATGGCGCGGCCGCACAGCCTCTTCGTCCCGAACGACTCGATCTGGGCGTTTGCGTCGGTAGGCGGCGCTGGAAATGTCGAGAAACGCACGTCACAGCGTTGAGGTTGCTTAGGCCGAGCGAGGCCCGGGTGAACTATTGCGGATTAACTGCGGATCAACGCATCGGTCACAGCCGGGCTAATCCGTTTCACGACAGTTGCGCTTTCGGTCCGCGGGGCTGTCGCCCGGCTTATGGTTTTGCTCAACCGCAGTTCACGGGGAGGCTGAGGTGGACGGGACGCCGTTCGGCCGCTACCGGCTGGTGGAGTTGCTGGGTCGCGGCGGCATGGGCGAAGTCTGGCGCGCCTATGACACCGCGATCGACCGGGTCGTGGCACTGAAGGTGCTGCCCACGAATTTCGCCGATGATCCGGTCTTTCAGGAGCGGTTCCGCCGGGAGGCCCACGCCGCCGCACAGCTCAACGAGCCGCATGTGGTGCCGATCTATGACTTCGGTGAGATCGAGGGGCGGCTGTATGTGACCATGCGGCTGATCCAGGGCCGCGACCTGCAGACCGTTCTGGCCGACCGGCCGCTGTCCCCGGCGCGGGCGGGTGGGGATCATCGAGCAGGTGGCCCAGGCGGTGCAGGCCGCCCACAAGGTGGGGTTGGTGCATCGGGACATCAAGCCGTCCAACATTTTGCTCGGCGACAACGACTTTGCGTACCTGATCGATTTCGGGATCGCGCGCGCGGCCGGGGAGACCGGATTGACGAGCACCGGCGCGACCATCGGGACGTGGTCGTATATGGCGCCCGAGCGGTTTCGGAGCGGCACGGCCGACGCGCGCGCCGACATCTATGCGCTGGCCTGTGTGCTGTATGAGGCGCTGACCGGCCAACCGCCGTTTTCCGGTGAGAGCCTGGAGCAGATCGCCGTCGGGCATCTGCTTCAGCCGCCCCCGAAGCCGTCGGCCGTGCACCATGGTATTTCTGCCCAGATGGACAACGTCATCGCCACCGGCATGGCCAAACAACCCGATGCGCGTTATCCGACCCCGATGCAGTTGGCGCGGGCTGCGCGGGACGCCATCACGACACCGCTTCCGCGCCCGGGGCCGACCCTACCGGCGCAAGCGCCGACCGAGCCGGCATCGACGCCGTCGCCCCCAGCTCCGCTGCCGCGGCAGGCCGGGCTCACCACGACGCAGGTCGGGCCGCCGCGCCGACCACCGTCAGGTTCGTATCCGGGTTCGGCGTGGCAGCAATCGCCACCTGCCCAACCACCCGTGGATCCGTCGAAACCGGCACAGCCGCCGCTCCCGCCCGGCCCCCCGCCAACCGGTCGATTAAAGCGTTGGATCCTACCTGCGGCCGCGGCGCTGGCCGCCATATCCGTCCTTGCGGGAGGTTTCGTCGTTTGGCAACATATGCGCCCGTCTACCGGCGCACCGCTACCACCGCGCATCACCCTGCCCACTTCGTTGACCACCGCATTGGCGATCCCGGTCGTCGATTTTCACGTGTGGCAACCGTTTGGCGGCATCGACGCGCAAGTCAGCGAGGACGGTCGGTCGGTTGTTCTCGACACGCACGACACCACCCAGAACTGGAAGACGGTGTGGTCAGGTCTCATCGCGCCGGGGCCGCCACAATGCAGTACCCACGTCACGGGTCGAGCCCGCGATATCTCCCACAGTCCAGGTGTCCCAGGAGGTTTCGGCATCGGGCTCACGACCTTGCAAAAAGACTCCTCTGGCGTAGCAGCCTCGTTCGGCTCCGCCGTGCAGTATGACTTCGGCCTCAAGGGTTATTTCGCCGTGCGCTACCCAACCGCGGAGGCATACAGCCTCGAGGCTGCGCCGCTTGATCATGAGTGGCACGAATTTGACGTCCGCATCGACGGGCAAGGCTGGATAACAGCTGACATCGACGGAAAGCCAGCCGTACATACCCAAGGAAGTCCCGTATGCGGGATGCCGACGATCCGCGTTTGGGCGGGCTCTGCGGAATTCCGCGAGTTTTCGGTATCGCCGTTGAGCGCAAACTAGCTGCGAAAACATGAGTGCCCACGTCTCATTGGTGGAGGACGTTCTGACCTACTCGATGCGAACGAGTCGACTTGGGCGTTTGGCTTCGTTGGCCGCGTTGGCTGGAACGGAACACTGCTGGTCAAGGCGTTGGTGATGTTGGCGAGCATGGACGGCTGTCGAAGCTACTGCGGACGCATTGCGGACGGGCCGAGGTAGCACGATTCCGGCAGAGAGAGAGAAGAGAGAGAGATAGAGAGAACGCTGGCCGTTCGAGACGCGAGGACCGCCCACGCAAGGGTCACCCCCAGGGGCATTGAAATTACGCACGGACCGCACCACGGTGGTGTGCGGACTTACGACCTAACGACGAGCGGTTCCTCGTATGCCGTTATGGCAGAGCCGCGTTTTGTGACCGGCGTGTTAGTCGTCGAGCAGGCTTAAACCGGACGGGCATGGAGTGAATGCCGCTGATCAGGTTTGACCGTGTCCGTTCGACCGGCCCGGCGAGTTCGAGGTCATTCATCCGTGAGAGCACCTCAGGGATGATCGCTGAGGCTTCCACGCGCGCGAGGTTCGCGCCGAGGCAGAAGTGGGTTCCGCCTCCGCCGAAGGCGAGGTGAGGATTTGGTGCCCGACCAATATCGAAGCGGTCGGGATCGGCGAATCGGCTTTCATCGCGGTTGGCCGACGGGTAGAACATCGCCGCCCGCTCGCCCACTTTGATGGGTATGCCGTGCAATTCGGTGTCCTTGGTCGCGGTGCGCACGAACACCGTCACCGGGGAGGTGTAACGCAGCATCTCCTCGATTGCGCTCGGCATCAGCGACGGGTCCGCCTCTAGTCGTTGCCGCTCAGCGGGGTGTTGCATCAGGGCCAGAATGCCCGCCGCAACCAAGTTGCGGGTCGTATCACCCCCGGCATTCATCAGGAGGACGAAGAACAAGTTGAACTCGAAGTCGGTCAGGCTCTGACCGTCAACTTCGGCGTGGAGTAGCGAGGTGGCGATGTCGTCGCCGGGGTCCGTGCGTTTGCGTGCCGCTAACTCAGTGCCGTACTGGAACATCTGCGTAATTGCCTGCTCGATAGTGCTGTCGCCGACGACGTAGCCTCTATTCATAATGTCGGACAGTTCGTAGAGTCGGCGACCGTCTTCGAGTGGAATGCCGAGCATTTCGGCGATCACATAGGAGGGCAGCGCGCCCGCGACCTCATCGACGAAGTCACATTCGCCTCGTTCGATCACGTCGTCGACGATCTGCCGCGCCATGTCGGCGATGTGATCGTTGAGCCGCGTGACCTGGCGGGGCGTGAAACCCTTGTTGATCAACTTGCGAAACTCAGTGTGCCGGGGCGGGTCCATCTGCAACATGATCAGCCCGATGGCGCTTTCGTCTGCGGGCGAGATTTCGTAGCTCACGCCCGTTGCCTGCGACGACCACATTGCGCTGTCCCGCGAAACGGCCTGTACCTCGTCGTAGCCCGTCAGCGCTAAGAAGCCAGGTCCGTCCTTGTACGGGTGCCACGCAACAGGGGCTCGTCGGCGCAGCTCGCGGAACGCCTCGTATGGCATCCCCAACTCATAAGTACCTGGATCGGCAAGGTCGACTCCGCCGATGCTGATCTCGTCCTCAGTCACGCCCGCTCCCGGTGGCATGCATCGGCCCAGGTATGGGGCAGCGCTGCCGACGGAATCATAGCGTGGAACCGCAAGCTCAGGCCGTATTTCGTTGATCACCGATGCCCGCTTGGGTTGCACCACTGAGGTCCCCTGCTACCCAAGGCAAGCAAGGGGTCGGCTCTTGTTCCCAAGAATCTTGGCTAAATCTGTTCTGCGAGTGCGCGGTATACGGTCGCTCTACTGACACAAGTGTTGTGGCAATGGTGCTTGCCGACTCACCACTTGCATGCATTCGCCGCACCAGCGCGGCCTTGGACTTGTCGAGCGCCTTGGACCGGCTAATGCGCTGGCCCCGTGCCGGTAGGACCTGGGTGTCTTGGGGCCGGGTTCCCTCGATGTGCAACGTTTCAGCGTGTCTTATGTGGCATTCTGCGGGGGTGTCCGCTGCTGCGGCCGCTGCCCCTTCGGGAGTGGTGACGTTCTTGTTCACCGATATTGAGGGTTCGACCCGTCGGTGGGAAGCCGATGCGCAAGCGATGCGGGCGGCGCTCTCCGTTCACGACAAGTTGTTGCGCACGGCGATCGAGTCGTATGACGGGTTCTTGTTCAGCCACACGGGCGATGGTTTCGTGGCGGCCTTCGCGTCGCCGATGTCGGCCGTGAACGCCGCGATCGATGCGCAACGACAGTTGCAGTTGCCGGTGCGCATGGGATTGGCAACCGGTGAGGCCGAGCTGCGCGACGGGGACTACTTCGGAACAGTGCTCAATCGAGCCGCGCGAGTGATGGCCGCCGGCCACGGCGGGCAGATCCTGCTGGCCGAGTCGACGGCGGGTCTGCTCAGCGGAGTGGATCTGCTGGATCTGGGGCCGCGCCGGTTGCGGGATCTGCCCACCCCGGTTCAGGTGTTCCAGGTCCAAGCGGCGGGCCTGCGGACCGACTTTCCTGCGTTACGGGCGCTCGATACAAGTCCTGGGAACCTCCGTCCACAGACCACGAGCTTCATCGGACGCGAGTCCGAACTCGACGAGGTGCAAGCTGCGGTCAAGGCGCATCGGTTGGTGACGCTGACCGGGGTGGGCGGGGTCGGCAAGACCCGCCTGGCGGTGGAGGTCGCGGCGCGGCTGGCCGATGAGTTCCCCGACGGGGTCTGGTTTTTCGAGCTGGCCGCGGTCACCGACCCGGCGGCGGTGCCCGACGCCGTCGCGGCGGTACTGGGCATCATTCAACAGCCGGGGAAGACTGTTAGCGACTCGGTGGCTGGGGCGTTGGAGGGCCGAATCCGGTTGCTGGTGTTTGACAACTGCGAGCACGTCCTCGACAGTGTCGCGGATCTGGTCGAGGCGATCCTGGCCGCCTCGGCGACCGTAACGATTCTGGCGACCAGCCGCGAAGGAGTCGGGGTCAGCGACGAACAGTTATGGCGTGTCCCGTCGCTGGACGTCAACTCCGGAACCGAATCGACCGCCGTGAACCTGTTCGTCGACCGTGCCCACAGTGTCGTGTCGGACTTCTCGCTGGCCCAGCCCGGCGAGGCGGACGCGGTGGTGGAAATCTGCCGCAGACTCGACGGCATCCCGTTGGCCATCGAGTTGGCGGCCTCGCGGATGGCGTCGATGACGGTCAGCGAGGTGCGCGATCGTCTCGATCACCGCTTCCGGCTGCTGGTGGGCTCGCGGCGCGGCCTGGCACGCCACCACACGCTGCGCCACGCGATGGCCTGGTCCTACGACCTTCTCGACGACACCGAAAAGACAGTGCTGGACCGCTGTTCGGTCTTCGCGGGCGGATTTGACCTCCAAAGCGCCTGCGCGGTAGCAGG